>ERZ1034939.500-NODE-500-length-24782-cov-29.805233_pt1 | contig 24782 bp, 18 predicted proteins | sample MGYA00520626_ERZ1034939 | MGnify/ENA primary metagenome ERZ1034939 (study PRJEB33766, sample SAMN09781751) | gut metagenome | biome: gut microbiome | host: Homo sapiens | place: Madagascar | study: EMG produced TPA metagenomics assembly of the PRJNA485056 data...
AGAAACGAGAGTAAATCAAGTGACCGGTAGCATGCTCGCAACCACCTACGTAGAGGTCCACGTTCTGCCAGTACTCATCAGCCTCCTTGCTTACGAGGCAAGAGTCGTTGTGTGGATCCATATAGCGCAGATAGTAAGCAGATGAACCTGCGAAACCTGGCATGGTGTTGAGCTCCAATGGGAATACAGTCTTGTTGTCCACGAGGTCCTTGTCAACGACCTGCTTCTTTTCTGCATCCCAAGCCCACTTCTTGGCTCTGCCCAATGGAGGCTCGCCAGTTTCTGTTGGCTTGTAGGTCTCAATCTCAGGCAATTCGAGTGGCAGGCACTCCTCTGGAACCATCTGTGGCATTCCGTCCTTGTAATATACAGGGAATGGCTCACCCCAGTAGCGCTGACGGGAGAAGATGGCGTCGCGGAGACGATAGTTTACCTTTACTCTACCGATGCCCTTCTCTGTAACAAACTTCTTGGTAGCTGCGATAGCCTCCTTCACGGTGAGTCCGTTCAGAGAGAAGCCATCCATGCTGCTCTTGCCTGCTACAGGTGAGTTGGTTACGATACCTTCCTTGGCATCGAAGCTCTCCTCTGAAACATCAGCACCCTCGATAAGAGGAATGATAGGCAGGTTGAAGTGCTTGGCGAAGGCGTAGTCACGGCTATCGTGAGCTGGCACAGCCATGATGGCACCTGTACCATATCCTGCCAATACATATTCTGAAATCCATACTGGAATTGCCTCGCCAGTAAATGGGTTGATGGCGTAGCTACCTGAGAATACACCAGTTACGTTGTGGTTGGCCATACGGTCCAACTCGGTGCGCTTCTTCACGTAGTCGAGGTATTTCTCTACCTCTTCCTTCTGGTCGGCGGTAGTTACCTGCTGTACGTACTCGCTCTCTGGAGCCAAAACCATGAAGGTTACGCCAAACATGGTATCGGCACGGGTGGTGAAGATGGTGAACTTCACGTCGCTGTCCTTTACAGAGAATACTACCTCTGTACCCTCAGAACGGCCAATCCAGTTCTTCTGGGTTTCCTTGATACTGTCGCTCCACTGGATGGTCTCCAAACCGTCGAGCAGACGCTGAGAGTAGGCAGATGTTCTCAGGCACCACTGCTGCATCTTCTTCTGGATGACAGGATAACCGCCACGCTCACTTACGCCGTTTACTACCTCGTCGTTGGCAAGCACAGTACCCAGACCTGGGCACCAGTTAACCATTGTTTCGCCGAGGTAAGCGATGCGGTAGTTCATCAGGATCTGCTGCTTCTTCACGTCGTCGAAGCTGTTCCACTCCTCGGCTGTGAAGTCAATCTGCTCGTTCTGAGCCACGTTCAAGTCAGCAGAACCCTTCTCCTCGAAGCGCTTGATGAGCTTTTCGATAGGCTGAGCCTTCTGGCAGCTGTTGCAGAAGAATGAGTTGAACATCTTCTGGAAAGCCCACTGAGTCCAATGGTAATACTTAGGGTCGCAGGTGCGAACCTCGCGATCCCAATCGAAGCAGAAGCCAATCTTGTCGAGCTGCTCGCGGTAGCGGTTGATGTTGGCTACGGTAGTAACCTCTGGGTGCTGACCTGTCTGGATAGCATACTGCTCAGCAGGCAATCCGTAAGCATCGTAACCCATAGGGTTCAGTACGTTAAATCCGTTCAAACGCTTGTAGCGTGCATAGATATCGCTAGCGATATAACCAAGTGGGTGACCTACGTGCAGACCAGCTCCTGATGGATAAGGGAACATGTTGAGCACATAGAATTTCTTCTTGTTTTCATCCTCGACAACCTTGTAGGTCTTGTTCTCGACCCACTTCTGGTGCCATTTCTTCTCGATTTCTCTGAAGTTGTATTCCATTGTTTTTTATCTTATTTATTTTTATTTTCTTCTATTATTAATAATAAGGTGTAACCCTTTTCAAGGTGCAAAATTACAATTTTAAGCGCACACTACAAAATAAAATGCTATTTTTTTATATGGAGAGGTTGATAATCTATGTTTTTAGTATACCGTATTTATTGCCTGCACAATGATTGAGAGAACATCATTACCCTATATCCTCCAGAAACTGGTAGCCACGGATGCTGTAAAACATCTCCCGGCAGAGGCTGGAGAACTTATCGAAGAGCTTGTCCGACCATTTCGTCATGCCGAAGAGCTCCTTCTTCTGGAGAAAGGTTTCGCGGTCCCATTTGGTGAAGTCGATCTCTGCAAAGTAGCGGGAAAAGTCGCTCAGGTTATCGCCCGTGAAGTGGAGGTCTTTGCTTAGGAAGCCAAACCACTCCGGGCTCATCATCTGGTGGGCAAAGCCGGCAAAGGTGCTGTTGGGCTTCAGCAGGTTGAGATGCTTCAGCACGCTCCATACGCAGAACCAGTGGTTCTTCTGTCTTATCATGTGCAGCATCCTGCCGATGGTTTTCCTCACCTCTTCCATATCCACCAGCCGATTGTTGATAATGGTGTTGAAAACCTCGTTGGGCAGCGATGGCTCAGCCAGTTCCGGATATTTTATCTCGAAGATGTGCTCGGTGATAATCTGATACTTGGCCTCGGCCTCTATCAGCAGCATGAATTCTTCGGCGGTATATTCCAGGTGTCTTATCTGTTCGCCTATCAGCAAGTTGTCGCCCGCATTCTTGAGGAAGGGCAACTTGAGGCTTTCGGGCACGATGTCTTTCAGTTCTCTGCGAGCCTTGAGCAGCTGGTCCAGGGAGAGCGGTTTGCCATCGTTGTCGTATTGCAGGTTGGCGAAGTAGAGATCCAGCTTGTTGCGAGTTTCTGTATCGCTCATATATTTCTGCACGGCTAGCTCGGTGAGCCTTCCCGCCTCGTCGGCATCTATGTCCTGGCTGGTTAGCTGAAACATTCTCTGGAAGTGCTGCAATAGGTAGCAGGTCATCACGAAGAGGCGTATCAGATACCAGAGTCGCTCCTCATATCTCACGTCAGGGAATTGGGTGGCTTTCTGGTTGTTGATGATTTCCATCTCCGTGAAGTTGATCATCATGACGGCTTTCTCTATTTCTTCTTCGCTCATGCCGTCGTTGCGCAGCAAGTCGTGGATTTTGGGTACGAGGGTCATCATCTCGTTCTGTATCATGGGCGATGGATGGCCCTCTATCACCTTGCCCTTCTTGAGGTTGGCGAAGATGTTACGCAAAAATTCTGAGAACGATCTGGTTACGAGAATGCTGAATACATCAAACCATGCCTGGTTTTCGCCTTTTCGCTCCTTGGATACGTCAGCGTTTTGCAGCACGAAGTCTTGGTCTGCCATGTAGCAGAGCCTGGAGGCCTTGTTGCAGAGTGATATGATGTCGAAAGTCATCTCTTGCGAGTTGTAGTCTTCCCACCCGTTGAGCATCACTTGCATCATCAAGCAAAAGTTATTGATTTGTCTGTCGAATACTTCGTAGTCGAAGTCTGGCATAGGTTCTTGATTGGATGTATCCATATTGTTTGTAAATTTGGCAACAAAATTACGCTTTTATTTTCTAATTTCCAAAAGTTTTGCGTTAAAAATGAGAGATTTCCTGATTTTTTCCCAATCCTTTTCCCGAGCACCCCCTTGTGGCTTCCCAAATTGCAGAAAACGGCTTTTTATCGCGCCCAAAAACTTGCAATCGGCTCTTGAATTTATTATCTTTGCAAGCAGAAATCTTGAAGAGTCTTGGGCGCTCTGCTGTAGAGGATGGATGTAGAAAAATCACCACACACCGCACTAAAACTCTGTAACTTGCAGTAATATAGCGGATTAAGCGAGTGCGGTGATGCTGAAACACCGCACTATCACCGCACAACACCGCACTCTTGGAATCTGAGAGACTACTAACGAGATTATTAACTTTATTATTAAACTTTTATAAACTTATTTTTTTATGCAGAAAGAAAACGTAAATTTGGAAGAAGTAAAGGGAGTGTTGAATGAGAATGCTGAAGAGGTAATCGGTGGTGCCACTACTGTTTATATTGTGGAGAGTTTCTTAAAGGAGAATTATGAGTTTCGTCGTAACCTTTTGAGTGGAAAGATTGAGTTTGCCATCATTCATGCTACTGATAAGCTGAATGATGAGAAAGAGGATGAAATCAGTGATAAGCCTCTAGCTTGGAATACCTTTACCAAGGAGGATATGAACTCCATTGTGCGTCGTGCCAAGAAGTTGGACATCGGAGAGAACTCTTCTCCTCGTAAGGATATTGAGGAGTACATCGAGTCGGATATTATTCCTGATTATGATCCAATTAAGAATTATCTGGACAATCTGCCTGCTTGGGATGGGGAGAATCATGTGGCTGATCTCTTCAATAGAATCCCTGGTATCACCAGCGAGCTGTTGGCTTGGTGCGCCACATGGCTTCGCTCTTCTGTGGCTCATTGGTTGCACATGGATATGCTGCATGGCAATGAGATTACTCCCGTGTTTATCGGTCATCAGGGATGTGGTAAGAGTACTTTTGCCAATCGCCTCTTGCCAGAGATGCTGCGTGAGTATTTCTTGGATCATATCAATTTTGGCAATAAGTTTGATACAGAGATGGCGCTTACTCACAATCTATATGTCAATATTGATGAGTTTGCCAATATGGGTGCTTCGCAGCAGGGCAAGCTGAAGCAAACATTGTCTAAGGTAAAGGTGAATGGTCGTCCTATCTTTGGCCGAAGCCAAGCCGATCGTCCTCGCTATGCTTCTTTCCTTGCCACCACCAATGATGAGCATCCGCTCTGCGATGCCACTGGTAGTCGGCGATTCATCTGTATTCGTATTCCTGATGGGAAATATATTGACAATGGCTCGCCTATAGACTATGGCCAACTCTATGCGCAAGTAATGTATGAACTCAAGGATAGCCATACTCCTTATTGGTTTAACAATGATGAGGTAGCTCGCATACAAGAACATAATTATCCATTCTTCAAGGCGGATGACATGGATTGTATGGTGAAGGCATGTTTGCTACTGCCCAAGGATACTACTGAAGGTAAGTGGATGCTGATGGGAGAAATCTTTGAAACCTTGCATGAGCATTATCCTATGTTGATGGCTGGTCATCAGACTAAGATTCGCATCGGGTTGGCTCTTGGTTTTCTTGGATGTGAGACCAAACGAACCTCTAAGGGTAGAGCTTATCGGTTGTGTGTCAGATAGTTAAAATGCTTGATGATAAGGATTGATAGGAGGCTTGGCGAGTGCGGTGTTGTGCGGTGTTAGTGCGGTGTTTTAGTATCACCGCACTGGCTTAAACACTCTGTATCACAGATATTTAAGTATGGTACAGTGCGGTGTGCGGTCTAAATCGCAATCCCATTCTCTCCACCACGCTTCCCCGATGTCTCCCAATCCCCATCCACCATCTCTCAATATGTTCCTCGGCAGGGCACCAAAGTGCCCTCACCGAGGGCACTTTGGTGCCCCAGTGAGGAACTTTTCTAAACATAGTGATATCAATTTTTAAAACATATAATATACAATGGAAAAAGTAAACATCCCTTATTCTGCAAAATGTCCTAATGCAGCTTGCAGCCGTAGCAACACTTGTGCTCGCCACGCCTATTATCTCGAGGCGCTGAAAGCGAAAGATTACTTCGAGGTAATGAACCTGGGGCGCCTGGTGCCCGATGGCGCGCCCTGCCCATATCATCTCACAGCCCAGAAGCAGCGATGGGCTCGGGGCTTCACCCGTCTCTATGCCTCTATCCCTCACGGCAGCGTACATTATTTTTACATGTACACTCCCTATACCAAGCGCCGCTTCTATAAGGCTCGCAATGGAGAAGTACTTATCCGCCCCGAGGAGCAGCAGGAGCTACTGGCTGCCTTCAAGCGATGCGGTGCCGACATAAACCTCGACTTTGATGCCTATGAGGACCATGCTGTATTGATCGAAGACTAAGAAAATATTGTGCCGGCAAGAAATACTGGGAGGGCAGGTTTGTTACCTGCCCAATAAGAAATTACGATTGGCATTCATTTCGGCAGCGAGATGGTGAATTCTGAGTATTTCCCCTTCTCGCTCTTCACATTGATTTTTCCACCATGGGCGTTGATAACCTGGAGCACATAGTTCAGGCCGATGCCAAATCCACCACGGGTTTTCTGGGGATTCTTCTCGTGCTCGGCGGCACGCTCATAGCGGTTGAAGATGGTCTTCAGCTCGCTCTTGGCTATGCCGATACCCTCGTCGTATACCTTGATATATACCTGATGGTCATCCTCAAGGGTGGAAATCTTGATGCGGATTTCATCCTTCGAGTATTTGGTGGCATTATCCACCATATTGCTGATGGCCTCCTTCAGATATTCCTCGTCGGCAAGGGCGGTGGCACAGTCTATCTGCGTGGTGATGTGGATAGGCTTGGAGGATTTCGCCTCATATTTATCCACCACGTCATCTATCATCGGCTCCAGTTCCACCTCGGTCTTGCGAATGGTCAGCTTGCCATGCTCCAGCTTGGAGATGGTGAGCAGGCGGTTGATGAGGGAGAGAAGATGCTGCGCCTCGTCCTCCACAATGTCAAAATATTTCTCCTTCATTTCTGGCTTCTTGTCCAGTACCCCGCTATGCAGGTATCGGGTGCCCATGATGATGGAGGTGAGGGGCGACTTCATGTCGTGAACCATGGCGTATGAGAAATCTTCGCGCAAGAGGCGGATGCGCTCCTGCTCGTCGATATAGTTGATTTGGTCGATGATGCTCAGGATGATGACGATGGTGGTGAGGATGGAGGTAAGCACCGTGAATCGGCTTTGTAGGAAGGCAGAGAGCAGAGCCTCTGCCCTGACATTGGGAGCCAAGAACCATACGTCTTGGTAGCCCATCTGGTGGATGGTCATATCCAGTGTGTTCCACATCCAGAACAGCTGCATCAGCAATACGGCTATCAGGGCGGTGGTGCTCAGTGCCTTGGCTCTATTCGTCTTCATCTTCTTCTGCTATTATCGAATCTTTATGTTTCTTCAGCCACATTCCTCCGCCTAGTGTCATGGCTATGCCCACGATGATGAGGGCAAAGCAGATCGGAGTGGAGGTGAGGACGCTCGACACCAAGTTGGGGATGAGGTATACTGCGTAGAGCACAATGCTGCTTCGGGTTAGCTGGTAAGCCCAACAGCCATAGACGGTGGAGACCATTCCCAGCACGGTGTAATACATCACATTGCCAGTAGCCGACTCAGTGAGCAAGCATAGCGGCAGCATCATGATGCAGAGGGTGAGCGTCTGTACCCACAGTTTCTTGCCACATCGGATAAGCTCCTCTTGTATAGCGCCATAGAATACGTAGGCGGAGATAAAGGAGCCAACGATGGCAAAGGGGAGGAGGGTGAGGAAGTTCATTTGCGTCATCTCCTTGGGCATGAAGTCGATGTGTAGCAGATTCAGTATGGCGTAATATGCCATCGTGATGCCAAGTATCGGAAGGGTGAGATAGGTCATTGCCTTCCATTTGGCTTGCGGCACCACCTTGCCCAGCGAGAGCTTGGAGAATTTATAATGGCTGAATGTGAGCCACACGATGAGTCCTGCCAGCACGGTGAAACTGATGATGATCATCGTGCCAGCACTCTCAAGGGCTGCTTGATGGCTCTTATAATAGCCCGTCTGTATGGCGATGGATACATAAAATCCCACTGCCAACCCACCGATGATGAGGGTAATCATATATTCTGCAATCAGCAGTATGTAATATAATATTGCTTTCAGCATAAGCGTTTGTTCTTTGATTTGTAATCTTTTTTATTCTGCGATGAGCTTGAAGCCAACGCCTCGGATGGTCTTCAGCTCCACGCTAGGCTCATCCTCGATGGCGGTGCGAATCTTCTTGATGAATACGTCGAGGCTGCGGGAGGCAAAATAGTCCTTGTCTTCCACGCCCCAGAATCGGCTCAGGATGGCCTCTCGGCGCACCACTTCATTCTTGTTCACCGCCAGTATCTCCAGTATCTTGGCTTCTCGGGCTGTCAGCATTTTTTCCGTATTGTCCTCTTGGTTCTTGAGGGTGGCGTGGTCGGCATCCAGCAGATACTTGCCCAGCTTGATGGTGCCAGTGGCATTGGTGCTGCGGCGTCCCTGCTTCAGTTTCATCAAGCTCTGGATGTGGGCATCCAGCTCCTCGGGCAGGAAAGGCTTCTTCACGTAGTTGTTGGCTCCGGCAGCATATCCCGCCTTCAGGTCCTTGGGCGATGTGAGTCCGGTGGTAAAGAGGATGATGGTATCGCCATCAATCTCTCGGATGCGTTTCACCATCTCGATGCCGTCCATGATAGGCATGTCGATGTCCGACACGATGACATCGGGCTGAAAACTTTTCCATGCTTCCAGTCCGTCCTTGCCATTGATGGCTGTTTTGATTTCATATCCCCCGATGATGTCCTCTAGGCTACTTTTCTCCATGTAAGCCAGGTTTTCGTCATCTTCTACCAAGAGTAACTTTACGTTTTCTGCCATAATCGTAGTATCTTTGTTTAATTGCTTGCAAAGTTACATCTTTTTCTGTAAATACAATGCTTTGGGAGAAGATTTAACCTAATGATAACTTTCTGATAACATATCATATCAGAAAAAAGCAGTATCTTTGCAAACGAAAAAAGTTAAGAATAGAATAAAATCTCTCTCAAACAGATAAAAGGTCAAGCTCGGGCAGTGAAGTTCCAGGCTTGACCTTTATGTTTTTCCTTACTTCCAAAGGATATTTTATCCCGTTTTATAGAGTATATCCGATAAAATTATGCGTTTTTTATCGAATATACTCGATAAAACTTGCTTTTTCGCTAGAAAATGTGTATCTACCCTACTTCCCCAACTAACCATTTCAAGGCATTGATTCTCTGGATGCCGTTGTAGTCGGCGGTTGGATCTTCATCCAGTGTCAGGATATATTTGGGATATTGGTCATTGATCTGTTGGAGCGAAGTTAACTCTCTTTTCAGAGTAGCCTCGTCCCTGACCGTTGCTGCCACTTGATAATAAGTGATGCCGTTCTCATCAATAGCCACGAAATCTACCTCTAGTGAATCCATCTTGCCGATATATACCTTCTTTTGGCGGTGCAAAAGCTCCAGGTATACGATGTTCTCCAAGATACGCCCTGCATCAAAGGAGCGGGACCCCAGGAGCATTCTTCTCAAACCGATATCTACCAAGTAATATTTGCCTAACGTCTTCAGCAACTGCTTCCCCTTGATGTTATAGCGCTTAGCCTCATAAACAAAGAATGTCTCGCAAAGTGCTGAGAGATAACGCTCCACGGTTTTTTGATCTATCTTTCTGCCATCAGCGGTCATGATGTCAGCTATTCGCTTGGTAGAGAGAATGTTGCCGATGTTATCGGCTGTAAAACGGATAACGCTTTCCAGCATCATAACGTCTGGTAACTTCTTGCGGCTCATGATGTCTTTCACCACGATGGTATTGTACACTCCATTCAGATAGTCACTGATTTCGGCAGGGGTGTCCAGTTCCAAGGTATATGGGAAACTGCTCTTGGTGATATAGTCTGTGTAGGCTTGTGGCAGATTGCTTGTTCCACCGATGCCTTCCACGTATTCCCTGAAAGAGAGGGGGAGCATGGCTATTTCTACGTATCTACCTGATAGCAGCGTGGCAATCTCGCTCGACAGCATATAGGCATTGGAGCCAGTGATGTAGAGGTCTACCGTGGGCTTCAGGTTCAAGCTATTGACGATATCCGGAAAGTCCTTGACATGCTGTATTTCATCAAAGAAGATATAGGTCATCTTGTCTGTTTGTATCAAGGGCTTGATATAAGCATACAGATTCTTGGGCTCGCGCAGTTCGTAGTAATCATAATCTTCGAAGTTGAGATATATGATTTGCTCTTTCTGTACCCCTTCCGAGCAGAGCCAATCTCGGTAAATCTCCATGATGGTAGATTTGCCGCAGCGGCGAATGCCTGTTATTACCTTAATCAGATTCTTATCCTTGAAAGCTATCAGCTTGTCTAGATAAATATGTCGTTCTATCCTTTTCATGATGCTCTTTTCTCATTAATATGCTGCGAAGATACACTTTTTTTAGGACAAATCATCCTAAAACTTCCGTTTTTTAATAAGTTTTAGGACGTTTTATCCTAAAACTTTTGATTTTCGAGTAGTTTTAGGATAAAACGTCTGATTCTTACTCCCTACTTGGTCAGAGCTTGGATAACCTGCTCCAACTGATCAAGTCTTCTGGCATCCACAGGTTTATCTACCAGGTTTCCATTCTTGTCGAAGAGACGATAGGATGGGAATGAATGTACATTCAAGTAATCCAACACAGCCTTAGCCTCAGATTCTGATAAGTTGTAATGAGTTATGTTGTCACCCAATAAATTATACTGCTTGATGATGTTCTTCCAAGAATTCTCCGGACTATGGCATGCCAAGTAAACATATACCATGTCGTATGGCTTCAGACGCTCATATTCTTCCTGCGACTGACTAAGACCATCTTTGCAAGGACTGCACCATGTGCCCCATACATCCAGTAATACCATCTTACCCTTATATGGCTCCAAGATTTTTTGAAGCAACTGCTCGCCGTCAGAGATGCCCTGTGGAATCTTCTTGATGCTAGGGTATTGAGAGATGTCCCTCTGCATGATTTCTGATAGTCTTTGGTGATTTGTCATGACCGATTCTAGCGCAGCTTTGCCTTTGATGCTTTGCTTGACCAGCTCCACTTCCTTGTCGCTGAGTGGCAAGAAATTACCCTCCATATAACGGTTGAAACTCTTAGCTATAATGATGTCATGCTGGTCTTGGTTGCAATTCAAGCTATCTGCAATATCTCTTTCAAAATAGAAATCTACAAGTGGTTTCTCTTCCATTAGCATCTTGGCAATATCCTTTCGAGCAAGGATGTTTTGAGCTTTTATGCTAACATCAGAATTGAAGAAATCCGCTGCAATCTTATCCAAATCTTTGCCATTTGTCTGGCTTCTCTTAACAATGTAGTCTTTGTATCCCTTCAACCACAACTTGACGGTTGCTATCTCTTGGTTGCTAATGGTAATATCTCCCTTGGCTTGGTGCAACTCCAGGAGTTGTGGATAATAGGTTTCGTTCAGAAGCACCCTTTGTCCATTGTATGTCAACCAATAATTGTCGAAAACCATTTGTCTGACAATGTCTGTTATCAGATTGTCATAGCTCTGATAAAGCGTATAAGGGAGTTTGATTTCCTTCCACAGTTTTACCACCTGCGCCGTCTTATCCTTTGGAAAATCATAGTTTTTCACAAATCCCCAACCTTGCATCAAGGCTTGGGCATAGTTACATTTCTCGTATTCAGAGACATAGTCTTGATAACGTTTGGAGAGAGTAGGATAAATCTGGGATAATTCCCTTACCTTCTCCATCACCTGGGTATATCGAGGTGTCAGAATATCAAAATGCTCTTGTGCAGTCTTGGTATTCTTATACATATCTTGATATTGCGTATCAAAACGTGGGATAGGATGCGACAGCAGTTCGTTTTGCAACCTAGAGTCTTTTCCCATCATCATCTGCGTTCCGTTCTTAAAGTCGTATAACAGGAAATACGTCTCGCCAGGCTCCAACACGGTCGAGATAAAAGTATGCTTCCAATCCATGAGCACCTCAGACGAGTTGAGCAATGGTATCTTGAGTTCAAAACGTCCAAGAGAATCCAACTTGACAAAATTTGATATTTGATGACCATAAAGGTACAGGTCTTCATGAATGGCTCCATATTCTTTTCCTTGATTCCAGAATAACTGGGGCATATCTTTGAGCCAACCTATCACGGTGGCTGTATCACCTATATAGTGGGTATCCTTAATAGTAGCCAATTCATCCTTTTGTGGATAATCAGGCAGGGTAAAAGTAGTGATGATGTCATATTCATTCTTCTTGCCATTGATGGTGATGCTGCGATTGCCTTGCTTGTTCTTGTCCACGGATACAGGGATTTCACGCTTGCCATCGGTCAGCACGAAATCGTATTTGTTTCCCTTCTGTTTCTTGTCCTTATATTGCCAGAAATGACAGTCGTAGATGGCAAAGTCATCATAGAATGCTATATCCCAATCGCCAGTAGTGGTATTTCTCCACAAGGATGGAAATACTTGTTCTGCACGTGTGTCAACCGACTGTATGCCTAGTATACGGAATGCCCCTTCTCCATCTCCCTCAATGAAGTCAAACTTCTGTGTATTCTTGGGCAATGGTGCAAAATGGAACACTACATCAGCATAGCCTTCAGCAGGAAGAAAGAACCTTTCGCCCAGTTCCAACCCTTCACAGCTCTTTACTAGATAATGCTGATCACCTACTTTGAGATAAGTATCTTTTGCAAACAACACCCAATAGTTGGGATAGTGCTGGATATGCATATATATTCTGGTCTCTTTCTTATCTAAATCCACTCGGGTAATCGACAATTTGCTGGCCATCGGGTTACTGGCATTACTGTTGCTTTCCACAACAGGCTGTACCCAAATGGAAGATTTGCTACTTGCCGCCCAACTGTTGGTGATGGATAGCAGCGTGATAAGAATGATTAGGATTCTTCTCATGATTGCGTTGTTTTGAATATGATAAATATTATGTTTAAATATGCAGACAAAGGTAGATAATTATTGCCAAACAAACTTTACTCTGTGTAACAGATACTTTGCTTAGTATACCAAACGAGGATGAATTGTTTTAAAAAACACTAAATATTATCTCTTTATTTATTGCTTTTCAACTTTTCGTGGCGAAATAATATAGGAAAAGGTCAAGCTCTGTTTCAGAAACGAAGCTTGACCTTTTTGCATTTATGATATTGTGTCTTTATTTTCCTTCCTTATCCGACTGGATGAGGGCGAGCAGGTGCTCTACGGCTACTTCCTGAGGAATGTTCTTCTCTACGCATACTTGCTTGCGATAGAGGCTTACCTTGTTAGGACCGGCACCGACATAGCCATAATCGGCATCTGCCATTTCTCCTGGACCGTTCACGATGCAGCCCATGATGCCTATCTTCAAGCCCTTCATGCCCTTGGTGGCTTCCTTGATCTTGGCGATGGTCTCACGAAGGTCATAGAGGGTTCTGCCGCAACCCGGACAACTGATATATTCGGTCTTGGAGGTGCGGAGACGGGCTGCCTGGAGAATGCCGAAGGCGGTCTCGTCGATGGTCTGGGCAGGGATGTCGCCATTGTTCATCAACCAGATACCATCTGTCAGTCCATCTATCATCAAGGCTCCCATGTCGGCGGCTGCCTCTAACTGGAAGTCGCTCTTCTCATCTGCCTTGTGCTGATACATCTGGGCGAAGATAACTGGGTTCTTCACGCCGGCGTTCATCATCTCATGTACCAAGGCACGCTGGTCGCCCAAGCGGTTCTGGTGATTGCTTACGCATACCACCACTACCTCTGGATGGCTCTTGAGGCAAGCGAGATACTCCTCGGCTGGTGTGCCAAACTGCAAGGTGAGGAACTTGATGTCTGCCTTGATGCTGGCGATGAGCGGCATCGCCATGGCTGGGAAGATAGGATAGAGCTTGGCACCTGTGGTCTCAGGCTTCTGCTTCAAGTCTTCGTAGATGTTGTAATCCACGATATAGCTCTGGCCTGGCACAAACTGCTTTGGCTTCTTTCCACCTATATATATATAGTCGGGCTTGGCATCCTCATTATCGCAGAGGGTGCTCTCGCCATTGATGCGATTGCTTACCACCACTGGTACGTTGCTGCCACCGATATTGCCTGCAGCCACAGTCTCTCTGCGGATAGGGCGCAGCCAATCGAAGGATGGGCAGGCTTCGCCAGGAATCATCAACTGGCCTTGCTTCTTGCCGATGTAATCCACCAAGTGGCGAGCCACTGGTATCTCGGCAGCTGGCTCCTCGCTCAGGCTGACACGTACGGTATCGCCGATGCCATCAGAGAGCAAGGCTCCGATGCCTACGGCACTCTTGATTCTGCCGTCCTCACCTTCGCCAGCCTCGGTCACACCCAAGTGCAAAGGATAGTTCATGCCTTCCTTCTCCATCTCGCTTACCAAGAGGCGCATGGAGCGAACCATCACTACGGTGTTGGATGACTTGATGCTGATGACTACATCGTGGAAATTCTCTTTCTTGCAGATGCGCAGGAACTCCAAGCAACTCTCCACGATGCCCTCTGGCGTATCGCCATAGCGATTGCGGATGCGGTCGGAGAGCGAACCATGGTTCACGCCGATGCGGATGGCTGTATGATTCTCCTTGCAGATGTTGAGGAATGGCACGAAGCGATCCTCTATCTTCTGGAGCTCGTGGGCATACTCCTCGTCGGTATACTCCTGCTTGATAAACTTGCGGGCAGGGTCTACGTAGTTGCCTGGGTTGATGCGCACCTTCTCGCAGTAGAGGGCAGCCACATCAGCCACGTTAGGATTGAAGTGGACATCGGCTACGAGCGGAGTCTGATAGCCATCGGCACGAATGCCGGCATTGATGTTCTTCATGTTCTCTGCCTCGCGAGAACCCTGCGTGGTGAAACGTACCAACTCGCCACCAGCCTTGATGATTTCCTCAGCTTGCTTTACGCAAGCCTCGGTGTCATTGGTATTGGTAGTGGTCATCGACTGGATGCGGATAGGGTTGTCGCCACCCAGGTCGATGGCGCCGATATGCGCAACCGAAGAGGTACGTCGGGTATAATTGAATAAATCTACCATATTTGTTGATATAGAAAGCCCCTATAGCAAGGGGCTTCCTGATTAGTTACACTTATAATCGTATTTCACTTCAGCCAAGTCCTTGTTAGCCTTCTCTATCTTGGCACCTAGGCCAGCCTTCCAAGCATCCACCTTCTTAGCCACCTCCTCATCGCCAAGGGCTATCATCTCGGCAGCAAGAATTGCTGCATTCTGTGCACCATTCACACCCACAGTAGCCACAGGGATGCCAGGAGGCATCTGGATGATGCTGAGCATGGCATCAAGACCATCGAGCATGCCCTTGATAGGCACACCGATAACTGGCAATGGGGTAGATGCCGCAATAACACCAGGAAGGGCGGCAGCCATACCGGCAGCGGCGATGATAACCTTCACGCCACGCTCCTTAGCTCCCTTTGCGAAAGCCTCTACTGCATCGGGAGTGCGATGAGCTGAGAGGGCATTTACCTCAAAAGAAATCTGGTTGTCGTTCAACCACTTACATGCTTTTTCCATAACAGGCAGGTCACTGGTACTGCCCATGATAATGCTTACTAATGGTTTCATGTTGTTTTGTATATTTTATAATGTTCTATATCTTAATAACGAGCTGCTGGCAATATGCTAGATGACGAGCAGCGCACATATCGTTCCGATGATAAATCCCATCACCACCTGGGCCAGCGAGTGTTGGCGCAGTATCATGCGCGCTGTTCCTACTGCGCCAGCTAGCAGAAACACAAGGCAGAGCCACCAAAGGGGATTGAAGGCGAAGGCGATGGAGTAAGATACCAGAGCGCCCGCCACTCCGCCGATGGCTGCCGTGTGGGTGGATATCTTCCACCACACATTGATGATGGCGCACACCATCTGTATGACCAATGCCACCACTACGATGATGCTGATGACTCGTGGCGTGTTGTGGTATTCCATATAGAAGAAACAGCCAAAGTAGCACAGGATGGAGATGATATAAGGTACGATGCGTCGCTCCTTCTTGCCTAGCTCGCGCGATGTCCAGCCCTGCACCCTGCGATACAGGTGGATGAACAGCGAGGGCATGATGACGGTGAATAGGTATACGATGATGAGCATGGGCAACTTATAAGCCCATGGCAACAATGACATATAGCTAAAGATGAATAGGGCTATCAGTCCTATCAGGGGTAGATAGAACGGAGTGAACACCATACTCATGATGCGCGCTGTCAATATAATATCTTTCTCTTTCATACTCTACTAACTGTAATCTTTTATGTTATCTGTCTGACCCTTATTTGTTGTCTGTCTGACCCTTATTTGTTGTCAGTCTGATCCTTATTTCCTGAGTCGAGCCACTGGGATATTGAGTTGCTCTCTATACTTTGCCACCGTGCGTCGAGCTATCGGGAACCCTTTCTCTTTCAGTATCTTGGCTAGGGTCTCATCGCTCAGAGGCTTCTTCTTGTCCTCGTGGTCTATCAGCTCTTGCAGGGCTATCTTAATCTTGCGGGTAGACATCTCCTCGCCATCTTCCGTGGTGTATCCATCGGTGAAGAAGAACTTCAGGGGGAAGGTGCCCCACTTGGTCTGTGCATACTTCACATTGCTCACTCTCGAGATGGTACTGATGTCTAGTCCCGTCTTGTCGGCTACATCTTTCAATATCATTGGCTTCAGGTCGGCTTCGTCGCCATCCAGGAAGAATTGGCGCTGAATGTCGATGATGGCCTTCATCGTAACGATGAGGGTGTGGCGTCGCTGCTTCACAGCCTCGATAAATCCCTGTGCCTTATCCACTTTCTCCTTGGCGTAGAGCAGAGCCTCCTTGTCTTGACGGCTCATCTTGTCCTTGCTCTTCTTGTAGGTGTCTATCATGTCGGTGAATGATGGCGACACGGTGAGCTCGGGTATGTTGCCGCGGTTGAGGCTGAAGGTGATGGTGCCATCATCGTTGGTGTCCACGATGAAGTCGGGGGTTATCTGCTGCATGTTTCTGCCTTCTGTCTCGCCCATGGATGCGCCTGGCTTGGGATTGAGCTTGCATATCTCTTCTTGCAGGGTGGCAAGCTGGGTGTCGTTGAGTTCCAATCCGGCTTGTATCTTGTCCCAGTGCTTCTTGGTGAACTCCTCGAAGTAGTCGGTAAATACCTCTTCCATCGTCTTGTGGAGCACACCGCTAGGCAGTCTTTTTACTTGGAGCAATAGGCATTCTTGCAGACTTCTGCCGCCCACGCCGGCTGGGTCGAAGGTTTGGAGGATATGGAGTACGTGCTCCACTTCTTTTTCCCTAACGTCTATGTTATGGTAGATGGCCAGCTCGTCGCAGATGCTGTCCAGGTCCTTGCGCAGCAGACCGTCATCATCGAGCGAACCGATGAGGTATTCCATCACTTCTTTCTCCTTGTCGCTGAGCACTTGCATGTCCATCTGCTCCTTGAGCTTGTCGTAGAAGGATGTGGAGTCGCCATACACCATTTCCTCATAGTCGGCATTGTCTTGATTATTGTATCTATCTGTGTTATAATCAGGCATTTGATCGTCTTGCCCTATGCTTTCCAGTGCTTGGTCTAGCTCATCTTTTCTCTCTTCTTGTTCGCTTTGTGCCTCGTAGGCATCTTCGTCGTTGCTGTCTTCATTGCCACCATCTGCGTTGTCATTGTCTATTGGCGAGTCTCCGTCGTAGCTCTCGTTGAGCATATCGTCTGGATTCTCACTCTCCAGAGCTGGGTTGTCGTCCAGTTCGGCATTGATGCTCTCTTCCAGTTCGGTGAGAGGCATCTCCAATAGCTTCACCTGCAGCATTTGCTGGGCGGAGAGCTTTTGGAGCTGTTGTAGCTTCTGTGCCTGTGTCTGAATGAGTTTCTGTGCCATAAATTCTTTCTTTCTTTTTTTGAGTTAAGCTTTTTGTTTATGTTTTTTTTATTTGAAATATTCTTTGAGTTCATTGGCCAGCTGATATAGCTTGTCTGGGTTTCCGTTGCCATATCTCTGCCAGATGGTGCTGCATGCATCCAGGATAGGGCTGGCGTAGATGTCTTCCTTGTTGAGATAAGGGTCGCAGTACTGGAATACGCGCATGGCTTCGGCTATCACCTTGGGGCTGGTGTGCAGGAGTTTGCCCAGGTCTATGACTTCTGGGGTTTCGGGCACCATGGTGATGGGGGTGAGCTGGAAGTAGAGGTCCAGGATGATGGTGAGCTTCACCAGTGTGAGCGATGGCTCTGCATCCAGGGGCTTCCAGTCTTGCTCAAAGGTTTGCTTTACCTCTACGCCTGCATAGAAGTCCTTGGCATTGCCGCATCCATCCATCTGCTGCATCAGCTGGATGTCGCGTGACAGGCGTCGAGGGTTATTGGCATACTTATCCCATAGTCGCTTCATGTGGGGAGTGACCATTCTGAGTTTGAACATCTGCTCGTGCAGATATTCTGGCGGAATGTGTAGGCTCAGGCTCAAGTCTACCATCCCTTTCGAGTAGAGGGGCTTTACCCCCATCGGCTTCTTCTGATACAGCTGTAAGAGCAAGAGCCAGTACTCATCGTTCCAAAGTGGATGTTTTGCCATATTGTCTTGTTTTTTATATCTTCTGCAAAGATAATGCAAACGAGCGCAATGAAAGTTTACTTTCAAATTGCCGAGTGCAGCTTATCTTCTGCAAAAATACGACTTTTAGTTGGTAATACAAAATAATTTGGCAGTTATTTTCACTTTAGGGTGCATAAAAAATGAAGTGCGCAACTCCGAATATCTTCGAAATTGCGCACCTTTAATACTTTATTCCCAAATTTTTCATAACTCTCGGAGATTTACTTCTTTAAGTTTCTCTCCATCACGTAGCCCGAAGCAGTAAATGCTGCTGCCCAGGCAATCATCAGTGTTATTCCCATAATACTTTTCCTTTCTACCTTAATGTTAACCTTTACCTATTGAAAAATTATCCTGTCGTCCTTGAATAAACAATCTTTTTAATTTACCTTACTAACTAATAACCTAAAATAAACAACTAACAATCTTAAAACCTAAAAACCTAATAACCTTTTTGTCGTCCTTGAATAAACAATCTTTTTTCTTACCTTAATCTAATACCGTTAATCCTTGAATAAACAATCTTTAATTTACCTTACTAACTAATAACCTAATAAACAACTAACAATCTTAACCTAAAAACCTAATAACCTTTTGTCTTATTGACGATGCAAAGGTACGACGATTTTGGCAACCCACCAAAACATTCTTAGCAAAAATGCGAAAAAAGCCCTCTTTTTTGACCTAAATCAACTATGTGTGTGCGCACACAGATGCTTTATAGCAGATATTTGACTTATGTCAAGCATTTCGGGAGATGCTAGTTGGTGGGGCTTTTCTTGTCATATAAGAAGGCAGCCTCGCTCATGTATACGGCGATGGTCTTGAGCTTCACGTAGTCTTCCGATAGATAGACGAGGCCTTGATTGCCCCATTGCTTGCCCCAGGAGTTGCGGCATACGTAGTAGCGCTGCTTGCCCTTCAGGAAGGTACCGATGATTTCCATCACGTGGTCGTCGGTGGTATTGAGCTGTTCAAACTCTTTCTGGCGTGAGGCTTGGGTCACGGGGCGCTCCTTGGACTGTACGTCTACGTAGCATCGATGGGCGTTTCTGAATCCTGGCTCGCTGATGTCTCCTTCCCAACATACGGGGTGACCATGCTCCACTGCCTTTTGGATATGGAGCATCAACTCCTGAAGGGGCAGGTTGAGAAACTCATCGTGCATCACATTGTCGGGTACTTCCAGGGCAAAGTATTCCCGATAGGGGTGATGCGTGAAGCTGGTGAGCGATACATATTCCTCGGGATAGCATACGCTGTGGGCAAACTCTAGTGGAGTGTATTCTGCGCCGAGCATGTGTACTTGCTTGGCGGGCATATAGCCTATCTCTTTGTCGAAGAGGTCGTCGAGTTGCAGTTTGAGTTTGTCGATGCCTGTTCTTTTGCTAATAGCTCCATCGCAAATTTGCTCCACTTTCCGGCACAATACCTTGTAGTTGATGTGCTCTGGGTCCTCGTAGCTGTCGTATGGCTGGGCGCCATACTTATCTATATAGTGTATCAGCATGGAGCCCATGCCTCTCATGCTGATGTCTTTCTTGCCGCCAGAGAAGTAATACTCCAGTGCTTTCTCGTGGAGCATCATGCGGGCTATGTAGGCAGTGGATAGATTCACAGAGTCGCCTTTCATGATGTGTTCGCTCTCTATGGTGCCCAGCATGGCGTATGCCCAGCACATTTCGCTCTCGCCTTGGTCCTTGACGGGAGTGGTGCTGATGAGTTTGACAGACGCTGGCAGGTTGTCTTTGCCTTCGTCGGTGGCTGTGGCATTGCTGGGCTGGCTCTTATAGTGGCAGCTAGCCAGCATGCCTGCCATGAGGATAATCGTGACGATTTGCTGTTTCATATACCTTATTATATTATATATATAGGGCGCAAAGTTACGATTTATATTTGAGATATGGAAGGCATTGGGGGCTTTTCTTACGTTAAGATTTCATAAACACACCTATTATATATAGAGTATTTGGCAGGTTTGTAGTAACTTTGCATCCAAATTTAGAAAATTGCATTCATGAATACAAAGATAAACGAATTTGAAGTGATGGCACCTGTGGGCTCGCGCGAGTCGTTGGCGGCTGCCATCCAGGCTGGGGCTGACTCAGTCTATTTTGGTATTGGCAAGCTGAACATGCGTTCTCATTCTGCCAATCACTTTACCATCGACGATTTGCGTGAGATTGCTGCCACCTGCAATGAGCATGGCATCAAGACTTACCTCACCGTGAATACCGTGATATATGATGACGACATCGCTACGATGAAGGAGATTATCGATGCTGCCAAGGAGGCGGGCATCTCTGCCGTCATCGCCAGTGATGTGGCTGTGATGAGTTATTGTAATGAGGTGGGTGAGGAAGTTCACTTATCCACACAGCTTAACATCTCTAATACAGAGGCTTTGAAGTTTTATGCACGTTTTGCAGATGTCTCTGTGTTGGCGCGTGAATTGAACATGGACCAGGTGAAGCATATCCATGAGCAGATAGAGCAGCAGAACATTTGTGGACCTATGGGCAAGCAGATCAGAATAGAGATGTTCTGCCATGGTGCCCTGTGCATGGCTGTTTCGGGCAAGTGCTATATGAGCCTCGCCAATGCCAATCGCTCTGCTAATCGTGGCGAGTGTGTGCAGATTTGCCGTCGCAGCTATACTGTTACCGACAATGAGACGGGCAATCAGCTGGAGATAGACAATAAGTATGTGATGAGTCCGAAGGACTTGAAGACCATCCGCTTCATCGACCGTATGATGGATGCCGGTGTGCGTGTCTTCAAGATAGAGGGTCGTGCCCGTGGACCAGAATATGTATATACCGTAGTGAAATGCTATAAGGAGGCGATTGCTGCTGTGCTCGAAGGCACCTTCACCGAAGAGAAGAAGGATGCTTGGGATGAGCGACTTGCCACCGTATTCAACCGTGGATTCTGGGATGGCTATTATCAGGGACAGACGCTGGGCGAATGGAACAAGCATTATGGTTCTGTGGCCACCGAGAAGAAGGTGCTCGTGGGCAAGGTGATGAAGTATTTCTCTAAGTTGGGCGTGGCAGAGGTAGCCGTGGAGGCATCTGAGTTTGAAAAGGGGCAGAAGCTCCTGATTACGGGCAATACTACTGGCGTGATGTATCTCCATGCCGATGAGATACGCTACGACTTGAAGCCTGTGGAGGTGGCTAAGCAGGGCTGGAGAGTTTCTATCCCTGTGCCAGACAAGGTGCGCCCTAACGACAAGTTATATAAATTGATTACTGTAAACGAAATAAAGGAGATAAAATAATGGCAACAATTAATGAATTGCAGGATGAGGTAGTAGAGGAATTTCAGGACTTTACCGACTGGATGGACAAGTATCAGATGCTCATTGACTTGGGCAATGAACTGAAACCTCTCGACGAGAAATATAAGAACGAGCAGAACTTGATAGATGGCTGCCAGAGCCGTGTATGGTTGCAGTGCGACTATGTGGATGGCAAGCTCGTGTTTACGGCAGATAGCGATGCGCTCATCGTGAAGGGCATCATCGCCCTCTTGATACAGGTGCTCAGCGGCCATACTCCTACCGAGATTATGGATGCCGATCTCTATTTCGTAGAGAAAATAGGCTTGAAAGACCACCTAAGCCCTACCCGCAGCAATGGTCTCTTGGCGATGATTAAGCAGATTCGTATGTATGCCTTGGCTTACAAGACCAAGGAGGCTGAGGCTTAATAGGGCTATATATATAATAAGGTATAGGAATCTATGCGTAAGTTAAGAACGATAGAGATGAATCGTCTCACCATCGAGCAGTTTAAGGAGGCGGAGAAGTTGCCGCTCATCGTGGTGCTCGATGATGTGCGATCATTATATAATGTGGGAAGTGTATTCCGCTCTTGCGATGCCTTCCGTGTGGAGGCGGTGTATCTCTGTGGTATCACCGCCACACCGCCTAATGCCGAAATCCATAAGACGGCACTAGGTGGCGAGGATAGCGTGGACTGGGAGTACTTCAAGACCACCGAGGAGGCTGTGGAGAAGCTGAAGGCGAAGGGCTATTTCGTATATAGCATCGAGCAGGTGGAGGGTTCCACCAAGCTCCAGCATCTAGAGGAAGCTCATCAGGGTATCTTTCAGCAGACATCCGAGACGGAAAAGCAAGAGAATTCTTCACTCTCCACTCTTCACTCTTCACTCCCCCAGGGCTATGCCGTCATCTTCGGCAATGAGGTGAAGGGCGTGAAGCAGAACATTGTAGATATGAGTGATGGATGCTTGGAGATACCTCAGTTTGGTACCAAGCATTCGCTCAATGTCAGCGTTACGGCAGGCATCGTGGTTTGGGAATTTGCCAAACTGCTCAAGCTGTAAGAATGTCAATTAGATATTGGCAAGAAATACTGGGATTAAATAAAAGGCGGTGTTTCTCTATTCCAGAGAAGCACCGCCTATTTATTTACAGAAATATGAAGTATTTATGTTTTATATTCTAGCCACGATTTGCTCAGGAGTCAACTCGTTGTCCTTGACAAGTTGCTGATAATCATAGCGATCATACAGCCCCTTCTTGATACCGAAGCAGAGCGTCTTCATATCGCTGTCGCCATAGAAGCGAGCTATCTTCTCGCCAAATCCGCCTTCCAAGGCACCATCTTCCAAGGTAATCACCTTCTCGTGGTCAGCCTTCAGGCTTTCGAGCATCTCCTCATCGAGACCCGTGATATAGCGAGGGTTGATGAGCGTAGCGTCAATGCCTTTTTGCTCCTTCAGCATCTCTGCCACCTGCTTGCCCAAGCCATAGAAGGCACCGAGGGCTACGATGGCTACCTTGCTGCCCTTGTGGGTCATCTTGAAGCGATTCAACGCTGAGTAATCCTCATCAAACTGCTCGTCGCTGTGGGTTACCGCACCACCAGGCACACGGATAGCAACTGGATGGCTGGTCTGCTTGATACCCCAAGCCAACATCGCCTTATACTCCTCCCAACAAGTAGGAGCCAGATATACGAGGTTAGGGATATTGCTCAACATCGGGATGTCATAGAAACCGATGTGGGTGATGTCGTTCATGCCATAGAGCGAAGCGCAGAAGATGTTGATAACGGCAGGGTTATTGTTGATGCAGAGATCCTGTGCTATCTGGTCGTAAGTGCGCTGGATGAATGTGCTATATACATTATATACAGGGCGGATGCCCCCTTTGGCCATACCAGAGATCATAGCCACAGCCTGCTCTTCGGCGATGCCTACATCCACGTGCTGTGCACCAGCTTCCTCACGGCGAGCCTTGAAGAATCCTGCCACGGTAGGAGTACCAGAGGTGACAGCCACCAAGTGCTTGTCTTTCTTCATCTCTTCGAGGAGGTATTCGGCAGTCATGTTGCCATAATCCTCGCCACCGCCTTCAGCCTTAGGTTTGCCCGTCTCGATGTCGAAAGGCATACTCCAGTGCCAAGGCTCCTTGTTTTGCTCGGCAGGAGCATAGCCCTTGCCCTTTTCGGTGTGGATGTGGAGCACGATAGGATGGTCGATGCCCTTCACCTGCAGGAAAGCCTTGATGAGTGTCTCTACATCGTTGCCATCAGCGATATACTGATAGTCCAAGCCCATGGCGCGGAAGAGGTTGCATTCTGCCTGTCCGTTGGTCTCACGCAGCAAGGCGAGATTCTTATAGAGACCGCCATGGTTCTCGGCGATGCTCATCTCGTTGTCATTAACCACGATGACGATGCCTGTGCCCAGTTCGCCTACCTCGTCAAGACCTTCGAGCGCCTCGCCGCCACTCAGTGAACCGTCACCAATCACTACCACGATATTCTCCTTGGTACCCTTGATGTCGCGAGCCTTCTGAAGACCAGAGGCAAGGGAGATGGAAGTAGAGGTGTGACCCAACTCAAACTGGTCATATTCAGGTGATTCCGCAGGACTGCTATAGCCCGAAATCTCCTGGAATCGGTTGTTGTCGTAATAGCCGAAAGCACGACCAGTCAACATCTTGTGTGGATAACTCTGGTGAGAAACGTCGAAGACGAACTTATCCTCAGGGCAGTTGAACACATAGTGCATGGCGATGGTAACCTCCACGATACCGAGGTTAGGACCCACGTGGCCGCCGATATGGCTGTCACGGTTCAGGATGCCATCTCTTATCTCTTGAGCCAGCTCATGGAGCTGCTTCATGGTGAGCACCTTTACATCTTTAGGTGAATAAATATTCTCTAACAACATAGTCTTTATTGTATAATTATAGAGTTATTATTGTTCGTTTATCTCTTTACGGTTGCAAAATTACTACTTTTCTTTCTAATTTCGGTTATCCAGATTACTGAATGATGTAACGATTTTACGGAATGGGGGCTTAAATAAAATGTTAAAGAAAATAACTCATAGTTTTAACACTCGTAACTCATAGTTTTCTCCCCCGAAAGTCATAGTTTTTCGGTCGGAGAGTCATAGCTTAACACATTAACAGTTTAACAGTTGTTTTTCGCTTCCCCTAGTCTCCCTATGCATAAATATACAGTATATATATTTATTCTTATCATAATAGAATAGGTTCCTATATACCTATATTTATATAT
>ERZ1034939.508-NODE-508-length-24576-cov-14.347253_pt1 | contig 24576 bp, 21 predicted proteins | sample MGYA00520626_ERZ1034939 | MGnify/ENA primary metagenome ERZ1034939 (study PRJEB33766, sample SAMN09781751) | gut metagenome | biome: gut microbiome | host: Homo sapiens | place: Madagascar | study: EMG produced TPA metagenomics assembly of the PRJNA485056 data...
CTGCAGAGCCGGAGCCCGAGCCGGCAGAGCCCACGACGGCTGACCTCTACGCCCGCCGTCCCCGCAAGCGCAAAGCTGTCGTCGACCAGCTCGCCCGCGAGCTCGAGGCCGAGGGCGACGCCGCTGCCGCCGACGCCCCGAAGGGAGGCGATGAGTAATGCCTATCGGACCTGCGCGCATGCCACTCTTCGATCACCTGGGAGAACTCCGTCGCCGCCTGACTATCGTGGTCGTTTCGGTGTTTGCCGCCGCTATCGTGCTGTATTTCGCCACGCCCGTGGTGCTCGATATCCTTGAGGACCCCATCCGCTCCTTTGTGCCGGACGGTAAGTTCTACATCACCACTACGCTCGGCGGCTTTGGCCTGCGCTTTTCACTGGCCATCAAGATGGCCGTGGTCATGTGCACGCCTATGATTATCTGGCAGATCCTGGCATTTTTCCTGCCGGCACTTCGCCCCAACGAGCGCAAATGGGTTGTGCCCACGGTGCTTGCCTCGACGGTGCTGTTCTTCCTGGGCGCTATCTTCTGCTACTTCATCATTATCCCGGCAGGCTTTGAGTGGCTCATCGGCGAGACCTCGGCCGTCGCCACGGCGCTGCCCGATCTGGAGAACTACGTCAACATGGAGCTGCTCTTTATGATCGGCTTTGGTGTGGCGTTTGAGCTGCCGCTCATCATCTTCTACCTGTCTGTTTTCCACATCGTGTCCTATGCGGCCTTCCGCAGCGCCTGGCGCTACGTGTACGTGGGCCTGCTCGTGGGTTCGGCTGTGATTACGCCCGACGGTTCGCCCGTCACGCTGGGCCTTATGTACGGCGCCCTGCTTTCGCTCTACGAGATCTCGCTTGCCATCGCCCGCGTGGTCATTACCGCGCGCGAGGGCAAGGAGGGCCTGTTCGTGAGCCGTCTGGACCTGTTCTCGGATGACGAGGACGACGAGGAGTAAATCGGTATGCATGAGGTTGGCATCGTCAACGGCATACTCGATACGGTGATTCGCGCGGCGCGTGGGGCAGGGGCCTCGCGCGCCGTTTTGGTAACGCTGCGTATCGGGGATATGACCGAAGTTGTGCGCGAGGCGCTCGACTTTGCGTGGGAGACGTTTCGCGACGAGGATCCGCTCACGCAAGGCTGCGAGCTCGCTGTAGAAGAGATTCATCCGCAAAGCGAATGCCTGGACTGCGGCGAGGTTTTCGAGCATGATCGCTTTCACTGTCGCTGCCCCCACTGTGGAGGCGCCAACGTGCGCTTGCTGCACGGCCGCGAGCTCGACATCGCCAGCATCGAGGTCGAAACTCCCGACAATTAACCAGCCTGCCATTTGGGGACGGGGTATAAATGGTAGAAATAGATGTGCCGGGCAGCTTGACATTTCATTTTGATGTGTGCAAGCAGGCAAAACGGTATATGTCAACGACGAAATCTACCATTTCTACCCCGTCCCCAGATGGCAGAAGTAAGGAGTGCCGAGTATGGCCGAGAAAACGATTGATATTGCATCGCCGATTTTGTCGCGCAACGAACGCCTGGCAGATCAGCTGCGTCAGCGATTTAAAGAGACGAATACCTTTGTGATCAACGTGCTGTCGAGCCCGGGCTCGGGTAAGACCACCACGATCTTGGGTACCAATGAGCGCCTGCGTGACAAGGCGGACTTACGTTGTGCCGTCATCGAGGGCGATATCGCCTCGGACGTCGACGCCATCACCATGAAGGAAGCTGGCATGCCCGCCATTCAGATCAATACGGGAGGCCTGTGCCACCTCGAGGGCAACATGATCATGGAGGCCGTTGACGCGTTCGATCAGGCCGTCGGGCTCGAAAACATCGATGTCATCTTTATCGAAAACGTGGGCAACTTGGTCTGCCCGGTCGACTTTGACCTGGGCGAGAACCTATCCATCATGATTCTTTCGGTGCCCGAGGGCGACGACAAACCTATCAAGTACCCGGGTATTTTCCAGCACGCCGGCGCGCAGCTGCTCAACAAGGTCGATGTGGCCCCGGCTTTCGATTTCGACATGGATAGGTATACTAAGACACTCGATGACCTCAATCCGCAAGCGCCGCGGTTTGCCGTGAGTGCACGCAAGGGCGAGGGCATGGATGCCTGGTGCGATTGGCTCATCGGGCAGATTGAGCAAGCAAGGGCGTAAGTCGGCCGCTGCAAGTGCGGGCGCAGCCGCAGAGATACGAGATAGGAGCCTCTTTTGAAGCTCATCATCGCCGAGAAAAACGACGCCGCGCGTCAGATCGCCGAGCGCCTGTCCACGGGCAAGCCCAAAAAGGACAAGGTATACAACACCGCCATCTACCGTTTTGAGTGGAAGGGCGAGGAGTGCGTGACGATCGGCCTTGCCGGTCACATCCTTGCACCCGATTTTTGCGACAGTGTACTGTTCGATAAAAAGTTGGGCTGGTATTCGGTCACCGAGGACGGCGAGATGCTGCCGGCCGACATGCCCGATGGCCTGGCTCGTCCGCCCTACGACACCAAACGTAAGCCGTTTCTTGCCGACGGTATCTCCATCAAGGGCTGGAAGCTCGAGAGCCTGCCATATCTCACCTGGGCGCCCGTTATTAAGCTGCCGGCCGAGAAGGAGCTCATCCGCTCGCTCAAGAACCTCGCCAAGAAGTCTGACAGCGTCATCATCGCCACGGACTTCGACCGTGAGGGCGAGCTGATCGGTTCGGACGCCCTCAATAAGGTGCGCGAGGTGGCGCCCGACCTGCCGGTCGCCCGCGCTCAGTATTCTTCGTTTACCAAGGCCGAGATCACGCAGGCCTTCGATAACCTTGTCTCGCTCGACCAGAACCTGGCCGACGCCGGCGAGAGCCGCCAGCACATCGACCTCATTTGGGGCGCGGTGCTCACGCGCTACCTGACGCTCGCCAAGTTTGGCGGCTTTGGCAACGTGCGCTCCGCCGGCCGCGTACAGACCCCGACGCTCGCCTTGGTGGTCGAGCGCGAGCGCGAGCGCATGGCGTTTGTGCCCGAGGATTATTGGCAGATTCGCGGCATGGGTGCCGCGCAGGGCGCTGCCGAGGACGACCGCTTTAAGATTGCGCACAAGACGACGCGTTTTACCGACAAGGATGCTGCCGAGACGGCGTATGGCAACGTCGACGGTGTCAAGACGGCAACCGTCGCCGCGGTGACCAAGCGCTCGCGCAAGCAGCAACCGCCTACGCCGTTTGCGACCACCTCGCTGCAGGCTGCCGCCGCAGCCGAGGGTATCTCGCCTGCACGTACCATGCGTATCGCCGAGTCTCTCTACATGGCGGGCCTCATCAGCTACCCGCGTGTTGATAACACCGTATACCCCGCGACGCTCGATCTGGGCGCCGTGGTAAGCGACCTGGCAAAGATTAACCCGGCGCTGGCACCCGTGTGCAAAAAGGTGCTCGCCGGTCCTATGAAGCCCACGCGCGGCAAGGTCGAGACCACCGACCACCCGCCCATCTACCCCACGGGCGAGGGCGATCCGTCCACGCTCGATGGCGGCCAGCGCAAGCTTTACGACCTCATCGCCCGCCGTTTCCTGGCGACGCTTATGGGCCCCGCGACCATCGAGAACACCAAGCTCGAGCTCGACGTCAACGGCGAGCCGTTCGTGGCCTCGGGTGACGTGCTCGTGACCCCTGGCTTCCGCGAAGCCTATCCGTACGGCCTTAAGCGTGACGAACAGATGCCGCCGCTTGAGCAGGGCGATACGGTTGACGTGTTCGACATCAAGCTCGAGGCCAAGCAGACTGAACCGCCCGCGCGCTACAGCCAGGGCAAACTCGTGCAGGAGATGGAAAAGCGCGGCCTGGGCACTAAGTCCACGCGTGCGAGCATCATCGAGCGCCTGTACGCCGTGCGCTACCTCAAAAACGATCCCGTTGAGCCAAGTCAGCTGGGTATCGCCATCATCGATGCGCTTTCGCAGTTTGCCCCGCGCATCACGAGCCCCGATATGACCAGTGAGCTCGACGGCGACATGACCCGCGTGGAGCGCGGCGAGGACACCGAAGAGCATGTCGTGACGCATTCGCGCGCGCTGCTGGCCGGCGTGCTCGACGAGCTGCTCAAGCATACGCAGGAGCTGGGCGACGCCATCAGCGACGCCGTCACGGCCGATGCGCGCGTGGGCGCCTGCCCCAAGTGCGGCAAGGATCTGGTTATGAAGACGAGCGCCAAGACCCGTGGCAGCTTTATCGGCTGCATGGGTTGGCCCGACTGCGATGTGACCTATCCGGTGCCGAGCGGCGTTAAGGTGAGCCCGCTCGAGGGCGAGGCGGCCGTGTGCCCCGAGTGCGGCGCGCCGCGCATTAAGTGCCAGCCGTTCCGCCAGAAGGCCTTTGAGATCTGCGTAAACCCCACGTGTCCCACCAACTACGAGCCCGACCTTAAGGTGGGGGAGTGCAAGGTGTGCGCCGAGGCGGGACGTCATGGCGACCTGATCGCGCATAAGAGCGAGAAGAGTGGCAAGCGCTTTATCCGCTGCACCAACTACGACGATTGCGGCGTGAGCTATCCGCTGCCGGCGCGTGGCAAGCTCGAGGCGACGGGCGAGACCTGTCCCGAGTGCGGCGCTCCCATCGTGGTGGTCAACACGGCGCGCGGCCCGTGGCGTATCTGCGTCAACATGGACTGCCCGACCAAGGAGAAGAAGCCCGCCCGCGGCCGCAAGACCGCGACCAAGGCGAGCACGGCAAAGAAAACGACTGCCAAGAAGTCGACCGCCAAGAAGGCTGCCGCGAAAAAGACGACCGCCAAGAAGGCCGCCGCCGACAAGTAGCGGTGCAGTCGAAACATTACCCAAAACAAAACGAGCGAGGGTCCTATGATCCTCGCTCGTTTTTTGGTTAGTCATTGGGAACGTTCTTTAATGACTAGTCGTTTAAGAACGTCGCATGCGACTAGTTCACTTCGACGGGCTTGGCGCCGGGATAGCGGTCCTCAAAGTCCAGACGGTACTTGTTGTTGCTGGTCTCCGGCTCGTTGTCGCGTGCCAGCGGCGCCACGATCTCATTCTTGTGGTCCGCAGGCTTGGCGTATTTTAGGCTGATCTCCCAGGCATCACAGATTGCGTCAATGCGGTGATCCAGGTCGTCGTACAGGGCGATGATGTCCTTCCAGGAGCTGTAGTTCTTGGAGCTCGTCGGGACGTCCAGGTCCTCGACGATGTCGTAATACTGCTCGATGGTGTCCTCCGTGCGCTCGGCGACGTCGGCGAGATTTTGACGGGTGGTTCGATCCTCTTCCAGATAGCTGCCGTTGAAGTTCTGTGCGCAGCCACGGACCTGGCTGTCGAGATCCTCGAGCAGGTCGTAGTATTCGCTCAGGCGGCGGTAGAGGTTCTGCTCGGAGAGGGTTGCCTCGCTGCCAGCCTCGTCCTCCTCGTCATCACCGTCATCGTCGTAAAGGCTATTGGGGTCGCCGAGAGGCTTGAGGTCATCGGCGTCAACATCGTGGTGCAGCTTGGTAACCTCGGCGGTCGTCTGCGTGGCAGCGTTGTCGAAAGGCTTGATCACAAAGAAAATGACCAAGGCGATGATGATTGCCACCAGCACAACGATAACGGCGATAAGCAGCTTGGTGCCGCTCTTTTTGGCGGCGGGGGCCTGTGGTGAATCAGGCGCGTACGCAGACGCTGGTTGCTGTTGGGGCGGGGTACCCGCGACGGGCATGCGCTGCGTCGTTTCGACCCCTGCGGGGTTGGCGGCGGGGTCGGGACGATAGGCGAGGCGGTCGTCCGGTTTGGTTTGCGACGTATCGAGGGGGCCGGTCTGCTCAAACGCAGGCTGGCCATTGCTCGCGGCTGTCTGCTCAACGGGTGCACCGCACGAGGTGCAGAACTTGGCATCATCTGCAAGAAGCTTGCCGCACGAGGCGCAATACCGAGACATTGCCATTCCTTTCGCCACATTTCAATGCAATACGACGATTATACCCACCGCTCTAAAAAGCCGGCAGTTAGGGACGTTCCTTTTCGGCCGGCACTTTGGGAACGTCCCTAACTGTCACCTAGTCATTTAAGAACGTCCCCAATGACTGGGTCCGATTTGGGGTGCGCCTGCCCCTGGGGTATCATGACGGAGTTGCCAATTCGCATTTACGCGCTTGTAGGAAGGGGCTGCGCCCATGGCTTTTGAGTCCGCTCAACATAGCTTTATCACGCTCGAGGGCGTCGACGGTGCCGGCAAGTCCACGCAGGCGCGCCTGCTTGCCCGTGCGCTCGAGCTCGCTGGCTACCAGGTTGTGACCCTGCGCGAGCCGGGTGGCACCGCCATCAGCGAAAAGATTCGCGCCCTGCTGCTCGATCCCGCCAATACAGCGATGGGCGACACCTGCGAACTGCTGCTCTACGAGGCTGCGCGCGCCCAGTTGGTGCACGAGGTCATAGCTCCCGCCCTCGCGGCCGGCAAGGTGGTCCTGTGCGACCGCTTCTACGATTCCACGACCTGCTATCAGGCGTTTGCCGACGGCCTCGATCGCCAGATGGTGCGCGATGCCAACAACCTGGCCGTCGCGGGAACGCATCCGTCGCTTACGCTCGTCTTCCACATCACGCCTGAGCAGGCGGCGCTGCGCATGGCAGCCCGTGGCGCGGCAGATCGCATGGAGGCAAAAGGCATGGCGTTCCAGGAGCGCGTCTACCAGGGGTTCTGCGCCATTGCCGCCGAGGAGCCAGCTCGCGTAAAGCTCATCGACGCCACTACGACCGTCGAGGACGTCTTTGCGAAGACGGTCGAGCAGGTTCGCGCGTACGGCCTCGACATTCCGCAGGAAACTGTCGTCGCTGCGCTTGCCCAGGAGGCTGAGTAACATGGCCCCCGCCCAGGCAAGCCTGCTGGCCAAGCTCGACACCCAACAGCGCGTGCGCGATTTTTTGACCAACGCCGTCGCTAGCGGCCGCGCATCGCACGCCTATCTGTTTTTGGGCGCTCCCGGCGCCGGCAAGCTCGATGCCGCATGGGCGCTCGCCCAGGCCTTCCTGTGTGAGCAGGACGGCTGCGGCGCATGCGACAGCTGTGTGCGCGTTGCGCGGCACACGCATCCCGACGTGCACTATTACACGCCCGAGAGCGCCACGGGCTACCTCATTGCCCAGACCCGCGAGCTGCTCGACGACGTGCCCCTGGCCCCTATTCGCGCTAAGGCCAAGGTCTACATCATCGACCGTGCCGAGCAGCTGCGCGCCAACACCGCCAACGCGCTGCTCAAGACGCTCGAGGAGCCGCCCGAGGGCGTTATGTTTATTCTGCTGGGCACCTCTGCAGACGTGATGCTCCCCACCATCGTGAGCCGTTGTCAGTGTGTGCCGTTTCGGCTGGTGTCGCCCGCCGTGGCCGCACAGGCCGTGAGCCGCGCGACGGGTCAGGATCTCGCACGCTGCCGCATGGCCGTCGCCGTGGCGGGGAGTCCCACGCGCGGCATCGAGTTCCTTAAGAGCGCCGAGCGTCAGGACGCACGCCGTCAGATGGTCCGTGCCATCGACTCACTCATTGCCGCCGACGAGGCCGACGTGCTCAGCCGCGCCAAGTCACTCATCGTCGCCGTCAAGGCGCCGTTGGCCGAGGTCAAGTCCACGCAGGAAAAGGTGCTCGAGCAAAATGCCGACTACCTGTCGCGTGGAGCATTGAAGCAGCTTGAGGACCGCAACAAGCGCGAGCTCAACGCGCGCGAGCGTTCGGGTATCATGGAAGCGCTGGCGAGCGCGCGGACACTCATGCGCGATGTGCTGCTGACGCTTCAGGACGAGGCGGCCGACGTGGTGAACGAAGACGTGCGCGACACGATCGGGCGGCTTGCCGCCGCGACGAATGTTGCGGGTGCCGCGCGGGCCCTCGAGGCGGTCGTCGCCGCCGAGCGCAACATCGCCAGAAACGTTACTCCCCAGCTGGCCATCGAGGTCATGCTGTTCGATATCAGGAAGGCACTGAAATGCCGTTAGTCGTACCCGTTAAGTTTACCTACGCCTCGCGCGACCTGTGGTTCGACCCGCAGGGCCTGGACATCCTCGAGGCCGATTATGCTATTTGTTCCACCGAGCGCGGAACCGAGATTGGCCTGGTCACGGCCGATCCCTTCGAGGTGTCGCTGGACGAGATCGGCCAGCCGCTCAAGCCCGTGCTGCGCGTGGCGACCGACATCGACCTGCAGCTTGCCGACGACCTGGCCATCCAGGGCGACGAGGCGATGGTCGATTTTCGTCGCCTGGTCAAAGAGCTCGACCTCGAGATGAAGCCGGTCGGCGTCGAGTACCTGTTTGGTGGCGAGAAGGCCGTGTTCTACTTTGCGGCCGAGGAGCGCGTCGATTTTCGTCAACTTGTCAAGGACCTGTCCTCGACGCTGCATATTCGCGTCGACATGCGTCAGATCGGCGTGCGCGACGAGACCCGCCTGGTGGGCGGCTATGCCCAGTGCGGTCAGGAGCTCTGCTGCACGCGCTTTGGCGGACAGTTTGAGCCTGTCTCGATTCGTATGGCAAAAGAACAGGATCTGCCGCTCAACTCGTCCAAGATCAGCGGCGTGTGCGGCCGCCTGATGTGCTGTCTACGCTATGAGTTCGAGGCGTACAAGGACTTTAAGAGCCGCGCGCCCAAAAAGAAGACGCTCATCGATACGCCGCTGGGCAAGGCGCGCATTCAGGAGTACGATACGCCGCGTGAGCAGCTGGTGCTGCGCCTGGAGAACGGCAAGGTCTTTAAGGTCAACCTGGCCGACATGACCTGCACGGAGGGTTGCAAAAAGAAGGCCGCCGAGCAGGGTTGCAGCTGCCGCCCCGACTGCGTGACGCGTGACGTGCTCGAGCGCATCGATTCGCCCGAGATGCGTCTGGCGCTCATGGAACTCGACCGCGAGAACGGTGTCGACGTGGGTGACGGCCTGTCGAGTGCCGACCGTCTCGCCGGCACGTCGATGCCCAAGCGTCGCCGGCGCGATGCCGATTCCGATGCTCGCGCCGGCCAGGGCGAAGGCCGCGGTCGTGGCAAGGGGCGCGGCAAGGTCGAGGCACCCGAGGCCGAGGAGGCCGCCGGTGGCCGTCGCCGCCGCAAACGCGCTGGCTCGGGCGATGCAGGCGAGGTCGCAGCTCCGGGTAAGAATGCCTCTCGCGAGCGCGAGGTTCAGCAGCCCCAGCAGCAAAGCCGCGGCGGTGGCATGAACCCCACGCGCCGTCGTCGCCGTCATCTGTCGAGCGAGGAGCGCGAGGACGCCTTCCGCGCCGCAGCCGCTCGCGAGGCCGGTGTCGCTCCCAAGGGCGCCTCAGCCTCCGACGCGCCTGCCGACAAGGGCGGTAGATCCCGTGGCGATGAGGAGCGTGCGCCGCGCTCGCGTCGCCGCCATTCTTCGGGCACGCAACAGAAGCCCTCGGTTCCCTCTGTGGCTGACCAGGTCTCGGACGGCGAGGTCAAGGTCACGCGCCGTCGTCCCGGTGACGGTGGAGGAGCCGCAGCCAAGGCTTCGCGCGGTGTCTCTCGCGACGAGCGCGACCCGCGTGAGGGTCGCGGTGGTGAGAGTTCTGCCGAGCAGGGCCAGAAGCGCCGTCGCCGTCGTCGTTCCCGCAAGCCGCGTCAGGACGGTGGCGAGGGCTCGACTCCTAATTCGTCCGCGCCGCAACCGTCCGCCGGCGAATAGCGCTCGTAAGCGGATGTAAGCCGCCTAGTCCCCAATGCTTTTGGGTATCATGGCTCTGAATCGACAACCCTCCCTCGTCCATGCGCAGGGAGGGTTGTGTCATGAAGAGCTATTTGAACGCGTTGCGTTGTATGTGGGGTCTCGTGCCCCTGCCGTTTGCGGATGAATCGCTACCGTTTGCCGAGCGCGTGGCATACGAGGTGCTCGAGGTACTGTCGCCCACGCGATGCGCCGGATGTGAGCGCGCCGGAGCGCTCATCTGCCAAGACTGCTTGGCAGAGCTCACGCTTATCGATCCTCGCCATAGCTGCATGAGGTGCGGCGCTCCGTTTGGCGACTTGCTCTGCACCGAATGCTCGGTTGAGGGCACTTCTTCCGCGATGGCAGAATCTCTTGATCGCTGCCTGGCGTGCGCAGTCTACAAACACCCTCTGCCACGCATTATCAGAGCATATAAAGATATGGGCGAGCGTCGTTTGGCCTCGTACCTTGCCGAGTTTTTGTTTGATGCCGCCCTGCATGCTCAGACCGTGGCGCCTCGTCGCTTTGACGGCCTGTTGTCCAATGCCGATGCGGTGGTGTTTGTGCCCGCGACTGCGGCAGCGTTTCGGCGGCGTGGATTCGATCACATGGAAGCCATCGCGTGCTCGTTTTGCGAGCTTTCGGGTTTGCCGCCGCTCGATGCCCTAGTCAAATATGGCCATGGCGACCAGCGTGAGCTCGGTCGCGATGAGCGTCGGGAGCATGCCCGGGGCATGTACGAGACGGTCGAGGATGTGCGCGGCCGCCGCCTACTGCTCATCGACGATGTCATTACCACGGGTGCGACTATGGCTGCGGCTTCGGCGGAGCTCAAGCGTGCCGGCGCCGCGGCAGTCGATGGCCTCGCTATCGCACGCGTTTGGTAGGGGTGATTCATATGGCGGTAACAATCGGTCAGGGCAACAAACCGACAAAAGAGCAGTTAGCGGCTTCCGTGATCCTTGCGGGCGCCTCGGCGTTGCGTATGATTCGAGCCGAGCGCCGGCAGATGGGCTACATCGGCTGGAAGGATCTTGAGCCCGAGGAGGAGCGCCGCGTACTGTGTACGTCATCGCCTTCGGCCGAGGATATCTATCTTTTCGATTTGGTGCGAATTGGAGCCAAAAGCGGTGAGGCGCAAGAAGATCTGCGCTTGCTGGTGGGATCTGCGGCGCAGCGTCGCCGCATGCCTGGCGTGGGCTGGTCCGTGCGTTCCGAGTTGCCTGCCGGCTCGATTCTAGAGGTGGAACCGGGGGTGTACAGCCTATCTCCCGAGGCCCTTTGTGTTGCCGTCGCCCGCGAGGTCGGCTGTATCCAGGCGTTTGCCCTGGCCCAGGAACTGTGTTCTAAGATTTCACTGAGCGATCGCGGGAAGTATCTGCCTCCCTACACCTCGCCTGTTGCGAATAGACTTGCAAAGGACAAGGACCAACCGGCAGACGTGGGCTATTTTGAAGTCGAGCCGGTGCTGACGCCCGATCGCCTGGCAGGTTATCTTGCGGCATGCAAGGGGAATGTGGCCAAACAGCTGCTGCGCCTGTGTCCCTACCTGTCAGAAAACCTGCGCTCGCCCATGGAGTGCATCATGCTCGCTCTGTTTTCGCTTCCGTTTTCCTATGGTGGATTTGCCTGCGGTCCCTTTAAGACCGACTACAAGATCGAGTTCGATGACCGCGCGCAGGCAATCTCGGGGATGCCGCATGCAGTTTGCGATGCGTATCAGGAAGCAGCCCGGTTTGACCTGGAATACAACGGTGAGCTGGGCCATTCCTCCCGGAGGGGACGTATCCATGATGAAAAACGCAATACGGGCTTGATTACTATGGGAATCGAGGTCGCGACGGTCAACAACGAAATGCTCTGCGACATGGAAGCGATGGAAGCGCTCGCATGGCGCATTTACCAACGCATAGGTAAGCGATATCAGAATCGCGTAGAGGCTCGTCGAAAGAGGCAAGATGCTCTGCTGAATACGCTCCGAGCGTGCTTTGGGCTCAAGCCGGCGTAAAACTATGGCTTTATAGGGGGTCTGTTTATATGTCCTGTGCAAAAAACGGCAAATATGAGTACTGTTACTAGATTAGTGGCAGCAAAAACAAAGAAACTTGGGCCGAAAATCTGGATTCATTGAAGAGATAATAAAGGAATGTGGAATATCTTGACGTCAAGCAGGCTGTGCGGAACTCAAAAAGGGCCCGTGGGGCGGAAAAACGCTGCTACTAAATTGGTAATATTACTCATATTTGCCGTTTTTTGCACACGACACCCTGAGACGGGTGCCCCGGAGCTCCCCGTAGGGGAGCTCCGGGCTTCATGGGGGCACGAATGGTTCGCTCCGACCTGCAAAATCTGTGCTCGCGGTGCGAATGGCGCCCCTAACCTTAAGCTTTAGCTTGAACTTAGTTATAATGCGCTACGTTCCTGCCAGGCTGTGGTTGCGGGTGGACGAAATGCCCATCCAAGTCCAAGACAGACGCGGTCAAAGGGATCCACGTAAGCGACCGCGTGCGCGCGGCGCGATCATGGCGCGTCCTAGATGTAAGCCGCACCGTCCGTTCTACTTTATTTGGGGCAATACCGCCTCGCGGGCGAGCGGGTCAGTCGTGAAGGTGGCTACGGCTTCCCGAGCAAACGCCCCGGTGCGCAAGTGTGGGGTCAAATACCAGGTCAGCTGGTGGGAACAACCCGATAGCCGCGGTTCCGTGGCTTGCATACGACACAGAAGGCAGGGTTGTAGACATGGTAAGGGGCAGCTTGATGCATGCGGCTCGGTTGTGGGCTGGGACCGCGGTGGTCATTGCCGTACTAGGCTTGAGCGGATGTGCGCTTAATCCATTGTCTTCGCTTACAACGCCCACGATCGACCAGATTGAGCGCCAAACCGTCGCCCCTGCAGTGTCGGACGATGCCCTTGTTGCACCCGGTACCCTTACGGTTGCCCTTGATACCTCGGACACCCCGCAAGCCATGCAGGATGCCGATGGCAATCTTACGGGCTATGCGGTCGATGTCGCCCGTGCCCTTGCGTGCCGTATGGGCCTCAAGGTCACTTTTGTTGACGCCTCTTCGGTGGATTCCTCGCTCAGTGACGGACAGGCCGATATTTACATCGGGGACGTCCGCTCTTCTGATGATGGAATCAGCTCGCTTGGTGCCTGTCTGTATGATGCTGCCGCCGTATTTGGCAAGACCGGCGACGGCAAGGCGCTGGATGTTTCGGTCGAAACACTTAGAACTTCTACCCTGGGCGTTCAGACGTCATCGGCTTCGCAGGAGGCGCTGGCCAAGCAGAGCATCACTGCCGATCAAAAGACCTTCTCCAACGTTAATGAGTGCTTCAAGGCCCTCGAGTCCGGTGAGGTCGATTATGTGGTTTGCGACTCGACTGCCGGAGGTTACCTCGCGCGACTTATAAACCAGATTTCCTATGCTGGCACGCTCGAGAACCCCTCGACGTTCGAGGTCGCAGGCCTTGCGTCCAATGATGAGCTCTGTCGCGCCGTCAGCGAGGCACTCGATGACATCACGGTTGACGGCACGCTTGAGGCCGTTCATTCCTTTTGGTATGGCCAAATGCCCTATGACCTTTCCGACACGGTAATCTCGGGCGTCGATACAAAGACGTCTTCTACCAAGTCCAGCGAGGACAAGCCGGCCGATGCCGAAGGCGGGTCTTCGAATGATGCGCCTTCCAGGCAAGAGGGCACCATCACCGACGACGATATCAACAAGCTCAATACTATGTAGTTATTGCCAGGGGTGCCGATCCCGCTGCAGTGGTTTAGGGGCGCCTTCACGGTTTCGACACGCATTACCGGACCTTTCCAGTTGAAAGGTCCGGTTCTTTTTTATAGAGAGAAAGTGCAGGTAAAAAGCATTTTCTGGAGGAATTTCTGTAACCTTCGTCGCGCGCCTATAACGCACTTTTCCACAGAAAAGTGCGACTCTTCGGTATTCGGTATCAAGCAATCGTTATTCGGGTCTTTGAGAATCCGCGTGATTAAATACACAGCAATGGGTACATAGCCAGTACAGTTAGTCCCCGAGGCAGATTGGAGCCACGTATGGATATTAAGGTTTCTGGACGCAAGACGACGGTAACCGATGCTCTGCGTGCGCATGTGGATGAGAAGATCGGCGAGGCGCTTAAGGTTTTCGATATCGAGCCCATGACGGCCGACGTTGTGCTTCGTTACGAGAAGAACCCCTCGAACCCCAACCCCGCGATTGTCGAGGTTACCGTTCGCGCCCGCGGTTCCGTGATTCGCGTTGCCGAGCACGGTGCGGACATGTATGCCGCAATCGATCTTTCTGCTGACAAGGTCACCCGCCAGCTGCGTAAGTTCAAGACCAAGGTCGTGGACAATCGTCAGGGTGGCGCCAGCGCCGCTGAGGTCGCGCCGGTCGAGCGCGTCGAGGATTTGGCCGACCTGCTGCTGCCCGAGGAGGACGACGACCTGCTCGTCCGCGAGAAGGTCATCGATGTCACCCCGATGACTGAGGAGCAGGCGCTGGTGCAGACCGATCTGCTCGGCCACGACTTCTACGTGTTCGAGAACGCGACGACTGGCCTCATCAATGTGGTGTATCACCGTAAGAATGGTGGATATGGCATCATCAAGCCCCGCATCGAAACACTTGACGAGTAAAATACGTTAACTTGCATGAGTTAACGGTTGGCGGCCATCCCATGCGGGTGGCCGCCTTTTTTACGTAAGGAGCGCTTTGATGGACAAGGCCGCATCCGCCGGTCATTCGGACCGTTGCCGCATCGTCGTCGATACCTGCTGCGACTTTAGCCCCGAGGTTGCCGCGAACCTCGATGTCGATATCCTGGGCTTCCCCTTTATTATCGATGGCGAGGAGCGGACGGACGATATCTGGTCGACCATGACCCCCAAGGAGTTCTACGACCGTATGCGTGCCGGCGCCCGCGTGTCTACCTCCGCTGTGTCGCTCGGTCGCTATATCGAGTTCTTTACCGAGTGCGCCAAAGAAGGCACGCCCACGGTCTACCTGTGCTTTACCTCGGCGCTGTCATCGAGTTACAACTCTGCATGCCAGGCGGCAGATGCCGTGCGTGCCGAGTATCCCGATTTTGAGCTGTACGTGGTCGACAACGCTCTGCCCTGTGCGACCGGCGAGCTCTTGGCGCTCGAGGCCGTCCGTCAACGCTCGGCGGGACTCACCGCCAAGCAGCTGGTCGACTGGGCAAACGAGGCCAAGACCTATGTCCACGGCTACTTTACGCTCGAGAGCTTTGACGCGCTGGCTGCCGGCGGCCGCATTCCGCCCGCGGCGGCACAGCTCACGGCTAAGCTCGACGTCAAACCCGAGCTGTCCTACGACCTGGCCGGCTCGCTGTCGCTGATCGGCGTCAACCGCGGCCGCAAGAAGGCGCTCAAGTCCATTCTCAAGTCGTTCCGCGAGAACTATGTGCCCGATCGCACCATGCCTATTGCCATTATGACTGCCGATGCCGAGAAGGATGGTGACTGGCTCGAGGCCGCCGTTCGCAAGGAGGAGGGTTGCGCCGACGTCACGATTATCCGCAGTTCCGTCGGTCCTACCATCGGCTCGCATGTGGGGCCCGGCATGGTGGCACTTGCGTTTTGGGGCAAGAACCGCGCCGAGAAAGCCTCGCTTTCCGACCGCATCGCGCGTCGTGTGCGCGGTGAGTAGACAGGCGCTACGACCGCAGGCGCCCCGCAGCTCAAGCGCTGGCGCTGAGTATTCAACCTGGTAACAACACCCAACCCAAAAGGAAAGGTTTCATGGCAAACAAGCTCTCCGTCGCATTTATCGGCACCGGAATCATGGGTGCCCCCATCGCCGGCCACATCCTGGACGCCGGCTATCCCATTACGGTCAACAACCGTACCAAGTCCAAGGCCGCAGCGCTCGTCGAGCGTGGTGCCGTCTGGGCCGATACGCCGGCCGAGGCTGTGGCGAACGCCGATGTCGTCTTTACCATGGTCGGCTATCCCTCCGAGGTCGAGGAGCTCTATCTGGCGGGCGAGGGCTTGCTGGCCTGCACCAAGCCTGGCGCGGTCCTGATTGACCTCACCACGAGCTCGCCCGAGTTAGCGCGTGACATTGCCGAGGCTGCCCAGGTCTCCGGTCGCATGGCGTTTGACTGCCCCGTCACCGGCGGCGAGTCGGGCGCTATCGCCGGCACGCTCACCGCCATCGTGGGCGCCACCGAGCATGACATCGCTCCGGTCCGTGACATCCTTGCTACCTTTGCGGCCAACATTTGCTGCTTTGATGGCGCCGGCAAGGGCCAGGCCGCCAAGCTCGCCAACCAGGTGTCGCTGGGCGCCTGCATGGTCGGTATGGCCGATGCGCTGGCGTTTGCCGAGCTTAGCGGCCTAGACCTGGAAAAGACCCGTCAGATGATTCTGGGCGGCACCGGCAAGTCCGGCGCCATGGAGAACCTTGCCCCCAAGGCGCTCGACGGTGACTACAAGCCCGGTTTTATGGTCGAGCACTTCATTAAGGACCTGCGTCTGGCCCTTGCATACGCCGACGACCGCGAGCTCGCGCTGCCCGGTGCCGACGTGGCCTTTACGCTCTATGACATGCTCGACGCCATCGGTGGCGCCAAGCTGGGCACCCAGGCCATCACGGTCCTCTACAAGGAGGAGGCCGACGCCATTGCCGCCGGTCTGGACTGGTCGCAGTATCGTCCCGAGGAACACGGTGCCCACGAGGACGGCTGCGGTTGCGGCGAGCACGGCGACGACCACGAGTGCTGCGGCCATCACCATGGCGAAGGCCACGAGTGCTGCGGCGGCCACGGCCACGATGACGGCCACGAGTGCTGCTGCGGCCATCATCACGAGGAGTAGCGCCCATGAGCTGGACGTTCGTGGCGCTCGCGCTGGTGCTTTTTATCTTTGCGATCTACATTGGCTTTTTGTGCGGCCAGTGGGCCTGCGAAAAGCGCGTCATCACTAAGCGCGACTACTGGATCGCCAACTTTGCAGGTGCGGCAGCGGTCGTCCTGCTGACCTGGGTGTTTTCGCTGTTCCCGCTGGTGCAATTTGCGCCGATCGGCTGGCTCGGCGGCTTTATCGCCGGCCTTAAGATGAGCTTTGGCGAGTCCGTTGGCCCGTGGCGCAAGCACGATGAGGTCTTTAACGTCAACAAGGCCCATCGCGCTGCCGCCGATGCGGGCGACGCCGAGGAGCGCCGCCGCGCGCGTCGCAACGGCGCGGCCGACCGACAGCTTATCTCGGTCACCGATGACAGCAAGGGTGCTGGCAAGCACGCTAAGAAATAGTAAGAAGAGGTAACTATGGCAGAAAACAAAGACGAACAGCTTACCGACGAGGAGCTGGCGCAGCTTCAACTGGCAGAAGAGAGCGAGAACGCCGTCGACCGCTTGGTACAGGAGCTTGGCTGCCCCACGCGCCGCATCCGCCAGTTTGCCGCTCGCGTGCTGCACTTGCTTGCCGAGCGCGATCCCCAGCGTGTCGTGCCCTGCGTGCCTGCGCTGATTGAGGCGCTCGATCGCCCCGAGGCTCAGACCCGCTGGGAGGCCCTTGATGCCCTGGCGGCGCTTGCGTCCATCTGTCCCGAGCAGATGGAAGATGCTTTTGAGGGCGCCGAGACCGCGCTCTTCGATGAACTCTCTTCCACGCTGCGCTATGCGGCTTTCCGCATGCTGTGTGTCTGGGGCTCCACGAGTGTCGACCGTTCGTGCGAGGCCTGGTCGATTCTGGACGAAGCCATCCAGTGCTACCACGGCGACCTCGAGTATCGCGATATGCTTGGCTGCCTGTACGAGTTTGGCCAGGGCGAGATTGATGCCGAGATTGCCGAGAAACTCGCATTGCGCCTTAAGTTCGATGCCGAGAACGGCAAGGGCACTTATCTCAAGGCTCGCTCGTCCGAGATTTGCGAAATGCTTGTTAAACGTTTTGGTCTGGATCTCTCTAAAAAGAAGAAGCGTGCTAGCGTTAAAAAATCTGACGACGCCGAAGACGAGGAGTAACAGATTATGGCGCACGATGTAGTCCTGATTCCCGGTGACGGTATCGGTCCCGAGATTACACGGGCCATGCGCCGTGTGGTCGAGGCCACCGGTGTCCAGATTAACTGGAATGTCCAGGAGGCCGGTGCCGGCGTCATGGATGAGTTTGGTACGCCACTGCCCCAGCATGTGCTCGATGCGGTCGCCCAGACCAAGGTTGCCATCAAGGGCCCCATCACCACGCCGGTCGGCACGGGTTTCCGTAGCGTCAACGTGGCCCTGCGCAAGCACTTCGACCTGTATGCCTGCGTGCGCCCCTGCCTGTCGCAGCCGGGCGACGGCTCGCGCTTTCGCGACGTTGACCTGGTTATCGTGCGTGAGAACACCGAGGACCTCTATGCTGGCATCGAGTTCGATGAGGGTGCTGCCGAGGTTGAGGAACTCTCGCGGCTCGTCGAGCGTTCGGGTCAGAAGGCCTTCGCCGCCGATTCCGCAATCTCGATCAAGCCGATCTCTATCGCCAAGAGTCGCCGAATTGTGGAGTACGCCTTTGAGTACGCCCGCCGCTGTGGGCGCAAAAAGGTGACGGCCGTGCATAAGGCCAACATTATGAAGGCGACCGATGGTCTGTTCCTGCGCGTGGCGCGCGAGGTGGCAGCAGGCTATCCCGATATCGAGTTCAACGACAAGATCGTCGACGCCACTTGTATGGGTTTGGTCCAGAACCCCAACGACTTCGATGTCCTGGTGCTGCCCAACCTGTATGGCGATATCGTGAGCGACCTGTGCGCCGGTTTGGTGGGTGGCCTTGGCATGGCCCCTGGCTCCAACATCGGTACCGACTGCGCCATCTTCGAGGCCACGCACGGCTCTGCGCCCGATATCGCGGGCCAGGATATTGCCAATCCCACGGCTGAGATTCTGTCTGCAGCCATGATGCTCGACCATCTGGGTGAGTATCATGCCGCCAGCCGCATCCGCGCCGCAGTTTCTGCCACGCTCGACGAGGGCGAGCATGTTACCGGTGATGTTCGTCGCGCTCAGACGGGTTCTGTCGATGGGGCTGTAGGAACCCAGGCCTTTGCCGATGCCGTTATCGCTCATTTGGGCTAACGTGGAATACGCCCCCATGTGACAATTAAACTTAAACGTGGCTGAGTGTTTGCGTTTAACCTGAGAATCATGCGCCCGGCAGCGATGTCGGGCGTATCCTATTGCCGACTGTGTTTTCCATCAAGGAGTTACAACTATGGGTTTGATTCAGAAGAAAGACGAGAAGGACGAGATCGACGGCATCCAGATCATCGAACGCGGCGAGGGTCCCGATGGTGATGAGACTGAGAAGATCGACCTGGTTGCCGGCACCTCTGCCGAGCACATTGCTGCTGGTACGACTGCCGAGGAAGAGGATGCTCGTCTCGAGGCGCAGATCGCCGCAGATGCCGCTGACGAGAACTTGATGCCCGACATCGACGAGGACGACGAGGAGTCTGAAGTGGATAACCGCACCTCTAAGCACAAGATTACGATGATTGCCGCTTTCGTTGCCGCTATTGTGATCGCGGCGATTATCGGCTTCTTTGTGGGCAATGGCGGCTTTGGCGGCAAGGGCGTTGGGTCGTCCACGCTGACCAAGGACCAGCTTGATGCCACCGTTGCCAGCTATAGCTATGACGGCAAGAAGAAAGACGTCTCGGCTCGCGAGGCCATCGAGAGTCAGTACAGCCTCGACGCCGTCAAGGATTCGGACGGCAACTACGCAGCTCCCTCTGCCGACGTTATTTTGGCCTATGTGCGCAACAAGATTCTGCTCGATGCCGCCGCGGACGAGGGCATTACCGTCTCTTCTAAGGAAATGAAGAAGTACGCCGAGGATTCCATCGGCACTTCTGACTATGACACCATGGCAACGCAGTATGGCGTGTCCAAGGACCAGGCCAAACAGATCGTTCGTCAGTCCGCGACGCTGCAGAAGCTCTACAAGAAGAAGGCGGGCGACTCCTCCGCGAATATGCCGACCGCTCCGACCGAGCCTTCCGACGACAATAAGGACGCCGCGAGCAAGGAGTATGCTGACTACATCATCAAGCTTGCCGGCGACGAGTGGGACAGCAAGAAGGGCACTTGGAAAGATGCCGACAGCACCTTTGCCAAGGCGTTCGCCGACGACGAGTTTAAAGCCGATGGAGCTACCTATCAGCAAGCTATGACTGCCTACTATACGGCCTACCAGCAGTATTCGACCGAGGCCTCGAGTGCCAGCTCCAAGTGGACCGAGTACGCCAACGGCCTGTATTCTAAGGCCAATATCAGCATCTACGGTCTGTTTGCATAAAGCCCTCTGGTCCGCAAGATTCGCTAATTTTAAGCCGCATGCCCGTCGGGACGATGACGATCGTTCTGGCGGGTTTTTTGCGTTCTGGGACGCGGTCATCAGTATTTTTTTTGTCTCACAGACGGTGCGGCGGAGAAATGACTTGCTAGCCTGCGCATCGATGCTCCATTAATTCATACCATACGGTATCTATTCAGTTTTCCCGTAAACGATTTCAGGTCTGGTGGTTGTAACAATTAGGTACCAGTGCCCCGTTGGTAGTAACCACTTATTTAGTGAAATCGTTTCAATTTAGCCAAAATTGGTATGAAAAAGACGACAGACTCCACGCTTAACCTGCAAAAACTACCGTTTACGGAAAAAAAATTACCGTCTGGCAATGAAATTGCAATTTGAACGAAATGTGGTGGACGTTTGAATTGGATGTGTGTTAACGTACTCAGCAGCAACCCGAAATAGGGACTGGGTTGTCTTAGTTTGCGCTCCAATGCCGGCAAGCGGAGAAGCCGGTATGCAGAAGGCGCGGACATGGAACTCGTTGGTGAACAACGAAAGAAAGGTTGGAGGAGATACCATATGATGAAGTACCTCCAGAAGCTCGGCAAAGCGCTGATGCTTCCCGTCGCGGCGCTTCCCGTCGCAGGTATTCTTATGGGCGTGGGCTACCTGCTCGCCCCCGCAGTCATGGGCGCTGCCGGTGACACTACCGGTTTTGCCTACACCGCCGGCTTCCTGCTCATTAAGGCAGGCGGCGCTCTTATCGATAACATGGCCTGGCTGTTCGCAGTCGGCGCCGCTGTCGGCCTCGCCGACGATCATGACGGCACCGCTGGCCTCGCTGGCCTCGTTGCCTTCCTGATGATTCAGCAGCTCCTGAGCCCCGCTGTCGTTCAGACTGTCCAGGGCGTTGCTGATCCCGATGCATGGCTCGCTACTACCGAGGGCATCGCATTCTCCAAGATCGCTGGTAACTCCTTCATCGGCATCCTGTCCGCCGTCATCGGTGGCACTTGCTACAACAAGTTCAAGGACACCCGTCTGCCCGACTGGCTGGCCTTCTTCTCCGGCAAGCGTTGCGTCGCCATCATGACCGCCGTCATCTGCATCGTCGTCTCCGTCGTCCTGCTCTTCGTGTGGCCCCTCATCTTCGGTGCCCTCGTTGCTCTTGGTGAGGCTATCGCCGCCATGGGTGGCATTGGCGCTGGCATCTACGCCTTCCTCAACCGCCTGCTCATCCCGACCGGTCTGCATCACGCCCTGAACAACGTGTTCTGGTTTGACACCATCGGCCTTGGCGACCTGACCCACTTCTGGGCTGGCGAGACCTCTGCTGACGTCAAGTGGAGCCTCGGCATGTATATGTCCGGCTTCTTCCCCTGCATGATGTTCGGTATCCCGGGTGCTGCCCTGGCTATGGTTCAGACCGCTAAGAACAAGAAGGCTGCTATCGGCCTGGTTGTCTCCGCTGCTATCTGCGCCTTCGTCTGCGGCGTCACTGAGCCCTTCGAGTTCGGCTTCATGTTCCTGTGCTTCCCGCTCTACGTCGTGTACTCTGCCCTGTACGGTATCTTCACCATCATCACCTACTATGTTGGTTTCCGTGCTGGCTTCTGCTTCTCCGCTGGTGCTACCGACCTCCTGTTCTCCGCTAGCCTCCCGGCCGCTGCCAACACCTGGGCGATCATCCCGCTGGGCATCGCTGCCTTCGTGGTCTTCTACCTCGTGTTCCGCTTCGCCATCACCAAGTTCGACCTCACGACCCCTGGTCGCGAGGACGAGGATGTCGAGGAGACCTCCGTTTCCGCCGCTGCTGGCGACGACAAGTTCGCCGCTGAGGCTGCCGCTGTTCTCGCCGCTGTCGGTGGCAAGGAGAACGTCAAGACCGTTGACTGCTGCGCTACTCGCCTGCGCTTCGAGCTTGGCGATTCCGCTCTGGTCGACGAGGCTGCCTGCAAGAAGGCTGGCGCTCTGGGTGTCATGATCATCAACAAGGGTGCTGCCCAGGTGATCATCGGTACGCAGGTTCAGGCTGTTGCCGAGGAGCTCAAGAAGCTTCTCTAAGCCTCACCAGACATACCGTGTCTAGTAAAGGGTCGTCCCACTCCGCGGGGCGGCCCTTTTTTAAATAAATTGATATGTATTGGTATTAACTAGCCATGTCAAAATGCTGACAAACAGTATTGATATATACGCATTTACCTGCTGTTATAAGCAGGAAACTGCTATAGTACGTGGTGTATGGTTATAACCACTTTCAAGCAATTCCCCGGCAGGTTTCATTATGGCAATCGGAGCGCGCAAGCAACCTCTGTACGATCAGCTCGTTGATGTTCTGACCGATAAAATCAATCACGAACTTCGTCCCGGTGACTATCTTCCGTCCGAGCGTGACCTCTCGGAGCGTTATGGGCTTTCGCGCACGACTGTTCGTCTTGCCTTGCAGGAGCTTGAGCGGCTCGGTCTGGTTGTTCGCCAGCGCGGCCGAGGAACCATGGTTACCGATCGTTCGCTGCAGACGGCAAATCTTAGCCAAACTTATAGCTTTACGGCACAGATGAAGGCCATTGGACGTGTTCCAAAAACGACGATCTTGGAGTTTACCGAGGTCGAGGCCGATAAGAATATCGCAGCCGAGATGAACGCGCGTTTGGGTGAGCGTCTCTACAGAATTAATCGCTTGCGTATCGCCGATGGCGTGCCGCTTATGATTGAGTGCACGTATCTTCCTGCTCGCAAGTTCTTTTCGCTCAAGCGTCCCATGATCGAGAATAAATCTCTGTACGATATGATCGAGCAGGATTATCACGAGAAGGTCCGTATGGCCGAGGAGGAGTTCTATGCGAGCATCGCACGCCGCTCCGACGCTCGGTTACTCGAGATTGCAGAGGGCGCTCCGGTTTTAGATCTGGTTCGCACTACATACGACATGAGCAACGATGTTATCGAATATACGCGTTCGGTTGCACGTGCCGACCAGTTTAAATACAAGGTCTATCACAACCGGTCCGTTTAATCGGTTTGGGTATACGGCGCCGTGCATTTTAAGGCGGGTGCAAAATACATCGAGCGCTAGTCCTTTGGCATCAATCATTCAAGCAAATTACGCAGTGGTTTTTGGACCCGCCCAAAACGCACTGCGGGTATGGGAGCTTACATGAGCATGTATGCAATTAAGGCCGACAAGTTCTTTTTGCCGGCGGGGCCGCAGCTGGGCGGCTACCTTATTGTCGAAAATGGCGTTTTTGGCGCATGGCAGGCTGAGGAGCCGACCTGCGAGATCAAAGACTATACGGGCACGTGGATAGCCCCGGGCATGGTTGACACTCATATTCACGGTTTCTATAACCACGCCACGACCGATAACGATTCCGAGGGTATCAACATCAGCTCGACCGAGCTCGCTCGCCGCGGTACCACCAGTTGGCTTCCCACGACGTTTACCGATGGCGTTGAACAGATTAAAGACGCTTGTACGGCAATTGCTCAGGCCGATGAGGAGCGCGGACCGGAGTTCTGCGGTGCCCGCATTCAAGGTATTTATCTCGAAGGCCCGTTCTTTACCATGAAGCACGTGGGTGCTCAGAACCCCGCTTATTTGATTGATCCGTCCGAAACGGTCTTTGACGAGTGGCAGGAGGCCGCTGGTGGCCGCATCGTCAAGAGCGCCATGGCTGCCGAGCGTGATGGGGCTGTTGCCTATGCAGCCGCCCTGAGCGCCAAGGGCGTGGTGACTTGCATCGGTCACTCCGACGCTACCTACGACGAGTGCGCCGCCGCCATCAACGCCGGTGCCAGCTGCTTTACGCATACCTATAACGGCCAGCGAGGCCTGCACCATCGCGAGCCCGGCGTTGTGGGTGCTGCCATGGCCACGCCCAACACCTATGCCGAGATTATCTGCGACGGCAAGCACGTGAAGCCTGCCGCCATCAAGGCGCTGCTGCAAGCCAAGGGTTGGCAGCACACGGTGCTCATCACCGACTGCCTGGGCTGCGGCGGCATGCCCGAAGGCAAGTACACCAGCGGCGGTATGGATGTTGTCATGAAGGACAACCTGTGCTGGCTTGCCGACGGCTCCGCTATTGCCGGTTCGGTGCTTACGCTGGCGCAGGGTGTCAAGAACATTGTCGATTGGGGCCTTGCGAGCGCAGATATCGCTATTCGCATGGCGACCGAGGTGCCGGCACGCTCCGCTCATGTCGAAGATAAATGCGGCAGTATTATGCCTGGCCGCGATGCCGACTTCGTCGTCTTTAATCCCGATCTTACGCTTGTCGAGACGTATGTGGGCGGTCAGAGCGTGGGTAATGCCTTTAACGAGTAGCTGCTAAACGACTGGGCTCGCATCAAAGTGATTCCCTTGGGGAAATCACGATTGGGCCTCGCTTGTCGTATTTCCCTAGGGAAATCACGATAGGCGAGGCCTATTTGCATCGAAATGGGTTATATCAAGGGAAATACGCTGACGCGTGCGAGCTGCATGGAACTCAATCTGGCAATAAAAAAGCCGCCCGTAGGCGGCTGTCTTGTGTAATGGAGCCAGCGACCGGGCTCGAACCGGTGACCCCCGCTTTACGAGAGCGGTGCTCTACCAACTGAGCTACGCTGGCG
>ERZ1034939.510-NODE-510-length-24502-cov-33.954350_pt1 | contig 24502 bp, 19 predicted proteins | sample MGYA00520626_ERZ1034939 | MGnify/ENA primary metagenome ERZ1034939 (study PRJEB33766, sample SAMN09781751) | gut metagenome | biome: gut microbiome | host: Homo sapiens | place: Madagascar | study: EMG produced TPA metagenomics assembly of the PRJNA485056 data...
CGAAGCCTTCCGCCTTCCCGGCTTTCGGCATTCGGGGTGCAAAGGTACTGCCTTTTGGGCAACTGACAAAATAAAATGTGAATTATTTTTTCAACTGCCGATGCAAAGTTAATGTAAATCAAGGTCGGTTTCCTACCTCACAAATCGTATTCAATTCAGCCTTCTTGTGGCATAAAAAAGTATTAATTAGGCATAATCCTCAATAGGGTGATGCGATTTTCTTAAAGAAACATTCGCTTTTTCAGATTATTCTTGTATCTTTGCAGTTGATATGGGCAGCATTCAGCAATCAGAATACTGTTGTCGCAATTTTATGGTAATTAGAAATTAAAAAGAAAGGAACAGATAAGATGGAAAAGATCAACGTAAAAGAACTGAATGATAACGTCTTCGAGACTATTGGTAAGGAATGGATGCTGGTTTGTGCCGGTAACAAGGATAAGTTCAATATGATGACTGCCTCCTGGGGTTGCCTGGGATGGCTATGGAACAAGCCGGTGGCTGTGGTCTTTATCCGTCCGGAACGCTACACTCACGGCATCATCGAGGAGAATGAATTCATGACCCTCTCTTTCCTCGGAAATAGCGAGGAGGCTCGAAAGATATATAACTTCTGCGGTTCTAAGAGTGGACGTGATTTCGATAAGGCAAAGGAAACAGGATTGACTCCTGTGGAAACCGATAACGGTTGCATTGGCTTCGAGCAGGCACGACTCACCCTGGAATGCCGCAAACTCTATAAGGACAACATGACGGCAGAAAAGTTCCTCGATAAGGACCTGCTGCAGTGGTATGGTGCCAAGGGTGGATTCCACGATGTCTATGTCGTGGAGATTACCAATGCTTATACAAAGTAATAATTAAAATATGGCTCAAGAACAAACCGGAATTCGTGAACGCCAGAAGACTCGCCTCAAGGAACCTGGCCGCTACGTGGTGATGATGTTCAACGATGACTTCACACCGATGGATTTCGTGGTGGATATCCTCGAAACCATCTTCTTTAAGTCGCAGGCAGAGGCAGAGGCTATCATGCTCAAGGTGCATCACGAGGAGAAAGCCGTGGTGGGACTCTACAGTTATGACATAGCCAAGAGCAAGGTGGAGAAGGCGATGGAGCAAGCTCGATCGCAGAAGTATCCGCTCAAGCTGACGTATATGCCTGAGTAAATAAATTAGTACCCATTTTTAGAAAAGAAAGGAAAAAATAGAGAATGGATAGTATGGGATTAACCCGATATATGAGTGTCTTGATGGACGATGCGATGAAGCAAGCTCGGTTTTTCGACCATGAGTTTGTGATGCCAGAGCACATGCTCTTGTCATTGCTCAGGCAGTATGCGTTCTGTCAGGCTCTGCAAGAGGAGGGCGTGGATGCCTTGAAGATGCACGAAGACTTGGTGGGCTGGCTCGCCAAGCAGGAGCGTGTGCCTTCTACGGTAAAATATCTGCCTGAGCCTTCCTCGCTCTTCAAGACTATGTTTGGACAGGCTTGCGCCTTGGCAGCGGCTGCCGACCGTTCTATGGTCAATGTGCCTCATTTCGTGCAGGCTATGTTTGGCTTGCAGAACTCGATGGCTGCTTACTTGCTCTGCAAGAACGTGGGCGACCGTCAGGGCGAGTTCCTTGCCAGTGTGGATAGCTATTACCCACTAGAAGGGGAGGCTGCTGAGGCTAACATGGCAACGGGAGACTATGATGATGGTTATGATGACGACGATTATGATGACGATGAGAACCGTGGTGCACAGCCTCAGGACTGGCATCAGCTCGTAACCTGCATCTCCGACAAGGTGGAACAGCACAACCCGCTCATCGGTCGTGAGGAAGAACTTGATCGCACCATCCAGGTGCTCTGCCGTGCTGAGAAAAACAATCCGCTGCATGTGGGAGAACCTGGAGTGGGCAAGACAGCCTTGGTATATGGACTGGCAAAGATGATCAATGAGAATCAAGTGCCAGAGCGATTGAAGGGTGCTCGCATCTATAGTATGGACATCGCTCAGATGCTGGCTGGTGCCCAGTATCGTGGCGACTTCGAAAAGCGCATCAAGATGGTGATGGAGGGAGCCACAAAGGAAGGTAACACCATCATCTATCTGGATGAGATACATAACATTATGGGCGCTGGCCGTGGTTCGGATGGCGGACCAGATGCTTCTAATATGCTCAAGCAATATTTGGAGGCAGGCGATATCCGATTTATCGGCTCCACCACTTACGAGGAGTACAATCGATACATTGCCCAGAGCAAGGGCATCGTGCGCCGATTCCAGCAGATTGACATCAAGGAACCTACCGAGGAGGAGGCTATCAGAATTCTGGAGGGCTTGCAGTATAAATACAATAAGTTCCACAACGTAACTTATCGCAAGGACGCCCTGGAGTATGCCGTGCATGCCAGTGCCAAGTATATCAGCAACCGTTGCCTGCCAGACAAGGCTATCGACCTGATAGATGAGGCGGGTGCTTATCTGGAGGTGCATCCTGCCAATCGTCAGCGCTCATACGTGACCAAGGCGATTATCCAGCAGATACTCACCAAGGTATGCAAGATAGATGCCGCTGCCATGAAGGATGAGGACAACGGCGCGCTTGCCACCCTTCAGAAGCGCATCCTCGACAAGATCTATGGTCAAGACAAGGCTGTGGACAAGGTGGTTGAGGCTGTGATGATGGCAAAGGCTGGACTGGTGGATGATGACAAACCGATGGCTTCGCTGCTCTTCGTAGGACCTACGGGAGTAGGAAAGACGGAGGTGGCTCGTGTGCTCGCCAAGGAACTGGGTATAGAACTGGTGCGCTTCGATATGTCGGAATATACCGAGAAGCATACCGTGGCAAAGCTCATTGGTTCGCCAGCAGGATATGTGGGCTATGAGGATGGTGGACTCTTGACCGATGCCATCCGCAAGACGCCTAACTGCGTGCTCTTGCTTGATGAGATAGAGAAGGCGCACAGCGATATCTACAATATCCTCTTGCAGGTAATGGACTATGCTCGCCTCACCGATAATAAGGGACAGAAGGCAGACTTCCGCAATGTGATTCTCATCATGACTTCCAATGCCGGAGCGCAATATGCATCGCAGGCTAGCGTAGGATTCAATGGCCATGTGAGCCGTGGCGAGGCTATGCTTGCCCAGGTGAAGAAGACCTTCAAGCCAGAGTTTATCAACCGTCTCTCTGATACAGTCGTCTTTAATGACATGGATAAGAAAATGGCGGAACTGATTCTGGATAAGAAGCTCGGACAGCTGGATGATAAGTTGGCGGCAAAGGGTGTGTTTGTGGACATGACCGATGCTGCACGTGAGCAACTCTTGAAGTGGGGCTTCACCAAGGAGTATGGTGCTCGTGAGATGGATCGTGTCATTGGCAATCGTCTCAAGCCTCTCTTGATGAAGGCTCTGCTCTTCGGAAAGTTGAAGAAGAGGGGCAAGGCTTGTGTTGACTTCAATGGCAAGGAATTAATATTAAGTTAGAAGTTAGAAGTCTGGAGTTAGGAGTTTTTCTGCTCTTAAACTTCAGACTCCTAACTCCTAACTTCTAACTATAAAAAGTATGGTATTTCAGATAGATGAATCTTCGGAAGAGTTATATTTCCCCGATCCTCATCTGGGCGATCCCGATGGATGTTTTGCGATAGGTGGTGACCTCAGCGTAGACCGCTTGTTGCTAGCCTATAGCAATGGCATCTTCCCCTGGTATAGCTTTCGCGACCAGAAGGATATCTTGTGGTATTGTCCGATGCAGCGTTTCGTCATCTTCCCCGAAGAGATACATGTGAGCCACTCCATGCGTACCCTCATGAACAAGGGTAAGTATTCTGTGGGCATCAATGAAGACTTCGAGGGTGTGATTAGAGGTTGCAGCAAGGCGCAGGGACGCATCGATGAGGAGGGAGCCTGGCTTGGCGAGAATATCATCCAGGCTTACACCGCCCTTCACGACCAAGGCTTTGCGGCTAGCGTAGAGGTTTGGGATGATGAGACGGGCGAGTTGGTGGGTGGTCTCTATGGCGTTACCATCGGCAAGGTCTTTATCGGTGAGAGTATGTTCTCGCTGGTGCCTTCCGCCTCTAAGCTGGCACTGATCTTCTTGGCTCGCTTCATGAAGGAGAATGGTGGCAAGATGATCGATTGTCAGTTGGAAACATCCCATCTTAAGTCGATGGGTGGCAGGTATATCTCCTATGAGGAATATATGGAGATAATGAATGAGGAATAAATACTAAAAAAGCCTCGCAAGAACATAGCTTGTTTCTTGCGAGGCTTTTTATTATTGTTAGATTTTCGTTAGAAAACTATTAGATTTCTGTTAGAAAATCATTAGAAGAGAGGCTCGCCGATGCATCCGTCTGGTGCTTGGATGTGCAGCATGGCACATACGGTGGCAGCGATGTCGGTCATATAGCATGGCTTGGTGCTGGCTCCGTGCTGGATGCTCCAACCCATGAATACCAATGGGATGTGAGTGTCGTAGCCATTCCAAGAACCATGTGTGGTGCCCTTCATGCCGTAATCATAGAAGTCTGGCTTCATGATAATCTGAACACCACCGCTACGCTCACGGTTGTAACCATTGATGGTTCTGAACTTCACGTCCTCAGGGATGCTCTCGATGGAGGTCTTTTCCATATCGAAGGCATAGTGTATAGCCTTGTCTTTCTTCAGTCGGTTTGCCACATCCTGCTTGATGGTTGCGTAGTCAAGACCGAGTGAATCAATCTTCTGAGTATCAAAGAATACCTGATAGTTGCTTACCCAAGTTACGAGTTTGCCCGCTGCTGGATACTTGGCTAGCAGCATTTCGTTGAGGTATTTCTGGGCTGTCTTTCCGTCCCAACTGCCTGCTGGGATGCGGCGGTCTTGCAAGAACTTGGCATTGTTCATGCCGCCATGGTCTGCGCTGAGGAATACCACATAGTTGCCTTTGCCCACCTTCTGGTCCAGATAGCTGAAGAAATCAGCAAAGTCCTTGTCCAGACGGAGATAAGTGTCCTCAATCTCTACGGCGTTAGGACCTACCTGATGGCCGATGACATCGGTGCAAGAGCAACTTACGGCTAGGAAGTCGGTCTCATTGCCGCCACCCAAGTTTTCGCCAGCGATGGCAGCCTTTGCCATCTCCAGTGTATAGCTGTTGCCAAATGGAGTGCTGCGCAAGATGTCGTAGCCATATTTCTTGCTCAGGGTCGGGAGATCGAGAGGCAATGTTGCCTTTACGCCTGGTCTTACCTCAGCTTCATAGTCTGTCTCATCGGCAGTGCTCTGCTTGTAAGTGTCGATAGGATAGAGCGTGTTCCATTTCTCAGAGAGATACTTCTTAGGTAGATTCTGCTTGTTGAAGTTGTTTACCCACGCAGGCAACTTGTCCATGTAGAAACTGCTGGTGATAAACTTGCCTGCCTCTGGGTCAAACCAGTAGGCACCATTGGCATGGTGGCCGGCAGGGAGGATGGCAGCACGGTCCTTGATGGCCACGCCGATTACCTTGCTGCGGTCGTTGGTGGCGATGCGAAGTTCATCTCCGATGGTGGTACACCACATGTTGCGAGGTGATTCTAGTCCCGCTTTTCCGTTAGAGCCTACTGGCTTTACGGTGTTATCTTCTGTGCAGTATGTCTTCTTGCCATCCTTCATGAAGTTGTTGCCGGCGATGCCGTGGATGGAAGGCACGGAGCCTGTATAGATAGAGGTATGTCCGATGGCGGTAACCGAAGGGATATAAGGGATGCGACAGTTCTCATAGCTGAATCCCTCGCCCAGCAGTCTTTTGAATCCTCCGTCGCAGTAGCGATTCTGATAACGATACAGATAATCCCAGCGCATCTGGTCTACGACCAAACCTACAACGAGCTTAGGTCTAGCAGGTTGCGCCTTTGCAATGCCGCAGAAAGCGCAAAGCACAAAGATGAGTTTAAAGAATTTGTTCATAATCTTCTTTACATTATAATATAGTAATATGTTTTAAATTCGGCTGCAAAGGTACGATTAATTTGTTACAAAACCATAAAAAGGGCGTTAAAATGTCATTCTTTTCTTCAAAATGCTTTTATGTGTTGGGGGGTCAAACAAAAAAGCGACTTGCGCTTGAAAGCGTAAGTCGCTGACTATTAGCGTGGACCAGCTAGGGCTTGAACCTAGGACCTCCAGATTATGAGTCTGTTGCTCTAACCAACTGAGCTACAAGTCCGAGAATTTTTATCAAATTCGAATGCAAAGATACTAGCTTTTTTGCAAATAACCAAATATTTTCGGGAAAATCTTTCGAGATGGGGCGTTTTTTGTTTATCCAGCATCTTGTGTTTGGGGCATCGGGATGATGAGATTTGTTCCTCGCTGGGGCACTGAAGTGCCCTCACCGAGGGCACTTTGGTGCCGTGGGGAGGAACTTTTTCGAACTACTAGGATGGAGATTTTAAGAGATCGGGGATTGGGATTCTTGGGGTGGAAATATGGAAATGGAATGGGATTTCCATGTCCTGTAGAAGCATAGTTTCTGTTTTCTACCGCACACCGCACTAGGTGTGGGTTAACCTACTGTGGCATAGCGAGTATGGTGGTGTGCGGCGTTGGGTAAACACCGCACTAACACCGCACAACACCGCACTCTTTGTTTTTTAAGCAAGTAGTACTGGGAGGCAGGTTTGCTGATATCCAAACGTCTATAAATGAGTGCGGTGTTGTGTGGTGTTGAGACTGACACCGCACTCGTGTAATTGGCAGTAGTATAGAGAGATATAAGGATTTAGTGCGGTGTGCGGTAGAAAACACAAACTGTGTTGTATTTGGAGGCAGATGGGATGATTTATGCCAAGAAATAAGATAATATAATGTTTTTTAATAAGGAGAATGAGGGGAGTATGAAAAAAATAGTGTATCTTTGCATCCTGTATGTGCGCACGTATGCGCACGTATGTAGTAAGAAGTACTTCTATCAAGAAAAATGGATATAGACAAAAACAAGAGATTCGGCTTGACCGACGAACAAGTAAAGCAGAGTAGGGAACAACATGGACGCAATGTCTTGACACCTCCTCATCGTACCTCATTATGGAAATTGTATCTGGATAAGTATCGCGATCCGATTATCCAGATACTTCTCGTTGCGGCATTTGTTTCGCTCATCCTCGCCTTTATCGAACAGAATTTTATGGAGACTATCGGCATCTTCGTGGCTGTATTCCTAGCCACCACCGTGGGTTTCTACTTTGAGCGTGATGCTGCCAAGAAATTCAATGTGCTCACTGCCCTGAGCGAGGAGCAGCCCGTGAAGGTGCGCCGCAAGGGCAAGGTGATGCAGATACCTCGCCACGACATCGTGGTGGGCGACGTGGTGCTCATCGAAGTGGGCGACGGGGTGCCTGCCGATGGCGAGCTCCTCACTTGCACCGACCTGCAAATCAATGAGTCTACCCTGACGGGTGAGCCTATCACCGAGAAAAACCTGGAAGGGGGCGGCGATGGAGCTTATCCTCGCAACGTGGTGCTCCGCTCTACCATGGTGATGAATGGTAGGGGAGAATTTGTGGTAACCGCCGTGGGCGATGCCACTGAGATAGGTAAGGTGGCGCAGAAATCCACCGAGCAGACATCAGTGAAGACTCCGCTCTATGTGCAGCTGGATAAGCTTGCCTCCATGATATCCAAGGTGGGCAGCGTGGTATCCGTGGCAGCTTTTGTCATCTTCCTCGTTCACGATGTCCTCACCAATCCTGTTTGGGGCGGCAAGGACTATTTCTATATGGCAGAGATCGTGTTGGGTTACTTCATGATGGCGGTTACCCTCATCGTGATGGCTGTGCCAGAGGGTTTGCCGATGGCTGTAACTCTCTCGCTCGCCCTGAACATGCGCCGTATGCTGAAATCCAACAACTTGGTAAGAAAGCTACATGCCTGCGAGACGATGGGTGCCGTAACCGTGATTTGTACCGACAAGACGGGCACGCTCACCCAAAACCAGATGCAGGTGGATGAACTCCTGCAGAAGGATGACAACGCCCGACTCTTGGATGTGGCGATAGCCCTCAACTCTACCGCCGAACTGGACGAAGACAAGGCTATCGGCAATCCTACCGAGTCGGCTCTCCTCTTGTGGCTCAAGTCGCAAGGCAAGGATTATAAGGAGATTCGCCAGCAGGCTAAGGTGCTGAAGCAGCAACCATTCTCTACCGAGAAGAAATACATGGCTACCATCGCCGAGGTATCTGATAAGAAATATCTCCTGGTGAAGGGGGCGCCAGAAATCGTGCTCTCCCTCTGCCAGATGGAGGAGCGAGAGCGCAACCAGGCTCTTCGTGAGCTGGATGAATGGCAGCATAAGGCTATGCGAACCCTCGCTTTCGCCTTTAAGGAGATAGATGCAGATCTCAATATCAGCCAGCTCTTGTCTGATAAGAACTTTACCCTGCAGGCTCTCGTAGCCATCACCGACCCTATCCGCAAGGACGTGCCGGCAGCCGTCAAGGAGTGTCGCCGTGCGGGTATCGAGGTCAAGGTGGTAACGGGTGATACCGCAGCCACAGCCTTGGAGATAGGTAAGCAGATAAGCGTATTTGAGGATGAGGCTGAGAACATCGGCGCCGATGGCGACATGACTTCGCTCGACCAGCAGATGATAACGGGCGAACAGTGGGAAGCTCTCTCGGATGAGGAGGCTTATGAGCGTGCCAAGGACATCAGGGTGATGAGCCGTGCCCGTCCTACCGACAAGCAGCGACTCGTAGCCATGCTCCAGAAGCGTGGTGATGTGGTGGCTGTAACGGGCGATGGTACCAATGATGCGCCAGCCCTCCACTATGCCCATGTGGGCTTGTCGCTGGGGTCTGGTACATCCGTGGCTAAGGAGGCTTCGGACATGACTCTGCTCGATGATTCCTTCAAGAGCATTGCCAATGCCGTGATGTGGGGCCGCTCGCTCTATCGCAACTTGCAGCGATTCCTCTTCTTCCAGTTGGTGGTCAATGTGGTAGCCCTGCTCTTGGTGTTGGGCGGCTCGGTTATCGGTACGGAGATGCCGCTCACGGTAACGCAGATACTCTGGGTCAACCTCATCATGGATACCTTTGCAGCCTTGGCGCTCGCATCCTTGCCTCCATCGCATGAGGTGATGCAAGACAAGCCTCGCAAGGGTTCCGACTTCATCATCACCAAGAGTATGGCTTGGGGCATCCTCTTCTGTGGCATGGTATTCTTCGCCGTGATGTTTGCCCTGCTCGTCTACTGCGAGCGCAGGGGCGAGGGCGGCGTGGATGTCCATGAACTCACCATCTTCTTCACCATCTTCGTGATGATACAGTTCTGGAATCTCTTCAATGCCAAGGCTTTGGGTAGCAATCGCACTGCCTTCCGCCACTTCCTGAAGGACAAGGGTATGATCTTGGTATTGGGCTTGATATTGATAGGACAGTGGATCATCGTGACCTTCGGTGGCGAGATGTTCCGTACCGTGCCATTGTCGGCTACAGAGTGGCTTGCCATCATCGGTGGCACTTCCATCGTGCTCTGGGCAGGCGAGGTGTTCCGACTATTTAAGAGATTATTGGCTAAGAGAAATAAGTAATGAATACAATATATTATGATAATAAGGAGGCGATGACAGAGCCTTGCGTAGCCACCATCGGCTTCTTTGATGGCGTGCATCGGGGACATCAGTTCTTGATAAGCCATCTGGTGGAGACGGCACGACAGAACGGTATGCCGGCGGTGGTCATCACCTTTGATGAGCATCCCAGAAAGGTGCTTCAGAGCGATTATCAGCCGGAGATGCTGAGCACGCTCGACTCCAAGTTGCTCCTGCTCTCCAAGACGGAGGTGGATGATGCCGTGGTTTTGCATTTCACACGTGAGATGGCAGCTATGTCGGCTAGGGAGTTTATGCAGCAGGTGCTCCACGACCATCTGCACGTAAAGAAGCTCTTCATCGGCTACGACCATCGCTTCGGTCATAACCGAGAGGAGACTTTTGATGACTACGTGCGCTATGGCAAGGAGATGGGCATCGAGGTGATCAAGAACCAGGCTTATTCTATGAATGGCATCAATATCTCCTCCTCCGTGATTCGCTCGTTCCTGAAAGAGGGCGAGGTGGATATGGCAAACCAGTGCCTGGGCTACCCCTATACCATCATTGGCAAGGTGGTGAACGGCTATCATGAGGGCAGGAAACTCGGATTCCCTACTGCCAATCTCGACCTCTCCCATTTCGGGCAGATGATACCTGCCCCTGGCGTATATGCCGTAAAGGCACGATTGGAAGGTACCGTGGTATGGAAGCAGGGTATGATGAACATCGGCACCCGACCTACCTTCGATGGCAAGCAGCTGACGCTGGAGACGCATATCTTCAACTTTGAGGGCGACATCTACGACCAACTCCTGCTGGTGAGCTTTGTGAAGCGCATCCGAGGCGAGAGAAAGTTTGAGAGCCCTGAGGAGTTGGCGGCGCAGTTGAAGGAGGATGAACAAATGATAATTAATTTATTTGAAGAAGAAAATGGCAAAGATTAGTTTGAAGAAAGGAATATTGGATGTAGTCTTATATATCATCCTATTTATAGTAATCCAGATGATTGTGATGTACGCAGGTGCGGGCATCTGGGCTGCAGTGAAGCATGTGAGCTATATGGCTACGGTGCAGGATATGGCTACGGGTGGCAACGCCATCTTGCTGGCTCTGACCTCCGTATTCAGCAATGTCATCACCTTGGCGCTCTTCCTGCGCATCAAGTGGACCCCCGTTACGCGCGGTTATCTCCTCTCCAAGCCTTGGCTGCAACTCCTTTGGGTGGCTTTGTTCACCTTGGGAGCCATCATTCCGCTCACCTTCCTCTATGAGCAGTTGGGCATCGAGATGGACGATAGTGCCGAGCGATTGTTCGCCAGCCTGATGAAGGAACCTTGGGGCTATGTGGCTGTGGGCATCTTGGCACCATTGGCTGAGGAAATTGTGTTCCGTGGTGCCATTCTCCGTACCTTGCTGGATATGATGAGCAAGAAGAACCACTGGGTGGCAATCATGATTTCTGCCGCCATCTTTGGTGTGGTGCATGGCAACATGGCGCAGTTTGTCAATGCCCTCTTGATGGGCTTGATACTGGGCTGGATGTATTATCGCACCAAGAGCCTTGTGCCAGGCATCCTGCTGCACTGGGTTAACAATACCGTGGCGTTTATCCTGGCCAATATCCTGCCACAGACCAATGGCAAGCTCATCGACCTGTTCCATGGCGATGAGAAGACCGTATATTACGCTGTAGGCTTCTCTCTCTGCATCATGATACCAAGCTTCATCCAGATGGTTCAGAGGCTCAAGAAGGGCTAGGAAATGCGTTTTCAGATAGATATAAGAAAGGGTATATAAAAAAGTTGGGCTGCCAGTACATCCTGGCAGCCCTATTACGTTAGTATGTTATGAAAAATTTGAGAGAATTGAAACTTCACAGTTTCGTAATTGTTTTACTAAACATGATTTTATAGAGAAAGCATAGAAATAATCTACTTCAATATCGTAGGAGAATTCTGCGTATTCACTTGGTCGATGCTGCTATGCTGCATCGAATCGACCGAGGCAGAATCACCCATGGCTACGGACAAGCCCTTGCCACTCTTGGTATATCCTACGTTTTCAACTTGATTGTCGGCATTCTGCTGGAATGGCACCTGAGCAGCATTGCCCAGTGTCAGGATGATAGCCACCACAGCGGCAGCCTTGAAGAGAGGCTTCAAGCGCTCTGTGAGTGAAACCACCTTCGCCTTGTTAGGCTCCTTGGTGTATTCATCCTCAATCATCGCCATCATCTTCTGGTCGAAGTCATCACCCAATGTCTCATGCTTAGCCTCACCCATTTCGTAAGAGAAGAGTGCTTGATATGGCTTCAGCTCGGCAGGCAACTCGTCCTGGCTGAAGAATGCGCGGAGAATCTCCTCTTCTTCGAGAGAAGTCTCGCCCTTCCAGTAGCGATCCAAAAGTTGGTTGATGTACTTATAATCCATATCTGTCGAATTGTTGAAATCTTTGTTTAACTGTTTGACGAGCTCTGAATATGTTCACCTTTACTTGTTCTTCGGTGATGCAGAGTATGCTGGCTATCTCCTTGTAGGTCTTGCCTTCGATGTCTCGAAGTTGCAAGCAGGAGCGCTGCTTCTCTGGCAACTCGTTGATGATGCTCCTCACGATGTCCAGCTTGTCTTTCTGTATCATTCGTTCAGATGGGGTGGAAGCCATGTCCAGGCGTTCTACCTTCTGCTCTTCCAAGGAATCATTCTGATTGTCCATCTTCTTGATGCGGTCGAGCGAGAGGTTGCGTGCGATGGTGAGGCTGTAGGCTTCGATGCTATCGAGCTCCTGCCATTTGTCGCGCGAGTTCCAGACCTTGATCATGGTGTCCTGCACAACGTCCTCTGCTTCCTCCCGGTTGAGAGTAATGCGCAGTGCCAGTCTGAAGAGCTTATTCTTCAGCGGCAAAACATCGTTTCGGAAACTGATTTCTTTCATCCCTCTATAATCAATGACGACTGGGTTATAAGAAAGTTACAGCCAACTTTAGCTTTTAACCTCTATTAACCTTTCTATGTTTATTATCTGTTTCTAATTCTCTCTTATTTTATCACTGTACCGTGTTTGCCGTCGATGGCGGTGGCTAGGGTGATGATTACCTCTTTAACACCTGCATCAATGGCAGCGAGTGCATTCTCCAGCTTAGGAATCATGCCGCCTGCTACGGTGCCATCAGCCTTGTACTTCTCGAAGTCTTCGTGGGTAATCACAGGGATAACGCTGTCGTCATCGTCTGGATTGCTCAATACGCCCTTCTTCTCGAAGCTGTAGATGAGGGTCACGTCGTAGTAAGGAGCCAAAGCCTTGGCTGTCTCGCTGGCGATGGTGTCGGCGTTGGTGTTGAGGATGTTTCCCTTGCCATCGTGGGTCAATGGAGCCATCACTGGGGTTACGCCTGCCTCGATGAGAGTCTGGAGCATCTTGCCATCGGCACGCTCCACATCACCTACGAAACCGAAGTCGATGCCATCCTTCAATGGGCGCTTATGGCTGTGGATGACGTCCATGTCGGCACCTGTCAAGCCGAGGGCGTTCACGCCGTTGGCCTGGAGCTTTGCCACGAGGTTCTTGTTGACCAATCCACCATATACCATGGTTACCACTTCGAGCATGTCGGCATCAGTGATGCGACGCCCGTTAACCATCTTGCTCTCTATGCCGAGGGCTGCGGCAACCTTGGTAGCGCGTCTGCCGCCGCCATGTACCAAGACTTTCTTGCCTGGTATGGCAGCGAAATCCTTCAGGAGCTGTGCCAGCTTCTCGCTGTCTTCAACGATGGCACCGCCCACCTTTACTATTGTTACTTTTTCCATATTGTTACTTTGAACTTTGAACTTTGAACATTGAACTTTGAACTTTATGATTAGTAAAGCAATTGAATTCTTCACTCTTCACTTACTGAAGATATGTGTATCCGAAGAGGCCATTTCTGTAGGTTCCCAAGAACTCCTTGCCCTCATCTAGCGAGATCTTGCCTTCCTTCACACTCTTGGTTACCCATTGCTCCAACTGGCGAACCAGCTTCTTAGGGTTGTACTGTACATAATCCAAAACCTCTTCTACGGTCTCGCCATCGAATATCTGGTCGATATTGTACTTGCCATCCTTGACAGAGATGTGGGCAGCGTTGGTATCGCCGAAGAGATTGTGCATATCGCCCAAAATCTCTTGGTAGGCACCTACGAGGAACACGCCCAGGTAGTATGGCTCGTCTTTCTTCAGTGGATGGAGAGGCAGCACATTGCCAATATGGCCATCTGTAACGAAGTTGGCTATCTTGCCATCGCTATCGCAAGTGATGTCTTGCAGGGTAGCGTTGCGGGTAGGACGCTCGTCCAATCGCTGGATAGGCATGATAGGGAAGAGTTGGTCGATAGCCCAACTGTCTGGCAGACTCTGGAAGAGAGAGAAATTGCAGAAATACTTATCGGCAAGCAACTTGTCCAGTCCTCTCAATTCCTCTGGCACATGCTTCATGTGCTTGGCCAGGCTGTTGATCTCGTGGCATACGCTCCAGTACATCGCCTCTATCTCGGCACGTGTCTTTAGATCTACGATGCCGTGAGAGAAGAGCTGCAATGCCTCGTCGCGTATCTGCTCGGCATCATGCCAGTCCTCCAACATGTTGCGAGGATTCAGGTTGTCCCATATCTCATAGAGGTCTTTTACCAACTGATGGTCGGTTTCCTTTGCCTCAAACTCCTCTGGCATCTCTGGCAGGGAAGCTGTCTCCAATACGTCAATCACCAATACTGAGTGATGGGCGGAGAGCGAACGGCCACTCTCGGTGATGAGGTTAGGGTGCTCGATATTGTTCTTGTTGGCTGCATCTACGAAGGTATATACGCAGTCGTTGACATATTCCTGGATGGAGTAGTTCACTGAGCTTTCGCTGCTAGAGGAACGAGTGCCATCGTAATCAACGCCCAGACCGCCACCGCAATCCACGAAATCTACGTTGTAGCCCATCTTGTGTAGGTTGATATAGAACTGCGCAGCCTCACGAAGGGCAGTCTGGATACGGCGAATCTTGGTAATCTGGCTACCGATATGGAAGTGGATGAGGCGCAAGCAATCGTGGAATCCCATCTCCTCAATCTTGTTGAGGGCAGTGAGCAGCTCGGCACTAGTAAGTCCAAACTTAGATGCGTCACCACCACTCTCTGCCCATTTGCCGGAGCCTGAAGAGGCAAGCTTGATGCGGATGCCGATATTTGGCTTCACGTTGAGCTTCTTGGCCACCTTGGCGATGATGTCAAGCTCGTTGAGCTTTTCTACCACGATGAAGATGCGCTTGCCCATCTTCTGGGCTAGCAAGGCAAGTTCGATATAGCTCTCGTCCTTATAGCCATTGCAGATGATGAGCGAGTCGCTCTGCGCCTGCACGGCGATGACTGCATGAAGCTCTGGCTTGGAACCAGCCTCCAGTCCGAGGTTAAACTTCTTGCCGTGCGAGATGATTTCCTCCACGACTGGCTGCATCTGATTCACCTTGATAGGGTAGATGACAAAGTTTTCTCCCTTGTATCCATACTCTTCCTTGGCCTTATGAAAACAGCTGGCTGTCTTCTCGATGCGGTTGTCGAGGATGTCTGGGAAACGGAGCAATACGGGCGCGTTGATGTCTCGTAATGCCAACTCGTCCATGATGTCGCGCAGGTCTATCTGCGTATTGTCCTTGCATGGAGTTACATAGACATCACCCTTGTCGTTGATGCCAAAGTAAGAGGTGCCCCAACCACTGATGTTGTAGAGCTCCTTCGAGTCTTCGATAGTCCATTTCTTCATTTTCTTGTACTTGTCTTGCTAATGATTAATGTATGAATGTGTTTATGTTTTTATTTATAGCGTTAAAGGTAAGCAGGCTCCAGGGCTTGCTTACCTTTAATATCTGTTACACATGGAGTAGCTGGCGAACCTCTTTCACGGTTTCGGCTACCTTGTCAAAGTTATCCATCACATTGATGTCGATGATATGCTTGGCTTTCTCGTAGAACGGCTCGCGCTGCTTCAGTTGCTCACGGATGAATACCTGCACCTCCTCGGGTGTCTTGTTGAGCAACAGGGGGCGCACGCCCTTGCCCATCTTCAGGTGGGCATAGAGAGTCTCGGGACTAGCCTTGAGATAGACGGTCTCGCCCAACTGGTTCATATAGTCCATGTTGTCGAAGAAACAAGGCGTTCCTCCGCCGCAGCTAACCACTACGTTCTCAAACTCCGCCACCTCGTGGAGCATGTTGTGCTCTATCTGGCGGAATCCCTCTTCTCCCGATTCGTCGAAGATTTGCTTCACGGTCTTGCGCATGCGGCTCTCGATATACCAGTCGAGGTCGTAGAACATCACGTTTAGCTCCTTGGCGAGTGCCTTGCCGATGGTGGTCTTGCCAGCACCCATATATCCTATGATGATAATTGACTTCATTCTTTACTTCTTTTTCAGATGTTATTTGCGTCTGCCCTTTGCCTTTGGCTCTGGTGCCTCCTTGACGATAGTCATACACTCATCGAAGGTAAGCTCCTCCACATTCTCCTGCTTAGCCTTAGGAATGCGATAGTTCTTGCCGTCGTAAGCGATGTAAGGACCGTAGCGACCATTCAGAAGCTCCATCTTCTCATCCTCCTCGAAGGTCTTGATGTGGCGCTTCTCTTCGGTAGAACGCTTCTCCTGGATCAGGTTGATGGCCTCTTCCAGAGTGATGCACATTGGGTCGATGGTCTTAGGGATGGATACGTACTTGCGATTGTGGAGTACGTAAGGACCGAAACGACCGGCGCCGATGGTTACGCTAGAGCCTTCGAACTCGCCCACCTCACGAGGCAACTTGAAGAGTTCCAAAGCCTCTTCCAGTGTGATGGTCTCGATGCTCTTGTCGGCAGGCAACTGGGCAAACTGTGGCTTGTCTTTGTCTTCGGCGGTACCAATCTGAACCACTGGACCGAAGCGACCTATCTTGACAAATACAGGGCGACCACTCTTAGGGTCGTTGCCCAACTCACGCTCACCAGCTTTGTGCTCGCTGCGTGCGTTCATCACTTCCTTTACCTCAGGCTCAAACTTCTTGTCGAAGTCTTTCATCCATTTGATCCATTCAGTCTTACCCTCGGCGATGTCATCAAACTTCTGCTCCACGTTAGCCGTGAAGTTATAGTCCATGATGTTAGGGAAACTATCCATCAAGAAGTCGTTGACCACGATACCGATGTCGGTAGGCAAGAGCTTGCCCTTCTCTGATCCGGTAAGTTCCTTCTTCGTCTTCTGGGTTATCTTGATGCCCTTCAGTGAATCTACGGTGAATGAGTGTTCCTCGCCCTTCTTGTCACCCTTTACTACGTATTCACGCTGCTGGATGGTACTGATGGTTGGAGCATAGGTAGATGGACGACCGATGCCCAGGTCTTCGAGTTTCTTCACCAGGCTAGCCTCAGTGTATCTGGCAGGAGCCAGAGAGAACTTCTCTGTGGCGATAATCTCACGACGCTGCAACTCATCACCTTCCTTCAGGGCAGGCAAGATGTGGGTTGTCTCCTCGGCATTGTCATCATCATCGGTAGACTCGCGGTAAACCTTGAGGAAACCGTCGAATACCACTACCTCGCCATTGGCTACGAACTTCTCGTCCGTATTGTCGATATTGATGCTGATGGTGGTCTTCTCTATCTGAGCATCTGCCATCTGAGAGGCGATGGTGCGCTTCCAGATAAGTTCGTAGAGGCGCTTTTCCTGACTGGTGCCATCGATGCTGGTCTCGCTCATATAGGTAGGACGGATGGCCTCGTGGGCTTCCTGCGCTCCCTTGGAGTGAGTATGGTAAGCACGTGGATGGCTATATTCGCCGCCATAAACCTTCAGAATCTCATCCTTGCTGGCATTGGTGCAGAGGGTAGAGAGGTTTACGCTATCAGTACGCATGTAGGTGATGCGTCCGCTCTCATAGAGTCGCTGCGCTATCATCATGGTCTGGCTTACAGTGAAGCCCAGCTTGCGGGCAGCCTCCTGCTGGAGGGTAGAGGTGGTGAATGGAGGGGCAGGCACACGCTTGGTAGGCTTCTTGGTGACAGCCTCTACCGAGAACTTGGCGTCCTTACACTTCTCCAGGAATGCCTCTACCTCGTCGTGGGTCTTGAAGCGCTGGTCTAGCTCAGCCTTAACCTCTGTGGCGCTTCCGTCCTCGTCGATGAGGGCGAATACGGCATTGATGCGATAGTATGGTTCGCTCTTAAACTTCTGGATCTCACGCTCACGCTCCACGATGAGGCGTACGGCAACGCTCTGCACACGACCGGCAGAGAGGGCTGGCTTCACCTTGCGCCACAATACAGGTGAAAGCTTGAAACCAACCAAGCGGTCGAGTACACGACGTGCCTGCTGGGCATTCACGAGGTTCATGTCCAGATGGCGTGGGTGCTCGATGGCATCCAAGATGGCAGGTTTGGTAATCTCGTGGAAGACGATACGGCTCGTCTTCGCCTCATCCAGTCCGAGTACTTCGCAAAGGTGCCAGCTGATGGCTTCTCCCTCGCGGTCCTCATCGGATGCTAACCAAATCTTCTTGGCTTGCTTCGCTGTAGCTTTCAATTCTGTGACGAGTTTTTTCTTTTCCTCAGGAATCTCATAACAAGGTTCCATGGTCTTCTCGTCTATACTGAGTTCCTTCTTCTTGAGGTCACGGATATGACCGTAAGAAGACATCACCTTGAAGTCTTTACCTAAAAACTCTTCGATTTTCTTAGCCTTTGCAGGGCTCTCGACGATTACTAAATTTTCTTGCATAAGCGTATACACAATTTCTTTTCGGTCTGCAAAAGTAAATAAACTTTTTGCTTATACCTTATTATATAGTGTTTTTTTGGGTTTTTTTAAATATTTGGGGCTATTTTTCATTCTTTCGACCCATATTTTGCAAGAAATTTGATGACTCCCTTTCTCACGGAGCCTAGTCCGAACTCCTCGGGATGGATGGCGTGGAGGGGAATCCAATAGTAGGCTTCGGCATCGTCCATCGCCTCAATATGCGACAGGTCTTTTACCTTGACCAGGTAGAACATGTCGAGCGTGTGGACCAGAAAGTCGGAGTAGAGGTAGAGATTGGGCAGGCTGAACTGGTAGTTTACCTCTACCACATCGAGCCCGGTCTCTTCCTTTACCTCTCTCGCCATTCCCTCTTCGCCCGTTTCGTCCATATCTACGAATCCGCCGGGCAGGTCGAGTGTGCCCTTGGCGGGCTCGTTCTTGCGGCGCACCACGAGCAGTTCTTCCTTCTCATTGAGGATGAAAGCAACGGTGGCGCTGCTCGGATTGGCATAATATATGAAGCCGCAGTCGGCGCACTTCTTGCTCTTTACGTTGTTAATCTCGAAATGATGGGAGCCACAAACTGGGCAATACTGGAATTTATCTAATGGATGAGGCTTTGTAATCATGTTAATGAGTAGTGTTTATTTGCCTATAATGTTTCTATAAATGAGTGCGGTCGGACTTCAGATGAGAAGACCGACCGCAGTGAATGTATCTAGTGTTTTACCAATTATCCGTACGGAATGGGAAGAGAGGCAGACCGCCAGCATTGGCAAGATTGCCGAGCTGGAAGTTGCGGAAGCAATAGCGCAGAGCCACTGGCTTCTTGACCTCTGGGCTGGTTACGATGATGCACTCGTTCCAGCCGTCATTGCCGCCTTCCTGCCAGAAGTGCTTGGCTGTAGCCTTGTGGAATACCTTGTCTTCGCCTGCTACCTCGAAGCCTTCGATGCCCTCGAAGCGGTTGTAGGCACCAAACTCGTTGTCGAAGTGAACTTTTACAGTATCGCCCACAATCTTCATCTCCTTGAAGGTCATGCTCTCGCAGATAAGATTCTTCATGCCATAGGTCTTGTTGAGTGCCTGGAGAGCCAGGCGTTCGCCAACAGGCTGCTTCTGGCATGGGTGAATCTGCTCTACCTCGTATGGATAAACCAAGTCTTCGGTACATACGATACCGCTGTTAGGTATTACCTTGGCAGCATTAAACTGCTGCTCACGAAGCTTAGGACCCCAGTCGCCATTGACATCTCCATTGTGATAAGGAGCTATCTGTACGAAGTAGAATGGCAACTCGCCCTGCTTGAAGTCGCGACGCCACTGAGCCACGAGGTCGGCAAGGCGCTTGGTATACTGACCGTCTGGGTCGCCCACATTGGAGCAGCCCTGATAGAAGAGGATTCCCTTCACGCTATAGTTGAGGATAGGGTGGAAGGTGCCGTTGCCCCAAAGCAGAGGATAGAGGAAGTCATACTTAAACTTCTTGCTCTTGATAATCTTCATGGAGTCAACATCTTCTTTGGTATTCTTCTTCAGATAGTCGTAGTCGAGCCAACTCTCCACGCGGCTTCCGCCTTTGTTTGCCATTACGAGGCCCACTGGGATGTTGAGCGCCTTGTTCACTACCTGTGCAAAGAAGTAACCTGTGGCTGAAGCTTCGCCTACGGTCTCTGGGTTTACTTCCTTCCATTCGCAGTTGGCATCATCGAGCGGTTTGTTGCTCATGACGCTAGGTATCTTTACGTAGTGTACACCCTTGTATTGGTTGGCCTCCAATACTACCTTGTTATAGCCCTGCACTGGGCAGTTGCCAAATCCCTTGATAGGCATCTCCATGTTGCTCTGTCCGGCGCAAACCCATACCTCGCCTGCGAGTACATTATTAATAGTAGTCTTCTCGCCGTCGTCGAATGTGATGGAGAGTGGGGTGTAGCTAGCCTTCGGTGTCTGAACCTTAACAGCCCATTTGCCGTCCTTGCCCGTCTTCGCGGTATACTTCTCTGAAGACCATGAGGTTGTTACCTCTACGTTGGTTCCAGGTTGGTCCCAGCCCCAGAGGTTAGCCTGGGTGTTCTGCTGGATAATCATGTTGTCGCCCAAGATGTGGGGCAACTTTACTTTGGCATTGGCATCAGCAGCTACGAGTGCCAGTGCAGCTAGTGCTAATAATTTCTTGTTCATTTTTTAGTGTGTTAAGTAATCATATTTTTATGTTAGAAGCTAGGAAAACTCCTAACTCCTAACTTCAAACTCCTAACTTAAAGAAGGTTCTTGATGGCTGCATCGATGTCCTTGATCTGGGCGTCGCGAGCCTGCAATGTATTGTTGCGATCGATCAAGAAGAATGTAGGGATGCTCCGTACATTGTATAGCTGTAGGCTCTGTCCCTGCAATCCGCCCTCGTCGCGCACGCTAATCCATGGAATGCCTGCGGTAGAGGTCTTCCAGAAGTGCTCGTCTGGGTCTACGGATACCTGGTAGATTTCCAGTCCGGCAGCGTGATACTTATTATATAGCTCTCTGAGCATCATGATGCGCTTGGTACTCTCGCTGTTGGCAAAGAGATGGAAATCGAGCAATACTACCTTGCCCTTGAGGTCTGACAAGCGGCGAGTTACGCCCTTGTTGTCTTGCAAACTCAGTTCGATGCATCCGTTCACGCTCACCTTGCTGGCGTCAATCTGCTGCTGAGCCATCTGGTTTTCGATGATGCGGATGTCCTTCATGCCCTGGATGGCGATGTTGTGCAGGTTCTTGCCACGCTCTGCGCCAGGATAGTAAGTGTCCCAACTGGTGGCTACGGCAGCAAATACCTTCACATCCTCCTTGTTGTTGCGAGGATTGAAGATGAGCGAGTTGGTGTTGCCCAACTGCACAGTCTGGAAGAGGGCATAGTAAGAGTAAGCCTTCATAGGCTCACGGAAGATATAATTCGTCTTGATGTCCTGCTTGTAAGCCTCCAACATGCGGTTGACGATGATTTCCACTGAGTCCACGCTGATGTTAGGGCTCTTCACGATGGCATTGATGTTGCCCTGCAGGGTCATCTGCTTGAGTGAGAGTTCCTTGATCTTGTTGCAGTTCTCGGAGCCTTCCACCTCGTACTTATAGCTCATCTGGGGATAAGCGGCCTTCACATTGATGGTCTCGGTAGAGTCGATGGAGAGGTTGATGGTCTGGTTGGCGATGCGAAGTCGATAGAACTCTGGGGTGATGGAATCCATCGCATTCTCCTCGAAGGCGAACGCACCATCCTCACCCAACTTCACAGAGTCGATCTTCACAGGACCATTCAGGCTGATGTTCTCCAGATAGAGCATCGAGTCTTTTGCCTCAGTGATGTTACCATTGATGTGGAATTTCTTGTTGTTGCAAGAAGTAAAAGCCAGTGCAGCTACCATGATCACTGCCACTGAATAGAGTCTAGATATCTTCATGTAATTTTATATTTTGCAAAATTTTCGACTGCAAAGGTAGCAATAAAATTGTGAATAATGCATCTTAGATAGATAAAATATTTAAAAATGTAGAAAATAGTTGCCGATTTATTTGTTTATTAATAATTAAAAAGGTATCTTTGCAGCGTTTTAGATATTTAGATGTTAGACAAAACAATAAGTTTTTAAAAAATTAGATGAACGTAATTACAAAAAGTGTTCAGTTGCCTGATGGAAGAACCATCACAATTGAGACCGGAAAAGTTGCAAAACAGGCTGATGGTGCTGCGGTTCTCCGCATGGGTAACACAGTGCTTCTCGCAACTGTTTGTGCAGCAAAGGATGCAGTTCCGGGTACAGATTTTATGCCTTTGCAAGTAGATTATCGTGAGCAGTACAGTGCTGCTGGTCGTTTCCCTGGTGGTTTCACCAAGCGCGAAGGCAAAGCCAGCGATGAGGAAATCCTTACCTCTCGCCTTGTGGACCGTGCTTTGCGTCCACTTTTCCCTTCTAACTACCATGCAGAAGTTTACGTACAGGTAATGTTGCTCTCAGCCGATGGTGTTGACCAGCCAGATGCCCTCGCAGGTTTCGCTGCTTCAGCTGCCATGGCTTGTTCAGATATTCCTTTCGAGCACTACATCTCTGAGGTTCGTGTAGCTCGTATCAATGGTGAGTATGTTGTTAACCCTACATTCCAGCAGATGGAAGAGGCTGACATGGATATCATGGTTGGTGCTACCAAGGACAATATCATGATGGTAGAAGGTGAGATGAAGGAAGTTTCTGAGCAGGATCTCATTGGTGCCCTCAAGGTGGCTGCCGAGGCTATCAAGCCTATGTGCGAACTCCAGTATGAGTTGGCTAAGGAGAAGGGTACTGACGTGAAGCGTGAGTATGATCATGAGATCAACGACGAGGAACTCCGTGAGCAGATCAAGTCTGAGCTTTACAAGCCTGCTTATGATATCAACCACCAGGCTTTGGAGAAACATGCTCGTCAGGATGCTTTCGACAAGGTTTTGGCTGACTTCCTTGAGAAGTATGACGCAGCTCATACCGATCTCTCTGAGGAAGACCTGGAGGAGAAGCACGCTGAGGCTACCCGCTACTATGATGACGTAATGCGCGATGCTATGCGTCGTTGCATCCTCGATGAGGGCTTGCGTCTTGATGGCCGTGCTACTACAGATATCCGTCCTATCTGGTGCGAGGTATCTCCACTCCCAATGCCTCACGGAAGCGCTATCTTCCAGCGTGGTGAGACTATGTCTCTCTCTACATGTACTCTTGGTACAAAGATGGATGAGAAGCTTATCGACGGTGTGCTCGAGAAGAGCTACCAGCGCTTCCTCCTTCACTATAACTTCCCTCCATTCTCTACAGGTGAGGCTAAGGCTCAGCGCGGCGTAGGCCGTCGTGAGATTGGTCACGGTCACTTGGCATGGCGTGGTTTGAAGGGTCAGATTCCTGCAGACTTCCCTTACACCGTACGTTTGGTAAGCCAGATCCTGGAGTCTAACGGTTCTTCTTCTATGGCTACTGTTTGTGCCGGTACTCTCGCCCTGATGGATGCAGGTGTTCCTATGAAGAAGCCAGTTTCTGGTATCGCTATGGGTCTTATCAAGAACCCAGGTGAGGACAAGTACGCTATCCTCAGTGATATCCTCGGTGATGAGGACCACTTGGGTGATATGGACTTCAAGACCACTGGTACTCGCGATGGTTTGACCGCTACACAGATGGATATCAAGTGTGATGGTTTGAGCTTCGAGATTCTCGAGGAGGCTTTGATGCAGGCTAAGGCTGGTCGTGAGCACATCCTCAACTGCATGATGGAGACTATCTCTGAGCCACGTGCTGAGATGAAGCCACAGGTTCCACGTATCGTAGCATTCGATATCCCTAAGGAGTTCATCGGTGCTGTTATCGGCCCTGGTGGTAAGATTATCCAGCAGATGCAGGAGGATACTGGTGCTACTATCACTATCGAGGAGACTGATGGTAAGGGTCACGTACAGGTATCTGCTCCTAACAAGGATTCTATCGATGCTGCTTTGGCTAAGATCAAGGCTATCGTAGCTGTTCCTGAGGTTGGTGAGGTTTACGAGGGTACTGTTCGTTCTATCATGCCTTACGGTTGCTTCGTAGAGATTCTCCCTGGTAAGGATGGTTTGCTCCACATCTCTGAGATTGATTGGAAGCGTCTTGAGACAGTTGAAGAGGCTGGCATCAAGGAAGGCGACAAGATCAAGGTGAAGTTGATGGAGATTGATCCTAAGACTGGCAAGTACAAGCTCTCTCACCGTGTGTTGATGGAGAAGCCAGAGGGTTATGTAGAGCGTGAGCGTCGTCCACGTCCAGAGCGTGGTGAGCGTCGCGGTCGTCGTGATGATCGTCATGCAGGCAATGGTGGTGAGCGTCCAGCTCGTCAGCCACGTCGTTATGAGCATCGTAACGAGGAACAGGCTCCTAAGGATTTCAACGATTCTTTGGACCACAACAATGATGTAGAATAATAAGTATACATTATTATATATAAGGGTGTGTCTCGCTAGCGAGATGCACCCTTCTTTTGTTTTTTATCGGTATATAGGCTACAGCTAAAAAACAAAAAAGCCTCGCAAGTATTGAAACTTGCAAGGCTTTGCTTTCTGCGCTTCAAGATGGGCTTGAACCAACGACCCCCTGATTAACAGTCAGGTGC
>ERZ1034939.513-NODE-513-length-24397-cov-20.131830_pt1 | contig 24397 bp, 22 predicted proteins | sample MGYA00520626_ERZ1034939 | MGnify/ENA primary metagenome ERZ1034939 (study PRJEB33766, sample SAMN09781751) | gut metagenome | biome: gut microbiome | host: Homo sapiens | place: Madagascar | study: EMG produced TPA metagenomics assembly of the PRJNA485056 data...
TTTATGATATAATAACTGATATTAAAGTACTATTTTAATTTTTTGATATATGGAAGGATAAAATATATGGGTATTAGACTGATTACGGTAAAATGTCCTGAATGTGGGGCAGAGTTAGATATAGAAGAGGGAAGGAAACAATTATTCTGTTCATATTGCGGAAGTAAAATCTTGATTCAAAATGATAACGAATATATAGTACATAATATAAATGAGGCGGATGTAAGACAAGCGGAAGCTGATAAGATAATCCGGCTAAGGGAATTGGAGTTGGAAGAACGGGAAAATAAACAAATTGGCAAATGGCATAAAACCGCATATATAATTGCAGGTGCTGTTGCTGCTTTTGGACTATTAGTACAGTTAATAGCTCCAAATAATGAAACCGGTAGTATGATTCTGTTGATAGGTATGTTAATCGCAGGATGGACATTTACATATGGAAACATATTTAGAGACAATAAAAAGAGAAGAACAATAGTGGTGTCACCTAACGAAGTAGAGATAAATGGACAACTGAGAAATTATCGTGAAAAAAATTATAATACTATTTTGGCACTGTATCAGGCAAATGGATTTACAAATGTAAATCTTATTCCATTGCATGATTTGAACTTTTTTCAAGGTAATAAAGACGGTCTGGTTGAAACAGTTACAATTAATGGAAATAGTAACTTTAGTAAGGGTGATATATTCTTAAAGACTGCAAGTGTTGTCATCACATACCATTCTATGAAATAATGAGGAGGAAAATAATATGAAATGTTCTAGATGTGGAGCAGAATTATTGGACAATGCAATGTTTTGTTGTAATTGCGGAGCGAAAATTGAGAAAAAGAAATTGTTCTGCAGAGAATGTGGAGCAAGATTAAAAGATAATGCTAAGTTTTGTGAAGAATGTGGTGCCAGGGTGGATTTTATTAATCAGGAAGCGCCTATAGATAATAACTATAATGATAAAACAGATAATATGAATAAGTCTGAAAATAACGCTTATGATACTTTATCGGGAGAGTATAGGTCTTCGATAAAGGGAGAATATCATGAACAGCCTAATGCGAATTATAATAATAGGAGCAGTGTTGATAAATTACTTGATTATGGGGCAGCAGTGTACAATAAGGCGAATAAAGAAAAACTAACTAATGGTATAGATAAAATCAAAGAGACAGCTAAAACAGACTGGAATGAAATTTCCGGATCATATTCCGCCACTACAAAGAAGAGTAACAATAATTTATCTTTAAAGGCAATTGTTTTTCTGTCTTGTTTTGCAGTAGTATTGATTTTATTTGTTCTCTTATTAAGTCAATGTGGCAACAATTCTGATAAAAATGATTCTAAGCCTAAGCAGGTTGTTGAAAATGTATCTGAGACAGATGATAAACAGCTTGAAACAGAGTCTGAAAAGGAAGATAAGTCTAAAAAAGAGAAGAATACAGAAGATAAGCAAACAGAAGAAAAGAAAGATACTGAACCAGAAACTGAAAAAGAAAAAAAGCCAGAGACAGAGCCTGTACTGGAAAATCTGACGGTAGAAAATTGTCCAGAGCTGGCAGCAATGCTTTCAAATCCGGCTGATTTGGATGCATCATATGGTGAGTTTGCAAATAAATACAAAGGAAGAACTATTGAATTTGATGGAAGAATTGATAATTGTGCTAAACATGGTAACTATGATACCAGATTTGACTATTTGGTAAGCGCCGGTGATTTCGATCCTAATTCGATGATTGGGCCTTATTTTCAATTTGAAAATGTGGGATATTATGATTTACATACTGATTTAGATACTGTCAGTGTTGGGTTAAATGTTCACATAATCGCGACGGTTGAATCATATAATGCCAGCAATGGATTATTTAAGTTAAAACCGGTATCGGTTACAGGTAGATAGACAGAATAAGAATAATCAATAGGCAGGTGGTCTTATAATGAGACTTCCTGCCTTTTTTATACCTACAAGTGCCATTTCCATAGTGGTATTCAAATCCCCATTTGAACACCCTGGGGAAAATATGGTTAAACTGTATCACATTTAGTGTTTAAACGAACATCTTCAAATGATAAATTTATTGACATGGTGTACGTGACACAGTATACTATATTAAACACATAGTGTGTGACACACAATATGGCGTGATAAATATAGTGGATTTAAATAAAGGATAATTGAAGGGAGGAGATTGGGTGAATTGTGATGAAATTGTTTCAGGATTAATTTTAGAATTCAGAAGAGGAACACTCATCATGGTAGTGTTAGCACAACTAAATAAACCAATGTATGGATATTCGTTGGTAAAGGAATTAGATGGAAAAGGTATTTCGATAGAAGGCAATACATTATATCCTCTATTGAGAAGACTAGAAAGTCAAGGTCTGCTAAAAAGTGAATGGGAAACTGAGGCAACGAAGCCAAGAAAGTATTATATCATCACAGAAGATGGGAAGCTGGTTTATAAAAAGATTAAAGAGCACTGGAAAAAGTTTTCTCGGTCAATAAATGTTTTAATGGAGGAAGAATAGATGGTAAAAAATGATTTGATCGACAGATACATTTATGCAGTTACGAAACATATGAAATCTGCCATGAAAAAAGATGTGGCGGCGGAATTAGAGACGATCATACAAGATATGTTGGAGGAACGATGTGAGGATGTTATTCCAACTGAGCGTGACATCAAAGTTGTTCTAACGGAACTAGGAACCCCGAATGAGTTGGCTTCGAAATATAAAGGTGAAACACAGGATTGTTTGATTGGACAGCCATATTACAGCGTATATGTGTATGTGTTGAAAATTGTTACAGCGTGCATCAGTGGTGGAATGTTACTTGCTCAAATCATGGCAGCATTAACATCGCACACAGTTTGGTATATAGCTATTTATAGAACCATCGGTGGGATTTTTGGTGGTATATTGACTGGATTTGCATTTGTGACATTATTATTTGCGTTCTTTTATAAAAAAGGAATTAAGGTGGAGGGGTTAAATGATGGAATAGATAATTTGCCTCCTGTTCCACAAAAGACTAATAGGATTTCAAAAGCAGATGCGATTATAGGAATTGTTTTTTCGGTTATCATTACTCTTGTATTTCTTATATGCCCACAGATATTATGCATTGCATTTGTAAAAAATGGGGTAATTGAGTATGAACCACTTTTTAATTTAGAATATATCAGACAAACATGGTATTTTATTGTTACATTTGGAATTTTGGGTGTTGCAAGGGATAGTGTGAGACTTATTGATGGCAGCTATACAAAAAGGGTGATGCTTGTTACCATTATCACCAATATTATTGATGTAGCATTAACAAGCATTTGGCTGTTAAATGATAGGATTATGAATAGTGGATTTTTTGATGGTATTGAGCAGTTATTTGGAACGGATGCAGAAGTTATTTCACATGTTTTTATTCACTTTAATAAGGTATTTCTCTCAATCATTATTTTGGCATTAACAATTAATTGCATTGAGACAGTCGTGAAAGCAGTAAAATACAGTCGACAATAAAAGATTTTTGTGAAACGTGTTTAATGGTGTCAGGCACCAAAAATTACAAAATTTCTGGAGGACAAAAACCTAAGATGCTTTTAGGACTGTTTTAGGTTGGGAATTAAGGATTTTTTGATAAATTTTGACAGAATAAAACTCGACGAACGTGCATATTTTAAAAATAAAGTAGGCACGTTCGTTTGATTTTGTTTGACTACAGTGCTTATTTCGATTACAATATAAGCACGGAAGGATGGTGATTCCATGAATGAGATGACAAGATTGGTTCAAAATCATGATTATCTTACACCGAGAATTGCGGAAAAATCTGGAATTTCAAAATTCAAGTTTTACAAATATGTCCGAGAGAAAGGATTAGAAAAGGTCAGCCGTGGTGTTTATTCTACAGGAGCGGATTGGGTAGATGATCTGTATGTACTTCATCAGAGATGTCCGAATGCTGTTTTTTCACACGATGAGGCTTTTTATTATCATGGTCTGACGGACAGAGAACCGGTTGTGCATACATTTACTATATACAGCGGCTACAATGCACATAGGCTTACGGCGGATGGAAACTGTAAGGTATATACGGTGAAACGGGAATTACTGTATGTCGGAAAAATCATTGTGAAGGACAATGATGGTAATATGATTCCGATGTATGATCTGGAACGAACGATTTGTGATCTGATGAGGAGCCGGAGCAGTATTGAAGTACAGGATTTCAATTCTGTTCTGAAGACATATGTTTCCAGAAAAGACAAGGATCTGAATCGACTTATGGAATATGCAAAGCTGTTTCGAGTTGATAATGTGATCCGCAGATATATGGGGGTATTATTGTAAAATGCAGTTGACACCAGAACAGGTTAAGGGAAGAATTAAGAATGTGGCAAAGGAAAACAAGGCAGATGCCAGAACGCTCATGCGGATCTATATGATGGAGCGTTTCCTTGAGAGAGTTGCAAGTTCGCAGTACAAAGATAATTTTATCATCAAAGGTGGAATGCTGGTGACGGCAATGGTTGGAGTAGCATTGCGGTCCACGATGGATATAGATACGAGCATTAAAAATCAGAATCTGTCGGCAGAAGATGCTAGGCGGATTGTGGATGAAATCAAGGATATCGACCTTGATGATGGTGTGACCTTTGTGGTTAAGGAAGTTTCCAATATCATGGATGAGATGGAGTATCCGGGTATTCGGTTTACCATGAATGCCATGATGGGAAAACTTGTGACACCGATGAAGATTGATATTTCTACAGGAGATGTAATTACACCAAGGGCAATCGAGTACAACTATAAATTGCTCTTGGATGACCGTTCCATCAATCTCTGGTCGTATGATCTGGAAACAATTCTGGCAGAAAAACTTCAGACTGTACTTGCAAGAGGTCTTTTGAATACCAGAATGAGAGATTTTTACGATATCAAGACCTTGCTTTCTATTTACGAGCATGACATCGATGCTGATGTGTTGAAAAAAGCATTTGATGCAACCTGTAAGAAAAGAAGTACCGAAAATTTGAAAGAGGAAGCACCGAAAATTATGGCTGCCGTGAGTAATGATGCGCAGTTACATACACTTTGGAAATCATATCAGAAGAAATATCCGTATGCGGCTGATATCAGCTATAATGATATTATGGAGAGTACAATGCTTTTATGGAGTAAAATTCAATAATCGGTAACACCTCAGTTGGAGAAGTTGAGAAGAAAAATGTATCACAGACGAAAAGAATAAAAAGAAAACACAATATGTTTTAAAAGACTATATGTTTAAGTTCTGGTATGAGTTTATTCAAAAGGGTACGAGTGTAATTGAGATGGGGTGTGGAAAATCTGAAAGATGAAGATCTTTTGTTACTTACACTGGATTCGCTATATGAATGATGAATTTTGAAAGAGTTTAATAATTCGGAATTTGTGAGGAAAAGACGAATGGAACAAAAAAGTAAAAATGGGGTTTCAATCATAGGTGGTGCAGATGGCCCTACAAGCGTTTTTATAGCTGGACATTCAAGAAAACAACCATTAAAGCTTAGGATTAAAAATAGCATATATAGATATAAGAGAAAAAAAGTAGAGAAGACAATAGTGGCAAATCCGCATTCACTTTTTGAAACAGTGCAGTATGCAAAAGAAAAATACGGATTGACAGAAACTGCTTCAGTCGATAGAGAATATATTGAACAAATAAAATGTCTAAAAGAAAGTTTGATTTTGCAACATGAACCAGAACTTTTGGGCGAAATGAAGGATATTCCATTACCGGATTATTTTAATGAAGCATCTGTTAAAGAGTATTTGGGTAAAATAAAGACTCGGAGAGAAATGATTGCTGAAATGCCCGATAGTGTAATTCCTATGGATTTTCATTTGTATAAAATAGAAATTAATGATAATTTTCTTACAATGGAAATAGATTATACTTGGAATATATTTGGAATATCTTATTCAGGAAATAAAGCAGTAATGAAAAATTTTAAGAAAATAGCCAGAGATTTATACGGTTATTATGGTGTTACCGAGGAAGATATTATAAATAAGACAGAAAGATATTCGTCACTGGTAACGAGCTTGAGTTCATAACTTCCAGCTTGCAGAATTAAGAAAATCAGGAATAACTTTTGGAAGTGCATTAGCTATGGTTATTAGTTATACAACGTGGAAGTCTGTCGGCTGGGCGATTTTTCATGGATTACTTAGTTGGGTGTATGTCATATATTTTCTTTTGCGTTACTAATTTCTTATTTAAAAACTTAATGGGGTCAGGAACAAAGGTGAAGTAAAAAAGAATTAAAAATCCCGGAATCTGCAGGTAAGCGGATTTCCGGGATTTTTGCAGTTTGTAAAAATTGCGGATATCATGCGCATATTCTATGGAAAATTCCGCTAAAATATGCTTTAATAGAAGATATATAGCAGTAAAGGAGATGAACGCAATGGGGAGATTTGTAAATCCTGGAAACAGTGCATTCAAGGTAGCATTAGCTTCCGAGATATATATAGATAAAACAGGTTTGCTCGATTTTACCAATAGTGTGCTTGGAACAAAGCAGGCATATATATGTAATAGCCGGCCGAGAAGGTTTGGCAAGTCTATTACGGCCGATATGCTTACAGCATATTACAGCAAGGGCTGTGATTCCAGAGAATTATTTATGAACTATAACATTGCACAGACAGAAGATTTTGAGAAATATCTCAACAAGTATGATGTTATTCATCTCGATATGCAGTGGATACTAATGGATGCCGGTGCGCCGGAAAGAATATCAGGATATATAAATAAGAATGTTATATCAGAATTGGCAGATTTGTACAAGGATATTGATTTAAGAGATCAGAAAACATTGTATGGTGCTCTATCGGTTATTAACAGTATGACGAACAATAAATTTGTAATTATAATCGATGAGTGGGATGTTTTGATACGTGATGAAGCAGCAAATTCCTCAGTTCAGGAGGAATATATCAATTTCCTGCGAGGAATGTTTAAGGGAAGTGAACCAACAAAGTATATAGAGCTTGCATTTCTAACAGGAATTTTACCGATAAAAAAGCTAAAGACGCAGTCGGCACTTAATAATTTTGATGAATATACTATGTTATATGCGGGACGTTTGTCCCCATATATTGGCTTTACTGAGGATGAGGTCAGAGACATATGTGATCGCTATGGCAGGGATTTTACGCAGGTAGAGCGGTGGTATGATGGATATATGCTGGGAGATTACCATGTATACAATCCACGTGCAGTAGTAAATTATATGTTGCAGGGAGATTTGAAGAGTTATTGGTCAGAGACCGGGTCTTATGATGTCATAGTTCCACTTATAAATCTGGATTTTGATGGATTAAAGACAGCAATAATTCAGATGCTGTCCGGTGGAGAAATAAAGGTGAACACCGGCAGTTTTATGAATGATACGGTCAGCTTTAAAAATAAAGATGATGTATTAACATATCTTATTCATTTAGGGTATCTGGGATTTGACCAGAAAAAGAGTTGTGCGTTTATTCCGAATGAGGAGATACGGCAGGATATTGAAAATGCTTGTCGGCATAAGCTATGATAAAAAGACAAAGAAGCATCAGTGTATTATAGAAGAATACATGAAAAAATAATCAGATAATATTTGGATAGCAGTAAATAACAATTGCAAGAGGAAAAGAAAATGTCTAGAAGAAAGAGGCAGAAAACCGGAATGATAAATAATGAAAATGAAAATAACAGTATGACGCAGGAGACTCAAACACCGCAGCAGACAGTTGACGCGCAGCAGATGGTTATACCTCAGGAGAGCGAGCGCATCCAGCGGGCCGAGTGGATTCACGAGCAGGTGAAGCTGCAGCGTGAGGCAGAGGATGAGGCCTGGGAGAAGATCATGGAGGAGCAGAAGCTGCTTACAGAGCGCAGGCGCTCCATAGATGCTGATATAAACAGCAACAGGGAGCTGAAGCGATACCATGAGGACTGCATGGAGGATATCACAGACCAGGTATATTCACTGCATGGCATATCGGTAGACAAGCTGGAGGGCATAAAAGAGTACAGGAATGCCCTGTTCCGCGGAGAAGCATTCATAGTGTTTTGCATATCAGTGATAATGGCTGCGATTGTGGCATATGCCTATGGACCGACTTCACAGCTGTGCCTGTATGTACTCATGTGTGTAGGTGCGGAGGGAGCGTTATTGTCCCAAAAGCGAAAGAATATACTGTTTTTCATCCCGCTTATCCTGATAGCGGCGGAGATGATAGGCTACAAGCTGTATCCGCAGTATCTGGAGTATGTCACGATGGCGGGAGAGGCACTGGCACTACTTCTTATGATGATAGGCACTGTGGGATACTTTGTGCACAATCCATATCGCAAGGACAGAAAGAATATAAAGGCTGCAAAGTCAGACCTCAAGGAACTACATAAGGTAGCCAAAAAGAGCGTAAAGAAGAATAAAAAGAGCCGCATAAAGAGTGAGGCAAAAGAGGCAAAACTTGCGGCAAAGCAGGCAAAGAGAGAGACAAAGGCTGCCATAAAGGAGCAGAAAAGACAGAACAAGCTCGCAAAGAAACAGGCAAAATACGAGCTGAAAGAGAAAAAACGTCAGCAGAAGAGTGAGCGTGTTGAGCTTAAGCATGAGCTGAAGAAGACTCAGCTCATGGATAAGGTCAGAAGCTTTACACCGAAAGAGCAGAATAGTGAAAGCACCTCTACGGAAGAGAGCGTAGATAACAATATCATAGATATAGAGCGCAAGGTCAATTAATCATGGATGAGCCTTAGGCAGACAGCTGATATTTTTCCATCCAGTAATTAATCTGGATGAAATATGCGATAAGCTGTGGGCCTGCCATGAGCTGACCAAACCACGGCCTGCCGTATTCTGTGGGTGCTTTTAAAAATTCGCGTGTTTTGTCGGTGTCAATTAGAGCACGCACAGGGGCGTTAGGGGAGTCTAATATCTCCTCCATTCCCTTTATAAGGAGAGCTTCATATCCGGGATGATAAGTCTTTGGATATGGGCTCTTTTTTCTGTGCAAAAGCTCAGGTGGCAGGACATCGGCAAAAGCATCACGCAGCAGTGTCTTTTCCACACCGTTTTGATATTTCATATGCCACGGCACATTAAAGACATATTCGATGATACGATGGTCGGCAAATGGCACGCGGGCCTCAAGCTCAGAGTACATGCTGGTCCGGTCCATGCGGTCAAGAAGCGTCTGCATGAACCATTTGATATTGAGATAGCCTATAATGCGGCGGCTTTCGTCCTCACCGGTTTCACCGTAAAGGAGAGGGGCTTTTGACCGGGACTCTTCATATCGAAAAGCCTGATAACCGGATAAATCAAGCTCTAAACTCACATCATCGCGCAAAAGGGCAAGGCGCGGAGCGACATCAGATGACCATGGGAAGCCATATCTTTCCAGCAGCTCTTTGCGATAAAACCACGGATATCCGCCAAAGATTTCATCAGCACACTCACCGGTAAGAGCTACCTTGTTTTTGCGGCTGACGAGGCTGCAGAAATACAAAAGTGACGAGTCCACATCGGTCATGCCGGGCATATCCTTTGCATCGACTGCGGCAAAGAGCGCCTTGAAGAGAGAGTTCTCATCACACTCGAGATAGGAGTGGGCTGTCTCATACTCCTCAAGCATACGATTGACATAGGGCAGATCCCTCTCCGGCTGGAAGGCATTTGCCTTAAAATACCTGTCATTGTCCTTAAAATCGAAGGAAAACGTGTTGAGTGTTTTACCGCGTGTGTTCATATAGTTTGCGGCGATGGCGGTCACGATGCTTGAATCAATGCCGCCTGACAGAAAAGTACACACCGGCACATCGGAAACCATCTGTCTTTTTATAGCATCCTCCACCAGAAAGCGCGTGTGGGCAACGGTATCCTGATAGCTATCGGTGTGCTCCCGGCTTGTAAGCTCCCAGTAGGTTTCATCATGCAGCCCATCCTTGGAGTAAATCATGAAGTGACCCGGCAAAACCTCAAACAAATCCTTAAACAGGGAAAGTCCGCTCGTGTGCGCAGGCCCGATAGCAAGAAGCTCCTGCAAGCCCTGTTTGGCAAGCTCAGGCTTTACTGCAGGGTGCGCAAAGCAGGCCTTTGGCTCGGAGCCAAACACCAGAGAATCCCCTCGGATGGCATAAAAAAGCGGTTTGACACCTACGCGGTCGCGGTATAAAAGCAGCCGGTTTTTAGCCGCATCCCATATGGCAAATGCAAAAATACCGTTTAAGCGATTGACAAAATCAGCGCCCCAATGAATGTAGGCGTATAGAATAACCTCTGTGTCTGAGGTTGTGGAGCATACAAAGCCGTTTTTGGACAGCTCGGGAATCAGCTCATCCGTGTTGTAAATTTCTCCATTATAGCAGATAGTGTACTCATAGCCGTTGTGAGTGCGCGTCATTGGCTGGTCACCGCACAGGATATCACGGATGGCCAGACGGCTGTGCGACAGACCAATATGCTTTTTAAGGTAGCGTCCTCTGGCATCGTTGCCGCGGTGGGCGAGCACAGCACGCATCTTCTCAAGACGAAAGTTCCAGTAATCGGTGTTCTCTTCAAAGTCTTCTTTAAAGTTACAGAATCCGGCGATACCACACATAAAATTTCATATCTCCGTAAAAACAGATTTAATTTATATTATGCATACGCCTTGTAGCTGTTAATCCGGTCAGAAAATAAAATGATATGGTGGACAAAAGTCATTTTATTAATCAATTACCAAGCTGATTATAAAATTTTTATTGACAAGAAAGGCAGAATAGCGTTACTCTTATTGCATGAAGTTAGATAACGCTAACATACATAAACGACAGGTAACTACAGTAAGTACAATCTGACCGATAATTGTTTTTAAAGGTATAACCTTATTAAGGTAAATATAATTTGAAATGTTGAAAGAGAGGATATCATATGTCAGAAGAAGAGAGAAAGTTCTTAGAAATAGTGGATTTGAAAAAGGGCTTCGGAAGCGGCGAGACGCGCCAGGAGGTACTGCGAGGCATGAATTTTTCTGTGGCAAAGGGTGAGTTCTGTGTGCTGCTCGGACCGTCAGGTTCCGGAAAGTCCACACTGCTCAATATCATCGGAGGCATCGACAGCGCCGATTCCGGATATATCAGCATAAATGGTGACAAGCTGAAGGATATGAGCGAGAAAAAGCTCACACAGTACCGCAGAAAGCACCTGGGATATGTGTTTCAGATGTACAATCTGATTGCAAACCTGAATGTAAAGGAAAATATCGAGGTGGGCGCATATCTGTCAGACAACGCACTGGATATCGACGAGCTGCTTCACACGCTGGGGCTTTATGAGCACCGCTACAAGCTTCCAAACCAGCTATCCGGTGGACAGCAGCAACGTGTGTCAATCGGTCGTGCAATCGTGAAAAACCCTGATATACTGCTCTGCGACGAGCCTACAGGAGCGCTTGATTACAACACCTCAAAGGAGATTTTGAAGCTCATAGAGGATGTCAACAAAAAGTACGGAAACACCATAATCATGGTAACACACAATGAGGCTATCAAAAACATGGCGGACCATGTGATAAAGCTACGAGACGGAGCCGTGCGCCACAACGATATCAATACAAATAAGGTTTCGGCCGAAGAGCTTGAGTGGTAAGGAGGATTTGACCTATGAGAAGGAAAAAGATAAAAAATCCTCTGATAAAGCGTATACCAAAGGAAATTATCGGTGACTGGAAGAAATATCTCGTTGTATTTCTTTTCCTCGTGCTGACAATCGGCTTTGTATCCGGAATGTATGTGGCAAACGACAGTATGCTCACCTCTGCGGATGAGGGGGTAAGTAAATACAAGCAGGAGGATGGACATTTTGAGCTTAAGGATAAGGCTGACAGCGAGCTTGTTACGGCTATCGAGTCAGGCGAGGTAAAAACAGCTCCAGATGAAAAAGACAGCGATAGCAGCAAAACTCCTGTCACGCTCTACGAGAATTTCTATCGCAATGAGACCGAGGACTACGACGCAGACGGCAAAAAGGACGGAACCATCCGTGTATACACAAAGACCGGGGATATCAACCTTGCATGTCTCATCGAGGGCTCTTTTCCACAAAATGAGAACGAAATCGCTGTGGACAGAATGCATGCAGACAACGTGGGGATGAATGTCGGTGACACAATAAAGGTCAGCGGAAAAGAATTCAAGGTATCGGGCCTTATCGCATATGTCAATTACTCCACACTGCATGAAAAGAAGACCGATATGATGTTTGATGCGATAAAGTTTGATGTGGCAATGGTGACAAAGGAGGGCTTTGAGCGCCTGGACAAGAGCATTCACTGTGCATATGCATGGAAATACGAGGATGAGCCGGCTGACGACATAGAGCAGAAGGAAAAATCAGATGACTTTCTGGAGGCGATGGTGTCACAGGTGATGGCAGCGGGCAATGAGGTGGAGGACTATACACCGCGCTACTCAAATCCGGCAATCAATTTTGCCACTGACGATATGGGCTCAGACAAGGCCATGGGAGGAGTGCTTTTAGACATTCTTATCGTGATAATCGCATTCATTTTTGCAGTGACCATAAGCAACACGATAGCTAATGAGTCATCAGCGATAGGCACGCTTCGCGCGTCGGGCTACACAAAGGGAGAGCTTATCAGGCATTACCTTTCAATGCCTGTTATCGTGACATTTCTGGCAGCGGTTGTGGGAAATGTACTGGGCTATACGGTATTCAAGGATGTGGTTGTGGGCATGTATTACAACAGCTACAGCCTGCCGACATATCACACAATCTGGAATCCGGGCGCATTCATAAAAACAACGCTTGCTCCGGTGATTATCATGCTGGTTGTAAATCTTATCGTAATAATCCGCATGATGCAGCACACACCGCTTCAGTTCCTGCGCCATGACCTTAAGAAAACAAAGCGCAAAAAGGCAATGAGGCTTCCGCGCTGGAGCTTCATGAGCCGTTTCAGACTGCGAATCATGTTCCAGAATGTGGCAAACTATCTGATACTCTTTGTGGGAATATTTTTCATCATGGTAATGCTTGCGATGGCAGTAGGCATGCCGGATACACTTGATTATTACAAGAAAAATACCGACAGTATGATGTTTGCAAAATACCAGTACGTGCTCAGATCCTACGTCGATACAGACGGAAACGTGCTTGAAACCGACAACAGTGATGCAGAGAAATTTGACATGACATCGCTCTTAAGGCGGACAGATGAGTTTGATGAGGAGGTGTCGGTCTACGGAGTGGAAACAGACAGTGCATACGTAAAGCTTAAGGACATGGATTCGCTTAAGGATAACGAGGTGTACATATCGGATTCATTTGCAGACAAATATAGTATAAAACCGGGCGATACAATAAAGCTCGATGCACAGTACGAGAAAAAAACATACAAATTCAAGGTGAAGGGAACCTACGATAAATCCCAGAGCATCGCGGTGTTTATGCCTATAGAGCATTTCGCGGATACCTTTGATTTTGCAGATGGCAGATTCAGCGGATTTTTGTCAGACACAAAAATAAAGGATATCGATGAGAGCAATATCGCGACAACAATTACGATACGCGACATCACCAAAATGGCAGACCAGCTCGATCATTCCATGGGCTCATACATGCAGTACTTCCAGGTGCTTTGCATACTGCTCTCAGCCGTCATGATATATCTGCTCACGAAGCTCATCATCGAGAAAAATGAGACAGCCATATCTATGACCAAGATTTTAGGCTACGATAACAGAGAAATTGCAAGCCTTTATCTGGTCTCAACATCAATTGTGGTGGTCATCTCAGATATCATCAGCGTAGTGCTTGGTGCAAAGGTGATGGATATTGTATGGCGCATAATGCTTCAGACCTTCAGCGGATGGTTTTCATTCCATATGACACCTGTCGGCTATGTAAAGATGTTTGCGTTCGTGCTCATCGGTTACCTGATAGTGACAGTATTGGATTTCAGGAGAATAAAGAGGATTCCGATGGACATGGCACTAAAGAATGTTGAATAGGTAAAAAGTGACGAAAATTGTCTAATCATTGATAAACTGTTGTATAATTTTATTTAAAATGATAATATTGTCTCATAAGTTAAAAAACCAAAGTAATAACAATAATTTATGAGAGGTGATTAAAAATGAAGCAGGGGGCAAATAAAAAAAGAGGTACATTTGCAACCAAAATCATAGCGATGGTTATTTTAGCAATTGTGACTTCAAATGTAATTTGTATGGTATTCATTCTTGAAAGCTCTAAAAAGCAAATTACAGACAGCACGAAGCATACCATGATAGATGTCATCAATACGACGTCAAAAATTGTGGAGAATGAGATTAGCAATGTAGATGCAGAGGATTTAGACTATGACGAATACGCTAAGAGTCTTTCCGATGTAAAGCTCGAGGGTATGGACAGCTCATATGTCTATGTGGTAAAAAATGATGGCACAATGCTTTATCATCCAACCAAGGAAAAGGTTGGACAGCCTGTTGAGAACGCCGTAATTAAAGGAGTTGTACAGCAGCTTCAGGATGGCAAAAAACCGGGCACGACTGTTGTAGAATATGTTTTTGACGGAACCACAAAGTACTCGGCATACACAATTTTAAACAACGAAAATATACTTGTGCTTACAGCAGATGAGTCTGAAGCACTTGCGGGAATCACTGTTGTAACGGGGGTTGCCATTGGAATCAGTACGGTTGTTGTGCTGCTTGCCATTATTATATGCTTCATACTGGGACGCAGGCTTATGAGACCACTCGTAAAGGTCAGCACAATAATTGAAGAAATCGCCAATGGTGATATCAACGCAGATTTTGGCATGGTCAAGGAGACAAACGATGAGATAGGCCTGATTATAGAAAAGATGAAGGAGCTCACGCAGTCACTTGGAAGTATAGTCGGAAAGATAAGAAATTCCAGTGACACAATGTCAGCAAACAGCTATGAGCTCAATGATACAAGCAGCCAGACGCTTGCCGCAAACAATGAGATATCCAAGGCAGTCGAGGATGTTGCAGAGGGCTCTACAGGCATGGCAGCATCTATTTCCAAGATTAATGAAAATCTTCTGGAGATGAGCAATGAGACAAAGGATATAAACGAATCTGTCAATGAAATCAGAAATCAGACGACAGCAGTGCAGGATAGCAGCAAAATCATGAATAATAAGATTAAATCCATGCAGAACAGCAGCCAAAAGATGGATGAGGGTATCTCAGCAATTTCAAAACGCATAGAAACTGTAAATACTACGGTTGACAAGGTGAGCAATATTGTCTCTGTCATTGAGGAAATATCCAGTGAAACCAATCTTTTGTCACTCAATGCATCTATAGAGGCAGCCAGGGCCGGCGATGCAGGAAAAGGCTTCGCAGTGGTGGCACAGGAGATTCGAGTGCTTTCAGACAATACCAATACGGAGCTTGAGAATATCAAGCAGATAATATCATCACTGGTTGAAGAGTGCAGGTATTGTGTTCAGGCATCTGGCACCATCGTCGAGGATAATGCCAAGCAGAAGGAAGAGATTAAGGCAGTACTTGATGAATTTGGCTCACTTGATGAGCAGATTCAAAAGACAGCAGAAAAAGCTGATGAAATCGAAGAGCTTGTCACTGCGATGATTGAGCTGAACGATGACATCACTAAGAGCAGCAACAGCCTGACAGATGTCAGCGCAGCAAATGCCGCAGCAACTGAAGAGATGAATGCCAATATCGAGGAGCTCAATGCGATGATGCACGGAGTCTCAGAAATGGCAGGACACATGAATAATGAGTCTGATGGATTGAAGGAAGCATTATCGTTCTTTCATAATTAATTGTAGGTATTCATAAATGAACATTGACCTCCTTTGCACTTTAAGTTTATCATTAAAGCAAAAAGGAGGTTTTTGTCAGATTTCAATGTAAATCAGTCGTAAAAGCAGTAAAATGCTTTTGTGGCTGATTTTGGTATTTGGGGGAATATTGATTATATCAGTAAAAACACGTATTATATACATATATGAAAAACTGTTACTGTTCAAAACTGAGAGTAACCGGAAACACAAAAAATTAACATATGATAAACAGAAGAATGAGGTAAAAAAATGACAGACAATTTTGAATTTAGAAGTATAAACCCAGACGAGGTAGAACAGGCAATAGCAATTGAGCAGATATGCTTCCCACCGAATGAAGCGTGCTCTCCAAAGGCGATGACAGAGAGAATTGCAAAGGTACCACAGCTATTTCTCGTGGCAGTTGATAAATCAACAGGTAAGCTCGCGGGCTTTTTAAATGGTGTGGCAACAGACGAGGAAAAGTTCAGGGATGAGTTCTTCACGGACATCGATTTATGCGATGAAAACGGTAAGAATGTGATGCTTCTGGGCCTTGACGTGCTTCCGGAGTATCGTGGACAGGGCCTTGCCAGAGAGCTCGTGTACCGCTACAGTCAGCGTGAAAAGGCAAACGGACGAAAAAAGCTGTTTCTGACATGCTTAGAGCAGAAGGTAGAGATGTATAAAAAGTTTGGATTGCAGGATCTGGGGATTGCTGACTCTACCTGGGGCGGAGAAGAGTGGCATGAGATGGTGTTAAAGGTATGAATGTGAAAATATGGAAAATAAAGTATCAGATAACGTTATAGAAAAAAATTATAGGGAGTGCCTTAAATTCAATGAAATCAACGAAATCAAAGTTGATAATTTTGACCTGGTAACAGCAAAGGCTGCCCTTGAAAATCTGTATGAGCTATACAAAAATGGCATATTAACAGGCCGTTTCACAAAGGATAAGGACTATGTAGTAAGGTGTGCTGACCTGGTGATATTGGCGGAGGAGAACAAAGACAGCTTGTTTTATGAGGCATGGCGCATATGGTTTAGATACTTTGTATCGATGGGCTATGCCGGATGGAATGAGCTGTGGGAGGCAGTATGAACCAAATTTGCAGGGATATTTTCAGAGCCATACATGAGGGTAAATGGCTGAAAATAGAATATCGAAACAAGGCAGATCAGGTGACGAAATATTGGATAGGGATAAGAGACCTTGATCCGAGAAGCCGAACTATGAAGGTTGATGGACTTCATCTGGGACAGTTTACAATTGGAGAATATGACAGGATATTTATCGATTCAATATTGTCTACTGAGATAATAGAGGGGACATACTGCCCTGAAAACAAGATGCTTGTTGAAGATATTGAGATGCATCCAGAGCGTTACAAAAATATATTTGACAGCTCAGCAAATTTAAAAATACTAAATTATCTTGAGATATGTAATAAGCTTGATACGACTCCGTATATCACAGATTACGACTTGATTCATTACATTGACAGAGAGAGGATTAACTGTGGGGTGTATCAGCTTACAGACCGGCAGTTCAGGGAAGTGGTTGCGCAATTTCAGTATTTTTCATCGCGCGAAAAAAGAAAAAGCGGGTCATTAAAAGTCAAGAGGCTTGCAATAAATGTCCTGAGTATAAACACTAATAAAGGACTCTATGTTCTTGCATATAGAAATCTTAATCTTGATGTAAAAAATCATATTTTTAAACCGGATGAGGAGATTACGGTGTGTACGCAGTTTTCTATAGATGGAAAACAAAAAAATGCAAGGAAATTTTTAGATGCCGATGAATATGAGCTTTTGGAGGATTTTGAGAAAAATCTGGAAAAAATAAAGGATGCAATAACAGAGCATGGTGGCAACAAATCCATAGTAGATGATATGCCGTATGTTATTGGACTTGGCATGGACGTGGTTCTCAATCTGCACGAAGAATATAAGGCAATTATGGATATGTTTGAGGCTGATAATGTGACATATCCAATAAAGGCTTTTTTTGGAGAGCTTCTTGAGAGACCAAGAAGGACAAAAGCATATCCGATTGCTCTGATTAATAAAAATATAAATCTAGATCAGCTGCTTGCGATAAACAATGCTATGAAATATCCTCTTGCATATATTCAGGGACCACCCGGCACTGGCAAAACAAATACTATAATAAACACGATAGTAACAGCATTTTTTAATAATGTCACAGTGCTGTTTGCATCATATAATAATGTCCCGATAGATAATGTTTTTGAAAAGCTCTCATCCATGAAGTATCGCGGGAAGACAATCCCATTTCCGGTGCTTCGCCTGGGAAATACAGAAAAAGTAATGGAGGCAATTAAATATATTAATGAGCTGCGTACACAGGTGCAGTCATTGCAGATTTTTGCCTCTACACTTGATAAGCGGAAGGATGATCGTATAGACAGGGCAAAGCGTTTGTCTGCACGTCTAAAGGAATATGAGGAAATTCTGGATTTAAAGGAGAGAAAAGAGACACTTACACATCTGATGAAATATCAGGAGCATATGAAAAATACTATGAAGCTATTGCCGTTTCAGACAGATCTGCAAGGCTATCAGATGCAGAAGCTTGATAAAAGGATAGCTGCTATCGGTGAGATATCGGATGCTGATGCTATGCAGTTTTTGGATAGAAATGAGGATGAATTTTATCAGTATCTGTTTTACACATCTGCACGCTATATAAAGGCGCTCGAGGAACCTAAATTCCAGGAGCTTAGACAAATACTGGATTCTGATGAGGCACCAGAGAAGCTGGTGAATGAGTTTAACAAATATGTGAGCAAATCTGAAAATATAAGAAAGCTTCAGAGAGTTTTTCCTATAATAATAACTACATGCATTTCTGCGCACAAAATAGGTGAACCGGAGCCTTTATTTGATATGACAATTATGGATGAGGCAAGTCAGTGTAATGTGGCAATCTCACTGGTGCCTATAATCAGAGGAGAAAAACTGATGCTGGTGGGAGATCCGCAACAGCTAAATCCGGTTATTCTGCTTGGAGAATTGACAAACAAAAAGCTTCGTCGCAGGTATCATGTATCGGATGAGTATGATTACAGAGAAAATTCAATCTATAAAACGTATCTTGCCTGTGATGCAGTAAGTGATGAGGTGCTTCTGAGAAATCACTACAGATGCAATAAAGAAATAATAGGTTTTAACAATAAAAAATACTATAACTCAAAGCTCAAGATACAGTCAAAGAGTAAGGAGCCTGAACCGCTTGTCTATATGGATGTGAAAAGCGATAACACACAGATAAAAAATACTTCTCCGGCTGAGGTTGAGGAAGTGGTGGAATATGCGCTTTTAAATAAAGATAAAAGCATTGCCGTGATTACGCCGTTTGTCAATCAAAAGCAATTGATTGAAAATGCAATAAAGCAGAATAAGCTGAGCAATCTTGTCTGTGGAACGGTTCATGCATTTCAGGGCGATGAAAAGGATGTAGTACTGTTTTCTACAGCAATCTCTGAAAGGACAAGCGCAGGTACATATAACTGGCTTAAAAATAATAAGGAGCTCATAAATGTTGCGACATCCAGAGCAAAGGAGAAGCTGGTGCTTCTCGCAAATGGAAAAGAGCTGGAAAGACTGCATGCGGGACAAGCTGATGATGATTTGTACGAGCTGGCGCAGTATATAAAGACAAATGGCCACTCAAAAATTACTGAAAAGCATATAAGCTCACGAGCACTGGGAATACAGCCGTTTTCGACAGCTACAGAAAATGCGTTTCTCGAAAATCTTACTCATGCTCTTGAAAATATCTGGCTTTCGCAGAGCAAATATGTAATACACAAGGAGGTTGCCATATCACAGGTATTCAGAGATAACATAACCTATGATGACTTGTTTTACATGGGGCGTTTTGATTTTGTTGTATATGAAAAACAAGGCAGAAGCGAATTGCCAATACTTGCCATAGAATTGGATGGCAAAGAGCACTTTGAGGATGCCGTGGTGAAAGAGCGAGACAGAAAGAAAAATGCGATATGCAAGGCACACAACATGGAAATTATCCGGGTGGAAAACTCATATGCGAGAAGATATAATCATATCAAAGGAATATTGATGGATTATTTTTCAAGGGTGCATTGATGATAGAACTTCTTATCAGATAATGATAGCGTGTAAAATGGCAAAACAAACAATAAAATGTGAGAACTCATATATAATTCAAAAAAGCATTTATGCTGGTTGGAAAGACTATATGCAAGGTTTGGAATCAAAAAAATACTGGTGCTAAATCTCAAAGACGGTTTTTGAACTTTCCACAGAAATATGTTGATTTTTTTTTGAAAACTGCATATAATACAAGTACAAGGAGATGTTCCTTGTATTCGGAGAGTCACTACCGTTAAGTGTGAGATGAAAATATTCGGAGAGTCACTACCGTTAAGTGTGAGATGAAAATATTTGGTTGTCATCACCGTTAAGTATGGCAAATAGGACAAAGATTAAGTCTTTGTCCTATTTTACTATTATGGAGGAATGAATGGAACTATACGAAGTAACCGTTGAATATGTAAAATATTTACGAAAATTTGAACCCACGAAGATTATGTCAAATGCAGATGGAAAAGAACAACGTAAGTTTTTGGGTGTGATAGTACAGAAAAATGGATATAAGTATGTCATTCCATTAAGTTCACCCAAATATAAGAAGGATTATAAAATTAGAGATTATCAAGGGGAGAATCTTCCAGAAGATTTTTCTTTTGTAGCATATGCTGATAGAATTATTTTGCTAAAAGATACAAATGTTCCAGTTGTCTATATGTATGAGAAAAAAGAATCAGGAGAAATAGATTTTTTCGGTAAAATTCAGTGTAATAATATGATTCCGGCACCAGAGTCTGAATTGACAAAAATCAATATAGAGGGAATTACTGATATAGCATATAAAACTCTTTTACAAAAACAAGTTCAGTTCATAAGAAAGAACCAAGATGATATATTAAAAAAGCATGCTAATGTCGTGTATGTAAATAGAAAAAAGGGCAGAATGGATATTGGTTACATAAAAAATGCAACGCCAGATTTTGAGTTGCTTGAGGCAAAATGTGATGAGTGGATAAGATGGCATGAAAATAAAGAATAAATTGTTAATAGAAGGGCTTAAACACCGCAGCAGGCGCTGAGGCGGGAGATAATGGAGGAGCTGGATACGCAAATTGCTGCCGGCGAATGTGACATTGATTGAGAAAATTGGAGAGGCACTATATGAAACCAAGGACAGCAAAGAGTATGGAGCTATATGATATATTGCTCAGGCGCGGGTATCCGGAGCCATTTTGCGATGAGATAACAAAAAACCTAAATACCGACTGGACAGCTCAAAGGATGATAGGATATCTGTCACACTATAAAAAGCTTCCCATGGAAGAAATCGCCGATGAAATGCTTGCGATACTGAACGACCGCAACCGCATAATGCAAAAGCATGAGCTTGAGGAGACGAATGCAAGATGGAATGAATACTTAAACAGATAAAGTCAGGAGGATTCACATGAGAGTACTGAATATCGAAGATGATACATTTAAACACAATGATATTTGCAAAGCCCTGTCAGGATGTGGGATTAAAGATGTCGAATGGTCCAATAATCTAGCGGATGGCTGGAAACATATTAAAAACTCAATGGATAGTAATAACCCGTATGATCTGATAATTACTGATATGTATTATCCCAGCGAGCCGGGTGGCAGAGAGGAACAATCAGGAGATGTTCTGATTGACAGAGTGATTAAGAACAAAATCACAATACCTGTAATTCTCTGCTCCAGCGTGAATCTCAAATACCCGGAAATATATGGCTGTGTTTATTATAGCAGGGAAAGAAACTGGGAGGCAGATATGCAGACGCTTGTAAATAGTCTTGTGGCAGGATAATACTAATAAATCTCAAGTTTCTGATCAACCAGTGATTCACCTTCATATACAAGCTTAAGTGTGAAGAAATTTTCTTCATTTTCAAGTAGGAGCTTTAAGAAGATAGCGTCGCCTTCCCAGGTAGGAAGTGTGGGCACGATAGTTTTATCCACCCATTTGAGGTCACCTTCGTTGCATGTTATAAGCTTGCCGGAAAATTCATCAGCGGTGAAAAGACACATCAATTCAGGCTCCTGTTTATCACTTATAAAAGTTATGAGTGCGCGGAAACGGTATGATGTGAGTGTGAGCCCTGTTTCTTCTTTGACTTCGCGGAGCAAGCATTCTTCGGGTGATTCACCATTTTCGGCGTGACCGCCAACACCAATCCATTTTCCTTCATTTATATCATTTTCTTTCTTAATACGATGAAGCATGAGATATTGTCCATCGTGTTCTATGTAGCATAGAGTAGTTATTTTCATGATGTACCTCCGTCAGATGATTATAACATAATCCTATCATAAAACCGCATTTTATTGAAACATCAAGATTGGATATTGGTGATAAAAAGAAGGATGCAATCCTTGACAATTGTAGAGGTTAGGCTTACAATACTGCGGAATATATGGCAGAAAGCATAAAACAGTAAGCTGATTGAATTTCACAGATGTTTGGATGGTGATTACAATAATAGTTATAGAAGAAATTCTAATGGCAAATGGATTGACAGTTCTGATGATGTGTTATCTTTTGTCATGCAGGAGAAAGAACAGAGAGAGTCTTCATACGGAAGATAAAGTATATGATGGAATTGCAAAAGTGAATATATTGGGGGGCTGTGGCTGAGACAATAAGTTTTCTTGTAGATGGAAAGAGCTTTATTGGATGCAGACAGCTCAATTATATTTCTAACAGCCTGTGTTTTATTGGTACGGTCAGTATGGGGCTGCTCTGGTGTTTATATGTGAATCTTCGTATTTATCGGAATTTTAAGAAGATATCTGAAAAAATGGCAGTTATGATGATTCCGTGGATGATAGAGGTTGTTATGGTGTTAGGCAATCTAATCAAACCGGGGATTATGTTTAAGGTATCAGCGGATAATGTATATCAGAGGACAGGAGGTGCACTGGCAGGCTATATTACACTTGTAATATATTTGGCTTGCAGCTTGTATATGGTGTATCATTCGCGAAAGCAGGGAGTTAATCTGAGCTATTTTCCAGTGTTTTATTTTGTTTGTATTTGTTTTGCCGGAGTGCTCATACAGCTTGTGTTTTATGGTGTTACATCATCATGGCTTCTTACTGCTGTTACGTTGATATTTACACAGATGCAGTCGTATGCGGAAAATATATATATGGACGAGCTTTCGGGATTGTACAATCGCAGGTATCTTAAGGCTGTGCTTGCAAAAAGAAAAAATACAGACGCAAACTCTTTGTATGGAATTATGATGGATGTAAATGATTTCAAGTACATTAATGACAGCTTTGGACATAGTATGGGTGACAAGGCTATCAGCACAATGGGAAATATACTTTTTAAATCAATACCTGATGCGGGAATTGCAATCCGGTATGCGGGAGATGAGTTCATTGTATTGCTGACAGATGCAGATAAAGCATGTGTACTGGCTACAATAAATGAGATTAATAAAAACATTTCAAGCTTTAATGACTCAAAGGCAGAGCCATTTGAGCTGAGTGTTTCTATGGGATATGCGGAATTTGGCAAAGATGATAATGCAGAAGTATTTCTGAGAAATATGGATGATAAAATGTATGAAGAAAAACGCAGATATCATGGAGCAGCACTATCTATACCTGAATGAGGTATATGATTTTGGAACGATAAAGAATATGGTAACAATATGAAAAATGCAACATTTCTCTAAGAAATGTTGCATTTTTTATCTTACAGTTACTATATCGGACATCAATTCTAATACTTTACACCCAATTACAACTTATTTAAAAAATATATTTGCCATTTATTGGTTGTATCTGCCTTTTTTGACGATCAATTCATACAAAAATACTTGTTCTTAGACGAAAAATGCAACATTTCTTAGAGAATTGTTACATTTCACATAAGCATGGAAACAGCTTAAATCAAGTGCACGGAGGTATACATAATGCTTAAATTAACGCTCAGAGAAGGAGAATATGTGAATATCGGAGACAACATCAGAGTGGTCTATGCCGGTGGGAGTGGAAAGAACGGACGTCTCATGATAGATGCTCCAAGAGAGATGAACATCTCAAGGTCAAACAACGACCCGAATCCTGAGAAGAGAAAAGATACATATTATCCGGAGCCAAGGATTTCAGAGGAAGCACAGCATGAAATCAAGAAGATTATCTGGAATGAGAGACAGAAAAAGTCAAAATCAACTAAGTCTGAAACAGATAAGTAAGCATAACACAATAAGTTAATAGGCGGCCGTGGCAGATGCCACAACCCGGAAAGCCGTTTGTTATAAAGCAACATAGTGACTGCAAATACCAAAAACAAAGCAGTTACTAAACACCTCGGGAAAAGGAATTCCAGAGGTCAAACATAATAACCCATGAATATGGGACAAGGAGGATTATATTATGGTAGTACAAC
>ERZ1034939.515-NODE-515-length-24393-cov-17.111225_pt1 | contig 24393 bp, 23 predicted proteins | sample MGYA00520626_ERZ1034939 | MGnify/ENA primary metagenome ERZ1034939 (study PRJEB33766, sample SAMN09781751) | gut metagenome | biome: gut microbiome | host: Homo sapiens | place: Madagascar | study: EMG produced TPA metagenomics assembly of the PRJNA485056 data...
GTTTCCAACAGCCAAAAGCGTGCCAATCTGCGCTGGGCTTCTTGGGAGGACTGAGCCGTCAGTTTTCGACTGCAAATATAGATGCATTTTTTGAGATACGTTCATGTTTGGGTGTAAAATTATTCCGTTTTAACATTTGAATTTAACACTTTAACGGCTATTAAGCTTGAATGTTCCTATTTTCACAATTGTTAGATACTTTGAGGAATTTTCATGGTTGTGGATATAAAACTAAAAACGAGCGAAATGCAAACGAAGTTAAACGAAGTGTGCCATTTCTTATATGTTTTTGAGCGAAATAGGCTACGGATATGACAGAATGGGAGGGAGGGAAAAGCGAAAAGAGCTTAAAATCTATGGGAAAAGCTTGTTTATCTGCCATCTTTTTTGTACTTTTGTATTTCGAAAGCAGTGCTCCGGTCTGTCGCTGGCGCTTTTCGTACGGCGCGAGAGGAAAGTCCGGGCAGCATAGGGCATCCCACTTCCGAAACTAGAAGCTATTGGTGACAGTAGGTGTCGGTAGAAGAAAATAACCGCCCGAAACTTATCCCGTATCCATGCGGGGGTAGTGTCGGGTAAGGGTGAGAAGGTGGTGTAAGAGACCACCAGCTGGCGGGCGATCGTCAGGCTGTGCCATCTGGGAGCTGTAAGCTCATGTATACCACAGATTGAGGGCGGCTCGTCCGAGATTGGCTATACCTCGTCAGCATTTTTGGTATGGTCAGTTAACTGTGGAGGGTAGAGTGCTTGAGCCCAGGGGTGACTCTGGGACTAGATAAATGACAGACACCTGTTCATTTTTGTTGCAATTTACGAACACGTTGCATAGAACAGGGGACAGAACTCGGCTTATAGGGGCACTGCTTTCTTTTTTTCTCTATCCGATGGATATGTCTCTATATAATAAGGTGGAGAAAATGAGTGTATCAATAAGAAGTAACAAAACAAACTAACAATATAGCAATGAATATAAGAGAACCAGAAAAGCAGTATTTCGATGATTTTGAGCATAAGGTGACAGGCAAGATAGAGAAGTATGGCGATGAGCCAGATTTCCCCAAGCTGGAGAATTATGGCATCGACCGCCAGGACTTGGATGGCTACTTGTTTGATAAGCAGGCCATTCTCGACATGGGCGGCTCCAAGCGCAGCCAGCTCACCGTGGGTGGATTCCTTACGGTATTGCCCGTGCTCATACTGTCAGCTTTCCCTGACAAGTCGCCTATCTATCAGAATGGCAAGATGCTCACCACGGTCATCGCCCTCATAATCGGCTTGCTCTTGGCATGCTTCGTCAAGGCTTTGCTCCAGATGGTGATACTCTATCGCCTGGGCAAGCACAAGGAGAGCAAGATGGAGACTTACATCAAGGCAGTGCTGTTCTATAACAAGACAATTTAAAAACAATCATAACATGAATATCCCTCAATTACCCGACTTTATGTCGTACAAGGACAAGTTCACTCAGAGTGCATTTGTCGAGAAGATTTCGCACGTGGCTAAGCGTGCAGGTGCCAAGATGGTATATGCAGCGCTCATTCTCTATTACACATTGGAGAGTGACAAGGTGGCGCTGAAGGACAAGGCGATGATCATCGGTGCCTTGGGCTATCTGATTAGTCCGCTCGATGTGATTCCAGATGCCATTCCTATCGCTGGATTGAGCGATGACTTGGCTGTGCTTCTCTATGTGCTCCATAAGGTGTGGGGCGATGTTTCGGAGGATGTCAAGCAGAAGGCTTATGCCAAGTTGAGCAAGTGGTTTGATGAGGATGAGCTGCCTAATGCAGACGATCTCTTCAAGGAGAATCCTACGGAAACTCCGGTATAACTCTTGTTTCTAAGAGTATAGTATTACGTTCATATCAGCGTAAGTTGATGCTCATATCAGCGTCGGCTTACGTTCATATCAGCGTAAGTTTATGCTCATATCAGCGTCAGCTCACGTTCATATCAGTATTAAGAGCTGCTGATAATAAGATAAAAAAGAGGCTGCATCAATCAAGATGCAGCCTCTTCTTATTTAGAGTTCAATAACGTTATCTTTTGACTTATACAATGCCCTGAGCCATCATAGCCTTAGCTACCTTCAAGAAGCCAGCAACGTTGGCACCCTTCACGTAGTTTACATAGCCGTCAGCCTCTGTACCATACTTCACGCAGTTAGCGTGGATATCGTTCATGATGTCGTGGAGCTTAGCGTCTACTTCCTCACGAGACCACTTCAAGCGCTCAGAGTTCTGGCTCATCTCAAGACCTGATACAGCCACACCACCAGCGTTGGCAGCCTTACCTGGAGAGTAGAGGATCTTAGCGTCCTGGAATACCTTAATAGCCTCTGGAGTAGATGGCATGTTAGCACCCTCGCTCACTGCGATTACGCCGTTAGCAACCAATGCCTTGGCAGCCTCCTCGTTGATCTCGTTCTGAGTAGCAGATGGGAGAGCGATGTCTGCCTTCTCAAACCAAGGCTTAGCACCCTCTACATACTTCACGCCATATTTCTCAGCATATTCCTTGATACGACCACGCTCTACATTCTTCAACTCCATGATGTAAGCGAGTTTCTCTGCGTCGATACCATCTGGATCGTAGATGTAACCGTTAGAGTCAGAACATGTCACTGGCTTAGCGCCGAGCTGGATCAATTTCTCCATAGTGTACTGAGCCACGTTACCAGAACCAGATACCAAGACTGTCTTGCCCTTGATGTCGATGTTCTTGGTAGCAAGCATGTTGCAGAGGAAGTATACGTTACCGTAACCTGTAGCCTCAGGACGGATGAGAGAACCACCGAACTCCTGGCCCTTACCAGTCAACATACCCTGGAACTGATGAGTCAACTTCTTGTACATACCGAACAAGTAGCCTACCTCGCGACCACCTACACCGATATCACCAGCAGGAACATCCTCGTCTGGACCGATGTGGCGATAAAGCTCAGTCATGAAAGCCTGGCAGAAACGCATAACCTCGGCATTGCTCTTACCGCGTGGAGAGAAGTCAGAACCACCCTTGGCACCACCCATAGGGAGAGTAGTAAGAGAGTTCTTGAATGTCTGCTCGAAGGCAAGGAACTTCAAGATACCCAAGTTAACTGACTTGTGGAAACGAAGACCTCCCTTGTATGGGCCAATCACGTTGTTGTGCTGGATGCGGTAACCCATGTTAGTCTGTACGTTACCCTTGTCGTCTACCCATGATACACGGAACTCGATGACGCGGTCTGGAATGCAAAGACGCTCGATGAGGTTTGCCTTCTCAAACTCTGGGTGCTTGTTGTACTCTTCCTCGATAGTACCGAGAACCTGACTAACTGCCTGGATGTACTCAGGCTCGTTTGGGAATCTTCTTTGGAGATTCGCGATTACTTCAGATGCTTTCATAATCTTAATCTTTTATTGTGTTTAAATTGTTGTTTTCTTGTTTACGGTTGCAAAGGTAAAGAAAAAACTTGAAATACCAAACAAAAAGACAGAAAAAATGAAGAAAAAGTAGAAAAAAGTCAATATTTAACATTCCGTAAGACTGTGAAAAGGGCGGTTTGTGTTCGTACACCTTATTATATATAGGAATGCCTAGCATGCTTGTCGTTGATGCCATATATGGTGTTTGATGATGCCATACATGATAATTGTTAATGGCTCTGATGATGTGTTTTTTTTATTTTTTTGCCAAAAGCTTTGGCAGTTTGCTACTTTTTTCTTAAATTTGCAGACAGATAGTAATCATTTGTGTCTAAGAACTACATTGTTTGGGCACACAGTAAGTAACCATTTAACCTATATTTGAAAACAAAATGAACAGAAGAGTATTTACAGTGAGGCTCATATCGATGCTCCTGGCATCGGGAAGCCTGGTCGTAGCCGGATGTACTGACAATGACTATGATTTTGATCAGATAGATGCCACCATCGGCATCGGAGGTGACGGACTGGAACTGCCAGCTAGCTCCACTGCTGACATCAAGCTCAAGGATGTGCTTGACTTGGAAGAGGACGGAGTAGTGGTGGAGGATGAAGAGACCCACGACTATGTGCTACGCCAAACGGGCAATGACGTGGCTGCGGCTCATCCTTATATCGCGCCTATCGTCATCAATGTGAATCATGTCACTAGCACGAATCATTTGGTGCTTTCTTTGTCTTCGGCAGCTCGTCGAAATGCAGCTAGCCGAGCATTGACAGCTGGCAGCGGCGTGCTTCGTGGCGAAGGCGACGTGTATGATTTTCAGATGTCGGGAAATAAGCCTCAAGAGGTGTTGGCGCTTTCTTCAGTAGGCGTGGATGGCAAGATAGCTGTACGCATCAACTTGCGCGATATTTATAATGTGATCGATAAGATTGATAAGATAGAGCTCACTTTCCCTGCCTATATGAAGATTTCTGTGGCTGCCCAGGAGGGTGTTAGCGTCAAGGACAATGTGCTCACCGTCGTTGACAAGTCCACTGCATCTAATTTGAATTTGGAAGTGAGTGTGGATGCGCTTGATTTCACCAAGAGCACTGCCACCGACAAACTGGCTATATCTGGCGATAAGGTAGAGGTGACCGGCCATATCCACCTGGCTTTGGAAACTAGCAGTTATTCATCTTCCGCCCTCTCGGGTACTGTGAGCATTGGCAATGTGATGGATATGGATGATATGACAGTCAATAGTGCCAGAGGCAAGTTCAATCCTAGCATTGATCTCAGTGACCTGGGCGATGTGAAAATCACCGGAGTGCCTGACTTCCTAAAGGATGGCAATGTGGTGGTAGATCTCTACAATCCAGTGATAGAACTCCGTGTGCAGAGCAATATGGGCATCGGAGGATTGGTGAGCGGCACCTTGATTGCCGAGAAAGATGGGAAGACGCTAGCCACTGTGGATGTGCCTGAGTTCAAGATCAACTCCACCGAGAATAGCGATGGTACATCTATTATATACATCTGTCGCAGAGGCGAAGGCTTAGTGCTTCCTACCATAGCCCAGTGTGTGGATGTGCCTAATCTCTCAGACCTCGTGAAGACGATACCTGACCGTATTCGCTTTGTGTGCAATGCCCGTGCCAACTCTGCTGAGGAAGGCTCATTCGAGCTGGGCAAGCGCGACTATAGCATCCAGCCATCTTACTCCATCGATGCGCCTATCGCCTTTGCCGAGGATGCTGTGATAGAATACAATGATACCTTCGACGGCTGGAACGATGACATTAAGGATTATCAGCTAGCCAAGGGAGGCAGCCTGGAGCTTACCGCCCAGGTGAGCAATGGTGTGCCAGCCTTCCTCAATCTGGAGGCTACGCCTATCGATGCACAGGGCAATGAGATAGCTGCCAGCGAACTGGAGGTGGCAGTTACGGGCAATATCGCTGCATCTCAGGATGGCGTAAATCCAGCCACATCGCCGCTCAGCATCAAGATTACCCAGCTGAATGACGATGCACTGAAGAAGCTCGATGGCATCCGCATCAAGGTGCTGGGTAAGGCTAGCTCTGAGGGGCAGAAAGTGACGGGCATCACGCTGAATGCCGAGCGCCACACGCTGAAACTCAATGACATCAAGGTGAAACTGGTGGGCAAGGTGATAGCCGACCTCAACTAAGGAGGGGCATGGATTAGTCTATCAAAAGTAAAAACGCAAAAAAAGATTGAAAACAAAATGAAGACAACAACATATAGACATCTCTTGATGGCGGCGATGCTCATGATGGGCGGTGCTGCCATGGCGCAGAATCTCAATTCGGCTTATTTCACGGAGGATATGTATTATCGCCATACGCTCAATCCTGCCTTTGGCGATAGCTTGAACTATGTCGCCATGCCCGGACTCGGCAATCTGCAGGTGAACCTCAGAGGCAACTTCGGCTACCAAGACGTGGTGATGAAGAACCCTATCCCGGGCGGCAAGCGAATGACCACATTCCTCAATCCATATATCTCTGCCAGCGATGCGCTCGATGGATTCAATTCCACCAACCGCATATCGGGCGATGTGGATGTAACGATTCTCTCGGCAGGTTTCAAGGCTTGGGGCGGCTACAACACCATCTCGCTCTCGGCTCGCACGCAGATGGGCGTCAAGTTGCCGTACGAACTCTTCGAGTTTGCCAAGAACACGGGCAATCAGACTTATCACATCGGTGACATCAGCGCGCAGGCTCGCTCATACGTAGAACTCGCCCTGGGGCATTCTCGTCAGATCAATGAACGCTTGCGCCTCGGTGCCAAGCTCAAGTTCCTCTTCGGTGCTGCCAATGCCGACCTGGAGATGACCGATGTGGTGGCAGATCTCTCCAATACTCAGGTGGATGCCACGGGCCATCCGATGTGGCTCGTTTCGGGCAAGGGCAAGGCGCAGATGTCCATGAAGGGATTTTATTATAAGTCGAAGGAGTCGAAGTATAACGACCCTAACTATGTGGGACCAGACGGCAAGCCAGGCAGATACACGCATGTGGATGATGTGGATGTAGACGGCGCAGGTCTCGGTGGATTTGGTATGGCCATCGACCTGGGTGGCGAATACAAGATCAATGACGACTGGAAGGTGAGCGCAGCCTTGCTCGACCTTGGTTTCATCTCTTGGAATAATAATGTGGTGGCTGCCAATAGCGGCAAGGCTTTCGTCTTCGGCGGATTCACGGATATGACCGTGGGCAGCGAGAGCGACAATACCATCGACAATGAGCTGGACTACTACGGCGACCAGTTTACTGACTTCATCAATCTGCAAGACCAGGGCGACCAGGGAGGCAGAACCACGATGTTAGCCGCCACACTCAATTTGGGTGCGGAATATACCCTGCCTATGTATCGCAAACTCTCCTTTGGTGCCTTGAGCAGTACGCGCATCAATGGCAAGTATAGCTGGACAGAGGGCAGAGTGAGCGCCAACTGGAAACCTCTGCGCTGGTTGGATGGTGGTGTGAACTTTGCGGTCAACACCTTCACCACGAGTGCCGGTTGGATACTCAATATCCATCCTAAGGGCTACAACTTCTTCGTAGGCATGGACCATATCTTGGGCAAGACCAGCAAGGAGTTTATTCCGCTGAGCAGCAATGCCAGCGTGGCTCTGGGCATGAACATCACCTTCGGTAGCAACAAGACGGCTGCTGAGCGCCAGGCAGAGAAGGAGGCGAAGGCTGCCAAGAAGGCTGCCAAGGCTGCGGAGAAAAAGCAGAAGGAAAATGCCAAGGCTGCCAAGAAAGCAGCAGACAAGGCTCCAGAAGAGGCTCCTCAGGCATAAGCCTGGAGCATAATATTGATAGGTTATATAAAAAAGGTCATCCCCGTCATAGTCTCACGACTACGGCGGGGATTTATTTACAAAATTAACATCTAACTCAATCTATATTCCATAGATCATTAAAAAATGCAGTGCAAATTTAGTAAAAATATTTTAAACCGCCAAATACTTTTTGGTAAAATTGGGGATAAGCGGTTGAAAAATAAGTATAAGCGGTCGAAAAGGGGAGATATGCGGTTAAAAATAGTTTTATAGCAATGGAGCGTGGGCATTACCATGAAAATGTAAAATTAGAATAAAAATGAACCAAAAAGTTGTATTCTTCAATTATTTTAGCTAATTTTGCCACACTAAATATTGGCTCTAACATATAGGACTTGAAGAATATGACATATCATCAAATAAAAGAGATCATTACTTGTTTGGCTCTCTCGCTGATTCTCGCTTCGTGCGGACAGAAGGAGCAGAAAACCAAACTATGGTATGGACCGCTTGCCGACATCATGGCTCAGCATGAGCAACTGTTGCAGAGCAATCCAGACAGCATGATGCTGCTCATCAACCAGTATCAGGGCAAGGGCAACGCCCAGCTGACGGAGCAATGGAAAAACTTGCTCCTGGCTAAGTGTGACTTCATGAAGGGCAACGACCCTGAGTGCAAGCGCCGCATCTTAGCCTCCCTGGACTATTGCGAGCACCAAGCCCAGGGCGCTGACCGGCTCAAGTTGCGCTCCTATGCCAACAATCTCTATGGCGTGCTCTTGCTCACCCATACCGACCGCAAGGCAGCCGCCCAGCGATTCCAGCTGGCTTATCAGGACATCATGCAGTTGCCTCAGCCCAATGACGTGGTGGACATCTGCATCAATGCCGCCGATGTGGCGCGCCAGATGGGACATCTAGCCGATGCCTCCTCTTGGTATCGCCGCGCCAACTTTCTCGCCGATTCGCTCCATGTTACCAGTTCGCAGAATAGCATCTTGGCTGGTTTGGGACAGGTCTATAATGACCTGAAGAACTATCGCTTGGCTCACTATTACTTTGGCAAGGCGGAGCGTGAATATCCGCCCAAGAATGCCAAGGACATTCACTTCTTCTATAATAGTTGGGGCAATGTATATAGCAGCGAGGGCAAGCCCGACAAGGCGCTTCTGTGCTTCCTCAAGGCGCAGAAAGCTGCCCGCAAGTTGGAGCAACCCATTCTGATGGCGGTGGTGGATGCCAACCTGGGACAGACTTATATGGAACTGAACCAACTGGACTCTGCGGCGAAATATCTTGACAAAGCGTGCGCTTTCTTTATGGTGAAGCCTGATATGAACAATGACTTGCAGTTCTATCTGGACGGACTCAATGCCCAGCTCGCCATCAAGAGGGGAGAGCTGAGAAAGGCTCACCAGATGCTCTTCAAGCCCTATGTGCTCTCCAGAATGTCGCCCAACTATATGTATCTGCATCATCGCAGCCTGGCTGAACTTTATGAGAAGGAGGGCGACTATCATCAGGCGCTCTACTATCAGAAACTCACCAGCCAATATGATGATTCGCTGCGCAATGCCACCATGCTCTCCAGTGTGAGTGAGAACGAATTGAGATTTAAGCAGGATACGGCAATCATCCGTAGGGATGTGAAATTGCAGACTGCTAAGACCGAGGCTAAGAGTATGCGCATCATCTATGTCCTGGTCATCGGCTTGCTGGTCATCGGCTTGCTGGCTCTCATCGCTTGGGCTCGCTACAAGTCGCTGCGCAGTGCCCATGAGCATCAGGAAGAAATGAAGAGAATGCTGGCACTGAAGATGGAAAATGTGAGAAATAGATTCTCGCCTCACTTTGTGTTTAATGTGCTCAATATATTTGTGTCGGGCATACCTAATGGCGTTAATGTCAAACCGTTGCGTCTTTTGATTCAAGTATTGCGTAGTAATCTGCTTACCTGTGACAAGATAGCCGTTCCACTGAATGAGGAACTACAGATGGTGACCAATTATTCCTATCTGCGCCATGAGACCAATCCGCTTCTCCCGCTGCCCGAATTTGAGATAGCCGAGGAGGTGGACCATAAGCAGATGCTGCCATCCATGATCATTCAGATACCCGTGGAGAATGCGCTGAAGCATGCCTTTAGCGATGGCGATATGGGCGGCAGGACACCACAGCTCAAGGTGAAGATCACGATGGAGGAGGAGAGACTTCACATCCAGGTCCGGGACAATGGCTGCGGATACTCTAGGGCTGATGCTCGCAAGAGCAAGTCATCGGCTGTGAGCACCGGTACGGGCTTGCGCATCCTGCATAGCACCATCGATATGCTCAATGGCTCCAATGCCGAGCCTATCACTTTCCAGGTGAAGTCGGCTCAAGCAGCCACGGGCGATGAGGCGGCTGTGGGCACGGTGGTAGACATCGTGGTGCCTTGCCACTATGACTTTAGTATGAATCATTAATCTAAAAAATATAACTTTTCAAGATATGGAAAATGAAGTAAATAATATGGAACCTATTAAGGTGATTGTTGTGGACGATGAACCTCGCTGTGTGCTGGGCTTGGTGGAGCAGCTAGGTAAGCTGCCCGACTTTGAGGTGGTGGCTACTTCTAACTCTCCGAAGACTGCCATCGAGCTTATCATCAAGCTGAATCCCGACGTGGTATTTCTCGATGTAGAGATGCCCAAGATGACGGGCTTTGATGTGTTGCAAGAGTTGAGAGGCAAGGTGTCGGAGGACATGATGGTGGTGTTTTACACTGCTTTCGATAAGTATATGATAGATGCCTTGCGTGCCAGTGCCTTCGATTTCCTGCTCAAGCCTTATGAGGAGGGAGAGTTTAAGAAAGTATTGGCTCGCATCAGGGAGCGTATGGAGCAGTTGAGGAGTAATCCGCTGGCTATGATAGACACCGGACTGAGCGACAGGATGCTGGCTCTGGACAATCTGATGAGTAGGAAAGTGGCTATCCAGACCGTCTCTGGACTGGTGATGTTGAACCCTCAGGAGGTATTTTCCTTCACCTTCCTGGACGATGCACGCATCTGGGTGCTCAAGCTAGCCGATGGCACAGAATACCCCCTGAAGAAGCAGACCACCTCCAAGCAGATCATGACCATCGCAGAATCGTTAGTGCAAGTGCGACAGGATGTTATCATCAATCTGGATTACCTGATGGGTATAGAAAATCATACCCTACGCTGCCTCTTCGCGCCACCTCTGGACAAGGAAGAAATCTTGGTGTCTCGACGCTATTTCAAGAGTGTCAAGGACAAGTTGGATATTCTTTGATTAGCGATGAGGTGTGGCATGAAAATATTTTTTCATGCCACACCTCTTTTTGTACCTTTGCACCGTCGTTGGTTGAAATCAACTATAATGCTTCGTCATCTGGCCTCTGAGGCTTAGGACGGGATGAGAGCTTAGGCAGGTGCTTCTTGCGGCGAAGCCAGGCTGCCTTGCGCTGCTCATAGTCCTCACGATGACGTTCTAGATAATTGTCTGCCATACGTGAATGGTTTTATGCTTATGTGCTTTCAAGCTGGGTTGCTCAAAAGCTTATTGCTCTTTGAATTTGCTGTAGATCACCTTGATCTTCACAGGTCCGTTAGCCACCTTCTTGCCATCCTTGTCGGTGATGTAGTCTTCGGCGGTGTCGGTGCCACGTACCAATCGGGTAGAGGTGAGCGCCATGTCGTGATTGATCTTAGTGATGACCGTCTGGCTGTTTTGGGTAGTGGTGGTGAGGGTTACCGGTACCAATACCACCTTGTTCCAGTCTTCGCTCTTGCCCTTGTTCTTGTACATCGTGGTAACGAGGTTACTGATGTTGTTGAAGGTGTAAGAGTTCTTCACTCCAGAGCCGTTCTTGTTGTAAGAGGCGGTGTAGGAGATACGGTTATCTGTGATCTTGCCCTTGGCGAAGAAGGCATCCAAACTGTCCTTCTGCACCATGAGGATGGTGGATGGCACGTCAAACTGATACTGGTTGTTGTTGTCTACGTTGTTCATTCTTGGGAATGTCACGGTGGCTGTGTTCAGCGTATCGGTCTCGTGGCCCTTCATGATGTCCTCCACAGGCAGGGTAACCTCGGTGAAGATGCCTGCTGGTGACTTGAGGTAAGTGCAGTTCTGCTCGGCTGCAAGGGATGCCAACTTGTTCTGGTCGTTGGTTATCTTGTTGAGCTGGAGCACTTCCTCGGTACCGTCGAATCGGTTGTAGCCATAGCCCACGGCAGTGCTGTCGGTTACGCCATCGCTTGCCTTGATGGTCTTGTGGCGAGTCCAGTAGAACTGTATCTCGGTGTTCCAGATGTTCGCCACGTTGCCGATGCCGCCCTCCGTCTTCAGATAGAAGCCTGGGCACACGTTGTGGATGAATCGGTAGTTGGACTTGAAATACTCTGGATGCTCCACGAATGTCTGCATGATGTAAGTGCCATAGTTCTTGTAGGTTACACCATTCTTGGTGTAGGGATTGTTCAGATAGATCTTGAACGCACCGTTTGCCTTGCTCAGTTTGTATGTGGCACTTCCCGGATAGTTGTCCTTGCTTACGAATCCATCGCCGAAGGCATCAAAGTCAGTGAGATACTCCTTGTCCTCTGTCATTGGCTTGGTCATCTCATAGGCGGTCACCTTCATAGGGGCGAGGCTATCACCATAGATGCTGGTGTAAGAGACGAGGATGAAGCATGAGTCGGCAAGAATCTCGCCCTTGTTGGCATTCTTGATGTACTGGAGTGTGTCCACATTGAATGAGGAGAGCACGCCAAACTGGCTCATGTAGTCGCCTGTGACATAGGCTCCGGTCTCAGGGTCTTTCACCTTGCCTATCATTCCTGAGTTGCTGCGGCTGAGTACCGGACCGGGAACCATTGATTGAGAGGTAACATTGTAGACAGCCTCAGAGATAGAGAGATTGTCCACTTTGTTAGTGATGCTGCCACCGATATTCTCGGTGGTGTCATCGCAGGCAGCGAAAGTGATCGCTGCTATCATCATAACAGTTAATAATCTAAGAATCTTCATTATTCTTGATAAGTAGATATATGTGTGTATTTTTACTAATACCTATTGTTAATGTATTAAGCCTCCTCGTCAGGGCACACCTTGTGGAGGAACTCAGCGTATGGTTCTGCAAAGTCCTCGCCAGGGTACTGGAGGATAGGCTTCTTTTTCTCTTCTGCATACTTCAGGAGCTCGGCGTTCACGTTCTGGTCTGCCTCGATGACTCCGTCGCTGAAGTCGATGGCCATCTTGCCCAGTTCCACGAAGTCGAAATCATCCTTGTAGTCGCTCAGCAACTCAGCCTTGGCGTCGCGATACTCCACGCACTGCTTGAAGTTCTTGCCCAGACTGTTGTGGATGTCCTGTGTATAGATGGAAGTCACCACCTTGCTCTCGGCAAATGAAGGCTCGTCGGCATAGGCAGTCTTGATGAAGAAAGGCACCACAGCGCTCACCCATCCTTGGCATACGATGATGTCTGGCTGCCAGCGAAGCTTCTTCACTGTCTCCAGCACGCCACGTGCAAAGAAGATGGCACGCTCGCCATTGTCGGTATATTCCTTTCCATTCTCATCAACCCCCATCTTGCGGCGATTGAAGTAGTCCTCATTGTCGATGAAGTAAATCTGCTGACGTGTTGTAGGTATAGATGCTACCTTGATGATCAGAGGGTGGTCTGTATCGTCAATGATCAGGTTCATACCAGAGAGGCGGATGACCTCATGCAGCTGCCCACGGCGCTCATTGATGACGCCCCATTTAGGCATAAAAGTGCGAATCTCAAAACCTGCTTCCTGCATTTTCTGAGTCAACTCGCGGCCCAAGACAGCCATCTGGCTATTCTCTATGTATGGGTCGACCTCCTGATTGATAAAAAGTATTTTCTTTGCCATAAAATTTAAATTTTATTCTTACGAATTAGGTGCAAAGGTACAAAAAAATCTTCAAATTGCGGCATTTTTCGGGCAAAATTCAAGAAAAATACGCTTTTATTCTCAAATTTTTAGGATTTTTCTTTCTTATTTCAGAAAAAAGTTGTTATTTTGCACCCCGAAAACAGATTAAAGAAGATGAAAGTATTCAATAAGATTGTTGACCTCCAGAACGAGCTCTTCGATGTTCGCAAGGAGGGGAAGGAAATTGGCCTTGTGCCTACTATGGGTGCGCTGCATGAGGGTCATGCCTCTTTGGTGAAGCGCAGTGTGAAGGAAAATGGCGTTACTGTGGTTTCGGTTTTCCTCAATCCTACTCAGTTTAATGACAAGGGCGACTTGGATCGCTATCCTCGTACCCTTGATGCCGACTGCAAGCTCTTGGAGGCTTGTGGTGCCGACTATGTATTTGCTCCATCGGTCAAGGATATGTATCCTCATCGTGATAAGCGCCACTTCGAGTTTCCACCTGTTTCTACCGTGATGGAGGGTGCTAAGCGCCCTGGTCACTTCAATGGTGTGTGCCAGGTGGTGAGCCGATTGTTCTATATCGTTCGCCCTACACGTGCTTACTTCGGCGAGAAGGACTGGCAGCAGATTGCCGTCATCAAGCAGCTCGTGAAATATATCAATAGCGATGTCAAGATCGTGGAGTGTCCTATCATCCGTGATGAGGACGGACTTGCCAAGAGCAGCCGCAACACCCTGCTGGCTCCTGATGAGCGCGCCATCGCCCCTAACATCTACAAGGCGCTGAAGGCGAGCGTGGAGTATGCCAAGACTCACAGCGTGAAGGAGACTCACGACAAGGTGGTGAGCGACATCAATGCCGTGGACGGACTGGAAGTGGAGTATTTCGAGATTGTGGATGGCGACAGCTTGCAGGACGTCTGTTCATGGGATGACTCGGCTTACGTGGTAGGCTGCATCACCGTATATTGCGGCAAGACTCCTATCCGTCTCATCGACCATATCAAGTACAAGGGATAAGCCATCAAGATAAATAGGTAGAAGGGATAATCCTTTCATATATACATAATTATATATATCGCATTCGATAGAAAATAGAATTCATATTTTAGAGTTATTATGCAGATAGAAGTTTTGAAGAGTAAGCTCCATTGCGTGACGGTTACTGAGGCTAACCTCAACTATATGGGCAGCATTACGATAGACGAGGACTTGATGGATGCCGCTGGCTTGATAGCTGGTGAGAAGGTGCAGATTGTGGACAATAACAACGGCGAACGCTTGGAGACTTATATCATCAAGGGTGAGCGTGGAAGTGGCTGCATCTGTCTGAATGGCGCTGCGGCCCGAAAGGTGCAAGTGGGCGATACCGTGATCATCATCGCTTACGCCCTCATGGACTTTGAGGAGGCGAAGATCTTCAAGCCTACCGTGGTATTCCCTAAGGCAGGAAACAAGATTTAAGTTAGGAGTTAGGAGTTAGGAGTTGGGAGTTAGGAGTTAGGAGTTGCCTAGCGGAATCCTTTCTTTATGTTGTAACAAAATACCAAAAGGGGGAGCAAAGAATTTCTTTGCTCCCCCTTTTTAACTCCCAACTCCCAACTCCTAACTCCTCACTCCTAACTTTCAATGGCTCGAAAGGTGGTCGATGGTAGGGTGGTCGCCACATATCTCGCAGCTGCTGCGCTTCTTCACCTTGATGGTGCGGAAGTTCATCGTCTTGGCATCGAAGGTGAGCAATCTGTCGGTCAAGAGCTCGCCCACGCCGAGGAAGTATTTCAACGTCTCGGCAGCCTGGATAGTGCCCAGCATACCTGCGATGGCTCCCAATACGCCTGCCTGGCTACTGGTAGGTACGGCTCCTGCTGGAGGTGGCTCCTTGAAGAAGCAACGGTAGCAGGCGGTGCCTGGCAGGTGGGTAAAGGTCTGACCCTGGAAGCGGAGGATGCCGCCATGGGAGAATGGCTTGCCTAGGCGCACGCAGGCGTCATTGATGAGGAACTTCACGGGGAAGTTGTCGGTGCAGTCGATGACGAAGTCCCAAGGTTTGATGATTTCCTCGGCGTTGTGAGAGTCGAGGAAGTCGTGATAGGTGGTTACCTCCACGTCGGGGTTGATGGCTATCATCTTCTCCTTGGCGCTCTCCACCTTAGGCACGCCCACGTCCTTGGTGAAGTGGATTACCTGTCGCTGGAGGTTGCTGAGGTCCACCACGTCAGCGTCGATGATGCCGATGTGTCCTACTCCCGCCGCAGCCAGATAGAGGGCAGCTGGAGAACCCAGTCCGCCTGCGCCCACGATGAGCACCTTGGCGTTGAGGAGTTTCTCCTGTCCCTCCAGTCCTACGTCTTGCAGCAGGATGTGGCGGCTATATCTTTCTATCTGTTCTTCTGTCAAATCAATCATATTTCTTTTTTTTTAGATGTAAAAAGTGATAGGCAAATCACTACTTTTCTGATATTAACGTATGAAATGCCCATTTTATTATATCAAATTGCTGATATTTTCGCTGGGAGGGCAGGTTTGTTACCTGCCCAATTAGCAAGCGCCGCCACCCATGAAGTAGAGGAAGTCCACTCTGTCGCCCTCCTTGAGCTGAATCTTCTCGTAGTCCTCTTTCTCCACGAAGTCCTCGTTTACCTGGATGGTAACCATCTCTGGCTGGAACACCTTGTTAAGCTTGATGAGTTCTGCCAATGTCAAAGGGTATGCTTTTCTGTAGACGCCCCTCTTCTGTATCTCCAGAATGCCAACTGTCATTTTTTTGTGTCTCTATCTTAAAACCATCTTCAATCCTTCGTAACGCCTTTGTCACAAGATACCCGTAATTTTGCACCCGAAATTCAGAAAGTATTCAGAATCTCGATGGAATAGGAATAGAAATTCCCTTCTTGCAGATAGATATAGATTAAAATAAAAAAATAGAATATTAATAGTTTTTTGAAAATTCAGATGAAAAAGATTGTTTGGAATGTGGCTTTGGTAGCTGGCCTCTTGATGGCGGCTCCTGCCATGCAGAGTGTTACGATGAGTGCGCAGAATGCCAAGAGCGCCATCCAGTGGCAGGCAGATAAGTCGATGGTGCAGCCCACTAACTTGACCGCTCGCTCTTACGCCAGCCGCCCACAGTGGGAAACCCTCAAGGGCGAAATAACCCTCTACATGGCGAATGACCTGGGACGCAACGGCTACTACGACCAGAAAACTATCGCCGAACTGATGGGCGAGATGGCGGGCACCGTAGATCCTCAGTGCGTGCTTGCCGTGGGCGACATCCACCACTTCAATGGCATCGCATCGCTCCAAGACCCGCTGTGGATGACCAACTACGAGCTCATCTACTCGCATCCCGACTTGATGATAGACTGGTTCCCAGTGTGCGGCAACCATGAGTATCGTGGCAACACCGACGCCTTCCTGCACTATGGCAGCATCAGTCGCCGCTGGATGATGCCAGCCAAGTATTACACGAAGGTGTTCACCCACAAGAAGACCACCGTACGTGTCATCTTCCTCGATACCGCTCCGCTCATCGACAAGTATCGCCAGGACTCCGAGACTTATCCTGATGCCCGAAAGGAGGACATGCAGGCGCAGCTCTCTTGGCTGGACGAGACCTTGAAGAATGCCCATGAAGACTGGGTCATCGTGGTGGGCCATCATCCCATCTACGCCGACACCGAGAAGAGCGAATCTGAACGCCTCGACATGCAGAAGCGCGTGATGCCTATCCTCCATAAATATAATAATGTGGCAATCTATGCGTGCGGACATATCCACAACTTCCAGCACATCCAGAAGAAGGGCGACCCTATCGACTACGTGGTCAACACCTCCGCATCACTCGCTCGCCCCGTGAAGGCGGTGGACGGCACCCAGTTCTGTAGCCCAGCCGATGGATTCTCCGTGATAACAGTGGATAAGAAGCAGCTCCGCCTCTCGATGATAGACAAGGACGGAAATATCATACACGAAATTAAAAAGACGAAATAAATGAAAAGAATCATGATGAGTGCGGCGCTCATCGCCTCCGTGATGGCGATGAATGCCCATACACTCGATGGAATTGTAAAGGATAACAAGACGGGCGAACCGCTCATCGGTACCGTTATCAGGGTGAAGGAAATGCCCCAGCTGAGCACCACGACTGGTCTGGATGGCTCCTTCACGCTCCACGAACTGCCCGACCGAGGCAAGGTGACGCTCATCATCTCCTATATGTCTTACAAGACCAAGGAGATGGTGGTGGACGTGGCCAAAAAGAAATATGAAATCAGTCTGGAGGAGGATGCCAAGCAGTTGGGCGAGGTGGTGGTTACTGGTCACAAGGAATATCACAGCGACCGCTCTGCCATCGACCTGGAGAAGACGGCGGGCAACGTGCTCAACGTGATGAGCCAGCAGAGCATCCAGTTATCGCCTGATGTCAACGTGGCGAGCGTGCTCCAGCGCGTATCTGGCGTAACGATGGAGCGAGATGCTTCGGGCGAGGCTTCCTACGCCATCCTCCGAGGTATGGACAAGCGATATAACTATACTCTGGTGAACGGCGTGAAGATTCCTTCGCCTGATGACAAAAACCGATACATCCCGCTCAATATCTTCCCATCCGACTTGATGGACCGCCTCGTGGTGTCGAAGTCGTTGACCGCCGATATGGAGGGTGATGCAGCCGGTGGAGTGGTGGACATGGTGATGAAGGATGCGCCTAGCCACTTCCTGCTACAGGCGAATGCCGCCGTGGGCACGAGCGATTACTTCATGAAGAGCGGCAGGGATTATCTCTCCTCCAACCGCAGCGACTACACCAAGCAGGCTCCCTACGAGCAGTATGGCAAGGACTACAAGGCTTCGATGGCCGACTTCAAGAACGGACCTACCGAGGTGAGCCGCCACTCCATGCCAGCCTCTAACTTCATCGGCGGTCTGAGCATCGGCAACCGATTTTGGAAGGATCGCCTCGGCGTGATGTTGGCTGGTAGCATTCAGAATATCTTCCGAGGCACCGAGCGCACATATAATAGCGTAAAAATGGCTTCGGGCGAGCAGGCGATGTATATCAGCAGCCTACAGCATCGCTATTACAGCATCCACGACCTCACCGCCGGACTCCACGCCAAGGTGGACTTGACCCTCGGCAACCACAAGCTGGAGTGGTACAACATGTATGTGAACACCAACTCCAAGGGCATCCGCTATAACAATAGCATTAATACCGAATATATCTCCAGCGATACCTATACGCAGGATGACGAGACCCGCTCCTTGTCTCAGACGCAGAGCATTTTTGCCACCCATCTCAAGGGCACGCACCATCTCACCAAGAACTTTAAGGTAGATTGGTCGGGACTCTATTCCGAGGCAAAGGAGAAGGACCCAGACAGAGTGTATCTCACGCTGACGAATACCGTGCAGGCTGATGGAGCATCTGATGCTTCGGATGGTACATCTGGCAATGGCTCTTCTCTTTGGAACGGCAATAAGACCATCCTGAAGACGCAGCCTAAGGACATGGAGCGCCGCTTCCAGCACAATGACGACAAGGACTTGGCGGGCTACATCAATCTCTCTCTCGATACCCATCTTTCCTCCAAGCTGGATGCCCTCTGGAAGGCGGGCGCGCAGTATCGCCGCAAGGAGCGCAACAATAGATATTACTCTTATATCTTCGGCCCTACCAACATCTCTCAACGCTTGGATGGCAATGGATTCGACCAGTTTGCCGCCATCGACTGGACGGTGAAGACCCCTTATTCTCAGGCATCTCAGCTTAATTACGATTCCAAGGAGCACATCGGCGCAGCCTATGCCATGGTTACCCTGAAGTCGGAACTTGGCGAGCTGAACGCTGGTTTCCGTGCCGAGCATACCAACCAAATCTACACGATGCTGCAGAAGTTCCGCAACATGGGGCAGGTGGGCGAGCAGAGCTACTGGGATTATCTGCCATCGGCATCCATCAAGTGGACGCCTACGCAGAAGATGAACGTGCGCCTCTCTTACTATCGCTCCATCAATCGCCCAGGGTTCTACGAGATAGTGCCTTATCAGATTATGGGCGAGGAGTATATGGAAAAAGGTAATCCCGACCTGAAGAGGGCTCGCATCGACAACGTGGACCTGCGCTGGGAATGGTTTCCTAGCAAGACGGAGCAAATTCTGGCGGGCGTATTCTATAAGTATCTGAAGGACCCAATAGAGCAGGTTTTCGTTACCTCGGATGGCAAGATAGGCAGTGGAGCCGACGCTTACTATATGCCTGATAATCTGGGAAATGCCAAGAACATGGGCTTCGAGATAGACGTGATCAAATACATCCGTCACTTCGGATTGAAGGCGAACTACACCTACACCCATTCTGAGATAACTACCTCTAAGAGAGAGTATCAGGAGGGCTCGGCGGAATACAAGAGCGGCGTAACGCAGACCCGCCCATTGGTGAACCAGGCTCCTCATACCGCCAATCTCTCCCTGCTGTATAAGGACACCGAGAATGGCTGGAATGCCCAGCTTGCCGCCTCCTATACGGGCACGAAGCTTGCCATCGTCTCCCCATTCAAGGATGCCGACCAGTGGGACAAGGCGATGTTTGGCCTCGACCTTAGTGCCGAGAAGCAATTCAGGAATGGCCTCTCCATCTTCCTCAAGGCTAACAACCTGCTGGATGCCAAGCGCGAACGTTATCTCAAGACCGTGAACGAGAGCAACCTGCAGTACGAGGGACAGAAGAGCGACAAGACCATTGTGGGAACCTACCGATATGGCAGAACATTCCTCTTGGGCGTGAGATATAAACTGTAATTAATAATGTAGAATATAAAATGAAAAAGATAAATACTTGGGCGTGTATGCTAGCCATGGCAGCTATCACCGCCATGTTCTCCACATCTTGCGAGAACGACAACATCAATCCATACGATTACACCAACAATGAGGGCGATAATCAGGAGAACCAAGGTTCCACCGATGCCTTCAAGACGGCTCTCGCCGAATATCCTAAGGGCTCGCTGGTCTGGACCAAGGACACTACCCTGACCGAGAGCGTGGAGATACCCGTGGGCACATCGCTCTACATAGAGCCGGGCGTAACCGTAACCTGCAAGAGCGAGGTGCAGGTGCCTATCGAAATCGTGGTTTTGGGCAACCTCTACTGCATGGGTACCGAGGAGCATCCCGTAACCATCACCTCCGACACCAAGAAGCCAGCCGACTGGGGTGGCATCATCTGCGGATACAATTCAGAAGAGGTGGTGTTGAACCACGTAGACATCGCCTACGCTGGAGCCACACCAACCGAATCTTCCGCCTCCTTCCAGAACAAGCTCTTCAAGACCACCATCGACGGCGGCGTGCCAGCCTTCCACTTCTGCAATGTGAACGGCAAGTTTGTGATGGCGAACAGCTTCTTCCACGATAACTATAACGACCAGACGTATTTTACAGGTGGACAGGGAGTTATCGTCAACAATATCTTTGCCGACAGCGGCAATGCGGCAGATGGCGGCGAGGCTATCAATGTGAAGTCGGGTTGCAAGTTGGATGTGGCTAACAACCTTATCTACAACGCCTGCACCAATGCTCTCAAACTCTCCAATGCCGGCAATAGCGAGACCGTGCCACTGACCGATATGACGGTCTATAACAACACCATCGTCAATTGTGGCTGGCGTCGCTCCAAGAATAAGAAGGGTGGCAGCATCTGGGTGGAGAAGGCAGCTCGCCCCGTGATGGTCAATAACCTCATCTATGATTCTCGCTTCGGCCTGAAACAGCCTAATCAGGACGGAGCCGACATGGAGCATGCCCGCATGACTCCAAACTATTACTTCGCATCCACCGCCACGGGCGTGAAGCAGATGGCAAAGGATGCCAGCCTCGGCATCTGGTACGACACCGATATCCACAGCTTGGCGGCAGGCGAGGGCAATCCGCTCTTCAAGAATTTCCAGCAGACCTCTCTGATCAATATCAATTGTGAGGTGGATGACCCAGCCGAGGGTGCCCCACAGCCATTCGACAAGGCATGGGATTTCAATCTGTCGCAGAACAGTCCAGCCCTCATCGGCGGTGTAACCGACATCACCCGTCTCTTCCCATCGGGCTTGGCGTTCTTTGGCATGAAGAAGGTCCTCTTCCTAGACCAGAAGAATGATCAGAATTATTACTTCACCGCTCCCTTGCCAAATGTCAAGTTTGGCTGGAGCAAGTAATAGAAAAGTAATATTGGTAAATATATCCTTGATATGGTTACACGCCGTATCAAGGATTTTTCGTACTTTTGCAGCATGAAAAAACTTGGATTATTCATCGTATTAAGTACATTAACACTCAATGTTATGGCACAAAAGAAAATAGTACAGACAGCAGGACGTACTCAGCTCGGAGAGTTCGCCCCAGAATTCGCTCACCTCAACGACGATGTCCTCTTCGGCGAGGTATGGAGCAGAAACGACCTCTTGAGTCTTCGCGACCGTAGTTTGGTAACCATCACAAGCCTTATCAGTCAGGGAATTACCGACAATTCATTGAAGTATCACCTCATGACTGCCAAGCAGAACGGCATCACCCGTACCGAGGCAGCCGAGATCATCACCCACATCGCCTTCTATGCCGGATGGCCAAAGGTGTGGGCAGCCTTTCGCCTGGCAAAGGAAGTTTGGGCAGACGACGTGAAGGGCGACGATGCCAAGGCAGCCTTCCAGCGCGAGATGATTTTCCCTATCGGCGAGCCTAACACTGCCTACGCCAAATATTTCAAGGGCAATAGCTACTTGGCTCGTGTCAGCAAGGACCAGATACCTTTCGCCAACGTAACCTTCGAACCTGGTTGCCGCAACAACTGGCACATCCATCACGCCACCAAGGGCGGCGGACAGATGCTAGTAGGTGTAGCCGGCAGAGGTTGGTATCAGGAGGAGGGCAAGCCAGCCCAGGAGATTCTCCCAGGTACCGTCATCAATATCCCAGCCAATGTGAAGCACTGGCATGGAGCCGCTAAGGACAGCTGGTTCGCCCACCTAGCCTTCGAGGTGCCAGGCGAAAACTCATCCAATGAGTGGCTGGAGCCAGTAAGCGATGAGGAATATAACAAGCTGAAGTAAGAGTTTTGTCAAGAATTAGAGAATTTCTCTATTCTCTAATTCTTGACATTTAATCACTTTTCCCTCTATGGAAAAAATCACTTCATCCCCCTATAAACATTCTTCTTTATTTTCCATTTTCAAAGAGTTTCTTCTTGAGCCAAGCTCTCACAGGCTCATCATACAGCTTGAGCAGAGCCCAGGCGATGCCGATGGAGATGATGCACATGCCGACATTGAGCACCACGTGATGCCATACGGGCGCATCCTGATGATTCGCCGCCCAAGTCATCTGCACATACATCAGCGGATAATGCGTGATATACAGCGGATAAGAGAGATTGCCCAGCAGCGGCCAGATGCCATCTCATCTTCTCCCATCTGTCGTCGTAGGCATAGCCGATGACGAAGCCTGAGAGTACGAAGAAGAAATCGACGGCTAGGTGTTCGGGTGAAAGCCTCATTAACTCTATCCGTGCGCCCTTTCGCCGTGGCGAAGCCGCACTGATAGTGCCCGATGCGCCACATCAATGGATTTTTGATGCGGAAGATGTGGATGAGAATGGCAATATTGAGAACATCAATGACATCCCCCATTTCAACCGCACCTTCAAGCGATGGGTGGGGATGACGCCCAATGAGTATCGGGCTCAAAAAATAATAGGCAAATAATTTGGTCATTCCAATTATTATTCTTAACTTAGCGGCGTGAAATTCAGAAACATGTAGATATGAACATAGAATCCATCCGAGAGTATTGTCTCTCCCTGCCTCTCGTGACAGAGGATTTCCCTTTCGACGAAACCACGTTGGTGTTTCGGGTATTGGGCAAGATATTCGCTTGCCTCGACTTGGAACGCCCCGATTGGGTTACGATGAAATGCCATCCCGACTATGCCCTCGAACTCCGTGAGAGCCATCCCGAGATAGAGCCCGCTTGGCATTGGAACAAGAAGCATTGGAACCAAGTAAACCTCACGGGTCTTCTGGAAGATGAAATGATACAAGGCTTGCTCCGCCACAGCTATAGCGAGGTGGTGAAGAAACTCAAGAAGCAGGAGAAGGCGGAGCATCCGGAGGTGATGGAGGTAAAATGATAAAGAAGCGGGCTTCCTTTATCAACACTTAGGCCTAGTTCCTCTCCTTCACAGGCACTTCAGTAACCTTCCTTCTGATATATATTCTTTATATTTTATAGCACTTCCATTTCGTTCCTCTTCATAATGAGGGGGTAACGCTCTGGATGCTTTAAGCTATCAATTTCCAAGTCAACATCGAGTGTAGGCCATTCGATGGCGTTGCGTCCCGACATCTTAACATGAGGGCAAGTATCCTTCGCCCCCTGCCCGAAATCTCTATCTCGTAACGGCAGGAAGAGCAAGAACCCGGTGTTAAGGGAATTCTTGAAATTTGTAATTACCAAGGGACGATTGCTTGTAAGAATATTTGCTTGGGGAAAAGACTTGATAGGGAAGCTATATAAGAAAAACCTCCCGAGGAAAAAATCAGTACGTGCCGAGGAAAATAAATTTTCGTCCCGAGAAAAATATTTTTTCCTCGCCACCCCCTACAAAGAAGGGTCGCAAGAGCATTCTGCTGCTTGCGACCCTTTCTTATCATAATCGTAAAGTTTTTTCGTTTTTTTTACTCGATAACGAGGAAATGAAAATCTCGTTATTTGAGAAGCTTATTACTCAATAACAACGAGAGCATCCTCTTCGAGCACTGCCTGACCAGGCTTTACGCAGATAGCTGTTACCTTGCCATCCTTCTCAGCCTCGATGTTGTTCTGCATCTTCATAGCCTCAAGTACGACAACAGTATCGCCTGCCTTTACCTCCTGACCTACAGCCACCTCGATGCTGGTGATAGTACCAGGGAGAGGAGCCTTCACTGCATTGGCAGCATTTACGTTGGCAGCAGGAGTAGCCTCAGCCTCATCAGCTGCGGCAGCTGGCTTGCCGAGCACTACCTTCTTCTTCTCAGGCTCAGCTTCCTTCTCCATTTCTACCTTGTAAGCTTCGCCATTCACGTTCACGCTTGCGATGTTGTCCTCAACACCCTCAATCTGAACCTTGTATTCTTTTCCGTCGATTGTATATTTAAACTCTTTCATTTTTCTTTTTTATGGTTTAGCTGTTAAACTCAAGAACTTGGCGTTCCACATCGTCTGACGTGG
>ERZ1034939.521-NODE-521-length-24128-cov-35.997923_pt1 | contig 24128 bp, 25 predicted proteins | sample MGYA00520626_ERZ1034939 | MGnify/ENA primary metagenome ERZ1034939 (study PRJEB33766, sample SAMN09781751) | gut metagenome | biome: gut microbiome | host: Homo sapiens | place: Madagascar | study: EMG produced TPA metagenomics assembly of the PRJNA485056 data...
TCAACACCTTACCTCGACCATCATCATCGAAGTCGGTATCGATATCAGGCAGGTTCACACGGTCTGGGTTCAAGAAACGCTCAAACAGGAGGTCATACTTCAGAGGGTCTATCTTGGTGATACCCAGACAGTATGCCACTACCGAACCTGCGGCAGAACCACGTCCTGGACCCACCATTACGCCCAGCTCTTCACGGGCAGCTCGGATAAAGTCGCTCACGATGAGGAAGTAGCCAGGGAAACCCATGGTCTTCATCACGTGCAACTCAAAGTTCACATGCTCGTCCACATTCTCTGGCAGTGGGTTGCCATATAGTTTCTTGGCTCCCTCGTAGGCAAGGTGGCGCAGGTATTCTGCCTCAAACTTGATGCGGTATATCTTGTCGTAGCCGCCCAGTCGGTCTATCACCTTCTGACCCTCCTCGGGTGGCAGTGGGTTCTGTCCGTTCTCATCGGTGGTAAATTCCTTGTATAGGTCTTCTTCTGATACTCGCTCACGCAGCTGTTCCTCCGTACCGAAGCTCTCTGGGATAGGGAAGAAAGGCATGATAGGTCCATGGTCGATGCTATAGATTTCCACCTTGTCCAGGATTTCGAGTGTATTGGATAGCGACTCTGGGATATCGGAGAACACCTCGTTCATCTCCTCACGGGTCTTAAACCACTCTTGCTTGGAGTAGCGCATACGGTTAGGGTCGTCCAGATCCTTGCCTGTGGCGATGCAGAGCAGATGGTCGTGAGCCTCGGCTGTCTCCTTGTCCTCGAAGTGGCAGTCGTTGGTGCAAACCAGCTTGATGTTGTATTCCTTGGCAAATTCCACCAATACCTTGTTAGCCTTCTGTTGCAGTTCGTAAGCCTCTCGGTTGGCAAGGATTCTTGGGTCGTCTGGCACCTTGTGGCGCTGCAACTCCAGATAGTAGTCGTCGCCAAAGAGGTTGTGATACCATTCGCATGCCTCCCTGGCTCCCTCTATGTCGCCCTTCAATATCTTGGCAGGCACCTCGCCGGCTATACAAGCCGAGCATACGATGAGGTCCTCGTGATATTTCTCCAGGTCGGCACGGTCGGTACGTGGGCGCATGTAGTATCCATCCACCCACGAATTGCTCACCAGCTTGATGAGGTTCTTGTATCCATTATAGTTTTTTGCCAGCACGATGAGGTGGTAGCCGCTCATGTCGCCCTTGTCCTTCTCCTTGTCGGCCTTGGTGCGTCGAGCCACATACATCTCACATCCTATGATGGGCTTGAAGGGTTCCTGTCCTTCTTTTTTTCTATCCTTATTGATTTTTGCACAGTAGTCGGTTAGCTCCTTGATGCCAAACATCACTCCGTGGTCGGTTACCGCCATACCCCTCATGCCGTCCTTGATAGCCTTGTCCACGAGATGCGGAATCTTGGATTGACCATCGAGGATGGAGTACTGGGTGTGTACGTGTAAATGAACAAAATCTTCCATTTTTTGTCTTGAAATTCGTATTTTGAGCCCAAAGTTACAGCTAAAAGTTGATATTACCAAAAGAAAAGTGGCAAAAATTTGCAAAAACCACAAAAAACACGTACCTTTGCACCTAGTATAAACATTATCCTACCTATGGGACAGAAAATAAAGAAACTGAAAAAGATAAGATTGCACCGTGAGGGCACCGATCAATTGGTGTTTGGCGGTATAGCGTTAGTAGCCATTGCGGCTATGTTGTGGGCAGCGTTTGATACCAAGATTCCGTTTTGGATCTTCTTGGTAGTCTTTGGCGTGGTGTATTGCATCGTGCTCAATTTCTATCGTTGCCCTATCCGTTATCTCAATGTTGAGGATACGGACCGGTTGGTGGTGGCACCAGCCGATGGCAAGATTGTGGTCATCGAGGAAGTGGACCATGCTCCTTACTTCAATGACCGCCGCCTGATGATTTCCATCTTCATGAGCCTTTGGAATGTACATGCCAATTGGTTTCCAGTGGATGGCAAGGTGAAGTTTGTGAAGCATGAGGATGGCAAGTTTATGAAGGCTTGGTTGCCTAAGGCAAGCGAGGAGAATGAGCATGCCGATACGATGATTACCACTCCCGAGGGTGTGGATGTGCTGTGTCGCCAGATAGCTGGTGCCGTGGCTCGCCGCATCGTAACCTATGCCAAGGAGGGCGAGGAGTGCTACATAGACGAGCACCTAGGCTTCATCAAGTTGGGCTCTCGTGTCGATGTATACCTGCCTGTGGGCACAGAGGTATGCGTGAAGATGGGACAGAGCACCACGGGTGATCAGACCATCATCGCTAAGTTGAAGTAAAATAAAACAGTAAGGATATAAAGTAAAATGAGTATGAAGAAGCATATACCTAATACGATAACATGCTGCAATCTGATATCGGGTTGCGTAGCTACATCGTATGCTTTGGGCGGCAACCCAGAGATGGCTTTGTTGTGGATTATCATCGGAGCTACTTTCGATTTCTTCGATGGCATGAGCGCACGCTTGCTGCATGTGTCTTCGCCTATCGGCAAGGAGCTAGACTCATTGGCTGATGATGTAACCTTTGGCGTGGCGCCAGCCACCATCGTGTTCTCTCAGCTCTTTGTGATGGAATATCCGGGCTGGCTGGAGCCTTTGCGCCCAGTGTTGCCATACGTGGCATTCATCATTGCTGCCTTCTCGGCGCTTCGCTTGGCTAAGTTCAATCTCGACGAGCGACAGACCAGCTCCTTCATCGGAGTGCCTACTCCTGCCAATGCCCTTTTCTGGGGCTCGCTGGTGGTGAGCAGTCCTGCATGGCTCACGGGCTATTCATGGTCGGTGTTCTTGGTCTTGGCTTTGGTCCTCGTTACCAGTTATCTCTTAGTATGCGAGTTGCCTCTCTTCGCCTTGAAGTTCAAGCAGTGGAGCTTTAAGGGCAATGAGGTGAAGTATGGCTTTGCGGGTGCCACGATGCTCATCCTTGTCATCTCCATCATCGCCGAGGGCCCTCGAGGATTCCTGGAGGGATGGTGGCTCATCATCTTGGTCTATGTATTGCTCTCCACCTTATTATATATAAGGGGCAAGAAATAAATACAGGAAAAGCGCAAGCGATAAATACTGGGAGGGCAGGTTTGTTACCTGCCCTCCCAATATTTCTTCCTGCCGTTAGAACTCCACGGTTCTGGTGCCATCTTCCTCGGTGGTGATGTGTACCTTGGTGCAGTCTTCTGGCAGCAGGTCTTCTATCAGTTCTGGCCACTCCAGGAAGCAGAGGTTGCCACCGTAGAAGTAGTCCTCATATCCCATGTCATATACCTCGTCTATCTTCTTGATGCGATAGAAGTCGAAGTGATATACAGGCTCGCCGTTGCCAGCAGTGTATTCGTTTACGATGGCGAAGGTAGGCGATGTGATGACGTCCTCCACGCCCAGTTCTTCGCAGATAGCTTTGATAAATGTTGTTTTGCCGGCTCCCATCTTGCCATAGAAGGCGAAGACTTTGCCATTGCCCATGTTCTCCAAGAATTCCTTGGCAGCTACATGGATGTTGTCCAATGAGTCAATCTTGATTTTCATATCTTTGTTTATTTTCTTAAATTCTTCACTCTTCGTTCTTCACTCTTCACTTCCCTAGTTTCTCTTTCTTGGTGTCAGCGTGATGAGCGGAATGAGCATTTCCTCCATCGAGATGCCACCGTGCTGGAAGGTGTCTTTGTAGTAAGACACGTAGTAATTGTAGTTGTTCGGATAGGCGAAGAAGGCATCGCCGTAGGCGAACACATACGATGTGCTCAGATTTGGGGCTGGCAACTGTGCCTTGTGGGGCTCCTTGATGGCAAACACCTCCTTGGCGTTGTAGGCTAGGTTCTTGCCCAGCTTGTAGCGCAGGTTGGTGTTGGTATTGCGATCACCGATAATCTTGATAGGCTTCGAGGCACGAATGCTGCCGTGATCGGTGGTGATTACCACCTTGAAGTCGCTCTGTGCCAATCGCTTGAATAGCTCTGATAGCACCGAGTGGCGTAGCCAGCTCTGCGTGATGCTGCGATAGGCACTCTCGTTGTTGGCTAGTTCGCGTACCATCTTCGATTCTGTTCGGGCATGTGAGAGCATGTCGATGAAGTTGATCACCAGCACGTTCAGGTCGTTCTGCTTGCATTCGTTATAGTGCTCCAGGAATCGGTCGGCACCCACCGAGTCGTTTACTTTGTGGTAGCTAAACTGGTAGTGCTTTCTGAATCTGTCCAGTTGCGTCTTGATGAGCGGCTCCTCGTTCAGGTTCTTGCCTTCCTCCTCGTCCTCATCCACCCATAGTTCAGGAAACATCTCTGCTATCTTGTTGGGCATTAAGCCACTAAAGATGGCATTTCTGGCATACTGTGTGGCTGTGGGCAGAATGCTCATATACATGTCTTCCTCGATGTCAAAGAGGTCGCCTATGTCCTGCGCCAACATGCGCCACTGGTCGTAGCGGAAGTTGTCTATCACGATGAGGAATACCTTCTCGCCCTGGTCCAGCATAGGGAACAGGTGAGTCTTGAAGATGTCTGGACTCATCACTGGTTTCCCCTCCACAGCCTTGCCTATGTTCTTAGGGTCCACCCAGTTCAGGTAGTTCTTGACTATGTATTTGGCGAATCCGTTGTTGGCTTCCTCCTTCTGCATGTTCAGCATTTCGGTCATGGAGCTGTCGGTGTCGCTCAGTTGCAGTTCCCATTTCACCAGTCGCTTATACACCTCCATCCAGTCTTCGCAGCTGTGGCAGTCCATCATTTGCATGGCTATCTGCTGGTAGTCTTGCTGGTATCCGCTCTGCGTCACCTCGGTCATGATGTCCCTGCGATGAATGTTTTTCTTGAGCGAAAGGAGTATCTGGCTTGGGTTCACGGGCTTGATCAGATAGTCGGCTATCTTTGATCCGATGGCTTGGTCCATGATGTTTTCCTCCTCGCTTTTGGTACACATCACGATGGGCGTAGCGGGCTGTATGTCCTTGATTTGCTGCAGGGTTTCGAGTCCACTGAGTCCCGGCATCATCTCGTCTAGCAGGATGAGATCGTACGTTTGCTGTCGGCAGAGGTCGATGGCGTCGGCACCATTGCTGGTAGTCTGCACCTCATATCCCTTCTTTTCGAGGAATAGGATGTGCGCCTTCAGCAGTTCTATCTCGTCGTCCACCCAGAGTAATAATCCGTTGCTCATATTTATCTTATGTTGTTATTTTATATTGCATTGATCTTCGTGTGCAAAGATAGTTATTTCTATTGAATTATCCAAACCTCGCCATTTATTTTTGTGATTTGTTACACATTCCCCCTCTGTTTCCGTTCACATTCTTTATTTCCTCAAGTATGTGTAAACTATCGATTCTGATACCCTACTATATATAGGGACATCTTTGTTTCTTTGAAAGAGACAGAGGTGTCCCTATCTTTTTTTTACAAACATCAAAAATATATACGTATTATGTCAAGAAACAAGAAAACATCAGAGTCGTTATTCCAGTTCATGAACCTCCTCATCGCCCTGTTGCTGAAGAACGGGCAATACCGCACCATGTTGCATTACAAGGCAACCCTTAATAGCTTTAAGCGATACCGGGACCATAAGGATATTGCCCTAAGAGAGATAGATGCAGAAGTGATGCGTTCGTATGAGGCTTACCTGCATCATACGGTAGGGGTATGCAAAAACACCAGTTCCTTCTATCTCCGCATTCTCCGTTCCACCTACAACAAAGCTGTGGCAAAGGGACTGACGCCACAGCAGCATCCCTTCTCGGATGTCTATACCGGCATTGCCCCAACCCGCAAGAGAGCCATACCTGCTGAATCTGTCAGCCAGATCAAGCATTTGGAGTCGGTCAAGGATCTCACTCCCAAAGAAGAGATGGCAAGAGATACATTCCTGATGAGTTTCTATCTGCGTGGTATCTCATTCATCGATCTGGCTCATCTCCGCAAATCCGACCTCAAGGACGGTTATCTCCATTACACCCGAAGCAAGACAGGTCAACGCCTCACCATCCGATGGGAGAAGGAGATGCAGGAGGTGTTGGAAAAGTATCAGGCGCAGACCGCCTCCTCACCTTATCTCTTCCCTTTCCTTGTTGATGCTGGAAACAAAAGTCATGACAAAACTATTGACAAAAAGCAGGAAGAAGTGCGCCTGTATCACAATGCAGAATCCCGTATTTCCTACCATCTCAGGAAGCTAGGTGCTAAGATAGGAATCAAGGGCAAGCTCACTCTCTATGTTACCCGCCATTCCTGGGCAACGGCGGCAAGAGACAACAATATCTCTATCTCCGTCATCAGCGAGGCATTGGGACATCACTCCGAAACCACCACACAAATCTATCTCCGCTCCATCAAAAGTACAGAAGTGGATGATGCCAACGCCAAAATTCTGGCAGTCCTATAAGCCACAAAAAAGAATAAAAAATGGATTTTTGTATAATGAACAAAATTGAACCAATTTTCTGAATCTTTACATAAGAGACACAGAAAAACCGAAAACTTTCGTTCAATCAACGACTTAGGAAATTGTGCATGAAAAGAATAGTAAAATAATGTTGATTTTTGTAGAATGATATTATTTTTTTAACACGCATAATTTGCTAGTTTCCAACAATTTTTGTATTTTTGCAGGGAGATTCTGTGTCTCTTATGTAGAGATTCAGATGAACGACATCAAAAAACGAACTTGATTCGCATGATGAAAGAGACAAATATACAATCACAGGTTACGTCCACTATTGCAGGGGACGACGGCGAAGCCATGGGAAAAAGTGAAGAAAACGCTAAGAAAATGGCTCCCAAAAAGCCTAATGAAGGGCTTGAAAAACCTTGTGATGCAGGATGGTATGTGGCTGTAGTAAGAGTGAATTGTGAAATGAGAACAGCTGATTCTATACGGATAAATCTTAATCACAATCATGTTTGGTTTGATTACTGGATACCCAAGGTAAAAGTAGTCTATATAGACAAGCGTTCCAATAAGCGAAGAGTGAAAGAAAAGCTATTTCTTTCCACCTTCATCTTTTGTAACGTCTCTCCGTCACAACTTGAAAAGATCCGCTTCCGTTCGGATGTGTATAAGATGCTGACGATGCCAGGTCAAAGGAAAATATACCAAATTCCCGACCAGGTTATTGCCAATTATCGACATTTTGTTGAGAATGATGAAGAGCCTGTCACTGCTGCACCTGTTCCTTTGAAAAAGGGCATCAAAGTGCGAGTAGTGGCAGGCAGCATGAAAGGTGTGGAAGCATACGTGCAAAGCTATACTGGTAAGAAAGCCGTTATTGGCAATGAAATCAAGTATATCAGTGGGGCAACGCTTACGATAAGGAGAGATTTACTCGAAATTATTGAAAGCTAAAGCCCAGCTGCCAACATCCAGACACGGACACTCCTTTGGCGTAGTTCCAGGCAAATCTCGATGCCCCACAATCTTCGCTTTAGGAAAGAGGATCTTCAGATTTTTGAAAAGATCAACGAGTCTCGTTTCCTGTTCAGCCGTCATGGTATTGCAAGGCTTGCCATGCTCGTCAAGACCTCCCTCATAGCAGATGCCGATAGAACATCTATTATAAGGTCTGGCATGCGCCCCCACCTCCAGCAGTTTGCGGTGCTGCGTCATCTTCCCATCCTTACGGATATAGAAGTGATAGCCAATTTCATAAAACCCGCGAGCCTTATGGTCACGGCGCAGTTGTTCTACACTGTAGTCCTGATTGCATCGGGTAGCCGAGCAATGCAGCACCAGAAATTTGATAGAATCGGCAGACATCATATATTTGCCGTCTTCAACTTTGGCGAGGAGCATGCGCTCAGAGCGCACCTTCTCCTCACCAATGTTCATAGGAAATGTATCTTTTGTCATAAAAGGCATTCTTTAATTATAAATTATACATTATAAATTATTAATTGCACCTGTGCACGAGCTAACGCCCAGAGCAGTAAGGGCTGCGATGATAGCCTGAACCACAGCGTTCAGAATCGATACCCAAGAAATTTTCTTGTTGCTTGATTTTTCATTTTGATTACACATAGTTTTGAAATGAATTTAAAGGTAAAACATCAGTTTGCAGAAACCATTCTCCGAGGAGAAGTAACACCCGAAACAAAGTCGGGTGTTACAGACGGATTACTAAAGGCCAACATTGCCGTTGTCATCTCCTGTGTCGGTGCCAGTGTCGCCACCTGCAGGAGTACTGTTGCCGTCAGAAGGCTTCTTGTTATCACTGTCTGTAGAGCCCTCCTTGCTCTCATCCTCACCATACTTCACAAGGCTGATACGGTTAGGAATCAAGTCGTAGGTGCGCTTGCCGTTGCGATCAACAGTGAACGAAGGACGGAAGGCTGGAACAATGCTCTTCACCAGATTACTCTTTGCCTTCTTCGGGTCTGTCACCGACTTGTTGGTAATGAAGCGAAGGTAGAGTGTTCCGAAGCCAAGCAACTCGATGTTGTAACCCTTGGCAAGATTGTCCATCACATAGTAGGCATAGCGGTCGAGTACCGCCTTCACGTCAGCCGTGGTAGCTGTCGATTCCGTAGAAATCTGCTTCGCTACCTGATCAGTAGTCAACGTTCCGTTACTAACAGGGCGAACACTGTAAACGGTCTCACCCTTACGAGTACCCATGGTCAAGGTACGAGAAAAAACACTGTAATACTTACTCATAAATTGAAATGTATTATAATTAATAATGTGTGGTCAGTTCTCAGACTCTCTATGTCTTCGATTTCTGAATCACGTTGCAAAGATACAACATCAGCTCAGGGGCATCCGTCGAAGTGCGTCGATGAACGTCGAAGTTTCATGCGACCTAAAGATGCGCTTCATTACACCCTGAAGATGCGCATCGTTAGCAGTCAAAGAAGCGCATCATTGGCACCTGACGATGCGCTTCATGAGAGTTCACACAAGCACTTCCTCGATGGAGTACACAGGATCGCCCAGATACTCCTCGATAAGTTTCACCTCACGGATGGTGAGAATCTGCTTGCGGTCAAACCTCTTGCCCTTGGCGGTCAAGAGTTCATACAGTTCCACACAGCGTTTGATTTCGCTGGTCAGACGGCGCACGGCATTCTGCGGTTCGCAGTCCGGAAAATACATCATCGCCAAGATACGGCGAGTATAAGTTGCTTTTAGTTTCATACACCTTATTATATTATAGGGTTTAACAATAATTGATATTAAAAATCATTTTCTGATTTCGTGGGCAAAAATACTTAAACTTGAATTGTGGGTGTTGTACCCTATAGAGTACATCACCGTTAACAGACTTTTGTAGAAGATTTGAGAATATTAGTAATTCAGGCAGGTTTTACACTTAGAGTGCTTAACCCTATGCCTAATGAATCTCAAATCGACGAAAGTCAAGGCGAACAGTTGGTTAACCACTGCCGCTGAAGAAATTCGCCGAATTCAGACAAGATGGCGAGTCCCATCTCGCAAGCAGTTCTCCAAGTTGTTGGGCATCAACGAGCGTTCGTTGGCAAAACTTTACAAAGTTCCTGTCGATGACACCTTACAGTATGGCACTGTACAGCAGATGTTCAGTAATTTGATGACTTCCGTCCAATTCGAGTTCAACACTCCAGAAGACGTGGACATAGAAATGCAATTGTTGGCGCAAGCCTTGGCTAACATCGTGAGGGCAGCGTTTCCACCCAAGCAAGAACTGGTAAACAAGGCCATTCACGAGATGGAACACCAACAAGGATGTGGACTTCCAATCAAGTAGTCACCTTCACAAACGTTGCCTCATGCAATCAGTGGTAGCTTGATGAGATGCCAAAGCCATTGCTTGATATTATTTGCAACGAAATTTTGAATACATGTGATTCCTTGGAGGCAGTGTAGGAAGTTCCTACCTGTCTCAAAGGTTTTCAGCAAAAAAATCTATTCTAAACAAGTAATAGATATGGAAAAAAGAACAATTAAGATTATCAACCTGTTTCTTGATCTCGACAACTATCGTTTCGAGCATCAAACATCGCAGTTGGAAGCTATCAATAGAATGGTCGAAGAATATAAAGGCGATTTATATAACTTGGCCGTTGATATATTGACTCATGGACTAAATCCTACCGATATGCCTTTGGTTATCAAGTTGCCTACCGATGATAATAAGTTTATTGTGATGGAGGGTAATCGCCGTATTACCATATTGAAAATACTCCTCAATCCGAATCTGATAGACAACAAACACCAATCCTTGAAAAAGAAATTCATCAAGCTGGTGGCAGAAAATGAGTCGAAAGTCATTCGAAGCCTGGATTGTGGTATCTGTGAAAACCGAGAGGAAGCTTATCTCTGGATAGAACGTAAGCACTCTAACGGATTGCATGGCATAGGAACACAACAGTGGAATGCCATGCAAAAGCAACGGTTTGAGGAGGGAACAAAAGGCAAGACCACAATGGCCCTTCAGGTCATCAATATGCTGAGGGACGCAAACACAGTTGATGAAGGTTTCAAAGAGCAGTTGAAGACTGTGAAGGTGTCCAATCTGCAACGATTGATTTCAGACCCAGATGTTCGAACTTTTTTAGGTATATCCCTACAGAAAGGGCATTTGACATCCGATATAAAGAAAGAGGTGGTAACAGATGCCTTGACGGGAATTTTAAAGGACATGATGAAAAGGGATTTCAAAGTGTCGAAAATCTATAAAAAAGAAGATCGTGATACATACATGCGCAGCATGTTTGGGACTTCTACCAGTCCGAATTCTGTAACAAACAAAACAGAAAGATGGGATTTCGTTACACCTCAAGCAGCACAACGTGAAGTTGACAATAAGCAGCAGGAAGAGGTTGTTACGCAACCATTAAAGCCAAGAGTTACACTTGTTCCAAAGAAACTAGAGCTTCCTGTCACGGATGCACGTGTCGCCGCCATCTTTCACGAGATGAAAGGCCTTGTCGTAAAGAGTTATGTCAACACGGCAGCCATTATTCTTCGGGTATTCTTGGAAATGTCTGTCGATGTGTACATAGAAACATTTCATCTCTTGAAGGCAGGAAAGCTGACTTCAAGCAAATCAGGTAAGAACTTGCTGGAGAAATTGCAAACTGTGATTGATCATTTGAAAACGATCAAGGCGGCAAACATTGATATGACAAAGGGAATGGAGTTTGCCATGAGCAATAAGAATTCTCCCTTGTCACCAGAAACCATGAACTCTTATGTCCATAACTATCGTTTCTCACCGATGCCAGACTCCTTAATTTCAGAATGGGACAATGTGCAGCCGTTTTTCGAATGCTTATGGCAAGCCGTGGCAAAGCAGAAAGGAAATGAACGATGAAAGTATTGTCGCCACTGCGATACCCTGGAGGAAAAGCGAAGATTGCGGACTTCATCAAACAGGTGGTGAAAGATAATAATCTTTTGGATGGTGTGTATGTGGAGCCTTATGCAGGAGGTGCGGCCGTAGCGTTGTCGCTTTTGATGGATGAATATGTTAGTCGTATCATCATCAATGATAAAGACCGTTCCATTTATGCGTTTTGGCATAGCGTATTGTATGATACAGACCGTCTGTGTCAATTAATTGAGGATACGCCTGTGAATATGAAAACATGGATGGAACAACGAGAGTTGCAATCGCCGGAAAATAAGGAAACGGTCAACTTGTTGGCACTTGGTTTCTCGACTTTCTTTATGAATCGCACCAACCGTTCAGGAATTATCAAGGCAGGAGTAATTGGTGGTTTTGATCAGACTGGCAACTATAAGATAGACGCTCGCTATAGGAAAGAAGATCTGATAGCTCGTATTCGTCGCATTGCCTCTTATGCAGACCGTATAGAGTTGCATCATGAAGATGCTGTGGATTTGGTAAATCATATTGCTCAGACAGAACCAGAGAATACCATCTTATATCTTGACCCTCCTTATTATAAAAAAGGAAGAGGTCTTTATATGAACTATTACGATGATGCCGACCATGAGCGAATTCGAGATGTCATAACACATGTAGATTCATTAAGATGGATTGTGTCATACGATAATTCCTCATTCATCAAGTCATTATACCAATCCTTTCGTAGCCAAGAGTTTTACCTCAATTACAGTGCCAACAACAATGGCAAAGGTACGGAAGTAATCTTCTTCTCCGATAACTGCAGAGTAACAGAAGAAGCATTAAGCAAGTTAAATATAGTAGAATCATGCTGATTATGCGAATCAAAGCATTGGAATCACGCATAAAAGAATCTTCCGAGTTTTCTTGGCAATTTATAAATATTAATTCAGTGAACTCTAAGTAGTGAAGATTTTCTCTAAAATCCTTGGTAGTATTTATCTGCAAGGAGAATTGGTGCAGTCAGCAACTGTTCTGAAATTCCGAACAGTTAGAAAAGAAGGCAATCGTATGGTTACACGTAATATGGATTACTATAATCTTGATATGATTATATCAGTCGGCTTTCGTGTAAATAGTCATCAAGGTATTCGCTTCAGTCAATGAGCAAACAATGTCTTGAAGGAATATCTTCTTCGTGGATATGCTGTACATCAGCAGATGCCACAAATGGCGTAACGAATCTCATGACCGCTGGCTTATCATAGATGATAGCCTCTATCATTGTGGTCATTCATTAAATGCCAATGGCGGTCATAAGATTTCCGCCATAACCCTGATGGGAACTTCTCCCGAGGTAATCCTGTCAAGAGTAGAATAAAAATAATATTCCTCATTCGAGTGGCGACAAGCGCAGAGCGATACTGCAATGAGGACCTATTCTAGCAGTCTTAATCTGCAAGCCGTCCCCCAGCGGTCCCATCCCGCACAACATGGCGAGGGCTTTGATGCCCCGCCAACCTTATAGCGAAGCGGTTCTGAGCACCAGAGGGCGGTTACATCCCTCGCCCTTTTGGAAAGGGCGAGGGATTGGGAGTGGGTTAAGGACCCTCCCGCAGGGGGTTCTGTCCCCTACAAGGAGAACCGCAGGGGTCGTAAAGACTATTGAAGACAGGTGGGGCATGTTGAATGACATTACTTTTGGCGATTATATAGAAGATATACTCACCCGACTGATGGAGAGGGAGCAAGATTTCATGTCCCTGATTCCAGGTAATTATAACTAGAACAAAAAGGTGAATGTCAAGGCTGCCTGATGGGTAGCTCTGGCAATACCAATTAATAATATGTTTTTGGGGAAAATGTTGGATGTGCTAACTACTGAAAATCAGTAGTTACGTTCTAATGGTGATTTACAAACAGCCGATAAGGTTTTTGATGTCAGTACAAAGCTCTACTCAGAAATCAGCAGCCATTGCCCTCTAAAACTTTGGAAAGATCGCCTGCTGGCAGTATGGGGGAAGAAACCAAGTAAAAAATATAATTTCGTAACTTTTCTGCTAAATTCTTTGGCGGTCTCGTAGAAAATGCTTAACTTTGCGCCATTAATATAAAAATAGTTTTATGCATATATTAAATAGACAAACCCAGGAGTCATTGAGTCGTAGGCTCGGAAAAACTTATGACGAGATGTTGCAGATGAGTGCGGAAGATCTTGATGCACTTGTCGAAAAGCGTATTGGCAAAAAACTTACACCAGCTTTTTCAATGAAAAACATGGTTAATAGGGGTTCCGTCTATTTGTTTTTCAAGAGATTGTTGTCTTGTGAATATATGGATAGACAGTTAGCAAGAATTTAAAAAAGTGAGTTATGGAAGAGAACAAACGAATCATAGCTCTATACATCCTTCCTTTCTGAGAAGGGAAGGCTTGGTTAGGATGTGGAGCTCCCTTTGGCTAAAGGGTTCTTGTCCCCTACAAGGGGAATCGAAGGGGGCGTAAAGACTATTGAACGGAAGGATTCGAAAAAACAATACCATAAATTCACAATAACAGAATTTTATCGCAAATATCATTCACAACATAAAAAGGTTGGAAGGGCGCAAGCCTAGTAAAAAATATAATTTGGCAACTTTTCTCAGAATTTATTTGGTGATTTCGAGAAAAAAACATATCTTTGCACCATCTTATGTTTAATAAAATAGGAGGTATATATTATGTTAATGACAAGTAATGCAGTTCAAGATAGAGTAGTTCCTTATTGGAATGAAATCAAAAAATGGGACAAGAACGAGAAATTGGAGCTGATAGCTTTGATTTCCAATTCGTTAGTGTCAGAAAAAACACCAGATGCCTCTGAAATGGATGACTTTTGTAGCCAACTTTCACCAGATTTAATGCAAGGCTTAGCAGAATTTGCGGTTAAGGAGCATCGTGCAGGACGTTGTATTCCTCATGAGCAAGTTAAGGAATCTATCATGGAGTCTATGGGATGGAAGTAAGATGGTTACCATTTGCGCAAGAACAGCTTAAAGTTGTAGTGCAATATGTTATTGATAATTTTGGAGAGATGACTGCAAGGAACTCTCTTCAAGGCATTCTAGATAAAGTAGATGTATTGAAAACATGTCCAGGTCTAGGAGTTTTAGACAAGAAGTTTTCTACGCCTATGGTAAAGGTGCGCCACTTGAATGTTGGTCCAAATGTTATATACTATTTGTTGGATCAAGATGAAGTTGTAGTAATTGCAGTAATGCATTTCAAGCAATCACCTGTTACAGTAAATAGAACAATACGATATGTTCTAGGACAATATAATAATATGTAAGAAGGAATTCAAAGCGAGCCGATACCAAAACTCTGGCAGAGTCGGAGTGTCGCCAGCTACATCCCTTGCCCCTATGGTAGGGGTATAGGGCTTGGGTACAGGGTAAGGACCCTCCCGCAGGGGTTTCTGTCCCCTACAAGGGGAACCGAAGGGGTCGTAAAAACTATTGAAGACAGGTGGGGCATGTTGAATGACATTAATTTTGATGATTATATAGAAGATATACTCACCCGACTGATGGAGGCGGAATGAAGCCTATTGCGTTAAAATCAACAAAAAACTTGGTGGTTTCGAGAAAAAAGCATATCTTTGCAGCTATAAAAATAAGATAAGATTATGGCACAGACAGCAACATTAAATCAAGCACAATTGCAAATACTCGACATGATGTCTTTCATCGAGACACCAGAGGCATTGACTGACTTGAATCGAGTTATCTCAGACTATTTTATTCAGAAAGCAGATGCTGAGCTGGATCAGATGTGGGCAGATGGAACATTGTCGGAAGAGCGTATAGAGAGTTTCCGCCATTTACATGAGCGCACACCTTATAATAAGCCAATCTTGTAAGCATAATATATTTCTATGAATATAGTCTTGGATACCAATAGCTTAATCATGTCAATAGCTTCTAAGAGTCCTTACCGCAGTGTTTGGCAAGCATTCCTTGGAGGTGATTATAACTTGTGCATTTCTAATGAAATCATGGAAGAATATGCAGAGGTGTTGGCTCGAAATATTTCTCCTAGAGTATCTGAGGCAATAGTATATGCGATATTGACCCGACCAAATGTCATCCGTAAGGACCCTCATTACAGTTTTGGACTGATAGAGGCAGATAAGGATGATAACAAGTTTGTGGATTGTGCGATAGCCGCCAATGCCAAGTGTATAGTGACGGAAGATAACCATTTCAATGTCCTTAAGACAATTCCTTTTCCGAAAGTGGAAGTTATCGGTATTGATGAATTCAAACAGTATTTGACCAGATGGCTTAACTGATATTTTCAATGCGCTAGCCGACAAACATTCGCAATTCTATTGCGTCAAACTCTCAACACCAGCCCCTTGTGGGAGAAAGGCTGTGCAAGCGAATGCAGAGTCAAGCTCGCTTGAACTATGCTGAGCGCAGCCAGCCTAAAAGGCTTTGCCTTAAAGACTCCGCTGGTGTTACCAAAACTCTGGCAGAGTCGGAGCGCCGCCAGCTACATCGAAAATAATACCATCATTTCACCAAAACCAGAATTTTATCATTCATAACACTCATTATAAGGTTGTGAAGGCGCAAGCCATTCCCAGCCCTAATCACTATATATAATTGTTATGATAACAGAAGAATATTTCCGCAGGTTCTTGATGAAAAGCAAGGCTTCTCTTGAGATTTACGACGAAGTGTATGCCTTTTTGAAGTCAAAGCAAGAAGCTGTTCAACAAGAAGCTGATGCCTTGGATTCTAAGAATGAGAGCGAGAAAACCCTCGAAGACGCAACCAAGGAAACAGAATTGCTGGTAAAAAGCATATCTTACATGAAATTACTCTCTAAGTTGCAAGAAGATAAAGCAAAGATGCTCAAAGATTTGAATCGAACGATTAAACAATACGATTTTCAGCATAAGGCAAAATGATACAGATACGTGTAACTACTTGTAAAATAGTGGGGACGCTGTAATGGTGATATACCATAATAGCTTGACTAAAGAGACACTTGTGAAGGATGATTGTAAGTTGCTAATTGAAGAATTTTTAAAGACTAATATATATCATGACTGAACATGTTATAAACCAAACTGGTGACAGATCCTTATTTATAGAGCGTAATAGCGGAGCAGTCTATGTAGGTGAGTATGTCGCAGATCCGAATGATGCCTTTGTGGACCAATCTTTTGAGTTACACAGTTATGTGCCAAAGATTCAGCCTCCGATTCAGCGTGATGAAGTAGGTCAAATATTAGATTGGATTGCCAAAGATACTGATTCTGAGAAGCCTAATAGGGTTGCTTTGCTCTATGGCGGTGCTGGTGTCGGTAAGTCTGTTGTCATGCATGATGTCTTATTGCAAGCTCAACAGCGATTAGATTATTTGGTACTTGGACTGAAAACGGATCAGATAGAGTTTACGGATAGTGAGTATTTAAGAAAGCACATGCATCTTGCCAAACCTATTGTGGCTGTAATAAAGGATATGGCACAAAAGAACATGCGTGTCGTGTTGCTTATCGACCAGATTGATGCACTTTCCTTGTCTCTGTCCTCCAATCGCACTCCTTTGCGTTCCATATTGAAATTGATAGAACAGGTAAGGCTTGTGCCTCATGTCCGTATTGTATTGTCATGCAGACCATACGATTTGGAGTATGATCCCATTTTAAATGACTTGAAAATACCTGTTAAATGGGAATTGAAGAATCTCTCAGCAGACAATGTCAAACAAGTTTTGGCTGAGCATGGGATTGAGGTCAATCTTAGTGAGCAGTTAATCGGTTTCTTGGGTAATCCATTGTATTTGTATTTATATCTAAAAGTAAGGCCATGTGATAAGTTGAGGCTTCCTATTACGGCAGAAGTCCTCTATGATGAGTTATGGAGAATTTGTGTCATGGATATAGATGAATGCAAAATAAACAGAGAGCGATTGTTTGAATTTCTTGATGTGCTGACAAATACCATGTATGAACGCCAGGAATTGTCAATACACTATAGGGAGATAGAGAGTAATTATATTTCAGAAATGAGTTATCTACTATCTAATGAGGTGTTGTTGCAATCTCCGAATGGGCGTATTCAGTTCTTTCACCAAACCATGTTTGATTATGTGTATGCCAGAAGGTTTGTGGAAAATGGTTCTGATTTACTAGAAAAACTAGCTTCTCAACATCAAGGACTATTCTCGCGCGCTGCTGTAAAGAGTATCCTTACGTTTTTAAGAGAGACAAATCCGTCATTATACAAACATAACATTAAATGCTTATTGTATAACAAAAATGCTGAAGGAGCAGACAAATATCGTTTTCACTTAAAATCGTTGGCATTGAGCAATATGACATTCTTCGATAGTCCAAAGGTAGAAGAATTGCAGCTGATAAAGGAAAAAGTGTATGCTGATAATCTTTATATGCGTGTGATTTTTGAATCAGTACATACAGGATCTTGGTTTGACGCAATATGGAAAATCATAGAGGATAAAGGAGGATGGTCAGTCTTGAATAAGGAATATAAGGAAATGGTCATGACGATGTGCAACAGAATCTTGTGGTCTGATGCTGAAAAAGTATTGGTTGTAGCCTTTAAAATCCTTAGTTCTGGTAATGAGGAAGCCAGGAGACTAGTAACAGGTCTGGTCAACCATTATCAAGATATAGATTGTCGTGCAGAGCTTTTGATATCTTTGTATGAGCAATTGCATTTAATTGAAAATCCTTCCGAGGGAGCAAACTTGCTCAGATGTATAGCGTTGAAGTCTCCTGAATTTGCTTGTGCTCAATTTAAGGAAAGAGTAAAACAACAATTAAAACAAAAAGAAAAGCCAACTTTTCATACAATAAAACTCTTGCGTGAAGAGGAGGATATCCTTGAAGAGCTCGAAGCTAATTATCATGATAAAGCTATAAGATTGTATGTTGATCTGTTGGAGCTCATCTATGACGCAACGAAGTTTGAACTTTCTGATTCAGAAATATTAAACTCTTTGGAGTTTTGGCATTTTCAACGAGAATTGGGAGGATGTCTAAATAATGAATTTGTTATAGATGTTACCAATAAGCTAATTGACGATTTCTTAAATAACATAGATACAGAAGTAACGCAGGTATACCTCCGCAAGTTTAGTCGAAGTATTCATGAAGGGTTTGTTTTCGTCTCATTATATGTTTATACACAACATCCTGAAAAATACTTCAACGATGTCTTTTCCCTAGTAACACAGAGAAAGGTATTGGTAGATGCACCATGTTGGGTTGAATATCAAGCGTTGGAAGCTTTAAAGGCTTCTTTCTGTTATATGTCTGTAGGGCAACAAAAACATATTGTTCATTTGGCTGAAACATTAACAGATAAAGGTGAAAAGCGTATATTCGACAAGGAATTACTAAAAAGGAGAATGTCATGTGAGTTTTCATTCCCGATATTGGATATAGATATCCATAGAGGTAAGGTATTACATGCTTTGCCTGTGGAAAGCTTGAAACTTTATAGCAGGAACGCTTATCAAGAACGTCTAAGGATTGAAAGAAAATATGCTTATAAGAAGAATGGGGTGATAATTTATCCGCGTTTAGAAAACGAACAACCTTGCAGAAGTTCCGTCATGTGCGGATGGACCTCTGTAGGAGTCGAAAAGGCCGAAAAAATGGATTGTAAGTCTTGGTATAAATCCATGACGAAATATACCGACAACCTTCACTCATTTGATAGGGAGCGTCCTTCTTTGATGGGTCAGTGTCAATTATTTCGAAATGAAACGCATAAGAATCCGGACAGATATTTACAACTTATAAAAAAAATTGTCAGCGATAGCACAATATCTTTCGCTTATGTGGAAGCTGGTATGAACGGACTTTTGGATGCCAAAAGGTTTCAGGAAGCAGAGTTTATGTTCTCTTGTATAGTGCATGAAATTAAAGATGACGTAAATTCTAACTATAGAAATTTTGACATTCATTCTTTTCTTTATGTTATTGATACCTTTATAAAAGAAGGGCATTTGCCGCAAGTCGTTTTTGACTTTTTGTGCAATGCTGTTGTGAATGTGCAAGAGAGTGATGTAAACAAAAATCAGACAGAAGAAAGAGACATCTACAATACGGCCATCAATCAAGCAAGAGGGCATGCTGCTCACTTGTTGGTGAGATGTAGTGATTTTGAAGAATATAAGGATGCCATATTTGATACAATCGAAAAAATAGCAATGTCAGCTTCTGTGTACACACGTTCAGCGATTTTGCTTGAAATGGCAGTCTTGAATCGTTTGGACAAAGAAAGAAATGTGAACTTATTCAAACTACTGATGCATGATTATGATGTGCGACTCTTGTCGATGCCTATACATAACTTTAATCCATTGGTGTATTTCGTTAATTATGCAGTAGATGACTTGATGGAGTTTTTTACTCATGCAGCTGCATGCCCTAAATGTTATAAAGAACAGGTAATCGTATTGTGGCTTGCTTGGACACATAATAATCACCGAGAGGATATTAAGTATCTTCTAGATAAGATGTGTGAAAGCGATATTCAAGAGGCAAGGCTTTCCCTTGTGGAATTCTTGGGTCACCAAGATAAGGATTTGGATGAGGATGCTGTGCCGTATCTTACATCCTTTATGGTAGAGCGATATGATTCACCAGAACTTGGTAAGCAATGTGATGCGATGTTCCATTATGCCGACAAATGGTCTGTGCTCCACAAAAACTTGATGGCTAATGTGTATGTGAAGTCACCTCTTAGTGCACATGAAAACAGAGGCTTTGTTAAGTTTTTAGCGGGTTACGCAGTTACAGAGCCATTGAAAACATTATCATGGTTGGAACAAATAGTGTCAAAGAAGCACATAGATGATTATGGAATGTGGAATCTTGTGACAGATGTGCTGATTCAATCTTACAATGGCATTCGTTCTTTCAATGATAATGAGTATCAAGGGATATTGGAGAAGGCTATGGATATGATGGATCAACTCATGATGAGTAAGGACAATAGATTCTTAATTACTCAATTTATTCACAAGATAGATGAAGAGTAAACAAAATCAATTGGCTCATCTTGGGCATGTCTTACAAGAGTTGGAGTCAGGTTTGTATCTTATAGATACAGAACTTGACGAAAATGACATAGAGAACTATATCTATCATTTGGGAGTATATTCTTTTAATAAAGAAGAATTGATTCCTGCAGTAGGTGGCTCTCCGTTTGAGTTGTTTGTAATAGCGATGTGTAGACAATTTGAATGTGAAGAACTTAACCGACGAAGATGTTTGATATTGAATAGCAAAGGTTGTCAAAAGGAGAACTTGATTTATGATACCCTAATAAGCATCATAAAAATTCTGAATAAAGGAAGAACTGCAATATTGCTATTATATGGCGAGCTTGATATATCCTCTTTCAAACATGAAGAATTGGCTAAATTAAAATATTCTGTCTGCCATCATGGTGTGAGAACTATAATTCTTTCAAAACATATAAATGAGAGTGATGGTATATCTGATAAACTAGTAAAACGGATAATTTTAAATTCAACGAAAGATATGGAAGATAGAAAATTTAAGGTTCACATTACTTATAAGCACAATGATGCTCATAAGCTTGGTATAGATGCAATAATAGCAGGCTTTGACGCACATAAAATACCATATTCTATAGACGAATATGATATTAAATATAGAGACAATATCCAAGAATATGAAGATGAAATCGGAGCGTCAGACATGGTGGTAATGTTTGTGATATCGGAGTACTTAGAGTCTTTGGATTGTATGTACGAAATGACGCAATTGTTCAAAAAAGGAAATGTCAGTCAAAGAGTCTTCCCTATTGTTGATTTGGGCAAACTTCCACGTAACGGAGATGGTTTGGCTGAAATTCAAAAATATTGGCAGGCTGAAATTGATAGAAAGAAATCTACTTTGAATGGCTCTGCAACTTCTAATTTCATATTGGACGAGATTAAAAAGATAAACAACATCTTAAAGACACTGGATGATTTCTGGGAGTATATTGTCCATATAAATACTTGTAAATATGAAGATATGATAGCGAATAATGCAGAACGCTTAATGGTTGAAATTGAAAGGTGTTTGGACACATCGTCTTTTGTCAATACCGATAGATTCACACCTTCATATGCTGCAGAACCAGAAAAGGTAAATCGTGTAGTTAACCAAGGGGGCAAGTCTGTTTATATAGAAAAAAATGAAGGGATAATAAGCATCAGCTAAAATATCATCTTTGGCTATTTAGAATAATCTTTATACATATTTCATTTAGACTTATGGCAAAGAAAATATTGATATTAGGCAATGGGTTTGATATAGATCTAGGTATGAAAACCAGATACTCCGATTTCGCTAAAAGTCGTTATTGGGATGAGTTAATGGAGAATGTCTATGGTATTAGCCAAGATTTGCTGGGTGTTCTCAAAGAGGCTAAGGAGAAAAGCGACTGGTTTGACATCGAACAAGTAATATATGATTATGCAGCGGCTGTTTCCAATGAGTGGTGTGATGCTACAAAAGATAAAGAAGAGTTCGCTAGATTAGTCGACGCTCTTGCTAATTATCTTCAAGAGGTGCAGAGAAAACAAGACTACAACAATAAGAGTATAGCCTTTCAAGTACTTCGTGAGATAGTCAATACAGGAGAGTATCGTATTTATACTTTCAATTACACTCAAGTCCAAAAAGTTGCTGAAGCCTATAATTTACAAATAGATCCTTCAGCTATAACCCATATGCATGGTTCTTTAGATAATCACAGCATTATCTTGGGTATCTTGGCAGATTCTTCTGTATCTATTTCGAGAGAATACTCTTTCTTATACAAAGACAACAGTCGTTTTTATATGCCAAATCACATGTACGAAGATTTGGAAAATGCGAGGGATGTCGTATTTTTCGGGCATTCAATAAATGGTATGGATTTTCCTTATTTTAAGAATTTCTTCGTCAAGCAGAGTGGTATGAATGGGGAATGCAAAAGAAAAAATATCACCATTTTCACTTATGATGAAAACTCGGATATGCAGATTAGGGATAGTATAAGAGGTGCTCAGGTAGATGTAACCCAGTTGTTCCATAGGAATGACATTAATTTTATACAGACAAAACAACTGTATGCTAAGGACGAAATAGAAGAAGAAAAATTTCAAGCCTTTATTAAGAGAATCCGCACTCCTGCGCTTAGAATTAGTGTAGGGAAGAGAAAGTCAAATCCCTATGCTTGGTAAAAATATTATGGACCAAAGTAAGTGGCTATGGCTAACAAACATCTAATGCCTATGTCAAAATTTAGAGTAAGAATACGAAGTTATCTATCAGGTTTGAGAAACTTTTGGATGCTTTCTAATAAGGCTCTAAAGAAATATACAGACCCAGAAAAGGGGGATTATAATTTCCTGGATGTTGTCTTTCGTATAAAGCTGACTGAGATGCAGATTCAGGAGCAGCAGAAAATTTTGTTGAGTAAAAGGAGGCAGATGCCTCTGCTGCTTACATTGCTCAGTTGCTTGTTCATATATATACCTAAGATTTTTGCTTATGTCATACAAGCTGTAGCTATAGAATGGTATGAATGGGTAATCTTCTCTTTATATCTGATACTGTTGATTTCTTCAGTGTTCCTATTTTATTGTACAATTTTTCCAAAAGAAGTACCCCACAGGTATCTTCCTAGTCAATTTTATAAAGGAATATTGGATGAATATCAAAAAGAAGGACTAGATAAAGTGGAGGCAAATAAAGGGGTACAAAGTACATACTTAAGTTATTTGGAGGATATTCTTATTCAATATTTAAATTGTGTAGGAAAAATAGAAAAGTGGTATACTCGTTTCATGATAGTGTTACCTTTGGCAATATTTTTTTATGTTGCGAGTATAGCTGTAGTCTTTGTTCATTCTAATCATAATCAAACTAATAATAAAAATAAAAACACTATGATAAAGGATAGAAAAATATTTATTCCGTCTAATACGATTCGCATTAACCCAATCGTTGAAAGAGAAGGTGTAGAAATTCATTATAGTATTAAGCCTGAAAGCTGTTGTATAGATACAGTTAAGCCTATGGGAATATTGAGAGGTTCTGCAAAGAAAGGAGTGCGTATGGGAAAAGCGGGCATAAGAACTAATCAGATTAGATTTTCGAAATAGAGTTTATTTGCAGAGTGTTGATTTTAAGTTTTATCTAAACGAAGAGTGTACGATGAAAGTAGTACTTTTAGCAGGAGGCTTTGGCACTCGCATCAGTGAGGAGAGCCAGTATAAGCCTAAGCCAATGATTGAGATTGGCGGAATGCCAATCCTTTGGTAAATCACCGTTAGACCGTATGGCTGTACCTATATAATATATTACCTTTGCATCCGTAATCAAAACAGTTTGATAATGGAAACAAGGGAATATTTCGAAAAAATGATGCAGGAACTACAACCAAAATCGTAAAGGTCGTAGCTTGTGCAATTATTTCAGAGGATGTGTAAATTTCTAAATAATGAATAGGGTGATTTTCCATCGATAACTTGCCGTTCTAAGTACTTGTTTTTTTCTCCAGGCGGTTCCATCCCGCCAACATGGCGCAGGACTTTGATGCCCCGCCAACCTTATAGCGTAGCGGTTCTGAGCACCGGAGGGCGGTTACATCCTCTCGTTCCTGAGGAAAGAGAGGCTTGGTGAGAAAGGTGGAGCTCTCCTTGCAGGAGAGACGGAGAGGTAGAAAAATACCTTCTTTAATGGGAAAAAGCGATGCCAATGATCAGAATGAATACAACGAACAAAGGGGAACGACCAAAGACTGGTTGTTTCCCTT
>ERZ1034939.531-NODE-531-length-23893-cov-7.206393_pt1 | contig 23893 bp, 10 predicted proteins | sample MGYA00520626_ERZ1034939 | MGnify/ENA primary metagenome ERZ1034939 (study PRJEB33766, sample SAMN09781751) | gut metagenome | biome: gut microbiome | host: Homo sapiens | place: Madagascar | study: EMG produced TPA metagenomics assembly of the PRJNA485056 data set...
CCCCATACGCATCAAGGTGGCAAGTGCCAACCTCGAAAAGAAACAGCTCGACTTCACCCTCGCCGACTAATAAGGGAGTGCCACCAGGGGGTGCACTTGTCCCAAGTGCACCAACAAAGCAGTAGTGGCACCAGCAACTCTGTTGGTGCAGTTCTCATGGGGTGCACTTGTCTCAAGTGCACCAACAAAGCAGAAGTGCCGATTGTTCTGTTGGTGCAGTTGAGACAACTGCACCCCCTTGCGAGCACCCCTCCTCAATCAAATTATCTAACCCTGTTTACCCTCCCGCTATACCTCATGCCCCACATTACCTTCCTCAACCGTCATTCCGACATCCTCATTCAGTGTGGTCACTTGCCTCATTGGTTTCAGCCAGAGGCGGTGCAGTTTATCACCTTTCGTCTTGCCGACTCGCTCCCGCAGACCAAGCTGCAGGAACTGGCACTCATGCGCGAGGCATTAGGACGGCGCGAGACGAAGGAGGGGGAGTTGACGGCAGAGGAGGAACGTTTGGAAGATATAGTGGATGGGTGGTTGATGCAAGGATATGGCAGCTGTGTGTTGCGTGATGCACAGTGCAGACAGTTTGTTGAGGATGCTTTGTTCTTCAACGATAAGCAGACGTATCACCTCCATGCCTTCGTCGTCATGCCCAACCATGTTCATATACTACTGTCGCCAATTGGAGAAAACAGCGTTATCTCTATCGTCAGTAAGTTGAAGCGCTACTCATCGCGTATGATAAAACAATGTGTAGCGACGGATGGTAATGTTTGGCAGCGCGAGATGTTCGATCGTATGATGCGAGGAGAAGACGACTTCGCACATAAACTTGCGTATATTGTTAATAACCCTAACGGATTGCCGGAAGATAGCTATTCATTATATGTAGCAGAGAATGTGCAGTATCTGCTGTAAGGGCTTTCAGGGGGTGCACTTGTCTCAAGTGCACCAACCAAGTAGTAGTGTTCCAACCGAACAAGAACTGCGCCAATCAAGTATAATATATAATTAACTTGGTTGGTGCAGTTGAGACAACTGCACCCCCTGCAAGAAGTGCACCAATAGTTTTGTTGGTGCACTTGAGACAAGTGCACCCCCTTGAGAGATACCTACACCCCCTGGTGGCACCCTCTGCTCCCGAAATGTTAAAGATGTTAATATTATGAAAACGCAATAAGCATTTGTTCTTTGTTATATAAAAAATGTGTATTTTTGCAAGGAGAATGGAAGTGTATTTGCCACTTTTATATTCTCTAACTTACATTATTTATATAAATAAAAACTTAATCAATTTTACTAAATACGAATCTTATGGCGAATTTATCCCGTAAAACATTGACTCTCGCAGCAGGTCTCGTACTTTCTGTGATGAGTGCTAACGCACAGCAGATGCGTGAAGGTTATGTAGAAGCTGGTAAGAACACTGGCAGCGAAAACTTCCACACCCTTATCCAGGGTTGGACTCCTGGCAGCCAGATAACAGCAGACGACAACTTCTACATCTCACGTGTAAAGCCACGTGCTCGTTTCCGCAACGAGGCTACTCAGGTGCGTCTTGATCTCAATGCAAAGAACGACAAGAAGCTCATCGCTTGGATCCCGGTAAACAACCCCGACTTCAACGCACTTCCTAACGGCGTATTCGACTCAGAGGTATTCTCTATGTGGTCGTACGTTACACATTGGGGCGACTGGACAGCACCTCTCGGACGTATTCCGGCTGCTTTCCTCGATATCGCTCACAAGAACGGTGTAGGTGTTTCTGGTGTTGCTTCTATTCCTAACGCAAGTCTTAGCGCAAGCTGGTCGGCATGTCTTAAGGGTATCGGCTCTATGGACGTAGACAAGGCTTCAAAGTTCTTCCAGTACTATGGTATCGACGGTATGGGCTACAACTCAGAGTTCTACAACGGTGGTTCTGTAGTGAAGCCGGTACGCACATTCCACGCAGCTCTCGTTAAGAAGATGAAGTCGGTTAACCCCGTATTCGAGAACTTCTGGTATGACGGTACAAACGACTACGGTCAGGTTACATTCGACGGTGGTCTCAGCAACCATAACAAGGAGACATTCGGTGACAGCGAGAACGTACGTACATCACTCTTCTTCAACTACAACTGGAACCGTGGTCAGCTCACTCCTTCTGTAGCATATGCAGAGAAGCTCGGTCGCGATCCGCTCGATCTTTATTGTGGTGTGAACATGCAGGGTGGCGAGCCTGGTGGTACATCATGGTCGTTGCTGCCTGATCAGCGCGTTTCTATCGGTCTTTGGGGTGCTCACTCATACAACATGTTCTGGGAGAGCCGTTCAGAGCTCGGTTCGTCTGACGAGAAGAAGCAGTTCGCTTACCTCCGTCGTACAGAGTGCTACTTTGGTGGCGGCAACCGCAACCCGGTTATCACTCCGTCTATTGTTGACAAGCATCAGTACACAGCATACAACCCGACTTGGCACGGTATGGCTGCATTCATGACAGCACGCTCACCGCTGAGCTGGGATCTCGCTGAGGAGCCGTTCATCACTTACTTCAACCTCGGTAACGGTAAGTTCTTCAACCTTAACGGCGAGCGCAAGACCAGCACACCTTGGTACAACGTAGGTATGCAGGACTACCTGCCGACATGGCACTTCTGGTTCGCTAACAAGCTTCTCGGACGTACAGCAGCTGACGTTCCGGCTGAGGGCCTCGACGCTCAGTTCGTATGGGACGACGCTTACTTCGGAGGTTCTACACTCAAGGTGTTCGGTACAACAGCTAACGAGTATCTCCACCTCTTCAAGACAAAGTACGCTTTGAAGAAGGGTGACGTTATCACTGTTCGCTATAAGCTCAACGAGGGCGCAACAGACCTCGACCTCGTTCTCTCGGCAGAGGGCAGCGAAGACAAGGGCGTGGCTTACAACCTCTGCAAGGCAGATCGTGTAGCTGACGTTAACGACTGGGTTAAGCAGACATTCACAGTAGGTTCTGACTTCGACGGCAAGACTCTTGCTCTCGTAGCTCTCAACTTCAAGAACGCTAAGAACGTCAACCTCATGCTCGGCGAGTTCTCTATCGTTCGCGGCAAGGCGGCTACACCGGCTGCTCCGGTTATCGACGCAGCTAACACCAAGATGCTCTACAACAGCAAGGCTGGTATGGACGCTAAGATCATCTTCAACATGCCTAACACTAAGGCAGCTGGCGAGCCGTGCTACAACCTCGACGTTAAGACATCTCACTTCCGTCTCTACGCTCAGGAGGAGGGCAAGGAGCCGATGCTCATGGGTACAACAACTTCTTGGGCTGGTCTCTACTACTCAATCCCGACTACTAAGGCAAACGCAAAGGTACGTCTCGGTGTTTCTGCCGTAGCTCTCGACCACAAGACAGAGTCTGAGATTGCTTGGAGCAACTATATGGCACCTGCTTCATACGTTTACAATGACGATATTCAGAGCAACAAGAAGACTATCAAGCCGAACGAGGAGTTCACACTCAGCTACATCGACCCTGAGCACCCAGCTGCAAAGTGGGAGATTGTTAAGGATGGTAAGGTTGTTAAGAGCGGCGAAGGCAACTCTTGGACAGTAAAACTTTCTGAAACTGGTAGCTACGACCTCAAGGTTACTGGCAACGAGTATGGTGAGGATGGTGCTGCTAAGCAGACCACACGTACATTCGCATCTTACATCCAGATCACTGGCGAGGGCACAGGTGCTCTGCCTGAGATCTACACTCTCACAGCTAACGGTAGCGATGAGGAAGTTTCTCTCAAGACCGGCGAGAGCGTTAAGATGGCTTATACAGGTCGTCACGCTGACGGTGCAGGTTCACAGGGTCTCGACCTTAAGGAGAAGCGCTTCGGTGTTGCTGCTTCAGATCTCGGTCTCGTAGGCAAGAAGTCTTACTCTGTATCGTTCTGGTTGAAGATCAACAGCCTCAAGTCGGGCGATCCTACAACTCTCTTCAATGTTTACAACAAGCAGGATGGTTGGCCTAAGACAGACTGGGGTTGGAACTGGTCTGGTATCGGTGCAGATGGTAGCATCGATCACTACAACTTCCGTGGTACAGACGCTACTTCTAACAAGGAGCTTCACTATAAGTACGCTAACACTAAACTGCCTGTAGGTAACTGGGTACACATAACAATGGCCTTTGATTATAACGATGGCGGTAACTTCCGTAGCGACCTGTTCGTAAACGGCGTTAAGCAGACCGTTACTTCATGGGATCGTACCGGTGGAGCCACAAAGACAACAGAACCAGACTATGAGAACGATGTCTATGGCATCACAAATGGTATGTACCTCTGCATCGGTGGTCCGCTCTTCTCACGTTACGGTATTGACGGTGTTATCGACAACGTAGTAGTTTGGGACAAGGCAGTCACAGCAGCAGACGCTAAGGTTGCTATGGGCGACCTCAACGCTAACAACCTCCCTGCTGGCGTGAAGGCATTCTGGGACTTCGAGAAGAAGGCTACTGACAACTACTTCTCAGCTGCAGGTTCACTTGCTGGCACAAAGGCAGGTATGCAGGATATGATTGCAGGTGGCAGCGAGGGTCAGGCTACTCTTAAGTTTATTGAGCCTACATACATCGCTGGTTCACCGTTCGTATCTGGCGAGACATACAAGGTAGAGACCAAGCCGTCATGGACTGCTAAGAACGCTACATTCGCTGACGTTACTGGTAACGGCGAGGAAGGTTCTGCAAACGTTTCGTTCCGCACAGGTGGCGACTACGACGTAACTCTTACACTCTCTAACGCTCTTGGTAAGGCAGAGAAGACATTCTCTGTAATCAAGGTGGCTTATCCTACTGGCGTTGACGCTGTAGAGGGCGCAGAGATGAAGGCTTACACAGTAGGCGAGGACGCAGTAGTAGAGTTCGCTGAGGCTGGCGCATACGAGGTTAGCGTTTACACAACAGCTGGTGAGCAGGTTGCTCGCAAGGCTGCTCAGCTCAACGCTGGCAACGTGGTTAACGTACACCTTGCTAAGGCAGGCATCTACGTGCTTAATGTGAAGAAGGACGGCAAGACCGTTCGCACTGTGAAACTTATTCGTAAGTAAATAAAGCAGACGAGTGGGTGGGTAGACAGGGAGGCAATTCCCCTTGTCCACTCGTCTTCTCGTCTTCTTGCCAACTAAAAGAATACCTAATCAACAAAACAATATCTAAATGAACAACAAGAAAACAACACTCCTCGCATCCATGCTTCTGTGTGGCTGCGTGTTCGGTTATGCTCAGCGTACTCCGACTCATCCGTTAGACATTCAGGACAAGGGTGACCAGTACCTCCTCGAGAACATCTGGAACTGGGAAGCTGGCACACCTCCGCGCGAAGTGAGCGAAATGGACGACCAGTTCTATATCTCGCGCGTTCGCCCATTGCCGCGCATCGCTGAGGCTGACGACTATCAGGCAGAGGTTAGCAAGCAGGCTAAGCCGGGTCGTAAGATGTGTCTCTGGACTCCGCTCGACGATCCAACGTCTTCTTGGAAGGCTCTTCCACGCTATTGCTTCGAGGGCGACAACTTCTCAATGTGGTCATACCTTAACATCCATGGCAACTGGACAGCACCTTGGTTCCGCGTAACTGGCGGTCTGTCTGACGTGGCTCACAAGAATGGTGTAGCGGTAGGTTGCGTTGCTTCTATTCCTTGGTCTGCTAATGTTAACGTGAATGCCGCAAGCGGTTGGGGCAAGACCTTCGGCGAGCTGACAAAGAAAAACTCTGACGGCACATACAAAAACGTAGAGCGCTTCGTTAAGATTCTTAAGTACTACGGCATCGACGGCGTTGGTGTGAACTCTGAGTTCAATGCTAATGCTGCAACAATGAAGCAGATCCAGGGTTTCTTCGCTGCGTGCCATAAGGAGGCAGAGAAGATCGGTTGGAAGTTCCAGCTCCACTGGTATGACGGTACCAACGACTACGGTGGCATCACGTTCGACCAGGGTCTTAGTGCTCACAACAAGAATCAGTTCGGTGATAAGGACAACGTCGTTACCGACATGATGTTCTCTAACTACAACACCGGTGCTGGTACTCTCAAGAACACTGCAGCATATGCAAAGAGCATGGGCCGCAATCCGTACGACTACTACAAGGGCTTCGATATTCAGGGTCGTTCGCTCCACGCAAGCGATGCCAACTGGAACGACCTCAACGACGTAGAGGCTTCAATAGGTTTCTGGGGTGCTCACTCACAGGGTCTTATCCACCAGAGCGCTACCGACTACGGTACATCTGACGTGGCTATCCAGCAGGCTTATCTCGACAAGCAGGAGATGGTGTTCAGCGGTGGCAACCGCAACCCGGCTAACACACCGGACATCCTCAAATGGAGCGACGTCGTAACACTCGCCAACGGTAGCCTGAAGGGCAAGTTCCACGGTGTAGCAAGCTACGTAACAGCTAAGTCTACTATCCAGCAGGTTCCGTTCGTAACACGCTTCAACCTCGGTAACGGTCTTACATTCAAGAACGAGGGTGAGGTGGCGTTCAACCACAAGTGGCACAACATCGCTACTCAGGACTTCCTGCCTACATGGCGTTGGTGGATCGTTGACGGCAATGAGAGCGCAAAGAGCGGCAACCTCGCTCAGGCTGAACTTACATGGGACGACGCTTACTGGGGTGGCTCTTGCCTCCGCTTGAAGGGTCAGACCACAACATCACGTGTGAAGCTCTTCAAGACTTTGCTCAAGACAGAGCCTTCGTACAACATCTCTATCACATATAAGATGAGCAACGAGCTCGACACACACGCTAAGTTGTTCGTAGCTCTCAAGGGCAAGCTCACAGAGTACAAGGAGATTGCTATCCCTGCAGCTGAGAAGTTCGGCAAGTGGACAACATTCACCACTACTCTCGACAAGCTCGGTCTGAAGTCGGGCGACGAGATCGCAATGATCGGTATCCGTCTCGACAACACTGCCAAGGACTACAACATGCTCGTTGGTGAGCTCGCAGTGCGCAACCCGAAGCAGACATTCGCTCCGGTAGCTCCGAAGATTAAAGAGGTTGATGTTCTCCGCGGTAAGGACAAGACTTGCGACTTCAAGATCCGCTACGCTGCCAAGGAAGAGACCGGCGGCGTTAAGACATACAACGACGAGGTAGATACATGGTACTACGAGATCTGGTTCCAGCAGAAGGGCGAGAAGGAGCAGTACCTCACAGCTACAACATCATGGGCAGCTTACGTAGTCGATGCTCCGATGGTAGCCGACCTCGAAAAGCGCGACTGCCGCTTCGGTGTACGCGCCGTTTCTCCTGACGGTTTGCAGAAGAGTGAAATCTCTTGGAGCAACTATCAGGAAGTTGCATACGACACACCGTCTACAGAGGTAGCTATCGACCGCCAGGTTATCAAGCCGAACGAGCAGTTCAAGGTTTACTACGAGGACCAGTTCGCACCGAACGCTAAGTCGTTCCGTCTGCTCAACGCACAGACAGGTGCTCAGGTAGGCGAGACGTACTCAAATTGCAACCAGTTCACAACTTCTGTAGCAGAGGTTGGCGTTTACGACCTTGAGGTTGTTAACGATAAGGGTGCAACAGAGATATTCCGCGGCAAGGTTATCATCTCTCCGGAGAAGACTGGTGCTGTGCCAGTTGTTGAGACTGTAACTGCTGACAAGCAGACAGCTGAGACAACAGAGGAAATCAAGCTCAACTACACATCTCGCGACGGCGAGGGTAAGGTGTCACGCGGTCTTGTTGTAAAGGATCCGAACATGCTCCTGATCCCGGCTGAGGTAACACTCGACGGTGGCAACAACACAAGCATGGCTTACTCTTACGCTCTCTGGGTTAAGGTAGACAACTATGCTCACGACAAGCAGGGTACAAACCTCATCCAGAAGAACACTATCTCTGACAAGTGGCCTCACAACAACTGGGGTGACCTCTGGGTACAGATACGTCCAGAAATTCAGGCTGGTAACAGCGAGTGTAAACAATATCACGCGGCTAACGAGGTGTCGTTTAATACCTTCGGTTGGACGAGTCACGACTGTCCAAGAGAATCGATGATGTCTACAGGCTACAGTCTCAACCCGGGTGTTTGGAACCACATCGTCGTTACTCAGGCTTCTGACAAGCAGCAGAAGATCTACTTCAACGGCAAGTGCGTAGCAGGTCCTAACAACTTTGCTGCATCTAACCTCCGTGAGAACAGCACTGACTCACGCATTAATACTTCTGAGCACGCCAACGTGTTCATCGGTGGTGGCGGTGTTTACAAGGCAGGTCTGAACGCAACTATCGATGAGGTTCAGGTTTGGAACAAGCCTCTTACCGATGCTGAGGTGGTTCGCGCAATGCAGGGCTACGCAGCTAACGAGATTCCTGAGGGACTCATGGGCTACTACACCTTCGAGGAGATGGACAAGAGCGACTCTACATTCGTTAACCTTGGTAAGGCAGGTGCTCAGTACAAGGCAAGAATGGTTGTGATGAACGGCTCTGGCGGTGAGAATACTTCTACAGCATCTTACAAGACAGTAGGTGCAAACAACGAGGTAACAGGCTATCCTGGCATCGACGGTACACTCGAGGTTAAGACTTCACACACATGGCAGCTCAATGGTGGTCGCATCTCTTCAGAGACCGATAAGGCTGCTGTCGTAACATTCGCTCGTCCGGGCGAGTATGAGGCAGGCGTTAAGCTCACCAACTTCTGGGGCGAGTCTGAGAAGGCACTTGAGAACGTACTCGTTATCACAGGTGTTGACGCAATCAACGACGTTAAGGACGCAGCAGGCTTCTCTGTTTATCCTAACCCGTTCGTAGAGAGCGTAAACCTCCGCTTCTCTGAGGGTGGCTTCTACACTATCAACATCGTAAGCGCAGCAGGTGCAGTGCTCCAGAGCAACGACTTCCGTGCTGATGCCGGCGAGACAGTGAACGTAGCTGTTCAGGGTGGCAAGGGCATGTACATCGTGCAGGTGCTCAAGGACGGCAAGCCGTTCAAGGCTCTCAACGTAATCAAGAAGTAATAACAACGAATAGTGAACCGGCGGGTGGCGCTGCCGCCTCGCCGGTTCCACCTATATTCATTTATTAAAAAACAAACAATGAACAACAAATCAAACGAGAAAAGCAGTATGGTGCTGAAAGCAGCCTTTGCGATGCTCGCAGCAGGTATGCCAATGCAGTATGCTTCTGCCAATGGCAACGTGGCTCCTAATGCTTTGACACAGGCTCAGGGCTCTGTCGTTCAGGGTACTGTTAAGGATGGTACTGGCGAACCACTTATCGGCGTTAGCGTTGTAGTGAAGGGTGCCACTGGTCTTGGTGTAGTGACCGACATCGACGGTAACTACAAAATCAACGTTAAGGACAAGAACGCTGTCTTGGTGTTCTCTTACATCGGCTACACACCGCAGGAGGTAAAGATCGGCGGTCGTTCAAGCGTAGATGTAACCATGAAGGACGAGAGCTCAGTGCTCAAGGAGGTCGTAGTAACCGCCATGGGTATCAAGCGTAAAGAGTCGTCACTTACTTACTCTACACAGCAGGTGAAGGCTTCTGACCTCAACCGTGTGCAGGATCCGAACGTTGCCAACTCTCTCGAGGGTAAGGTATCTGGTGTAACCATCACTCCGTCAGCAGGTGGTGCAGGTGGTGCTTCTAAGATTATCCTCCGTGGTAACAAGTCAATCCTCGGTTCGTCTACTCCGCTTATCGTTGTCGACGGTGTTCCTATGAACAACTCGCAGCGCGGCCAGGTAGGCTCTGGTGCTAACATGCTTACAACAGGCGTATCTGAGGGTAGCGACGCTCTCTCAATGATCAACCCTGACGATATCGAGTCAATCAACGTGCTGAAGGGTGCCAACGCTGCCGCTCTTTACGGTTCGGAGGCTGCCAACGGTGTCCTCATGATCACCACAAAGAAGGGTCGCGAGGGCAAGGTTAGCGTTAACTTCTCTTCTAACGTTACATTCGACACTCCGCTCACAACTCCGAAAATACAGAACGTTTACGGTGCTGCTATCGACGAGAACGCTCACACTATGAGCATCAGCAGCTGGGGCGAGAAGTTGTCTTCACGTTCTAACGACCAGCTCATCGTTCAGACTCCGATGTACGGCGAGCACTTCGGCAATACAATGAACGAGGTACACCTCCGCAACCGCGCGGGCGACGACGTTGCCGACTTCTTCAAGACTGGTGTTACAACCAACAACTCTATCGCACTCTCTGGCGGTACAGACAAGATGAGCAGCTACTTCTCTTATGGTAACTCTCACGCAAACGGTATGATTGAGAACAACTCATACAACCGTCACACTTTCTCTTTCCGTCAGAACTTCAAGTTCTACGACCGCGCTTCTATCGACGTGTCGATGAACTACATCCAGACAAAGACAAAGAACCGTCCTGGTGGTGGTATCACAATGAACCCGATCTACCACTTGTACATGATGCCGCGTAACATCGACCTCAACTACTATCGCAACAACTACCGCGTTGACAACGGTACTTGGCTCACAGGCTTGCAGACATACTTCAAGCGCACGGGCAGCACATATACAAAGGTTAAGGAGCAGGGCACTGTAACAGGTCAGCCGATGCAGAACTGGGCTTACTCAGCTCAGGGACAGAACAACCCGTACTGGCTTGTTAACCAGAACTCGGGTGTTGCTAAGGAAGACCGCTTCTTCGGTAATGTTACCGGTTCACTCGACATCTACGACGGTCTCTCGTTCCAGGCTCGTTTGGGTATGGACTTCACAAAGTACGAGAGCGAGTCGAAGCGTTACGCTACAACATGGCTCCCGGCTTCTATGGAAGACCTCGGTCGCTACTGGTGGAGCTACTCTAAGACAACCGACCTCTACACCGACTTCATGCTTACCTACAACAAGACATTCGGCGATTGGGACGTTTCTGCAACAGCTGGTTATGTAGGCCACATCCGCAAGTCGTTCGGTCATAGCAACGACGTGACTGCTACATATTACTATGGTGACCGCGAGCACCTCTCTACAATGGCTAACTACTTCTCTACAGCAGCTGGTGGTCCTGGCGCTACATCGCCAAGCCAGAGCTCTGACTGGAACAAGGGTGCTGTTGTAACAGGTCAGATTGGTTGGAAGGAAATGGTTTACTTCGATGGTTCATACCGTCGCGACTGGTACCGCGCCTTCCGTCAGTTCAAGGATCGTGGTACGCCTGAGGATTACGGCTACTTCGGCTTCGGTGCGAACGCTATCGTAAGCAACCTCGTTAAGCTTCCGGAGTGGTTCAACTACTTGAAGTACCGTGCTTCTTACTCAGAGGTAGGTAACTCTATCCCGGGTATCGTTTACGCCGGTGCTACACGCAACTTCGAGACAGGTGCGTTGGTTCCGTCTTCATGGGCTACCTTCAAGGATCCGCGTCCTGAGAAGACAGCTTCTTTCGAGACCGGTATCGAGGCATTGTTCCTCAACAACCGCTTGAGCCTCGACTTGACATACTACAACTCTACAATGTCTAACCTCTACCTCGTTGGTACTAACGCTTCTGGCAAGCAAATCCCGATGAACTCGGCTAAGATCCGCAACCAGGGTATTGAGGCAACTGTAGGCTACGACTTCAAGTTCGGCCAGCTCCGTTGGAAGACATCTTACAACCTCTCTTACAACGACAACAAGATTCTCCGTACAGCTTACGACGAGGAGACTGGTAAGGAGAACGTTATCGCTACATACGTAGGCGGTGTACAGGTGCTCTACAAGGAAGGCGGCGCAATGGGCGACATGTACGTAACAGACATCAAGCGCGACGAGAACGGTCACTACGTTCTTAACGCTAAGGGTGGTCTGTCTATGGAGACTGAGTCAAGCAAGACATACGGCAAGTTCGTAGGCAACCAGAACGCTAAGTGGCAGATGGGTTGGTCTAACAGCTTCACATGGAAGGACCTCACACTCTCGTTCCTCATCAACGGCCGTATCGGTGGCAAGGTGCTCTCTATGACAGAGTCGTTCCTCGACGGTGCAGGCTTGTCACAGCGTACAGCTGACGCTCGCCTCTACGCTGAGAAGAACAACATCTACGCTGACGCTATCTATGGCAACAACATCCTGGGTATCCGTCTTGACGATGGTTCAGGCCGTATCGTTCCTATCGAGTCTTACTACAACTCTGTTGGTGGTGTAACTCCTCAGGACATCGAACGCTACCTCTACAGCGGCACCAACTTCCGTCTGCGTGAGCTCTCTCTCGGTTATACATTCCGCAACCTCTTCGGTCAGAACAAGAACCTGAGCCTCTCATTCATCGCTCGTAACTTGTTCTTCCTCTACAAGGATGCTCCCGTTGACCCGGACGTATCGCTCTCTACAGGCACAGGTCTCGGCGCATTCGAGGTATTCAATATGCCGTCGTCACGTTCGTTCGGCTTCTCATTGAATGTAAACTTCTAAAACAATTCAAAAAAGTAAAAAAGAATTATGAAAAATTCAAAGATATTTGTTTACGCTGCGCTTGCGCTCTCTGCCTTCGGTATGCAGTCGTGTCTCGACTACGACACTCCGGGTGACGAGTTCAACGCAAACCAGACTGTCGTGCCTCCAGTGATCAGCTCTGGTAAAGCGGATGTCATCGACTACGAGAAGGTGATTTCTGACGAGGGTGTTGCAGAGGCTATCATGGCACTTGACGATAACATCCGTACTGCTCAGACCGGTGTTTATGGTATCCGTGGCGGTAAGGATGGTGGTGCTCCTGTGGCACACGCTTACCAGTTCTGCTACTCGCTCGGTCCTGACAACTATGTACAGTACTTCTGCGTACCTCACTACGACTTCCCGTACTCTAACTTCACATTGCGTTCTACATACGACATGTGTAAGGGTTCTATCGGTGGTCCTGGCAGCGGTTTCTCTTCAGCTAAGCTCTACATCGCTCCGCTGTTGAACACAGAGAAGATCGACTCAGTTCCTGAGTTGAAGGCTATCTTCCTCACACTCTTCAACTACTCGGCTATCGAGAACGCCGACCTCTTCGGTCCGATGCCTTATGAGGAGTTCAAGGCTCTGCGCGACAAGTCGCCGTTCAAGTATAACGACGTACGTACTATCTACTATGGTGTTAAGAAGAACCTCGATGACGCTGTTGCATGTCTTAAGTACTATAAGGACAACCGTTCTGAGGCTTACAAGCAGGAGCTGGCTAACGTGATGTACAGCTACCTTACAATTGTAAACGATCCGTATTCAAAGACTTGGGAGGATATGGAGCCGTGGATCCGCTTCGCCAACTCGCTCAAGCTCCGCATGGCTATCCACATGAGCGGCATCGAGCCTGAGACAGCTAAGACTTGGGCAGAGGAAGCAGTTCGTGACGGTGTCATCACTGACGTTGACAATGAGGTTGCCATCTATCCGGTATTCTCTGGCAAGGACCACCCGCTGGTTGAGATCACAGGCTGGAGCGACGCCGTTATGGGTGCTTCTTTCCTTAACCTGCTTGAGAACCTCGACCACCCGTACATGAAGTATCTCTTCACAAAGAACAGCGTAGGTCTTGCTAAGTCTCCGCAGGCTGTAGAGGGTTCTTCTTGCCCGGCTACCACACCGGCGAACTCTGTATACGTAGGTATGCGTGACGGTGTAGCTCCTGGTGAAGGTCAGGCAGCAGCCAACAACCCGTACTGTGGCTACTCTATGCTCGACAAGGCTTACTTGGCTCAGACTCAGGCTCCTCTCTTCCTCATGAAGTGCTCAGAGGTTTACTTCCTCCTCGCTGAGGGCGCTCTCCGCGGTTGGAACATGGGCGGTACAGCTAAGCAGTTCTACGAGCAGGGCATCCGCAACGCTTCTCTCGAGAGCCGTTCGTTCACGGGCAACAAGTACAACGAGCTGGTTGACGACTATCTGAATGTAGAGGCTCCGAAGGGTATTGCATACGTAGACCCACAGGGTCTTACACCTGATATGCCGAGCGTAACAAAGATTGGTGTGAAGTGGAACGAGGGCGACTCTCCTGAGGTTAAGCTCGAGAAGATCATCACTCAGAAGTACATCGCTTCTTTCCCGTACAGCTACGAGTCATGGGTTGACCTTCGTCGTGTAGGCTATCCTAAGCTCTTCCCGATCCTCGGTGTTGCTGATAGCGACGGCACAATCAAGGCTGGCGATTCGAAGGTACAGACAAAGGAGAACATCATGCGTCGTATTCCTTGGGCTTCTGACGATCCTCAGACTAAGGAGGACATCGCTAACACTGGTATCCCAGCTCTCGGTGAGGGTGCTACGGATACTCAGGGTCAGCACCTCTGGTGGGATAACGGAGCTTCTAACTTCTAATCCGCACGTTTAGATTTGTATATATAAAAAGGGCAGGGTTCCGGTTTCGGAACCCTGCTTTTTTTGTCAAATAGGTCCTAATCCCAAATTTCTATATAACTTTTGGGATTACAATCCCAAATTTATATATGATTTTTGGGATTAGGGCAATTTTTTCGAGATGAAGTGGAACTCACGTCGTGCCAACACTCAATTTCCTTCTTCGTTCCTAACGGCGTATGATGTGAAGGAAAAGGCTGTGGTGACTCCCGAGAACTGGATAGAATGGGTTGTGTAGGGTGCTATGAAGCTATAAATAAAATCGAGTAGGCGAAAATATCTACCATATCTTCCATCCGTCGCACAACATGCTGTGTATCAGTGAAGTAATGGCTGGAAGATACCTGAACAATAGGGGTTATCTTCCAGCCTATCTTCCAGTTTGTCTTCCAGCTCATCTTACATCCGTCTCTCGACATTTTGCCGTAGCGTGGCAACCTTGTTGTTGTGGCGTGGCAACCTTGTTGTTGTGGCGTGGCAATATTGTTGTTGTAGCGTGGCAACCTTGTTGTTGTAGCGTGGCAACCTTGTTGTTGTAGCGTGGCAATCTTGTTGTTGTAGCATGGCAATATTTTGGGGGTGCAGCGGTCTCCGCTGCACCAACATAGCTTCAGATAAGAATCTCCCACGGAACACGCAGAACCCACAGAACCTTCTGGCAGGTAAGAGCCTCCCACAGATTTCACAGATGTACACAGATTTTTCTTCTCCGCCAGTCGTTTCTGTGTGTTCCGTGAATTCTGTGGGGAAGATAGTTTTGTGGCTGCGTGGGTATGGCAGGGATGCCATACCCTCCTAATCTGTGTTAATCTGTGCAATCTGTGGGAGAATGTTCTCCGCCAGCCAGAGTGGTTTCTGAATTCTGTGGGAAGATAGTTTGGTGGCTGCGTGGGTATGGCAGGGATGCCATACCCTCCTAATCTGTGAAAATCTGTGCAATCTGTGGGAGTTTTCGTAGGAGGGTATGGCATCCCTGCCATACCCACGCTGCCCTCTTATGGGTTGCAGCGATCTCCGCAGCACCAACCAAGCACTCGTGCACCAACATTAATTATCCCACGGAATTCACGGAATTCACAGAAATTTCTGGCGGAGGATATTCTCCCACAGATTTCACAGATTTTCACAGAAGTAGGAGGGTATGGCATCCCTGCCATACCCACGCCGCCCTCCGAATTCCTTCCACAGAACCCACTCCAAGTTTGTTTGCGCAAGTCCTCCCACGGAATTCACGGAATTCACAGAAATTTCTGGCGGAGGATATTCTCCCACGGATTTCACAGATGCTCACAGATTTTTAGGCTGCGTTTTTGCCTCCTAATCTGTGCACATCCGTGCAATCCGTGGGGGTTTTCGTAGGAGGGTATGGCATCCCTGCCATACCCACGCTGCCCTCCGAATTCCTTCCGCAGAACCCATTCCAAGTTTGTTTGCGCAAGTCCTCCCACGGAATTCACGGAAGCTTCAGGTGGGGAATATTCTCCCATAGATTGCACAGAATACACAGAAGCTTCTGGCGGAGAAGAGCCTCCCACGGATTTCACAGATGTACACAGATTTTTCTTCCCCACCTGTCGTTTCTGTGTTCCGTGAATTCTGTGGGAAGATAGTTTTGTGGCTGCCATACCCACGCCGTCCTTCGAATTCCTTCCATAGAACCCACTCCAAGTTTGTTTGCGCAAGTCCTCCCACAGAATTCACAGAATTCACAGAAGCTTCAGGCGGAGGATATTCTCCCACGGATTTCACAGAATTCACAGATTTTTCTTCTCCGCCAGTTGTTTCTGTGTGTTCCGTGAATTCTGTGGGAAGATAGTTTTGTGGCTGCGTGGGTATGGCAGGGATGCCCTCCGAATTCCTTCCACAGAACCCATTCCAAGTTTGTTTGCGCAAGTCCTCCCACGGAATTCACGGAATTCACAGAAGTTTCAGGCGGAGGATATTCTCCCACGGATTTCACAGAATACACAGAAACGACTGGCGGAGAAGAGCCTCCCACGGATTTCACAGATGTACACAGATTTTTCTTCTCCGCCAGTCGTTTCTGTGTGTTCCGTGAATTCTGTGGGGAAGATAGTTTTGTGGCTGCGTGGGTATGGCAGGGATGCCATACCCTCCTAATCTGTGTTAATCTGTGCAATCTGTGGGAGAATGTTCTCCGCCAGCCAGAGTGGTTTCTGAATTCTGTGGGAAGATAGTTTGGTGGCTGCGTGGGTATGGCAGGGATGCCATACCCTCCTAATCTGTGAAAATCTGTGCAATCTGTGGGAGTTTTCGTAGGAGGGTATGGCATCCCTGCCATACCCACGCTGCCCTCTTATGGGTTGCAGCGATCTCCGCAGCACCAACCAAGCACTCGTGCACCAACATTAATTATCCCACGGAATTCACGGAATTCACAGAAATTTCTGGCGGAGGATATTCTCCCACAGATTTCACAGATTTTCACAGAAGTAGGAGGGTATGGCATCCCTGCCATACCCACGCCGCCCTCCGAATTCCTTCCACAGAACCCACTCCAAGTTTGTTTGCGCAAGTCCTCCCACGGAATTCACGGAATTCACAGAAATTTCTGGCGGAGGATATTCTCCCACGGATTTCACAGATGCTCACAGATTTTTAGGCTGCGTTTTTGCCTCCTAATCTGTGCACATCCGTGCAATCCGTGGGGGTTTTCGTAGGAGGGTATGGCATCCCTGCCATACCCACGCTGCCCTCCGAATTCCTTCCGCAGAACCCATTCCAAGTTTGTTTGCGCAAGTCCTCCCACGGAATTCACGGAAGCTTCAGGTGGGGAATATTCTCCCATAGATTGCACAGAATACACAGAAGCTTCTGGCGGAGAAGAGCCTCCCACGGATTTCACAGATGTACACAGATTTTTCTTCCCCACCTGTCGTTTCTGTGTTCCGTGAATTCTGTGGGAAGATAGTTTTGTGGCTGCCATACCCACGCCGTCCTTCGAATTCCTTCCATAGAACCCACTCCAAGTTTGTTTGCGCAAGTCCTCCCACAGAATTCACAGAATTCACAGAAGCTTCAGGCGGAGGATATTCTCCCACGGATTTCACAGAATTCACAGATTTTTCTTCTCCGCCAGTTGTTTCTGTGTGTTCCGTGAATTCTGTGGGAAGATAGTTTTGTGGCTGCGTGGGTATGGCAGGGATGCCCTCCGAATTCCTTCCACAGAACCCATTCCAAGTTTGTTTGCGCAAGTCCTCCCACGGAATTCACGGAATTCACAGAAGTTTCAGGCGGAGGATATTCTCCCACGGATTTCACAGAATACACAGAAGCTTCTGGCGGAGAAGAGCCTCCCACAGATTTCACAGATGCGCACAGATGGTTAGGCTGCGTAGGCTTCTGTGGGAAGATAGTTTGGTGGCTGCGTGGGTATGGCAGGATGCCATACCCTCCTAATCTGTATATCCGTGCAATCTGTGGGAGAATACCTTGCGCCAGAAACTTCTGTGGGTTCTGTGGCTTCTGTGGGAAGATAGTTTGGTGGCTACCTGATGGACAATCTTTGGGTGGAAAATAAAAAAATGGAATTAAATGGAATTGTTGTTTCGATTTTTTTTTGTATCTTTGCCACGAGAATATCCTAATATAACTAACTAAAACAAATTAACAAAAAAGCATGAAGAAAAAAGTACTTCTGTCTACACTTGCAATGGCTACATTCCTGTCAGCTATGCCGAGTGTAAACGCTGTTGCTGCTGATGACAGCAAAGCAAGCGCAGTTTACGACTTCAGCGGTTTCAACGACGTGAATCTCATCAACCTGTTCTACCAGGTTTCTCAGGACGGTCGCAAGTATCCTACTGAAGCAGAGTTCGCAGCTGCAGGTATTCAGCAGAGTGACATCGCCTTTATCCGTTCGCACGTGCGCAATAAGGGCATCATCGACCGCTCAGGTCGTCTTATCAAGGACACCTACGAGAAGCGTAATCTTTGGATGAATATTCCGATGGATGTAGGTAAGGATGGTGAGGTTGGTCATCCAAATGGTCGTTTCGCGAGCGATGTTTACTCGATGTGGAACTACACAAACATCTTCGGTTCTTGGAACCACGGATTCTTCTCTGCACCTGCAGCATGGACTGACGCAGCTCACAAGAACGGTTCTGACATCTACTCTGGTATCAAGTTCTTCGACACAACTGGCGGTCGTCCTGACGGAGCTGGCAGCTGGATTCAGTATTGTACAGAAAAGGACGCTAACGGCAACTTCAAGTATGTAGACGCAATAATCAACTGCTTGATGTACTTCGGCTTCGACGGTATCAACTACAACTGGGAGGATTCTGGCTACAACAGGACAGATATCGTGAACTTCCACCGCGCTCTCTGGAAGAAGGCTGCTGAGAATGGTTTCGACAACTACCACAGCGGTATCTACACCAGCCAGAACTCTATCTCAAGCGCTATGCAGGCAAAGTGGCTGCTCGGCGACAAGGAAGGTCGTACACACGACTTGATGCTCAACTATTCGAGCGGTGACTTCTCTTATCAGCTCAGCAGCTCTGCTAAGGTGGCTATCGACGCTACCGGTTCTACAGACGGCATCTACGCAGGTATGTGGTTCGTAACCATGAACCGCGGTTGGAATCGTCTTAATGCAGACGATTATTCAAAGCGGATGAACATCTGTCTTTGGGGTGAGCACGCACAGAGCCGTATCTGGTCGTACAACGTAGGTGCTGATGCTTATGAGCAGCAGGCTAACTACCAGTATCTGATGGAGCGTTTGATGTCTGGTGGTAACCGCAATCCACTCCAGCGTCCAGCAGTAAGCAATACGGGTAACGAATGGGAAGTGAAAGAAGGTAAGGACAAACCGTTGCAGAACTACGCAGGTTTGGCAACATGGATTCCGGAGCGCTCTTCTATCTTCGGTAATCTGCCGTTCGCTACCAACTTTAACCTTGGTAATGGCGACCGCTATGCTTACAAGGGAAAGAAGACAGCAGGTTCATGGTACAATATGGCTACACAGGACGTAGTGCCGACATATCGTTGGCTCGTTGTTAAGCCAGGCACACAGACTGTAAGCACAGATATCGACGCTACATTCACACACGCTGACCAGTATATCGGTGGTTCAAGTCTCTTGCTCACTGGTAAGGCTACTGCTACAGGCACAGACGTAGTGCTCTACAAGACTGACCTCAACGTATCGGCAGGCAACCCGTTCGCTAAGATTGCCGTTAAGAGCGGCAAGGAGGGCACAAACGCTTCTTCGCTCTATGTAATCGTTCAGAAGGCTGACGGCTCATGGGTAGAGGCACCGGTAGGCAACGTAACAGGTGCTAACTGGCAGGAAGTGAAGGTGGCTCTCAACGGCGTTTCAAAGAGCGACGTCATCAAGCACATCGGTCTGCGTGTAAAGGGTAGCGACAACGCTTACAAGATGTATGTAGGCAAGCTCGAAATCAACGACGACGTTAAGGCTACACCGGCTGCAATCAAGAACCTCACTGTAGAAGTGAAGGAAGAGACAAAGACATCGCTCACAGCAAAGGTATTCTGGGGCGTAGACGCAAAGGCTCAGAAGCGTGCTGCATGGGATCTCGTTTACAACGACGAGGCTAACATCGATCACTTCGAGGTGCTCTATAAGAACGGCGAGAATGGTAAGGTTTCTGAGGTTGGTCGCACAACAACTTGGGCTACGCTCGTTAACGATATTCAGCTCGGAGCTACTGATGAGCCGTACATCGGCGTACGTTCAGTGTCTACCGACTTGAAGACTTACTCATCAGTAGAGTGGGTGAAGGTGACACGTGGCGACATTGCTTCACTGCCAGAATATTCTAAGGACTTGTATGATACCAGTCAGCTTGATAAATATGCTGACGGTGTTGAGACTGCTCAGAAGACACGTTTCGTAACTGACGTTACAACAGCAGGTGCAACAGGCAACCTTAATTATCATGGCGGTAAAGCTATTGCTGACGGCACTAACTATAGTCACCCAGCTGGCCATGTGCTCAAGGTTAAGCAGGGCGAGAAGGTAGACCTCACCATCAAGTGTAATGTAAGTGACGATGGTTTGCGTTACTGCTTCGTAGGTGGATGGCTTGACTTTAACTGCGACAACCGCTTCGGTCCGAATGATATTAATGTAGACAAGGAGCAGGGCGAGCGTCTGTTCAGATTTGGCGAGGCACGTCACAGGGGTGGTTATCCAGAAATTGAAACAGGTAAGACCTACTCGTTCACAGTGCCTACAAATGCTAAGCCAGGCAAGAGCCGTCTGCGTGTTGTGTTCTCTGACCTTTGGTTTGAGAACGCATTCCTCCCTGCAGGTTACACAAGCAAGGGCTTCACAATTGACTTCGACGTAGAGATTTATGGCGACAACCCGAGCCGTGGATTCCTTCCTGACATCCACGATCAGGGCGTAGCTGACGAGCCGGAAAACCTCACTGGTGGTGTTGTTGACGCTATCAACTCTGCAAGCCAGGGCGTTTCTAAGGTAGAGGCAGCTGATGGCAAGTTTAACTTCCAGAACGTAGAGAAGGCATGGGTTTACGATGCAAGCGGCGTACTCGTTAAGTACCTCGTTAACCCGACATCGTTCGACGCTCAGCAGCTCGCTTCTGGCGTTTACCTCGTGAAGATGCAGAACGGCAAAATCATCCGTTCGCAGAAGCTCGTTAAGTAAAAGCCCCTCCCAACCCTCCCCGTCGGGGAGGGCTAAGGATAGCTTAAAGAGGCTTGCTTCGGCTTAGCTTTTTCGGCTTATAAAGGCTTAAGAAGGCTTAGTTCGGCTTAGGCAAAACAACAATAAAAGGCGCAACCGTACGGGTTGCGCCTTTTTTCGTAGCAAAACTGCGCATTTGTTTGTTTTTCTCATCGCAAAAGTGTAGTTTTGCAGAATAAACCCTAATAGAACAGCTATCAATAGGGGCACCATGTTGAAGACATCTTCAGCAAGCCCGAAGCAAAAAGCAAAGACTATGAACAAAACAGTAATTCTAACGCTTACAGCAGCAGCCCTGCTGTCGACAACCGACGCTGTGGCACAGTTGAAATATCCGGCAACGGCGAAGGACAACACCGTTGACGAGTACTTCGGAGAGAAGGTGGCAGACCCGTACCGTTGGTTGGAGAACGACACGAGCGCAGCCACGGCAGAGTGGGTGAGAGAGGAGAACCTCGTGAGCCGGAAATATCTCGACAACATACCCATGCGCAAGGCGATACTGAAGCGCCTGAAGGAGACCGCTAACTACGAGAAGCGAGGCATGACATTCGAGCGCGGCGGCAAGTGGTACGCTTACCGCAACGACGGACTGCAGAACCAGGCGGTGCTCTACCAGATGGACCGCTACGACGCGCCCGTCAGCGAGTGGCGCGTGTGGCTCGACCCGAACACGTTGAGCACCGACGGCACGGTAGCGCTGAAGAGCACCACGTTCTCGCACGACGGCAAGTATATGGCGTATGTCATCTCGCGCAACGGATCGGACTGGGAGGAGATATACGTGAAGGACGTGGCGACGGGCAAGACGCTCGACGACCATATCGTGTGGGCGAAGTTCACGAAAGCCACATGGGTGGGCGACGGCTTCTACTACAGTGCCTACGACGCGCCCGAGAAAGGCAAGGAGACATCAGCCAAGAACGCCGTGCAGAAGATATACTACCACCGCATAGGCACACCGCAGAGCGCCGACCGCCTGTTCTATCAGAACCCGTCGCAGCCGCTGCGCTTCTACGAGGTGAGCGTGAACAAGGAGGAGACCGTGATGTACCTCACTGAGGCAGGCATGGACAACGGCAACAACCTCTATGTGCGCGACATGACGCAGCCCGATGCGCAGTTCATACAGATGTGCTCCGACCCACAATATATATATACGCCTGTGGAGACCGTTGGCAACCGTATGTATATACTCACAAACGCCGGTGCACCGAAGTACCGACTCATGGTGGCAGACGTGAACAACCCGGGCTACGCCGACTGGAAAGAGCTGGTGGGCGAGGGTGAGAGCGTGCTCGAGGACGTTACGTTCACCGCTGACAACCGCATGATACTGCAGTACGCCAAGGACAACTGCAACCAGCTTTACGTGTACGACACCGACGGCAACCGACTCAGTGAGATTGAGCTGCCAACGTTCGGCACAACATCCGTGAGCGGTGCACGCGGACAGAAAGAATTGTTCTACTCGTTCACATCGTACACCACACCAGGTGCCATCTATAGCTACGATATGGCTACGGCGAAGAGCACGCTGCTGTCTACGCCGAAGCTCGCATTCCGCACACAGGACTACGTCACGGAGATGCTTTTCTACACATCGAAGGACGGCACACGTGCTCCGCTCTTCATCACGCACAAGAAGGGGCTGAAGCTGAACGGCAAGAACCCGCTGCTGCTCTACGGCTACGGCGGCTTCAACGTGACGTACAAACCACACTTCCTGTCGAACATGATTCCGTTCATGGAGCGCGGCGGCGTATATGTTCACGCTGTGCTGCGCGGTGGCGGTGAGTATGGCGAGCAGTGGCATGTGGCTGGCACGAAGCTGCAGAAGCAGAACGTGTTCGACGACTTCATCTCGGCTGCCGAATTCCTTATTGATAAGGGCTACACCTCGAAGGACTATCTCGCCATACAGGGCGGAAGCAACGGCGGACTGCTCGTCGGAGCCTGCATGACGCAGCGCCCCGACCTCTTCCGTGTCTGCCTGCCCGCAGTGGGCGTTATGGATATGTTGCGCTACCATAAGTTCACCATCGGCTGGAACTGGGCACCCGACTACGGCACATCGGAGGATTCGAAGGAGATGTTTGAGTATCTCAGAGCCTACTCGCCGCTTCACACGCTGAAGCCCGGCGTGCATTATCCGGCTACGCTCGTCACCACAGCCGACCACGACGACCGCGTGGTGCCAGCCCACTCGTTCAAGTTTGCGGCACGCCTGCAGGAGTGTCAGGGCGGCACGGCTCCGGTGCTCATCAGCATCGGCGTGAACGCCGGACACGGCGGAGGAAAGCCGTTGGCAAAACGACTCGAAGAGACTGCAGATGCCATCAGCTTCACGCTTTGGAACATGGGTGTGAAGAAATAATGGAATAAGGCAAGAGGGAACACGCCCGACAGGGCATAAAGAACAAACAGAGAGAAAAAAGCAGGATATGGTACCACAGGAATATCAGAAGTTCTACTTGAAAGACGTGACGTTCGTCAATCTGATGATGCGTCGCATATACAACGTGCTCATCGTGGCAAACCCCTACGATGCGTTCATGCTCGAGGACGACGGACGCGTGGAGGAGAAGATATACAACGAGTATGTGGAGCTCGGTCTGCGCTATCCGCCTACGTTTACACAGGTGAGCACCACGGAGGAGGCGCGACAGGTGCTACGTACAATGCACATCGACCTCGTAATCTGTATGCCGGGCAACGCTGACAACGACGCGTTCAGCGTGGCGCGTGACATAAAGGCGGAGTTTCCACATATGCACTGCATAGTGCTCACGCCCTTCTCGCATGGCATCACGAAGCGCATGGAGAACGAAGACCTC
>ERZ1034939.532-NODE-532-length-23865-cov-13.280638_pt1 | contig 23865 bp, 19 predicted proteins | sample MGYA00520626_ERZ1034939 | MGnify/ENA primary metagenome ERZ1034939 (study PRJEB33766, sample SAMN09781751) | gut metagenome | biome: gut microbiome | host: Homo sapiens | place: Madagascar | study: EMG produced TPA metagenomics assembly of the PRJNA485056 data...
CCCCCGGATTCCCGGTGGGAGTTCTAGACCTTGTCGGCCTTAGTACATACCGCCGCCCTGCTGACCAGCGGTAGCAGCAGCGATAGCATCCTCAAGCTGAGTGTTCTTGGGCACATCGGAGACGGTGGCCTCGGTGATGAGAATCAGGCTGGCGACAGAAGCAGCGTTCTGCAGGGTGACGCGGCTGACCTTGACGGGGTCGAGGACGCCCATCTCAATCATGTCGCCCCACTCGCCGTTGGCAGAGTTGAGACCCTGGCCGGCGGGCAGCTCGGCAACCTTGTCGACCACGACAGCGCCCTCAAAGCCAGCGTTCTTGGCGATGGTAGCGACCGGAGCGGTCAGAGCCTTCTTGACGATATCGACGCCGATCTTCTCCTCGGGGTCGTCGATCTCGACAGCATCGAGCGCAGGCGCAGCGTCCATGAAGGCGACGCCGCCGCCAGCGACAATGCCCTCCTCGACAGCAGCGCGGGTTGCCTGCAGGGCGTCCTCGACGCGGTGCTTGATCTCCTTGAGCTCGGACTCGGTAGCAGCGCCGACCTTGATGACGGCAACGCCACCGGAGAGCTTGGCCAGGCGCTCCTGGAGCTTCTCGCGGTCGAAGTCAGAGGTGGTGTTCTCCATCTCGCCCTTGATCTGGGCGATGCGGGCGTCGATGGCCTCCTTGGAGCCAGCGCCGCCGACGACGACGGTGTTGTCCTTGGAGATGGTGACGGACTTAGCGGTACCGAGCATATCGGCGGTGATGTCAGCGACCTTCACGCCCAGCTCGTCCAGAGCAGCCTGGCCACCGGTGAGGACGGCGATGTCCTCGAGGATGCGCTTGCGGCGATCGCCGTAGCCCGGAGCCTTGACGGCGCAGACGTTGAGGGCGCCACGGATCTTGTTGAGGACGAGGGTGGGCAGGGCCTCGCCGTCGATGTCCTCAGCGATGATGAGCAGGCCACGGCCGGCGCGCTGGACAGCCTCGAGAACGGGCATGATGTCCTGGACGCTGGAGATCTTCTGGTCGGTGATGAGGATGTACGGATCCTTCATCACGGCCTCCATGCGGTCGTTATCCGTGACGAAGTAAGCGGAGACGTAGCCCTTGTCGAACTGCATGCCCTCGACAGTGTCGATGGTGATGTCGAACGTCTGGGAATCCTCGACGGTGATGACGCCGTCCTTGCCCACGACCTCCATAGCCTCGGCGATCTTCTCGCCGACCTCGGGGTCACCGGCAGAGATGGTACCGACGGAAGCAATCTGCTCCTTGGTCTCGACCGGCTTGGCCTGCTTCTTCATCTCGGCGACGGCGGCGTTGACGGCCTTGTCGATGCCGCGACGGATGGCCAGCGGGTTGGCGCCAGCGGCGACGTTGCGCAGGCCGTCGTTGACGATGGCCTGGGCGAGCAGGGTTGCGGTGGTGGTGCCGTCACCCACGGTGTCGTTGGTCTTGGTGGCGACCTCCTTCACCAGCTGAGCGCCCATGTTCTCGATGTTGTCCTCGAGCTCGATCTCCTTAGCGACGGAAACGCCGTCGTTGGTGATGGTCGGGGCACCGAACGTGCGCTGCAGAGCGACGTAACGGCCCTTGGGGCCCATGGTGACGGTAACGGCGTCGGCCAGAGTGTTGACGCCCTTTGCGAGCTTGGCGCGGGCATCGGTGTTGAACGTAATGTTCTTTGCCATAGTGGGTAATCCTCCAAAAGAAATGTGACTCGCGTCGCCGCTTCCGAGTCCTATGCGGCGGGCGCGTTCAAAGACGAATCAGAGATTCTGACGAGACTAGGCCTCGACGACAGCGTAGATGTCATCGGCGCGCATGAGCAGATACTTCTCGCCGTCGACCTTGACCTCGTTGCCACCGAACTTACCGTAGATGACAACGTCGCCGACCTTGACGTCCATGGGGATGCGCTCACCCTTGTCGTTGACCTTGCCGGCGCCCACGGCAACGATGGTGCCGCGCTGCGGCTTCTCCTGAGCGTTGCTGGCGATGTACAGACCAGAGGCGGTCTTCTGCTCGGCCTCGTCGGGCTTGACCAAGACGCGATCTGCAAGCGGCTTCAAAGACGACATGCTTGTTTCCTCCTTTGTGGGCCGCGCGGTCATGCCGCGCGGGTTAACCCTTTTTGTTTGCGTACGCGTTGAATGGTACCCACGAATGGCGGGTTATACAACACGGAGTCAAAAAATCTTATTTTTTGGCACTTAGATTTTCTGAATGCCGGGGGATAACTTAGCGGTGGCTCCCGGGGCGGACCGGAGGGCATGAAGTTTGCTGCTCTACAGTCCTGCGCAAGACGGAAAGCACATTAAGTGCTTTCCTTTGCGTGCGGAACTCGCGACAAACTTCATGCCCTCCGGTCCGCCCCGGGAGCCAGGCTAACTAATTCGGGCCCGGTATTCGGAAAAGTCAGTGCAGCAAAATGGCGATGCGGATGGACTAGCGCTCGTAGATGAGGTTACCTGCAAGGTAGGTGGCCTGAACCTTGGTAGCTTGCAGCTCCTGGGGGTCTATGGTGAGCGGGTTTTGGTCTAGGACCACTAGGTCGGCGTATTTGCCGGGCTCCAAGCTGCCGAGGTTTTGCTCGTCGCCTGCCGCATAGGCACTTCCCAAGGTGTAGTTGCGCAGGGCCGTTGCCGCGTCGATACGCTCACTCGGTAACCAGCCGCCCTCGGGCCAGTGGCTGCGGGGGTCTTGGCGCGTGATAGCCGTGTAGAGCACGTTCATGCTGGTAACGGCTGTGATGGGGCTATCGGTGCCGAAGGCTTGGCGGATGCCGCGCTGCTTATAGGTCGCAAACGGCCACATGATGTGGCTGCGCTCCAAGCCCAAATCACGCTCGGGGCCGCCTGGATCGAGCGTGATATGGCAGGGCTGGCTCGAGGCGATCACATTGAGCTTGCGCAGACGATCGATGTCCTCGGGCAGTAGATTCTCGAGATGTTCAAGCGTGTTATGGCCGTGGTGGGGCAAGCCGTAGAGCTCTGCCGCCTCCTCAAAGATATCCAGTGCAGCATGGATGGCGCCGTCGCCGATAACGTGAATGCGCACGGTGTGGCCGCGCTCGGCTGCCGCCAGAACCAACTTGCGCATGCGCTCGGCGGGAACCGTCAGGCGGCCCTGGTCGCCCGGGAAGCGCGGATTAGCATAGGGCTCGGTGAGATATGCCGTGTGTTCGCTCGACACGCCATCGAAGAACTGCTTAAAGCCCGGAGCCGAGAGCAACGCGTTGTCTGCGTAACGAGTCTGAAGTTCTTCCAAGCGCGATTGGTCATCCAGCAGTGTGGGGAACAGATGGGCACGAATGCCCAGCTTGCCGGCTGTCTGCAGTTTGTCGTAGACGTCGTCGCGGATAAAATCGCAACCTGGCATGGGCATGAGCGACATATCGCAGATCGAGGTGATGCCCTGCTCGGCCATGCGCTTCATTTGATCGGCGTAGGCGCTCGCGATGCGGTCCTCGCCCAGCCACTCAAGACAACGCGGCAGCAGCTGCATGGCCGCAGCCTCGTGGGCAATACCCGTGAGCTCGCCATTTGCATCCCTGTCGTAGCTACCACCCGCCGGCGGCTCGCTGTCGCACGTCACGCCAAGCGCCTCGAGCGCGCGGCTATTGAGCCACAGCGTATGCCCGTCGCCCGAGTACATCACACAGGGGCGGTCGGGAAAGGCCGCATCGAGCGATACCTTGGTGGGATGCTCGGGCGGGTCCCAGCGGTAATCACGCCAGCCCTGCGTCACGACCCAAGCGTCATCGGGCAGGTCTTGAGAAAACTCGAGCGCATGCTGGACCAGCGCTGCCTCGGACGTGCCCATATCCATGAGCATATACGGCGAGGAGCCAACCGAGGTATGAAAGAAGTGCAAGTGCGCGTCATGGAAACCGGGGCAGACAAACTGCTCACCGTAGTCGATAACCGGCGTGGCGGCGGGAGCGGCGGCAATCACGTCATCAGGCTTGCCGACTGCGACGATACGGTCGCCTGCGATGGCAATCGCCAGCTCGCGGGCGGTATCGATGCCGTCTTGCGCGGTAAAGACGTTCTTGGAGCGGATAATCCGATCGATATGTAGCATGGGCGCCCCCATCTCTGGCAGGAAATTCAATATCCTCGAGTGTACTCCCCCACCCCTGATACAAAACGCCAAGCGGCAAACGGCGACTTTCCCCACCCCAACGGCCCCTACCTGCCACCTGGGGACGGGGTAGAAATGGTAGATTTCAAGCTTGACAATCGCATTTGAAGCTGCATGCGCAAGCAATCTGGACCTGTCAAGGTTACGGAGGCATCCATTTCTACCCCGTCCCCAGGTGGCAGGTGGCATACTGGAGAGAGCCTGTACGATTTTGCGATCAACCCAGCAAGGAGCAAATCGACCATGACGAAGACCAAGGCACAGCAAATTATGGCGGCGACCGAGGCGCGAGCGGCAGACGACGTCACCGCAGCCATTCAGGATATCGCCGCCGAGTTTGAGCCCTACATCATCAAGCAGCGCCGGCACTTTCATAAGCACCCCGAGCTGAGCCTTGCCGAGGAGCGCACGACCTCCGACATCGCCAACCAGCTCGACGCCATGAATATCCCCTACGAGCGCCCGCTTAAAACGGGCCTGGTGGCAACGCTTCGCGGCACCGCGCCGGATGCCTACCGCGAGGACGGCACGCCGCGCCGCCGTATCCTGCTGCGCGCCGATATCGACGCTCTGCCCGTCACCGAGCAGACTGGCGAGGAGTTCGCCAGCGTCAACGAGGGCTGCATGCACGCCTGCGGTCACGATTGCCACATCGCCATGATGCTCGGCACGCTGCAGATCCTGCGCCATATGACCGACGACATCCACGGCGAGGTCCGTATCGTCTTCCAGCCCAGTGAGGAAAACGGCCAGGGCGCCAAGCTCATGATCGGCACCGGCGTGCTCGATGGCGTCGATGGCGCCTACGCCGCGCACATCTGGAGCGAGGTCGATGCCGGCACCGTAAGCTGCGAGCCCGGCCCGCGCATGGCCAATACCGACTGGTTCCGCATCGACGTTCGCGGCACCTCATGCCACGGCGCCATGCCCCAGCGCGGCCACGACGCCGTTATGGTAGCGGCAGAGATTGTCAACGCCCTGCAGACCATCGTCTCGCGCGAAATCAGCCCCTACGAGCCTGCCGTCATCACCGTCGGCGAGCTGCATGGCGGCACCGCACGCAACGTCATCGCCGGCACCGCCTACCTCGCCGGCACGGTGCGCACCTATGGTGATTCGACCCACGAGGAAATGCCGGAGCTCATGCGCCGCATCGTGGAGCACACCGCGGCAGCCCTGGGCGCCGAGGCCGAACTTACCGACTACACCATCGCCAACTACAAGGTCGAAAACGATGCCGCCTCGAGCGAGCGCTGCCGTCAGGCCGTGGTCAAGTGCCTGGGTGCAGCTGGCGAAGGCCATTATCGCGGCACACTTTCGGGCGAGGACTTCTCGGAGTATCTGCGCCGCGTGCCGGGCGTGCTCGCCTTTGTCGGCACGCGCAACCCCCAGATTGGCGCCACGTACGCCCAACATTCTTGCTTCTACAAGATTGACGAGTCGGTACTGGCCAAGGGTTCCATGGTAGCCGCCCAGTATGCCATCGACTTTTTGGCCGAGCCCACGCAAGAGGAGCTCGACGGCCCCACGATCGCCGCGGTTGCCGAGACCAACCCCGACTTGGCCGCCAAGCTGCGCTCTGCCAAGGCCACAGCCGCCGAGGCCCGCGACGCCATGCACGACGCCCGCGCCGCGCGCCACGCAGCAATCAAAGGTATCCATGATGCACGCGCTGCCGCTCGTCACGAGGAAAGCCATGACGAATAGTCGGCTCGCGGCCAGCGCACAGTCATAGCCACATCGCAATGACAAAGCGGGGGCGGACGTTTCGAAGACGTCCGCCCCCGCTCATTTGTCAAGCGCTATTTCTACCATTTCTACCCCGTCCCCAAATGGCAGGCGGCATGGCTACTCGTCCTGAGGATCCTCGTCGGAACTTGACTCAGGCGCCGGTTCAGGCTCGGGCTCAGGCACAGGCACAGGCTCAGGCTCAGGCGCCGGCTCGGGCACAGGCTCAGGCGCAGGTGCCGGTTCGGGCGCCGGCTCAGGCGCAGGTGCCGGCTCAGGTGCAGGTGCCGGCTCAGGCTTGGGCTCGGGCTCAGGCGCGACATCCGGAGCGCTGTAGCCCGAAGGAGCGGACTTCTTCTCGAAGGGCAATACAAAAGTCAGGACGTCGTCCTTGTCCTCGTCGGCCCACTCGCTTGCGTAGCGCGCTACCCAATAGCCAACGGCACGATGCTTGAGCATCTTGCCAAAGACCGTGAGGAATACCGTGACAAACGCCGTCAGCACCAAGAACAATACGAGCGTAATGCCACCGCCGGTAACAAGCGCCTCAATAGCCGTAGGACGGTAGTAGTAGCTATACATACCGACAGAGGCAATGGTGCCAAAGACGAGCGTCAGGATCCATGTGACAACGTTGGCGACCAGACCCGTCAAAAACTCGGGAAGGAACGATGCGCAGAACAGCTTGGTCTTATTGTTCTTAAAGGCCGCCCAGACCTTATCGAGCGAAAACGCGCTCTCGACGCGACCGGTCACCGCAAAGTGCATCACGGCGATGTCGGCGAACATAGTAAAGAAGACACCCAGGACCGCCGTGGCAATCATAGCCAGAACAAACAGGCCCAGCGAGCCAAACAGCGCGGCCTCAAGCGCATAAGAGCCGTAATACGAATACGAGCCCGCGGCACCAATTACCACGCTCTCCACCAGCGAAAGCGCTACACCAATAACGGGAATAGCTGCGATAACCTTGAGCACGCTCGAAATAACGCCCGAAAAGACGCCAAGGCCAAACGACGTGGAGCGCATCAGCGGACGATTCATGCCGTCATCGACCTTAAGCGACAGGTCGCGACCCCACTCGATACCAAAGCCCGAACCGCACACGCTCGCCACGTAAGCGGCCAAAAAGCCGATGGCAGCTGCAATACCGCCGATAACGGGAATAAACAGCACGAGCACCGACACGACACAGATAAGCGCTGGCAAAAAGGCAATCTGGCATACGCGCTGCAGCACGCCCGGAGTCTTGGTCATATCCTCAAACGCCTGAGCCGTGCAGCCCTTGGACACGTTCATGACAGATTGAGGGGCAAACTGCTGAGGCTGACCCTGAGGGGCGGAGGCTGCAGCGCCGGCATTGGGGGCACCACACACGCCGCAGAACTTGTCGTTATCACCCATAGGGGCGCCACACTGCGAACAGAACATCGAAATCATCCCTTCGTATCTAGAGCGAATCACCTGGATCGCGAACGATGTCTTTGGCATCATTATCACCCAATGTGGGGACAAATACTCTTAGATGACGTACTTGCAACGCGCGGGGCACTTTTCGATTGTTTGATGAGTGCGTCCGCGTTAGTTCGTTCCGCGAAAACCCTTGCCGACGATCTCGGAGCTGTCGACGATGGTGATAAATGCGCCCGGATCAATCTCGCGCGCATAGCGGCGCAGCTGCACGGCCTCGCGACGGCTCAGCACACTCATGATCACCGTCACGCACTTGCCCGAGAAGGCGCCGTAGCCGCGGCTGATGGTCGCCGTACGGTTGAGATGCTTGACGATAAACTCCTCGACCTTAAGGGGCTCGGAGCAAATGACCGTGCAGACCTTACGAAGGTGAATGCTCTCGATAGCCTTGTCGACCACAAGCGTCTTGGCAAACAGGCCAAGCACGCAATACAGGCCGACGCGGGGGCCATACAAAAAGGCCGCGATGGTCACGATGCCGATATCGACCAGCAGCAGCGCGCGGCCAATCTCGAGCGTGGTGCGGCGTTTGAGAATCATGGCGAGGATGTCCGTGCCGCCCGTCGAGGCGCCAATATCAAAGACGATGGCGCTGCCGAGCGCCGGCAGAATCACGGCAAAGCACAGGTCGAGCCACATATCGCCCGTCATCGAGACATCGGTCGGAATAAAGAGTTCAAACAGCGAAACATAGGCGGAAAGCGCAAACGAGGCGAAGACACTCCACAGAATTGCCTTGCGCTCCAAAAAGATAAAGCCCAAAACGACCAGGACCGCGTTGATGATCCACATGAAGACGCCGACAGGCAGGGTCGGAAACAGCGTGGAAAGAATGACCGACACGCCCGAGGTGCCGCCAAAAGCAAAATGATTAGGGGTTTTAAATGCGACGATGGCGAATGCCGTGAGAATCAGGCCCAGATTGAGCTCGGCGAAAAAGCGCGGGAAGCCCGGCTCCTGGCTACGCTTTTGGCCGGCACGCTCGCCGCGCTCGATATCGGCGCGATCGACCACACGCTCCATCGGCACTACGGGAGGACGATGTGCCTCCTCGGCGGCACGCGACGCCGCCTCTGCCGCAGCGGCCTCAATAGCCCATGCCTTGCTCTCTGCTTCGTGTTCGTCGGCCATTACGGCAGCCCCTCGTTAACAATTTGGAAACAATGTGCCCATTAGGGTAACGCGGAACGCAGCGATTGCAACCCCTCATTTGACGAGCGGCATGCCTTCATCGGGGACATACAAAATACGGCCGGCCGCGCTTTTGCGTGCGCGGCCGGCCGTTTGACGTTTTCGCAGATAAAACCTGCCAAAATAAACCTGTCCCTTTTTGGAAGGTTACTCGTGCTGGCTGGTGCGGTGCTCGTATTCCTCGGGGGTGATGACATCCTCGATGCGCAGGTTGACGCCTGCCACCTCAAGGCCGGTCATCGCAGCAAGGCGCTCGGTCACGCGTGCCTTGACATCGTCGAAAATCGCGGGCGCATAGGCGCCGTACTCGATAATGACGGAGATGTTGACGACCACGCGATTATCGTCGGTGACCTCGACCGTCACTCCCTTGGTCAAGTTCTCGGCACCAAACTGCTCCTGCACAAAGTGCATGAGGTTGCCCTTCATGCCCAAGACGTGCGGCACCTCGCGGGTGGCCATGGCGACAATCTTCTCGATCACGCCGTTGGAATAGGTCAACGAGTCCTCAGACTCGTCTGTTTCCTCATCATCCTCATCCGCATCGTCGGCAGGCTCGGCCTCGACGAGTGCCTCATCCTCGAGCGTTACGTCCTCAACCTCGGCGGCGACGGTCTCGTCTGCCTCGAGCTCGGTATCGGCCACATCGACCTTCGTGTTAAAAGCCATGGTTCCTCCTTATGCCCACCGCACACGCGGCGGTCGAATACATGCTAGCGGCCGCTAAACAAACGGCCGAAGAAGTTGACGATCCCGTTCTCGCCGTCTCGAATCTGGCCAATCACGGCGCCGATCAGCACAAAGAAAGCGATGACCAGCGTGTCCCACAGGCCAAGCGTGAGCACCAGCACGGCGAGCACAAAGCCCGCGACGGCTCCAAGCGTGGTGTTGGGATGACGAACGGCATAGCTCCAGATAGCCGCCCCCGTACCCTTGATGAGACCCATGGCCTCATCAAAATCATCGGCAACCGCGTCATGCGACTCGGCGCCCTCTTCCTTGGAATCGACGGCCTCGCTAGCCGGCGCGGTGCTCTGATCGATTGCCAGGCGAGGTGCGCGGACGGTCTTTTCTTGATTGGTATCACTCACCGGAAACCTCCACGGTCTGGACGGTAGTCTTGGACGGCAAAAAACGAACACGCGCGGTCGTGCCCGGCATACCGAGCATGGCGTCGCAGGCCTCCTCGATGCGCTGCTGCATCGCAGCGGCAAGGGAGACCACGTCCTTGTCGTCGAGCGCAATGGCATCGACTTTAAAACGAACGCGCGATTCATCGGAACCCTGGACGCGCGCCTCGACATGCTCGACCATCACGCGGTCGTCGCGCTCCGCCGCGGCGCGGGCACACGAAGAGAGCGCCGCAAGGGTGACCTCGATGCTGCGGTCGCCCGCCGGATGCACGCAAGGCGGCTCGCGGCGCGCAAACATAAGTCGGCCGACACCCACTAACACACCGAGCGCCACAATGGCGCCGCATACCGTAACAACAATGCGGAGCGCGGGGTCGCGCATGAGCAGCATAAATCGATACGTATAGGGACCCCAGTACAGACAGGCAAACGTACCCAGCGCCACGATGGCTGCGGCAAGATACACAATTGCTAGAGCTCGTTTGAGCACGCGCATGCGGCGCTCCCTTCTTTTGGCGACAGGCTGCAAAACGATTCGCATCATTATAAAAGAGCCGGGTCCGGTGCCATACGCACGCGGATCCGGCTCATCTATTCCACGAGACTTGCATGCTCGCTTCATTATGCCCAGATATACACGGCTTAACCCGTGCGGGCGCTACTCCTCCTCGAGGGCAGCGATGACCTCGTCGGTCATGTCCATGGTGCTGTAGACATCCTGGACGTCGTCGAGCTCCTCAAGACGGTCGATGAGGCGCTGAACCTTCTTGGCATCGGCACCGGAGACCTCGGTCGGGGTGGTCGGAACCATGGTGGTCTCGGAGCCCTTGACCTGGACGCCCTGCTCCTCGAGCGCCTTGGAAACAGCCATGACCTCGTTAGCAGTGGTCCAGACGATCCACTCCTCGCCGGCGTCCTCGTAGTCCTCGCCACCGGCCTCGGCGATTGCCATCATGAACTCATCCTCGTCACCGGCAGCACCGTTGGCGATCATGGTCTCCTTCTTGGCGTTCTCGTCCAGGATCTCCTTGGCGACGACAATCTGACCCTTGCGCTCAAACTGGAAGGCAACGGAGCCGGAAGTGCCCAGGTTGCCACCAGCGTGAGAGAAGGCGGAACGGACGTCGGCAGCGGTACGGTTGCGGTTGTCGGTCAGGCAGTCGACATAGACGGCGACACCGGCGGGACCGTAGCCCTCGTACACGATGTTCTCGTAGACAGCGGCGTCGGCACCAGAGCCGAAGGCCTTATCGATAGCGGACTTGATCTTGTCCTTGGGCATGGACTGAGCCTTGGCCTTGGCGACGGCAGCGGCGAGGCTGGCGTTATTCTCGGGCAGCGGGTCGCCGCCGAGACGGGCAGCAACGGTGATGTTGCGGCTGAGCTTGGAGAAGAGGGCGGAACGCTTGGCGTCCTGCGCGCCCTTACGATGCTTGGTTGTGGCCCACTTAGAGTGTCCGGACATACGTGTCTCCTATCGGTTTCGACCTAAAGCCCAGCGCGAATGCTCGGGCAATATAAACAAACGTCGTTATGATATACCTACCAGCCTGCAAGATAAACCCCAAAATGGAGGCGTCGTGATGATGCAAGCCCTTGGTGCATTGGGGTTAGGTTAATCTGCACCAAGTTGGTGCAGATTAACCTAACCCCAATGCACCAATCTTGTCTCCGATGCACCGACATGCCCTGCAGCCGCTAGGTCCATAGAAGATCACTGCGGGCGATAGTGGCACCGACGGCAAACGGCATGCAGGCAATAACCGGGTACAGGTAGCGCATGTAGGTCGATCCGTTACACGGACCAATCAGGCACACAGCGAGCACACCCAGCAGCGGCACCCAAATCGCCAGTGCGCGCCATGAACGACGACGCAGCAGATAGACCACCACGGCAATCATGATCCACACGTAGGTGGCCGAGCTCATAGTGAGCGAGATAAAGGGAACACGCTGCACCGCCACACGGTACAGATTGATCAGATGATCGCACCAGCGCACGGCCTTGCTATCGACCGGATGGAAGTCAAAGTACTTGAGGTTGTCGGGCCTGGCCATAATCTCGGCACTGCGCGCCGTGCTGTAAACCCACGCATCGCGAGCACTCGGATAGAAATACCCGTAGTAGTTATTGACGAGCGCCGAGATATAGCACTTCGGGTCCTTTTTGAACATCTGGATCCACACCTCAAAATAGGCGTCGATGTCCTCCTGCGAGGCGTACTCGTTAAAACAGTTTTTGACGGCATCCGACTTGTCGGGATTGTAGCGACGGCCCAGATTCTCGTACTTAAGCACCCGATCGATCGCAGCGCGTTCCCTATCGGTCACCAAGCCGTCGCAGGGAGCTTCCTCAATCGTGCCGTCCTCTTTAACCGTGGGTCCAACACCCGAGTTAAGCCCGTCGTGCTTTTGGACAAAGCGAGCCGTTTGCTGAAACGGAATTGAAAGCATTTCACGCTTGGAGCCGGGCGTGATATCGTGCGCCGGCATAAAGACCTTGGTGAAATACGCATTAGAAGCCAGGCAGAGTGCGAGCACGGCGAGAACACCAAGCCAGCGAAAACGAGGCACGTTCTGCAGCGGCTCCGCATCTGTCCGCGCTGCGCGGCGGCACGACACGTAAACATCCCATGCGCAAAACGCAGCGGCGATCATGCACGCCGCCAAGGGAAACACCAGTCCGCCATTGCGCAAAAACGTGGAACCCAGGGCTCCCAGCGCGAGCAGCAACCAGTCGTGGCGTGCAAAGAGCACAGGTGCCTGTTCGCCTGCGCGCGCGGCATTAGCATCGCGACGGGGCAGACCACCCGCCATGAGCTTAACGGTCTGCACGAGCAACACCAAAAACGCGTCTGCGAAGAGCACGTCTTTGGTCAGTAGCGCCGCATAGTTGGAGAACATCGGCATAAACGCAAAGAACAACAGGATCACGCCGCGCACGGGCAGACCGACACCCAGCTTGCGCAGCGAGGAGACAGAGTATGCCATGCAGGCAGCCGTAACTGTAAACTGAACTGTGGTGTAGATGATGAGACCCGCATTGGCGCTGTTAAAGACCGAAAGCCCCAGCCGCACGCACGAGCCGATAATGGCAGTATGCACGACCGGGTGGTGCCCGTTGAGCAGCACATCAGGGTTGAGCAGGCGCAGGTAGTCGCTCGTACCATTGGGATAGTTGAACCACTGGCGAATCTGGGCGCCCGTGTCGCCCATAAAAAATCCCGGCAGCGAAGCAATGAGCGTAGGTGCCCAGGCGACCACAAGCACCAAAAACGGACCGGCAAAGGGATGGATTGAGAGAACGGCATGCGCCACACGCCACACGCGGCCAAAATGCGCCTCCGAAAACGGAACGCGACGGGTGCTTAGCCAATCCAGAAACTCAAAAGCAAGGTAAAAGGAGACGATTGCCAAAAGTGTCCAGCCCGCACCGCCAATCCAGGCGCAAATGATGCGCGCCTTGTCGCCAAGGACAATCTCGGCGGAATCCGTAAGATCATAGCTGCGACCAAACACCATGCAGACGGCAAAGAGTAGCGACGGCAAAACGACCGATGGACGCCAAGCATCGTTGCGCCCAAAGAACACGTAACGGAATGGCAACGTGAGCAGGCAGGCAAGCGCGAGCAACATAACCGCATCGGTGTGGCCAGCAAACGAGAGAAGCACCTCGTAGCACACATAGAGCGTGCCCGTCGCCTTAGGGTCGATCGCCAGGACTGCATTGCTCGACACGGGGGCGGGATCGATGGAAAATGCCGTGGTCGCCAGCAGGGCGAGCAAAAAAGCAATGAACGTCTGCTTGGCGGGATAGCGCTTAAACCAAACAATGCGGGCAGCGTCGCGCGCCGCGGATGCGGAGAGGTCGGAATCCTTCACAGTCCGATAAGCCTTTCTAGAAACCTGCCAAAAAGGGACAGGTTTATTTTGGCAGGTTTTATCTGGGGAAACGTTACGGTTCTGTCATCGTTGTCCGCTAACAACCACCACAAAGGTACCTGTCCCCTTTGTGGTGGCTTACACCAATTGGTTAGTCGTCGAGGTAGATGCGCTGGGGACGATTGCGACGGAGGGCAAAGACGACAAGCGCCAGGCCCGCAATCACGAGTGGCAGGCTCAGCAGCTGACCCATGGTGATGACGCCACCCAGCAGATAACCCAGTTGGGCATCGGGCACGCGCACAAACTCAACGAGGAAGCGGACGATGCCGTAGCCCATCACAAACACGCCCATAAACGCGCCCTGGGGCAGCAACGGCTTTTTGCGGCTGAGTACCTGCAGGATGCAAAAGAGCACAATGCCCTCCAGGAATGCCTCGTAGAGCTGGGAGGGATGGCGCGGCATGTCGCCCGCGGTGCCGCCAAAGATCACGCCCCAGGGCAGATCGGTCGGTTTGCCCCACAGCTCGCCGTTCACAAAGTTGGCGCAACGCCCCAGGCACAGGGCCAGCGGAGCGCCGATGACGGCAAGATCGGCCAAAGTCCACGCATCGAGCTTGTACATACGGCACACGAGCACGCCGCCGATGATCCCGCCCACCAGACCGCCATGGAAACTCATGCCGCCTTCGTTGGTGGCAAAAATCTCGAGCGGATGCGCCCAGTAGTAGCCGTCGCCGTAAAAGATGACGTAAAACAGGCGCGCGCCAATGATAAGGCCAAAGACCACGCCGACCACGACGCTCGTCAGGTCGTCGATCGTGATGTTGAAACCCCAGCGGCGCTGCGTGCGGTACATGACGACCGCCGTAAGCAGGGCGCCGACCACATAGGCCAAGCCGTACCAGTAGATGGTGATGGGCCCGGCCGAGATGGCGACGGGATCAAGCATATGGTAGAGGTCGTTAAGCATATCGATCCCCCTGCTCCCTACATGCAAATGCGGCCGCGGGCCTTTCGCTCGCAGCCGCACATTTGGGCATAACGTCTATGCGGAGTGCATCGCCCGCAGCTTTCGCATCTTAGAACGGCGCGTACTCGTCGTACAGGTCATCGGCCTCGCCGGAGGCATTGACCTGCTCGACGCGCGTAACACCGGGCACGTGCTCCTTCAGGATGCGCTCGACGCCCATGGAAAGCGTCAGGGCGCTCATGGGGCAGCCGGCGCAGGCGCCCTGAAGCTCCAGCTTGACGACGCCTTCGTCATCAACGCCCATATACTCCATATCGCCGCCGTCGGCCTGCAGGTTGGGGCGGATCTCCTCAAGAACCTTCTTAAGCAGCTCTTCGTTAACAGCCACAGGGGCTCCTTTCTCACAATAACGCGGGCGCGCCCGCGGACAGAGCTATGTTACTACAGCCATGTACCCGCTCACGAGCCGTCCATGCGCGCGGATACGACTTTCACGAGCAGTCAATTAGGGACGGGGCTCTTTTAGCTAGCTCCGCGCCAGATAGCGCCGGCACATCCTACTGCCGAGTTTGCTCCCCGGTACCAATATGGACATCGACGATAACCTGGCGGTAGCTAATGCCGCAGGAGTCGAGAATGCGGCGGCTGATGCGGCCGTCGTCGGTGTCGGCGTACTTATTGTCCAGGTAGACAACCTCGCCCACGCCTACCTGCGCCAGGATCTTGGCACAGTCATGGCACGGGAACAGCGTGACGTAGACTGTGGAACCTTCGAGGTCCTTAAGCGAGCCGCGGTAGTTGAGCACGGCGTTGGCCTCGGCATGGACCACGTAGTTGTGCTTGTCCTGCAACGGGTCGTCGCTCGTGCCCCACGGGAAAAAGTCATCGTTGAGTGCCGAGGGCGTACCGTTGTAGCCCACCGAAAGAATACGGTGGTTGGTGCTGGCGATGCACGCGCCCACCTGCGTATTGGGATCCTTGCTGCGGCGCTGCGCGGCAATGGCCACGCTCATAAAGAACTCGTCCCAGCTAATAACGTCGCGGCGCTTGCCCGACGCAGTTTGATTGAGATCGTCCGACATGGCAGACACCTCCGTGATTGTGACAATTTGACCCATTGTAGCAGGTGGGTGGTGGGACAGATTTCTCAGTAGCGTTTGTCCCACCGACCCCTTCGCCTTTACGCGCGGCGGGGTTTACGGTTGATGCGGTACAGCTCGGCCAGGCCCCGCAACGTCAGCGCATCGTCTACCGTCAGGCTATGACCGACCAGCGCCGCAAGCGCCTCGGCATCGTCGCCGGTAATGACGATGGGCACGCCGCCCTCCCCAGCCGCCTTGGTCGCGCGCATCTCGGCAAGCACCATGTCGAGCATTCCGTCGATGCGGGCTACCTCGCCCAAGACCACGCCCGAGCGCATGGCCTCGCGCGTGTTGCGACCAATCACATGGGTGGGTGCCGAGGGCTCGACCTGCGGCAGGCGTGCCGCAGCGGCCGAGAGCGAGCGGGCGCCGAGGGCCAGGCCTGGCGCGATGACGCCGCCCACAAAAGTGCCGCGCGCGTCGATGGCCTCGATATTGGTCGTAGTGCCCAGGTCGATCACGATGCACGGAGAGCCGTAGACGGCACGGGCCGCCACGGCGTCGGCGATGCGGTCGGGACCGATCTCGGCCGGGTCGTCGTAGTGCACGGGCATGCCGGTCTTGAGACCCGGCCCCACGGTGAGCACGCGCCCCGTGCAGGTGCGGGAAAGCGCCGCCTTCCACGGGCGCTCGAGCGCCGGCACCACGCAGCTCAGCACTGCGGCCGCGGGAACGAGCGCGCCCGGCATGCCCGCATCGGCTGCCAGTGCACCCATGACCTGCGCGAGCCTCATACGCGCCTCGTCGGCTGTGATGCTCGACGGCGTCGTGATCTCGCACGTCGCGAGCGGGCATTCCTGTGCCGTGGCTGAATCCTCGGCAAACAGGCCAAAGCGAATGAACGTGTTGCCCACGTCGACCGTCAATATGTATGCACACCCATTAAGCATCGTCGGCGCTCCTTTCGTCTGCCCAGCAGTATATCCCGATGATCATCCCGGGACGGGGTAGCTAAAAAGCCCCGTCCCAAATTAACTGGTTTTGGCAGGGCGCGAAGCGAGCGGCACCGCTATACTGGTGCGCGGTCGCGCGCGAGCTCACGCGGCGGCCCTTGGTAACCCGACTTCCCGCGCCGTATCCGTAGCGGCGCTCCCGGGGGAAGCGGATATACGCAAAGGAGTTCTATATGAGCAATCCCTCGAACCGCGCCTCGATGCGCGGGCAACTTACGCTGCGCGGCGTCATCATCGGCGTCCTTGGCTGCGTGATCATCACGGCAAGCTCGGCCTACACTGCCCTCAAGATGGGCGCACTCCCCTGGCCGATCGTCTTCGCTGCCGTCATTTCGCTGTTCTTCCTGAAGCTCATGGGCAACGCCAGCCTCAACGAGGCCAACGTCACCCACACCATTATGTCCGCGGGCGCCATGGTCGCCGGCGGCCTGGCGTTTACCATCCCGGGCGCTTGGATGCTGGGCTACGCCGACCAGATCAGCTGGCTCGACATGTTTATCGTGGCACTCGCCGGCACCATCCTGGGCTTGCTGGCCACGGCGCTTATCCACCGTCACTTTATCGTGGATGCCGCGCTCGAGTTCCCCACCGGCAACGCCGCAGCTCAGACCCTGCGCGCGACCGAGGCCGGCGGCAAGACCGGCAAGCAGCTCTTCGGCTCCATGGCCCTCGCCGGCATCTACAGCGTGCTTCGCGATGCCCTGGGCATTGTGCCCAGCATGCTGTGCACGCTCAACATCCCCGGCGTGACCTTTGGTATCTACAACTCGCCCATGCTGCTCTCCGTCGGCTTCCTCGTGGGCTTCGCCCCGGTCGCTTTCTGGTTTGCCGGCGCCCTGCTGGGCAACTTTGGCATCATCGTGGGCGGCACTACTGCCGGCCTGTTCGACGTTATGACTGCACAGGGCATCGTCAAGTCCTTAGGCATGGGCCTTATGATGGGCTTTGGCGTCGCCGTCGTCCTCAAGGACATCCTGCCGCAGGTCGCCGACATCGTCCGCGGTCTTGCCGCCGACAACTCCACCGACACCGACGAGCAGTCGCTCATCTCGGGCTCCCTTAAGCTCGACGCCGGCATCATCGGCCTGGGCGCCGCCGCCATCGCCGTGATCGTCGCCATCGCACTCGATCTTGGCCCCGTGCCTGCCGTCATCGTCACGCTGTTCACCTTTGTCACCACCATCATGAGCGCGCAGAGCTGCGGCCAGACGGGCATTGACCCCATGGAGATCTTTGGTCTCATCGTCATGCTCATCGTGGCCGCCTTCGCACAGCTCGCGCAGGTCAAGCTGTTCTTTATCGCCGGCATCGTGGCCGTGGCGTGCGGCCTTGCGGGCGACGTCATGAACGACTTTAAAGCCGGCGCCGTGCTGGGCACCAACCCGCGTGCACAGTGGATCGGCCAGGCCATCGGCGGCATCGTGGGCGCCCTGGTCGCCGCCGCCGTCATGGTCGCGCTCGTCACCGCCTATGGTCCGGACGCCTTTGGTCCCGACAAGAGCTTCGTTGCCGCGCAGGCAAGCGTGGTCGCCACCATGGTCTCGGGCATCCCGAGCGTGCCGTGGTTCGCAGGCGGCTTTATTGCCGGCATCGTCATGTACTGGCTCGGCATCCCGGCCATGATGATCGGCCTGGGCGTGTACCTGCCGTTCTATATGTCGCTCACGGCTTTCTTGGGCTCCTGCGTCAAGCTCGCCTACGACAAGTGGTCCGCCCACCGCGACGCCACCGCCGGTCTTTCGGACGAGGAGAAGGCCGCCAAGGATGCCGCCTTCCAGGAGCAGGGCCTGGTCGTTGCCAGCGGCCTGCTGGGCGGCGAGTCTATCGTCGGCGTTATCTTGGCGTTTATCTCCGTCGGCTTGAGCCTGCTGGGGTAAGCAGAGCAACAACGCGCCAACGCAGAGCGCGGGGTCGGAAACAATCCGGCCCCGCGCTTTTTGTCTATTTGGTCTTTTTAATCCTCACGGCGTTTTTAGTCATGCCGATTGGTCTGACTTCTAGGTCAACAAGCCTCGTCTGACACCTCGCTCAACGCGGTGTAGAGTAAAGACAACAGACGCGAAGAGTGACTCGGATGCCAGACGAGGTAAGCATGGAACTCGACAAGCAACAGATTAAGCGATTGCGCGAGCGCCATCACCGGCGCCACGGCATCCGTCCTGCCCATAGCGAGGCCATGGAGAACGCCAGCCGATTCTTAAAGCAGGCGTTCAACATTCGCGAGGGGCGCGCGCCCTATCACGTAATCCGTAGGCGCTTTGTAAACGGGGCGCGCCTGACCGGCTCTCACCTGTGCATCCTCATCATCGCGATGCTGATCGCGAGCATCGGTCTCGACATTGATTCGGACATCGCCATCGTGGGCGCCATGCTCATCTGCCCGCTCATGGGCTCGGTCCTTGCCATGGCATACGGCATCGCCACGCTCGACCGCGAGATTACCGTCGAGGCCGTCGCCGGCCTTGCTCTGCAGATGGCCTTTTGCCTGGTCACGTCCACGTTGTACTTTAAGCTCTCGCCCCTTGGCACTACCACGGCCGCCATTATCGATAACTCGACGCCCACGGTGTGGGACCTTGCCGTCGCACTCGCGGGTGGCTTTGCGGGCGGGCTGGGCAACTCGCGCGACCAGGAGCCCGCAACGCTCATCGCCGGCGTGGCCGTGGCGACCGCACTCATGCCACCCCTGTGCGCGGCAGGCTACGGCATCGCCATCGCAAGCGGGTCGCTATTTCTCTCGGCGCTCTACGAGTTTGGCATCAACGTGGTCTTTATCGCGCTGGCGGCAGAGGCCGTGCTGCTTCTTTTGCGCGTGCCGCTCAAGCGCGACCTCAACGGCGACGGCATTGTGACGGCCGAGGAAGATGCCGAGGTCGACGAGCTGTCACGCAAAGTGCGCCGCCGCATCATCGTGGGTACGGTGATCTTTGCCATCCCTTGCATCGTCATGACGGCGGGCTCTATCGGCTCGGCGCAAGCGGGCGTGCAGGACGGCTACGGCGTCACCGAGACCACGCGTGAGCTTGCGGCGGTACTTCCAGGCTTTAAGGATTACACCGTCGCCGTCGAGACCTCGGCTACCGAAGGTGACGAGGAAGGCATCGTTGAGCGCGAAATTGTCGCCCATGTGACAACGGGCGAGGCGCTTGGGGCACACGACCGCCGCATCGCCCGCAAGCTCATCGATCTCAACGTGCCCGAACTCGATCGCGTGGAGTATGACGTAAAGTGATGCAGAGCGTGGGATAGATGCGCACACGGGCGCAAGCGGCGATGAAGTGCAGACGCGACACGGACGCAAGCAAAAACGGGGCGCAGGCACAACGCCCACGCCCCGCTCGCTGTCTTGTTGCCACGAATCAACTGTCCGTATCGACATCGCCAGACTCCACTGTAAACGCCGGACCGGTACTCACCAGATAAAAACGGGTCACCTTGGTATCTCTAAATAGATAGAGCTGCCCGCTATCGCGTCGGCGCGAAATATACGCCACGTGGACCCTGCCATATATTTCGCCGTTTTCATTCTTTAATACCAGAATATTGGGATCGTCCATACGCTCGAACTGCCCATCAACGCAGCCGCCGCCCTTGCCGACCAGTTGCCATCGATGGTTATCCTCTTCAAGAAAGGCCAGGGTTTCCAAACCTGCTTTGTCATCCCGATAGTAACCATCAATGGCGAAGCCTTCGGAAGCGCATTCCTGCATGTAGGACGTTTCTCGGTTTGCGGCAAACAGGCCCGCAGCGCCACAGAGCACTGCCAGGCAGATTACTGCAAGGGCAACCGAGATAGCACGGCGACTCATGTCAGCTCACCCGATAGCTGTTTAACGGAGCGCGAAACATATCCGAAACCTCCGATATCAGGGGGGGGGAACGTCGCCAGCGGACCAGCGACAACTATATGTTTCCAACATCTAACCATATGGTCACCATTCGCGGGGAAGGTATCGGCGAATGGCGCGTTTTCGTACTCAGTTGGTCAAACGCAAACGCGCGCTACAGCTCGTACTTATACACGCGGTAGATGAACTTCTCGGCTTCCATCTCGTAGGTGGCGATGGGCAGTCCATAGCGATCGTACTCGGCAAAGGTCTTGACCTGGCCCGAAGCCACGAGCATGCTGTTCGAGCTTCCGACTCGTTGCGCGCTGCTCACGTAGCCCGAAAACGGCACGACGACCTGATCCTCAAGCTCGTAGGTGCGCGCCGCCTCGTCCACCGTAAAGATGCGCCCAAACGAATGCGTGCCCTTGCCGCAATCGGTCACCACCGCGGCGCCCAGCTGGCCCCAGTCGAACTTGGGATAGCTCTCGGCCGCACCAAAGTTGTTGTCGTACAGCAGCACCTGATAGCGTCCGGTTGTTGCCGTATCGGCACTTGGCAGATAGGTCACGCTGTGCTGGCCCGCGTTGAGCGAAAAATCGCCCTGGGCCTGCAGCAGCTTGTCTTCAAAGCCCGAGCCGGCCCAAAAATCGGGTGAGCCCATGAGCCAATCAACCGTGGGCGTGCCATAGATATCGGTGAGCTTGATGACCGTCGAGGTCTCGCGCGAGCTGAGCAGGACGGTGCCGTTACCGAGCCACTGGATTGTGTTGATATGGATCCAATCCAGGTCGCCATCCGAGGCCACCTTGGCGCTTGCCTTGAGTCCGGGGAATACGTCGCCCAGGTCCACGACGAGAGAGACGTCGCCGGTCGTCACGTCGATCTTGATGATGAGGTCCTCGACGTTAACGCGCTCGCCTTTGTCTTTGGCTGCCGCACGGTCGATGTCCAAATCGGCCTCAGAGCCGGCATGGCTCGCCAGCACCAGCAGATTGCCATCGTCATCGAAAGCGTAGTCGTGGTGTAACTCATAGTCGCCCGTGCTCCAGACGTTTACCACCTGGCCGATGGCGTTAATCTGGGCCATCTTGGTCGTCGAGACGCTCATGATCATGCTGCCGTCGCCCGGGAACAGCAGGCGGTGACTGCGGTAGCCGATGATTGGAACCTCGCCGCGAATCTGGCCCGCGTTGTCGTAGAGATACATAAAGTCGAGCTTGGACGAATCGTTGCCCAAAATGGTAAAGAGGCCGTTGGCGAGCGGCGTGTTGGACTCCCCCGCCGTGACGGCGAGACGCTCTTCTTCTTCGCCTTTGAGAGCCGGCGTCTTAACGGTGAAGGTCGAGGTGCGACTAGCGCCGTCTTGCGCGGTACAAGTGAGAGTCACCGTGTTTTTGTGGTTGGGAATGAGGCCGATGATCTTGAACTCATGCTCCGTGGCCGGCGTGTCGCCACCGCGGGGCGTGCGGGAGAACGTGGCGATTTTGGGCGTGTCACCCGTCTATTTGCGACCGGCAACCTCATAGGACACGGTCACGGCATCGGCGGTCGTAAACCGCACATAGCAACTGAGTGCATCGGTTCCAAAGGGGTCTGCCACGACGTAAGGTTCGCTCTCGTCGAACGCGCCGCTCGCATAGTCGGTATCGAGCTGTGCCTTGATTGCCGCCTGCTTCTCGACATCGTAGGTCGCGACAATCTGCTTGTGAAGCGTCTTTTGCTCGGCGGTGGGGTCGTTGCTCGCGGTAGACGCGTCGCTTGCGCCGGCTCCGACAGCAGAGCAACCCATGAGCCCCGTGCCCGCCAACGCCAACACGCCCGCCGCGCCCGCAAGAGCTGTTCGGCGCGAGAACAGTCGGCCGCCTTCGCTATTCGATCCCATATCGTCACCGTCTTTGAATGCCATTCTTGCTTCCTCTATATCCCAAGGCGCTTGCCCAGCCCTGCCCCATGGTAGCCTGCAGCTTAACAAACGCCCCTTAATGCAAGTTTAGGCTTGCAACGATACGGAAACGCGGAGCGCGAAGGCAATCCGCAATCCTTCCGCTCCCAAGGGATCTTTTTTTAGTACTTAAAGAAGCCCTCGCCCGAGCTTTCGCCCAGCTTGCCTTCGTCGAGCATCTGCTTGAGGACGGACGCCATAGCCTTAAAGTTGTAGGGCATCATCATCTTCTTGAGTAGCGGGCTCACCAGACCCGGGACCTTCTGATACTGCATAACGATGTTGTAGGCCGTCCGGATGCCCACCGTGTCGAATACGCGAAACGGGCCCTTGGGAGCGCCGGTACCACGCGTCCATGCGAGGTCGATGCTCTTGGGGTCGCTCACGCCCGAGACGTACAGGTCAAGGCCCGAAAGCAGCCATGGCACCAGCATGGAATTGAGCAGATAGCCGTTCTTCTCCCTGTTGACGGGCAGGGCAAGCATGCGAATCTCGTTGGCAAAGTCGACGAGCTCATCGAAATAGCGCTTGTCAGTTTGGTCCTGAGCCATGACCTCGGTCATGTTGTTCTTCCAGATAGAGTTGGCAAAGTGCAGCGACAGGTACTTCTCGGGACGGCCGGTGTACTTGGCAAAGGTGCTCGGCAGCAGCGTGGAGGAGTTGGTCACGATGACGGTCTTTTGTGGGAGAACCGGGGCGAGCTTCTTGTAGAAATCGATTTTTGCCTGGGTGTCCTCGGCCATCGACTCGATGACCAGGTCGGCGTCGGCTACGGCCTTGGCAAGATCGAGCTCCAGCTTGAGCGTGGAGTAGGCACGCTCGACGGCGGCAAGTGCCGCCTCCTTGTCGAAGGGCTGGCCGCTATCGGCGATACCGGCGCACCACTCGCCCGTGCCGTCCGCCATGCCCTCGATGGCAGCGATGTACTCCTCGCGCACATGATCAATCTTGGGCTGGGTGCGGCCGATGCTGCCCTCACTGCGCAGCCAAATCGTTACATCGAAGCCGCAGTAGGCGGCCTGGAAGGCAATCTGGCTCCCCAACACGCCGCCGCCGGCAACGCAAACAGTCTTGTAGCTCATAGGAACGGTCCTCTCTTACGTAATTCCATAGATGTGTATTTATTCAACCGTAAGAGAGCTGTGCGCCGGAGGTGGGTTCTATAAACGGACAGTATTATGCGGCGAACGGCTACGCATGTTCATTATCTCGGAGTTATACAGATCATTTTTAGTGCCGCGGGACCCCCGTTTTCGGAAGTATGCGGCAAATTCTGGAGCTCTCGAGCACACCCCGGTTTTTCGCCAATAAAACCGCAGGTATAGAGCTTGAACATACACGGTGTGCTCGGCCTATTCAGATTTTGCCGCATACTTCCGAAATCTAAGTTCGAAAGGGGTAATAGTTGGGGCGTTTACGCAACATATGTCCAAATCAAAACCACCCCTAAAAGGGGTGGTTTGCTCTTAGGGTATAACCCTTGGAT
>ERZ1034939.540-NODE-540-length-23709-cov-15.021434_pt1 | contig 23709 bp, 22 predicted proteins | sample MGYA00520626_ERZ1034939 | MGnify/ENA primary metagenome ERZ1034939 (study PRJEB33766, sample SAMN09781751) | gut metagenome | biome: gut microbiome | host: Homo sapiens | place: Madagascar | study: EMG produced TPA metagenomics assembly of the PRJNA485056 data...
TTGGTGATGGCGAGCAGGGTCTTGCCGACCAGGTCCTCGGGCTCATAGTATTCATGGATGCCGGAGAGGATGGTGCGGTCGGTGCCGGTGCCGTCGTCGAGCGTAAAGTTCAGCAGCTTCTTGGACTTCTTGACGGCCTCACATGCCTTGACCTTCACAGCGCGGAAATCGCTCTTGGAGAAGGTATCGAAGTCGACGAACTCCTCGAACAGCGGCTCAACGGCGATCTTGGAGTAATCGAGCGTGGGCTTAAGCGACTTAACGAACGGGCTCGCGGCGTTGCCGGCCTCGGCGGCCTTGGCGGCAGCAGCACCGGACTGGAAACCCTTCTCGGGCTTCATGTGCGGGAACAGCAGGACGTCACGGATGGAGGCCTGGTTGGTGAGCAGCATGACCACGCGGTCGATACCGATGCCGATGCCGCCCGCGGGAGGCATGCCGTACTCGAGGGCGCGCACGTAGTCCTCGTCGTACTCCATGGCCTCGTCGTCACCGCCAGCCTTCTCGGCCATCTGGGCGGCAAAGCGCTCGGCCTGGTCGACCGGGTCGTTGAGCTCGGAGAACGCGTTGGCGTACTCGTGACCGGCGATAACCAGCTCAAAGCGGTGCGTCAGACGCGGGTCGTCCTCAAAACGTTTGGCGAGCGGGCTGACCTCGATGGGGTAATCGCACACAAAGGTGGGGTTGACGATGGTGTCCTCGCCCAGCTCGTCGTAGATCTCGGCGATGATCTTGCCGGCGGTCCACTCGGGCTTGATCTCCAGGCCCTTCTCGCGCGCGGCGGCGGCAAGCTCCTCGACCGGCGTGTCGATGGTGACCTGCTTGCCGAGCACGTCGGAGACGATGTCGGTCATGGGACGGCTTGCCCACTCACCGGACAGATCGATGGTCTGGCCCTGATACTCGATGACCTCGGGGTTGCCGATGGCCTTGTTAGCGGCCTTGATGACGCCCTGGGCGAGCGCCTTCATGCCCTCGAGATCGGAGAAGGCGCGATAGGCCTCCATCGTGGTGAACTCGGGGTTGTGGGTGAGGTCCATGCCCTCGTTGCGGAAGATGCGGCCGATCTCGAATACGCGCTCAAAACCGCCGACGATGCAGCGCTTGAGATGCAGCTCGGTAGCAATGCGCAGATAGCACTCCTGGTCGAGCGCGTTGAAGTGTGTGATGAACGGCTTAGCCGTGGCGCCGCCCTGGATAGTCTGCAGGATGGGGGTCTCGACTTCCATGTAGCCGTCGGACTCCATGAAGCGGCGGAAGGTGGAGAGAATCTGCGAACGCTTGCGGAAGGTCTCGCGGACATCGTCGTTGGCGATCAGGTCGACGTAGCGCTGACGATAACGGGTCTCCTTATCGGAAAGACCGTGGAACTTCTCGGGCAACGGACGGACGGCCTTGGACAGCAGGGTCGCGCTCTTGGGAGCAACAGAGAGCTGGCCGCGCTTGGTGCGAACGACCACGCCGGTCACGCCCAGGATGTCACCAAGGTCGAGGGCCTTGAGCGTATTCCAGGCTGCCTCGTCCATGTCGTTGATGCGGCAGAACAGCTGAATCTCGGCGGTAGCGTCGCGCACGACGATAAACATGATCTTGCCCTGACCACGCTTGGCGACCACGCGACCGGCGATCTTCACGACGTCCTCGGTGTCCTCGCCATCGGCAAGCTCGGCGTACTTAGCCTCGATATCGGCAACGTAGTCCTCAAGCTCAGAGTGCTCGGGATAGGGGTTCTGACCCGCCTCGAACAGGGCGGCGCGCTTGGCCAGGCGGGTGGCGCGCTCGTCGTTGAGCGTCGATGCCTGATCTGCGGCGTTCTGGTTCTCTGCCATAAGTTAGCTCCTCAAACTAAAACGCTCCCCAGGATTCGGTCCCAGGGAGCGAAAACATACCTTTACGCGGGACCGTGGTCTAGCGTGCAATCTTGGCGATGGTGTAGACGCGAGTCTTGCCAGAAGGCGTAACGACCTCGACGGAGTCGCCCTCGCCGTGACCGATGATGGCGTGGCCGACCGGAGACTCGTTGGAAATCTTGTGCTCGAGCGAGTTGGTCTCGGTGGTACCGACGAGCGTGACTTCCATGACCTCACCGTTGGGATCAATCAGAGAAACGGTGGAACCGATGGAGACGGTCAGATCGCCCGTGGTGGCAGCAACCTGAGCGTTGGCGAGGATGGCCTGGATCTCGGCAATACGAGCGGCGTTCTGGGCCTGCTTGTCCTTGGCGGCATCGTACTCGGAGTTCTCCGAAAGGTCGCCGAACGCGCGGGCTTCCTTGATGTCCTCGACGATCTCCTTGGCGTAATCGCCCTCACGCCAAGCGAGCTCCTCGACGAGCTTTTGGCGGCCCTCAGCGGTCAGTACGATTTGGCTTGCGTCCATACGGATATCTCCCCAACTCTGATCAAACAATCAACTGTCAACAAAACGAAAAAGACCGGCTAGCCTGCGGGCAAGCCGGTCAGGTGCTCACCCCAAAGGGATGGGACTACTCTGCGTCCGCGTCGCTGTCCTCTGCCTGCTTCTTCTTGGCAGCAGCGAGCTTGGCCTCGAGCTCAGCGATCTCCTTGTCCTCCTCGGACTGCTCGACCACGACCTCCTCGGCCTGCTTGGTCTCGGCCTTATCGTCGCCCTCCATACCCTCGCGGATATTCTTGACGGTAGAGCCGAGAGACTTGCCGAGCTTCGGCAGGTTCTTGGGCCCGAAGATAATCAGGACAACGACGAGAATGATGATGAGCTCAGGAGCCCTCAGTCCAAACATGTAGACCTCCACAATACAGCGAGACAAGCTCGAATGAGTATACCGCGGGTATCGCGGTATCACAACAATAGCTAAAAAAAGGGACCGCAAGAAGCGGTCCCTCCTCATGCTCTGGTCGGGTTGACTGGATTTGAACCAGCGACCCCTGCGTCCCGAACGCAGTGCTCTACCAAACTGAGCCACAACCCGTTAGCTCGACTATAGTAACAAAGATTTCCGTCGTGTGCCAGAAATTTTTTTACTTCTTTGAGTCGACAATGCGGACGGTATTCGAAATGAGCTCGGTTGCAACCGCCCACCAGCCGTTTTGCCGCGCCGCCGTTACCAGGCCTGCAGCTGTGGTGGCCGTATCGCAAATGGCAAACGAGCAGGCACCAGAACCGCAGACGTCTACGGCAATGATCCCCTCCTGCGCTCGAAGCCAGTCAAGCACGGTTTGAATTTGTGGCTCCATTTGCGCGGAAATGACGCCTAGATTGTTGTGGATGAGCGAATACGCCGTCTTGGCATTGCCCATGCGAAGAGCCGAGGCGATGGCGCCGAGCACAGTCGCGGGCACTGGAGCCTCGTCGAAACGTCGATAGGCCTCAATCGTTGAAACGCTTGCCTCGCGCGGCTTGACCAGCACGACGGGCGTTGCGGGCAACGCGGGATACTCGGCAGCCAACACGTCTCCCCCACCCACATAGAACGCGGGGCTGGCATGCAAAAAGAACGGCACGTCGGCGCCGATACCGCGTGCAATATCGTCCAACGTGGGATCGGCGCGGTCGATGCCCCACAACTCAGCCAGGGCAACGATAACCGCTGCGGCGTCGGTCGAAGGACCGCCCAAGCCGGCGCACAGCGGAATGCGCTTCTCGATTGTCACGCAAACATTGGCCTCGTGCCCATAGTGCTCGGCCATAGCGACCGCCGCGCGGTACGCAGTATTCTTTTGCATGGGAAAGTCGGATGCCGGAACCGTCTGGACGGTCAGCGCCTGCGCCGGCGCGACCGTCACGGTATCGGCTAGGCCGACGGCCGCCATCAGGGAATCGACCCTGTGATAGCCGCGGGCATCGCGCTCGGTATGAACACCCAAATAAAGGTTGATCTTTGCCGGCGCGGAAAGGGTCAGGGACCAATCGGTCACCGTTAGTGCTCCTCGAGCTGATTGCCGAGCGGGGTAAAGATGTGCTCGCCGCTCTCGGGGTCGAACAGCTCGACCTGACCGGTGAGAACATCGATATACTGGTAGGACTGACGCGACTTGCGGCCGCGACGCTCGTCAACCTCGACGATAAAGACGGCGGGATGGACGCTCTTGATGGTGCCCATGCGCTCGACGACGCGGGTACGGCCCATGTTGGCCTTCACCTTGACGCGATCGCCCACCATATCGGTCAGCTTCTCGTGGATGTCGTCGACGTGATTGACTTCCATCTCTTCCATGAACGGGGCCTCCAGAGGGTGCAATTCAAAAAGGGGATAATACCCCTAAGATAGACAAAACTCTAATACTATAGCACCCTGCTGCCGCCATACGCAAGTAGCTAAAAAAGCCCCGTCCCAAATTGACTACTTACAGACTATCGGTGTCCAAGACGATGGTGAACGGTCCGTCGTTGACGAGGTCAACCTTCATGTCGGCACCAAAGATGCCGTGCGCCACGTGCTCAACATCTTGGGCGACGAGCGTCAGAAAGTACTCGTAAAGCTCGTTAGCGACATCGGGCGCACCAGCGTCCGTAAACGACGGACGACGACCATGGCGGCAATCGGCAAACAGCGTGAACTGCGACACCACGAGCACCTCGCCATCGACATCGGCGAGCGCCAAATTGGTCTTGCCGTTCTCGTCCTCGTTGATGCGCAAGCCCCGGAGTTTGCCCCACAGCTTATCGGCCTCGGCACGCGTATCGTCATGACCCACGCCCAGCAGCACCAGATAGCCGCGCCCAATGCGACCTACGCACTCGCCATCGACCGTCACGCCAGCGTTGAGCACGCGCTGCACCACCGCACGCACGGTCTACTCCTCGCCCGTCAGCTTGGCGGACAGGTGCTCAAGCGCGTGGAAGCGATGGCTGATGGCGTTCTTCTCGTCTGCCGTCAGCTCTGCCATGGTCTTGCCCGGTGTATCGACCGGCAGGAACAGCGGGTCGTAGCCAAAGCCGTAATCGCCGCGGCCCTCGTGCGCGATAACGCCCTCGCAGGCGCCCTCGCCATAGGTGACCAGGCCGTCCGTATCGATAAGCGCGACGACACTCATAAAGCGTGCGGTGCGGTCCTCGTCTGCCACGCCCTCCAGGTTAACGAGGAGCTTGGCATTGTTGGCGGCATCATCGCCGTGCACGCCCGCGTAACGCGCGCTATACACACCCGGCTCGCCATCCAAGGCATCGACAACCAGGCCTGAATCATCGGCGATGGCCATAAGCCCCGTCTCTTCGACCGCAGCCTGGGCCTTGATGATGGCGTTCTCCAAAAACGTCGTGCCGTTTTCCTCGGGGTCCTCAAAATCACCCAGCTGACCCAACGCCACAAAGCGCACCTCTGGCATGACCTTGCCTAAAATGGCCTCGATCTCGGTGAGCTTATGGGCATTGCCCGTTGCCACGACGATGGTCGCTGCCGGGTCGAGCGTATCGATATCGATTTTCTCAAGTGCCATAGCTGGCCTCCTTCTCTCTATAGCAATGCCGCGCTGAGGGCGATGAGGGCCTCGGCCTCTCCCCTCTCAATCAACGACAGCCTTGTATCTAGACGTTTTCGCAGATAAAACCTGCCAAAATAAACCTGTCCCTTTTTGGCAGGTTAGGCGAGAACCCGGCGCTGGAGCTCGATGAGCTCGGCGATGCCCTTGTCGCCCAGGTCGAGCAGGGCGTTGAGACGTTTGCGGTCGAAAGGCGCCTGCTCGCCGGTACCCTGAAGCTCGATCATCTCGCCGGTATCGGTGGCGACGAGATTCATATCGACCTCGGCATGGCTGTCCTCGGAATAATCGAGGTCGAGCAGCGTGTTGCCGTCGACAACACCCATGGAGACGGCGGCGACCTGACCCATGAGCGGAATGCGCTCGAGCTTGCCGGCCTCGACCCAAGTGGCGAGCGCATCGTGCAGTGCCACCCAGGCGCCGGTGATACTCGCCGTGCGCGTACCGCCATCGGCCTGGATCACGTCGCAGTCGACGGTGACGGTGTATTCGCCAAGCGCCTTCATGTTGACAACGGTGCGCAGGCTGCGTCCGATGAGGCGCTCGATTTCCATGGAACGGCCCTTGCGGTTAGCATGCTCGCGCTTGCAGCGCTTGCCGGTCGATGCCGGCAGCATCGCATACTCGGCAGTCACCCAGCCGGCCTTGGCGCCCTTGCGCCAACCCGGCACGCCCTCCTCAATGGTGGCGGCACACAGCACGCGCGTGTCGCCAAACTCGGCCAGGCACGATCCGTGAGCATGCTTCATCACGCCGCGGGTGAGCTGGACGGGGCGCAGCGCGTCGGCTGCGCGACCGTTGGTACGGTTGACCTGCATATACTCCATAAAATGTCCTTTCGGCGAAAGATGAGGGCGAATACTTCGAACGACGTCTATTTAAGTTCGTCGATATCGATATGCTCGATGCTTTTGAGCGGCTGGCCAAAGATAAAGCTGCCCGCCACCGCAAACTCGGCAATGTTATCGGCCGTCGTGGCAAAACGATGCTGCGGCTCGGCAGTATCGCCCGCAAGCTGCTCACGACGCGTGAGGATATCGGTCAGCTCGCGGGTGGTTTCCTCGGCAGAACTCACCACGCGCACCCCGGGTCCCAGCGCATGGCGAATGGGCCCCACCAGCAGTGGAAAGTGCGTGCACCCAAGCACCACGGTATCGATGCCGCGATCGTGCAGTGGCTCGACCGTGGCGCCGACCAGCGCACGCACGGCAGGCGTATCAAAGACATCCTCGTTCTCGAGCCACTGCTCCTGCAGATGCGCGCCCGAGGCGAGCTCGTGCTCGACAACCTCGACAAAGCTCGAGGCAGGGCAGCCGTACACGTCCACGCCGGCATCCAGATCCTGGATGGCGCGCGTGTAGGCGCCCGAGCGGATGGTGAGGTTGGTGGCGAGCACGCCCACGCGGCGCGTGCGGGTGCTGTTGATGGCCGCACGCGCGCCCGGCGCGATAACGCCGATCACGGGAACATCGAGCACCTGTTGCGCCAGACGAAGCGCCGCGGCCGTCGCCGTATTGCAGGCGATGACCATGATCTTGACGTCGTGCCTCGAAAGCCAGCGACCCGCCTGCAGCGCAAACGAGCGCACCTCGTCCTCGGTGCGGGTGCCGTAGGGGCAACGTTTGGTGTCACCAAAATAGTAGACGGACTCGTGCGGAAGCGCCGTCGCGATCGCGCGCGCAACCGTCAGGCCGCCCAGGCCCGAGTCGAACACGCCGATCGGACGCGTGTCCCCGGCCATATTATCGATATCGGACATTACCTCACCAGATTCTCTCTCGAAAAATGCGACCACGCGTGATGCGTCGCGCTACGAACGGGCTGCGACCAGCAGCATGGCCGTTGCCACCCAACCGTCGACAATCTTGCCGCGCGTAACATAGGCATTGTCGCAGGCGTCCAAGAACTCCGGGGCACCGACGCTTGTCAGGCCGTTCTCGACCAGGCAGAACATGCCCACATGGTCGGCCATGTAGAAGTCGGACTCGGAGTCGCCGAGCGCAAGCGTCTCCTCGCGCTCGATCCCCAGGTGCTCGCAGAAGCGCGCAATGGCAACGCCCTTGTTGAGCCCCGCCGGATTGATGTTGAAGGCGCGGCCGTCCTCGACGCGATTGAGCTCAAGCGTCGTCGGCTTGGACAGGTGCGTCAGGTGGCCGTTGCAAGCCCAGACCAGACCGCAGCCGGCCTCGTCGAGGATGGCCTGGACCTCATCGTCGGGCACATCGCCGCGCATGCCGACGGTGACCTCACGGTACTTGTAGCCGGTCGACATGTCGTTGTGGTACTCGATCTTGTGCGGCCAGCGGGCAAGGATCTTCTCGCACACGCCGGTCTGCTCGATCACCTGGTGCGGTGTGAGACCGCAGGCGGGGTCATAGGGCATGTCGCCCGTCAGGTACTCCCAATCGTTGGCCTTGAGGTCGTACATGACCAGGCCGCCCATCTCGCCGATGTAGGAGTTGAGGCCGAGCACGCGGGCGTCCTCGTGGATCATGGTGCGGTTGCGACCCGAGGTGGGGACCACCTGGATGCCGGCACGGGCAAGTGCCACGACGGCCTCGACGAGCTTAGTCGAAGGATTGCCGTCGTTGTCACGCAGCACGCACGAGCCGGGGGCGAGCATCGTGGCGTCCAGATCGGTAAAGACATACTTGATCTTGGCAAGACGCTCGCGCATCTCGCCCGAAAGCTCGGCAACGGTCGGCAGGATGTTGTGGGACATGGTCACTCCGTTTACATAGAAGAGGTTTAATCTTGATAGCGTGTTTTCCCTAGGGTAAGCACACCTGGAAGGCATTGCATCATCAGACGCCGGGGTCCGCAAACGCCATCCTAAAGGCGGCAGCGTTTAGGCGTCGTACGCCGCAAGGATGCGCTTGAGAACCAAGCCATCGCGCTCACAGGGCTCGGGTCCGTTCTTGCGTAGCATGCATTCCTCCTCGCCCTTTCCGGTCACGATAACCACAGCGGGGCGCTTTGTCTCGCGCACGGCCGCCTCGATAGCGGCGGTACGGTCGGTCACAATCTGCCAGTTATCGTTTCCCTGCGCCTGTACATTGCGTGCAATCTCGGCACAAATGTCCTCGACGTCCTCGGGGCCCGGGTCGTCCTCGGTAATCACGATGCGATCGGCGTACTTGCCGGCGGCAATACCCATCGTGGTGCGGCGATCGACACCCTTGCCGCCCGTTGCGCCAAAGACAACCGCCAGCTCGCGCTCGGGATAGTTCTCGCGCAGGTCGCGCAAAAGCGTCTCGAGGCTCATGCCGTTGTGCGCAAAGTCAACGACGCCCAAAATCTTGCCCGATGCGGACGGATAGAGCTCCATACGGCCGGGAACGAAGACGCCCTCAAAGCCATGGACGATGCCCTCTTCGGAAATGCCCAGGGCCTCGGCGCAGGCAATAGCGGCAAGCGCGTTGGACACATTGAACTTAACCGGCGTGGGAATCACAATGTCGCGCGTAAAGCGGGGCGTGCGCACCGTTGCCACCATGCCGCAGTCGCCATTATGAATCGCCAGCGCAAGCACGTCGGCACGCTCGTCGGTCAGGGAGAACGTCACCGTACGTTCGCAACGAGATGCCGCCTCGAGCACACGATCGACCTTATCCATATCGAGGTTGACCACGGCAAAGCGACTCTGCGAAAAAATCTTGAGCTTGCTGGCAAAGTAATCCTCGAGCGTGGGGTGCTCGATCGGCGAGATATGGTCCTCACCGATATTGGTAAAGGCGCCCACTTCAAAGTCAATCTTGCCTGTACGCTCGTATTTGAGGCCCTGGCTCGACGCCTCCATGACCAGCCACGGAGCGCCCGCCTCGGCGGCATGTGCGATACGCGACTGCAAGAGGAAGGACTCGGGAGTCGTCAGTTTGGAAGGACCGGTCTCGATACCGTCATCGAACTCGATACCCGTGTTGAGGGCAGGTCGATGACAACCCGTGAGCTTGGCCTCGTTGGCAAGAATGCCACGCAGATAAAAGCTGCAGGTCGACTTGCCCTTGGTGCCCGTAAAAGCGCAGACCTTCACCTTGCCCGAGGGATGACCGTAATAGGCGTCCGCCACCACAGCGAGCGTACGGCGGATATCGTTGACGATCACAGCAGGAATATCGACGTCGTAATCGACCTCGGACACGTACGCCACGGCGCCTTCGGCAATCGCCGAGATCAGATACTCGCGTTTGAACGCGCGGCCCTTACAGACAAACAATGTGCCCGGACGCACCTGGCGCGAGTCGTCGGTCGCAAACTCGATGCGCTGGTCGTATAGAGCATCCGGCTTGGAAACAACAAGGGCCTCGGCCTCGAGCAGCTCCACATAGCGCATCAAAGCCAGCTTCTCCTGCGTCGTACCCGACATATAACGACCTCTCTCGCTAAACCTAACCTTAAAAGAGCAAAAACCGTCTCGGATGAATCCGGTCGCGTCCCTGCATTATCAACCATCCTAATATGCCACCTGACCTTGCGCGCACTGCAGCCTTCTAAAAAATTGCATGGACTGTGCCCTGGGTCAATAAATGGCAGCGGTGTTCACCCCGTGTAAAAACAAGGAAATCTGGGTGCCATTCTTTAACATCGCGTTCGCAACCACGGCCCGCCGCTTCGTCTGAAGATCGGGACGTGGTTTTTTCGGTTCGCTCGGCGCTTATGCCCTATCACGAAACAAAAGATTGGCATGATAGTAAAGATTATTTGACATCAGCTACCGCAATCCTCGCGGCAGTACACCTGAGCCGTCAGCAGAAAGGATCTTGCATGTGCGGTTTTGTCGGTTTTACCGGTACAGATGAACAGAGTGAGCTGGTTCTCACGGCCATGATGAATCGCATCATCCACCGTGGCCCCGATATGGGCGGCCAGCATATCGTCGACAACGTTGCCCTTGGCTTCCGTCGTCTTTCGATTCTTGATCTTTCCGAAGCTGGAGCTCAGCCCATGTCGAGCGACGACGGCAAGGTCACGATTGTCTTCAACGGAGAGATCTACAACTTCCAGGAGCTTCGCGCCGAGCTGGAGGCAGCCGGCTACGCCTTCCACTGCAACGCTGATACCGAGGTCCTGGTACACGGTTACGAGGAGTGGGGCGAGGACCTGGTCAACCGCCTGCGCGGCATGTACGCGTTCGTGATTCACGACCAGAACAAGAACAAACTCTTTGGTGCTCGTGACATCTTTGGTATCAAGCCGTTCTATTACTACCAGGCATCCGATGGCTCGCTGCTGTTTGGCTCCGAGATCAAGAGCTTCCTGGACCATCCCAAGTTTGAGAAGGCTGTCAACCACGACGCGCTGCGCCCCTACCTGACGCTGCAATTCCCCGCCACGGAGGAGACCTTCTTTAAGGGCGTGTTCAAGCTTGCCCCGGCGCATTGCTTTACGTATGACCTGACGACCAACACCATGGACATCAAGCGTTACTGGAGCTGCAACTTTACCGACGACAACTCCAAGACCTTCGAGGAGTACATAGACGAGTGCGACAAGGTCGTGCACGAAAGCGTCGCTGCGCACCGAATTGCCGATGTTAAGGTGGGCTCGTTCCTTTCTGGCGGCGTGGACTCCAGCTACATTGCCGCCTGCCTCATGCCCGACACCACGTATTCTGTCGGCTTCGATTACAAGAACTTCAACGAGACCAACTACGCCGCCGAGCTTTCTGACAAGCTGGGCATCAAGAACGTGCGCAAGATGATCACCGCCGACGAGTTCTTCGACGCGCTGCCCGACATCCAGTATCACATGGACGAGCCGCAATCGAACCTCTCGAGCGTGCCACTGTACTATCTGGCCCAGATGGCAGCCAAGGAAGTCACCGTGGTCCTATCGGGCGAGGGTGCAGACGAGCTGTTCGCCGGCTACGAGTGGTACGAGGACACCCCTCAGATGCGCTCCTTCAAGAAGCGCGTGCCGCTCGGCGTGCGTCGCGCCCTGGGCTCACTCGTTCAGCATCTCCCCTACTTTAAGGGCCACAACTTTCTGACCAAGTGCGCCGAGGTTCCCGAGCGCTGGTATGTGGGCCAGGCAAAGGTGTTCGATCCCTCCGAGGTCGACGAGGTGCTCAAGCCCGCTTATGACACCGGCAAGAACGCCGCCGAGATGTGCGCCGAGTACTACAAGCAGGTTCCCAACTGCTGCGAGCTTTCCAAGAAACAGTATCTGGATATGAACATGTGGCTACCGGGCGACATTCTGCTCAAGGCCGACAAGATGTGCATGGCGCATTCTCTGGAGCTCCGCGTTCCGTTCCTGGACAAGAAGGTCATGGAGTTTGCCGAGCACATTCCCGCCAACTACCGTGTTAACGAAGAAGGCTGCAAGCTCGTCCTGCGTCACGCTGCCAACCGCACGCTGCCCGACGAGTGGGCAACGCGCAAGAAGGTGGGCTTCCCCGTACCGGTCAAGTTCTGGCTACGCGAGCAAAAGTACTACGACTACGTAAAGGAATACTTCACCGCACCGTGGGCTGCTGATTTCTTTGACACCGATGCGCTCATGAAACTGCTTGACGATCACTTTGAGGGTCGCGCGCTCAACCAGCGTAAGATCTATACCACGCTGACGTTCCTCATCTGGTACAAGCGCTTCTTTATCGACGAGGACAAGGGCGCCGAAGTCGCCGCGTAAGTTTCGTTATGAATTAGCGATGAACAGCGCAGGGTTTCCGCTATACTCAATCCCTGCGGGCGATTGGCGCAACGGTTAGCGCAGGTGCTTTACACGCACAAGGCTGGGGGTTCGAATCCCTCATCGCCCACCACTTGATTGAAAAGGCTCCCAGCGATGGGGGCCTTTCTTTTTTGTGCCCAGTGCAGAGGGATTCGAACCCGCAAGGGTGCGGAGCTGAGGAAACGCGAAACGTTTTCCAGCGCAGCACGCGAGGAGCGAAGCGGGGAGCGGGCGGCGAAATGGACCCTTGGCGAATACCCGTGTGCAAAAAATGCCAAATATGAGTACTGCTACCTTTTTAGTAGCAGCGTTTTCGAAGTCATAAAAGGCAAATCCGGCATTAGAACGACGATCGATAGTCCAGTTAAGCCAATTTGCTAACTACAAAACTGGACATATGTGGCCCAACTCATCTAAAAGTGCCTAATTTATATGTTACGAAGTTAATACCCATACTCATATTTGCCACTTTTTGCACACGGCCTATCCCAGCCATGGTAAATCGATAGCAAAACGGGCTCCAGTTCGCCCAATCATGCGCCGACCGGCACGTGACGGTCTGGAACCCGTCCCAAATTGCTATGCCTGATGGTGCTAAGCCAAAACACCCGCCAGAATCTCGATTAGGCTGTCCACATCGGCCTCTTCGCACACGAGTGGCGGCAGGAAACGCAACGTATGAGCTCCGGTCGCGTTAATCACGGCACCGGCCTCCAGCGCTCGGGCAACAATGTCATGCGCATCGCCCGCAGCGCCATCCAGGTCGCAGCCGAGCATCAAGCCGCGGCCGCGCACCTCGGTAACGTGCGGTAACTTGGCGAGCTTTGCCTCCATATAGGCACTCACCTTGGCGGCATGTTCTGCATAGTCGCCGCGCACAAGCGCGGAGAGCGTCGCGGCGCACGCCGCGACTGCCAAGCAGCTACCGCCAAAGGTGGAACCATGATCGCCGGGCTTAAAGACGTCGGCAATACCCTTCTTTGCCACCACAGCGCCCATGGGCACGCCGTCGGCAATACCCTTGGCAAGGCTCATGATGTCGGGCTCCACGCCATAGGTCTGGAACGCAAACGGCTTGCCGGAACGGAAGACGCCACACTGGACCTCGTCGGCGATAAGCACGGCGCCCACCTCGTGCGCCAAGTCGCGCGCCGCTGCCATAAACTCCTCGGTCATGGGGTGCACACCGCTCTCGCCCTGAATCGGCTCGAGCATCACGGCGCAGATCTCGCTTCCGAGCTGCTTAAAAATTGCGCACAGTTCATCAACATCGTTGGGCGTGCATGCCACAAAGCCGCCCGGCAGCGGGCGGAAGCTATCCTGCAACCAATCCTGCATGGTGGCGGCAATAGTCTCGAGCGTGCGGCCATGGAAGCCGCCGCGCATGCACACGATGGTGTTGCCACCGTTGCCGGCACGCTTGGCGTACAGGCGCGCGAGCTTCATCGAACCCTCGTTGGCCTCGGCACCGGAGTTGGCAAAGAACGTCTCCCACACCTGCTCGCCCGCAGCCGGAACGCCAAGCGCGGAAGCCGTCGTTTCGTCGCCAGCGACAATCGCGTCGGCAAGCACACGCGCGCCATCCACATCGTCGTTAGCGAGCTTGGACAGTAGCGCCGCGACCTGCCCGCGCTGCTCGATATAGAAGTAGTTGGAGACGTGCAGTAGTTTTTTGGTCTGAGCTTCGAGCGCCGACAGCACCGCCGGATTGCCGTGGCCTAAGCTGCATACGCCAATACCTGCAAGAAAATCGAGATACTCACGGCCATCATCACCGGTAAGTTTCATACCGTGACCCTCGACAAATTCGACCGGAGAGCGACCAAAGGTGTGCATAACATAACGAGATTCGAGTGATTGTTGAGCTGCAAGTGACATGGGATACCTTTCGTTAAGCGCCAGGTGGCGCGGACTGTGGGTGTAACGGTATGGCGATTTCTAACCGGCTAGACCGTCTGGAGCTTCTCGACCTCGTCGAGGTTCTCGGTCAGGCGCGCCGCAAAGGTCGAAAGCGGATGCGGGTGCGTATCGAACTCGTAGGCCGTCTCGGTGGAGTGGATCACGGTGCCGACACCGGCATCGGTCAGCAGCTCCAGAAGCAGCGAGTGCGGTGTGGTGCCGTTGATGATGTGAGCGCGGAACACGCCGGCAGTCAGGGCGTCGACAGCCGCGCGTAACTTGGGAATCATGCCCTTGTCGACCTCGCCGCCGTAGAGCATCTCGTTAACCTCATCCAGCGTCAGGTTGGAGATGAGCGAATCCTTGTCGCTAAAGTCCTTGTATAGGCCGTCGACGTCGGTAAGGAAAATCGCCTTATGCGCGTGGAGCGCTGCCGCAACAGCACCGGCGGCGGTATCGGCGTTGATGTTGAAGAAGCCGCCGTCCTCCCCCGCCGCGACCGTGGCGATAACAGGGATGTACTCGCTATCGAGCAAGCGCTCGATATAGTCGGTGTTGACGTGCGTCACTTTGCCCACGCGGCCGAGCTCGGGGTCAAGCGGCTCGGCGATGAGCGTGCCGGCATCACTGCCCGACACGCCCACAGCCAGGTTGCCATGATGATTGATGGCAGCAACCAGCTCTTGGTTAACCTTGCCGCCCAGCACCTCGCGCACGATATCCATGGTCTCCGGCGTGGTCACGCGCTGGCCGTTCTTAAACTCGACGGGCATATCGTAATGGCCCAGCGCCTCGTTGATGGCCTTGCCGCCGCCATGCACAATGACGGGACGCATGCCGATAATCTTGAGCAGGACGATGTCGCTCATCACGTCGCGGCGCAGTTGCTCGTCGACCATGGCGGCTCCGCCATATTTGATAACGACCGTCTTGCCTGTCAGGTTTTTAATCCACGGCAGCGCTTCGAACAGCAGCTGCGCGGCTGCTTCGTTGGATTCGCTTGAACGACAATCGCGTGCGAATTTCATAATCTGCCTCGTCTTTCGTAACGTTATCGCGCCGTGCTTCGCCGTCCGCAATCACGGCAAGATGCGCAGCGTGCCTGGAATCTAGGAACGGTAGTCACCGTTGATGGAGATGTACTCGTGTGTAAGGTCGCAGGTCCATACGGTCGTTGCCGCGTCACCTGCGCCCAAGTCGGCCGAGATCACGATCTCGGGCGCCTCAAAACGTCGCAGGGCCTCGTCCTCGTCAAAGGGAACGGTCAGGCCACCGCGGCAGACGGGCATGCCCATCATGTCGATGGAAACGTCTTCCTGATTAAACCGCACGCCACACTTGCCGAGCGCCATGGCAACGCGGCCCCAGTTGCAATCGTGACCGGCGATGCAGGTCTTGACGAGCGGCGAGTTGGCGACGGCACGGGCAGCGATATCGGCTTCCTCGTCGTTAGCGGCTCCGGTGACGTTAACCGTCACGAGCTTGGATGCGCCCTCGCCATCGGCCGCGATGTTGCGCGCCAGGCTCTCGCACACCTCGTGCACGGCAAAGGCCAACTCGTCAAAGGCGTCAGTGCCCTCGACGATGGGCTCGGCATCTGCGGCAGCAGCGCCAGATGCAAGCATGATACAGGTGTCGTTGGTCGAGGTATCGGAATCGACCGTCACCTTGTTGAAGGTCTGTTTAACGGTCGAGAGCAGCAGGGTGTGGAGCGCCGCCGGCTCGACGGGGGCATCGGTGGTGATGACCGCGATCATGGTGGCCATGTTGGGCATGATCATGCCCGAGCCCTTGCACATGCCGCCCACCGTATAAGCGTTGCCCGCATGACCCGCAGCCTCACTGCGGTAGCGAACGGCATACTCCTTAGAGTGCGTATCGGTCGTCATGATGGCACGGGCTGCATCGGCACCGCCATGGGCAGAGAGTGCCTTGTAGGCGGACGGAACGGCCGTCTCAAACGTGTCGATCGGCAGAATCTGTCCGATCACGCCCGTGGATGCGACTAGGATCTGCTGGGGTTCACAGCCGATGACCTGCGAAGCGATGTTGCACGTCTCGCGCGCGCAGGCAAAGCCGGTCTCGCCCGTGGCGGCATTCGCGTTGCCGGAGTTGATTGAAACACCGGCGATAATGCCATAGCCCTTGTCCGCACCGCCCAGGTTGGCACGACTCACCTGCACGGGCGCCGCACAAAAGCGGTTGGTCGTAAACACGCCGGCACCGGGACAGGGCTCATTAGGCACGACGAGTGCATAATCCAAACGCTCGGGATCCTTGCGAAATCCGGCATGGATACCGGCAGCCTTAAAGCCACCCGCCGCCGTAACGCCACCCTCGACGGCGCGAATCTTGATATCGAACTGCTCTCTATTCATCGTCCCCATGGCTCCTTTATATCAAATAAAAAGTGGGCATCGGTCGGAGCGCCATACCAGTCACAATCACGAGACCAGCTTAAAAGTGGCGCCCAACTCGATACCCGACTACTAAATCGTTAACAATCGAATGTGCTACACCGGGCACGCCACTGTGGGCAAGCCTCGTCGCTCGTCAAAACCAAAGACGATGTTGGCGCACTGGACCGCCTGGCCCGCAGCACCCTTGCAAAGATTGTCGATCGCACCTGTCGCCACCAGCACGCCTGTGCGCTTGTTGAACGCAAGGCCAATCTGGGCGGCATTGGTACCGACGACCGAAGCTGTCTTGGGCTGCCGGCCGGCATCGAGCACGCGCACAAAGCTGCGTCCGGCGTAGAACTGTTTGTAATGGTCGACAACGTCCTCAAGAGTCAGCGTGTCGAGAGCCTGCGGCGCGAGCGGCATCGTCACCGTGGAAAGCAGACCGCGCTTGAGCGGTGCCAGGTGCGGCGTAAAGACAATGCGGTCGGCCAGGCCAAGAATCTGCTCGATCTCGGGCGTATGACGATGCTTGCCCACGCCATAGGCCTCCAGGTTCTCGTCCGCGCTGCAAAAATGGGTGCGGGCGTTACAGGACTTACCGGCGCCCGTCACGCCGCTGATAGCATCAACGATCACAGGACCACTCTGTGCAACCCAGCCGGCGCGCACGGCGGGCGCGGCAGCGAGGCTCGTTGCGGTGGGATAGCAACCGGCGCAGGCAACCAGCACGGACTTGCCGCCAGCATAATCGGATGCGGCGGTCTCCAAGTCCCGACAGAACAGCTCGGGCAGGCCAAAAGCGCGCGTCTTGAGCAGCTCGGGGCTCGTGTGCTCGGCGGCATACCACGCCTCGAACACGGCCGGATCGCTCAGGCGATAATCGGCCGAAAGGTCAAAGCAGGAAACGCCCGCGGCAAGCAGGGTGGGCACCTGCGCCATGGCGGCGGTGTGCGGCACGGCCAAAAAGACAGCGTCGCAGGTCTTGAGCTCGGGGGCATCATGCGTGGTGAATTTCAGATCGCTCACGCCGGCAAAGCTCGGGTACACCGCAAACAGCGGCTGTCCGGCATCGACATTGGACGTAATGGCAACAAGTTCAAACTCGGGATGGCCGAGCACGAGACGAATGAGCTCGGCACCGGCATATCCTGCCGCACCGACGATTCCAACCTTCAAAGACATATCAGACTCCTTGTCTGCGATTTATGCACCGATGCGCATTTCGCAGCGGTCGTTATGAAGTGGGTTGAAACTTTAGCACCAAAAGATGCATTTATACGCAAATCTTTTGCATATTCATGCATTGAAACAAACCAGACACATTCACGCGAAGGAATTGACAAATAACAATGGGCCCCACATCGCCCGGTGCACCTTGCGGTACCGTTGCGATGTGGAGCCCGACACAGACGGGTATTTAAATTGTTGGGGCCGGCGGGAGAACTCTTTTAGAGCTCGATCGGCACCCATTCGTCGTGGTTGCAGATGAAGGCCTCCGGCTCCTCGACGCTAAAGAAGACGAGCGTGGGGTCGCCTGCGCCCTCATAATGCTCGCCCAAACGCTCCAGATGCTTCCAGCCGGCCTCGCGCATATCGGGGGCAGCCTGGTCATCCAAGCCGGCGCCTCCACGCAAAATGAGCCAGCCATGGCCCGGCCACCAGCTCGTGGCCTCAAAGCGCTGGTTTTGCAGCAGCTCCTGCCACACATCTTTGGTGCGCGCCGTCACAAACCACAGCTTGCCATCCTGAATCTGCGCAAACGAAAACGGACGCACATGCGGCTGCCCATCCACACTCGTCGCCAGATACCACGCCGGCACCGACGTCAGATACTCCAGCACCGTATTCAATCCGTCCACGTTTCCTCCTGTCACTAGCTAATTCGGAACGGGTAGTTAATTTGAGGCGCGCTAGAACTCCAGATGTTCTTCGCTGCCGTCGATATCGCAGAAGCGTGCGACGATATTGCGGACCGAGAAAAACGCAAGGCGACCGTCGTTGGCACTCTCATGGTCCTCGCCAATGCCCACCATGTGCTTAAAGCCAGCTTCGCGAACGCGGTCGCTCACGACTGCATCGTCCTCGAGCGTAGCCTCGCCGGTCAATACGATCCAGCACTCCCCCGGCTTCCAGCCCGAAAGCTCAAACTTGGGGTTCGCGCCGAGCTCTGCCCACACATCCTTGTCGCGCGAGGTGCAAAACCACAGCTTGCCGTCATCGACCATGGCAAACGAGAACGGCCTTACGCGTGGCTGATGCCCATCGTTCACGTCAGTCGTGGCCAAAAACCACGCGGGGATGCGCCTGAGGTATGTGCAGGCGCGCTCGAGTTGCGCTGTGCGGTCGATGTCGGTCATAGGAATCCCTTTCTTGCGCTCGAATCGCGCTTAGACAAGTTGAAGATTGATGACGACAACACATGCCACCAGCATCGCCATCGCCACTGCGGCCAGTGCATCCCCGCGGCCAAACGTAAGCGCATGCAGACGCGTGCGTCCCTGCTCGCCGTGATAGCAGCGCGCATCCATGGCGGCCGAAAGCGTCTCGGCATGACGGAAAACGCCGGTGAACAGTGGAATCGCCACACTGCCGAGCATGCGCACACCGCCGAGCGGACCGCCCGTCACGCGCGCGCCGCGGCTTGCCTGCGCATCGGCCGTCTGTTTCATCTCGGTGGCAAATTGCGGCATAAACCGCAGCGCGATACCCATAATCATGCCGAGCTCGTGCGCCGGAAGCCCCACGCGCGCAAATGGTGCGAGCAAACGCTCAAAACCCGCGGTGAGGTCGAGCGTGGGCGTGGTAAGTGTAATGGCGCTCATGCCGGCCATCATCAACGTCAGGCGACACGCCATAAACCCGGCGGAATGCAGCGAGCCCTCGCTCACCTGCAAAAAGCCAAGCTGCCACAGGATGCGACCGCTCTGATCGGAAAACAGATTAAGTACCGCGACCACCACAACAATCGCCAGCAGCGGTGCCATCGATGACAGGACGCGGCGAAGCGGCACTTTGGCTGCGGCATAAACCAACGCGACAAAAAACGCAATTGGGACTAGTCCGCGGAAGCTACCAACCGTGAGCGTGGCAATCAGAAACACGAAGCCCAGCAGCAACTTGGTGCGCGGATCCAGACGGTGGATTGCGCTATTCCCCGGATAGTAACTGCCAAACGAAAACGCCTCCATTAGCAGCCCTCCTCTCGCGCGGATGCACCGGAATCGGCCCGACGCGAAGCACCCGAAGGGCCATCCACACAGCCGAGCAGCAAGCCTGGCAGTTCGACTGCGAGCGACTCAACCGTATAGAGGCCATCGAAGCGCAGCGGCACGCCTGCCTTCGCAAGCGTCAGCGCCATGCGCTGGGCAGCAGGTACGCCCAAGCCGACCGACTTGAGCCCATCCGCATGCGCAAAAACCTGAGCGGGCGCGCCCTCGGCAAACACCGCGCCTTCGTTCATCACAACGATGCGGTCGCAGCAATTTGCCAGGTCATCCATACTGTGCGAAACCATGACAACGGTCAGGCCCTCGTCATTAAGACGGCGAATGAGCCCCAGGAAATCCCTGCGGGCCGCCGGATCGAGACCTGCCATGGGTTCATCGAGTACCAGCACCTCGGGCTCCATGGCGAGCACGCCGGCAAACGCCACGCGCCGCTGCTGTCCACCCGAGAGCTCAAAGGGACTCTTGTCGCCTATCGTGGCAAGGTCGAGGCCCACGCGTGCGAGCGATGACGCAACGCGGCGCGCGACCTCGTCTTGTGACAGGCCAAGGTTGTGCGGACCAAATGCCACGTCCTGCACCACGGTCTCGGCAAACAGCTGGCGCTCGGGATACTGAAACACCACGCCAACCTTGGCCTTAACCGCGGCGGCGTCTTTCTTGTTTGACAGATCGAGCCCCAGCGCGCAAACGCTCCCCTCCTGCGGACGAATCAACCCGTTGAAATGCTGGACCAGTGTGGATTTGCCCGAACCGGTATGGCCTGCTAACCCCAAGAACTCGCCGCGACGCACCGCCAAAGACACGTCGCGCAGCGCCCACGGACTGCTAGGGTCGTTTCCCCAGAGAGCCTGTTTGTTCGATTTGCCCGCAGCGGCTGAGCGCTTATACCAGCGACGGCGCTCGCGCGGACTGAGCGAATAACTGTACGAAACATGGGATAGCTCGATGACGAGCTCCGACGCGCCCGCCCCGTCAGTCGCGGAAGAGACGCTGTCAAGGACACGCGAGTTAGATGCGGAAGTGAAAGGTTGCTCCCCAGTGTCCGCCCCGCTCCGCTCGGCATAAACCTGTGCAATCTCGGCGACCATATCCGCCTCACGCACCTGCGCGCAAACGGGCACGCCCTTCTCACGAAGCGCCATGCCCAAACGGCACGACTCCGGCATGTCCAAGTTCAACTGCGCAAGCTCATCTGCCCGCGTCAGAATCTCCTCGGGCGTACCGAGCATGACAACGCGCCCCGCCTGAAACACCGCGACTCGATCGGCCTCGGCGGCCTCTTCCATAAAGTGCGTAATCATCACGATGGTCATGCCACGATCATGCAACGCGCGACAAGCCTTCATGAGGCCCTTGCGGCCGCGCGGGTCGAGCATCGAGGAAGCCTCGTCCAATATGAGCACGCGCGGTTCCATGGCAAGCACACCAGCAAGCGCCACGCGCTGCTTTTGGCCACCCGAAAGTGCATGGGTCTCATGGCGCTCAAAGCCCACTAGGCCCACAGCCTTCAGCACATCCCGCACACGCTGCGCGATTTGCTCCGATGGCACGCCCAAGTTTTCGGGACCAAAGGCAACATCGTCCTCGACAAGCGTCGCCACCAGCTGATCATCCGGGTTCTGGAATACCATGCCCGCAGTCGAGCGAATGTCGTAGACCAGCTCGGGGTCGGACGCATCCATGCCATCGATGCGCACCGTGCCGGCATCGGGCTGCAGCAGCGCATTCAGATGCTTGGCAAAGGTTGACTTGCCCGACCCGTTGCCACCGAGGATGCAGAAAAACTCGCCGTCCTCGATGTTTAGATCGACGCCGTCGAGTGCCGGTGCGGCACCGTCATAGCTAAAGGAAACGCCCCGACACTCAATCATGCGCGGCCTTTGACCTGGTCCTTTTTAGGCGTGATGAGGTTCGAGACTGCCTTGTACACTGCAAGCGTGAGCACCGAGTTAAGCACGGTCTTGATGAGGTTAAACGGCAGCACGGCAGGAAGCATGAGCGGGGCAATCACATCGACCGAGCCATACCAGAACCATACGCCAATGGTAAGGTTTGCGACCATAGACAACGCCGTAGCGGCAATGACGCCGAGCACCAGGCCAATCACGGCACCCTTATAGGTATGCATCTTCTGGTAGACGATAGCCGCGGGCAGAATGTAGCCCAGCGTGGCAACCAGGTTCATAAGCGCGCCGACCCAGTCACCCGTGGTGAGCGCATGGATAACGATCGCCATAGCGGCAACAGCGGTACCGGCACCGGGGCCATACGCAAACCCGCACACCATCGCCGGCACCAGCGACGGGTCATACGTCAAAAACGGCGCCGAGGGAAGGATGGGTAGCTGCACATACATAAACAGGGCGCCCAAGGCGCACATCAACGCCATGGTTACGAGCTGTTTGGTGCTCCACCTATTCGTGTTCTCAAAATGGATATGCTGCGACTGTTCAGACATAAGATCACCTGCCTCTTTCATCCGGACTCTAACCGTTGGTACTGGAATCTCACCAGTTCAGCCGGTATGCGAACCAACGCACACACGGGTCGCGGACTCATCGGCACGAACGCAGGCACCTCGCCTGTGCCGCAGCGCCCCTTTGGCACCGCCCGATTTACCGCCAGTAGGGAATTTCACCCCGCCCTGAAACAGCAATTGCAAGTGTAGCACCAGTAGGCTTTCGTGCAAGTATGCCGAGGGTAATTTATGGCGGGGAAACGCTCCAGAAATACGCCCGGGATAGAGCGGCGCAACAACGATGCTGCAGCACGCTAACAACTGATCGCAGACAAGTACGAAAGATCAAGAAGGGCAGTCAACGCAGAATTCCCCGAAGTGCAAAGGGCGCGATTCCACAATCTAACCCGAATTCCACCACAAATTGCTGAGCCAATGGATGTAAACTCAAGCCAGACAGAGAAATTAGGTTTTCCGCCATCTCCCTGTCCTCCGTTTTTTGAAGACCTCCGACAGTGGCTCCAATCTTTAGCCGGAGTACCACAGCTCGGGGGTCAATTCATGTAGCAGGAGATATCATGACAAGAACCGCTGTCCTAATCGATGGAAATTTCTTCCTGAAACGAGCGCGCAGGCTATGGGGAGACACTTCACCCGAAAAGCGCGCATCGGAATGTCATGCCTATGCCCTGCGACACATATCCGCCAAACGAAAGATGACGCTAGAATACGGCGACCGCTCCCTATACAGAATCTTCTTCTACAACTGTCCACCACTGGAAAACGGCACTTTTAAGCAGCCCTGGGACGAACACAATACCGTGTTCAGCCGGAAGCATCCCTCCAATGTATGGATGTCTGATTTCCACGCAGCCCTCGGAGAGAAAAGGAAAGTAGCGATGCGCATGGGCGAACTACGCTCAGCGAACGCGCATTACAACCTGAAACAAGAATCGCTCAAGAAGCTGCTCAAGGGTGAGTTGACAACAACCGACCTCGGGCAGGAAGATTTCACCCTCGTTGGGTTAAAGCAATCCGGTGTTGACATGAGAATCGGACTCGATGTCGCCTCGCTCGCCCATGGGAGAACTGTTGATCAGATCGTCCTCATAGCTGGCGACACAGACTTCATCCCAGTCGCAAAAACGGCCAGAAGGGCAGGACTCGATTTCCTAATCGATCCGATGGGCCACCATCTGCCTAGCGAGCTCGTTCTTCAATCTGATGGCATCGAAGATATATCGAATGAGTTCGATCCTGCCAAAGTCAGATAGCAAGTAAGGGGCCGTCCCGCGGGACGGCCCCTTTCATAAATCTCGAGCAAGCCGTCTACCCAAGAACTTGCAAGACGCGAGTTGAGACGAGCCCGCCACTCAATAGAGCAGACAGTCGATTAAAGTCGAACAAATGAGAGATCCCGAAATAGCTGAACAATAATTCAGCACAAAAAGGACCCCTTGTCCGCGGCTCCAAAGGAGCAGGACAAAGGGCCCCAATCTAACCGAGAACGTTCCGGAGAGAAGCCCCGTCACGCCCCCCGGATTCCCGGTGGGAGTTCTAGACCTTGTCGGCCTTAGTACATACCGCCG
>ERZ1034939.541-NODE-541-length-23663-cov-42.063368_pt1 | contig 23663 bp, 25 predicted proteins | sample MGYA00520626_ERZ1034939 | MGnify/ENA primary metagenome ERZ1034939 (study PRJEB33766, sample SAMN09781751) | gut metagenome | biome: gut microbiome | host: Homo sapiens | place: Madagascar | study: EMG produced TPA metagenomics assembly of the PRJNA485056 data...
CTAGCTATGACTATGGATACTTATAGTCACTTATTCGATGATACAGAAAAAGAGGCGGTTAATTTCTTTGAAAAAGCTATGTCAAATTTGTAAAATACATTAAAATACATAACATAAAAGCAATACTACTACCGTCAAGCCTTGATATAACAACATTCCTTTATTATAAATAATATTTATAAGAAGTTTTAAAAGATTATGGTAAAATAAGGTAAGGAGGTAAGCATGAATTTACGTGATTTAGAATATTTTTACCAGCTTGGAAAATTAAAATCTTATACTGGTGCTGCACAATATTTCAAAGTCAGTCAACCAACGATTTCTTACGCTATCAAGCGCTTGGAAACAGAATTAGGTTGTGATTTAATCATCAAAGACCCATCACACCGCACGGCTGAATTAACCTTACAAGGAGATATTTTTCAAAGTCATGTTGAAGATGTCTTACTGCAAATCAAAATGGCTGTTAATGAGGTGCATCAATCACTAAATCCCATGATGACTGTTGGTTTTCCGCCGATTATCTGCAACTATATTTTGACGGAATTGCTGGAGCAAAATGAGAATCTCGAGCCCTTCTCTCAAGTTAAAGCTATCCGTGGTGGCTCACGAAGCCTCATGATGAAACTTCTCAACGGGCAAATTGACTTTAGTCTGCTAGGTTCACTAACACCCTTAAAAAATGATCAACTAGTCATTCATCAGCTCTTTACCAAGGATTTTTATGTTGTTCTTTCTAAAAATCACCCACTGGCAAATAAAAAAGAGTTGTCATTCCAAGAAATTCTCTTTGAGAAATTTATTCTGCTGGACGAACACAATATTCATCTAACAGCCTTTAATCAGTTAAATCATCGCTATCATGACCAAGCATCTGTCCTTTTCAAAATCGATGATGTGTCTGTCATCAAGCAAATGGTCGCTGAAAATATGGGCATCTCACTTCTTTCTGACATTGCTCTAACTAGCGATTCTGACCAACTGGTCAAAATCTCTTTAGTCAAAGAAGATAGCATCACATTTTACGTTAGCTATGCCCACTCAAAACACGCTGTTTTGTCAGAAGAAACTAAGAAATTAATTGACTTGATTGAAAAAGTATCGTAAAAAAGCAAAAAATCAGCCCAAATTCGGGTTGATTTTTTCATGTTGTATTGTTGAATTTTTAATAGAATGAATCGGGCTCTTTAGTGTATTTAGCCCATTTTTTACTTAAAAATTGGTCGTTGATTTGGTAGTTTGGCTTGCTTTGATTTTTGTTCAAGAATGGATTAACAGCTTTGTCCATTGCGACCCAACCATTCCATCCCATGTGGATAGTATCTTGCATAAAGTAAGCTTTGTCACCATCTCTTGAGAAATCTGCAATATTTTTAAAACCTTGGCTTTGCAATTGATATTTAATCTTGGCAACAGCTTTTTGGTACATGTCTTCGTTAAGTCCAGTATAATCAGACCATTTGCTATTAACTGGAGGAATCACAAAAAGAACATTAGTATTATTTTCGGCAAATTGATTCAATACCAACTGCAAATCGTTGTATTCTGGAGATTTTAAGTAGTTAAATTTACGTTGAGAATTTTTTAAATCTTTCAATCTCGGTTTGATACGAATATCATAAAAACCGTTGTTGATTCCAAAGGTATTACCACTACTTGCTTTTTTACCATCAGCTGTCGCCAATTTCCCTAGATGTTGATATGAAAAGGCATCTGGTAACTTTTTAGCTTGAGAGACAACCTTACCATCATAATGATCGATAAGAGAAACACGACTGAAAAAGGCATCTTCTTTCTGGTAAATGATACTTTGGGTTTTGAGTTTTCGTTTATCAGCTGTTGATAATTTTTTACCCTCAGCCACTTTTTCCATCATTTCCTTGTGAGAAGAATCTGGGTAAAGTTTCAAGAAACGTCTAGCAGCGTAGCGGTCATAAGCTGTTCCTTTTTGATTTTGCAAGAAATCAATGGCTTGTCCACTGCTAAAATAAGTTTGAAAAGCGGCAGCATTGGCACCCTTAGCTGTAAACCACTGAGGAGAAATGAAATAAACGGCTTGTTTATTTTTCAACTCATTATTGATTTGTTGGATGCCATAAAAATGCGTCAATGAGGCAGAACCTCTTTGACCAAGCAAATACGGCGTGTAAGAACGATTGTAAGCCTCAGCAATGACCGATGGGTGCATTTTGTCAAAGCGCAGCCACTCACTTGATCCAAAAAACGGAACAAAACGGTGCTTTGGATCTGTTAAGGCACGTACTTTTTTGTACTTACTCTTAAATCCTGTCTTACTTAGCGAAACCGCGTCTTTCTTTTCTACTTTTAGGGAGTGCGATTTATTCGAAAGCGAGACACTACCCAGACTAATGACAACTAACAAAAAGGCACAAATAACTGATCCTAAAATTTGCCAAAGGCGTTTAAGCATTGCGAAGTTCCTCTATTCCAGCAATGATTTTATTAGCGGTATTCCAATCATCACGTCCAAATTCTGAAATTGGAATATCAATATCAAAATGACTTTCCAATTCAACGATTAATTCGACAGTTCCCATGCTATCAAGCACACCCGCATCGAACAAATCTTCATCCATCATATCTGAAACATCTTCCATAAAAAGATCATCAATAATTGCTAATACATCTGATTTAATATCCATTTGCTAAACTCCTTTACAATAATGAATTGTTATTATTTTACAGGTGATTGTGGGAACCATAATTGATCCAAGAAACCTGAAAATAGTAAGAATGATAACATCACAACATTAAAGGTGATGAAAATACCAAGACCTTGTGTCCATTTGTTGTCAGGCAAAGGTGGGAGTCCTTGTTTTTTGCGCTCACGATTGATTTTTTTCTTCTTACGAACCCAAGCATCATTAATCACAAGACCTACACCATGAAATAGTCCATAAGCGATATAGTACCATGTTAACCCATGCCAAAATCCCATGATTAACATATTAATAATATAAGCGACGCTTGATATGACATTGCGATTTTTAAAGATTTTGTGCTTAACCAAGACCTTAACCAAACGCATGAAAACAAAATCACGGAACCAAAAAGATAAACTCATGTGCCAACGATTCCAAAATTCTTTCAAATCGCGTGATTTAAAAGGCTGATTAAAGTTAACTGGACTTTTAATCCCCATAAGATTTGAAATAGCTAACGCAAACATGCTATAACCCGCAAAGTCAAAGAATAAATCAAAACCATAGGTGTACATAACACCTAGCGTAGCAATGTTAAAGACTCCGCCCATTGCCAGGGCTTCTTCTTTTAGCGGCGCCATAAGTAGCGTTCCAAAAATGTAAGCTAGGATGAACTTGTAAAGAAATCCAAGCATCAAGTAACGAACACTTTCTTCAAGCATATCAAGCAGTTCATCTTTGTCAGGAATATTTTTATAATCCTCATCAAAGCGATTGAAGCGATCAATTGGTCCACTTGAAAAAGTTGGCATAAAGAGAAGGAAACGCAAAAATTGCCACAAACTAAACTCTTTTAAGACACCATCTCGCATTTCCATAATTGTGCCAACTGCACGGAAAGTTAGGTAAGAAATCCCTAAAAATCCAAAGAGCGATTGATGTTTATCAATGGTCATCAAAGGGGTAATCTTAGTCCACGCTAGTGGAAAGACGGCTAAGAAGACCCAGAGGTAAAATACCCACTTGTTATTATATTTTTTCCGATAAGTCTTGTAAGAAAAGATCAGAAAAATTTGCCAAACCACGTAAGCTAAAAGAGACACAATCTGATAAAGATTTTTCCCTGTCAGCATCAAAATAATGAAAGCTAAGCTAACCAAAGCTTCATAAACAGGAAATCGTTTTTTGAAAAATAATCCGATAAAAATAGGTAAGACAGCCACAATCAGGTAAAGAAAATACTGCGGATTGCCGTAAACCTCTAAGTGTGGCAACTGATGAAGAAATGCTATCATCGGCTATTTACCTCGTTCATCAAGCCTTTGATATCGATTTTACCATTTGGTGTAAGCGGCAAGCTATCACGGTAAAGGAATTTTGAAGGCATCATATAATCCATCATGATATCTTTCAAGTCTTCCTTAATCGCTTTAGTGATGTCCAATTGACGGTCAAATTGTTCTGCGACACCTTCTTTTAACACCACATAAGCTAGAAGATTTTGTACCTTGTGGTCTTTGTTGTAACGCGGAACAGCGACAGCTGACTTGATATATTCTGATTTGTTAAGATTTTGTGAAACTTCCTCAAGCTCGATACGGTAACCGTTGAATTTGATTTGGAAATCCATGCGTCCGCCGTAAAGAAGCATGCCTTGGTCAGTCATCACACCCAAATCTCCAGTGTGATAAGCTGGCAAGCCTTCAAATTCAAAGAAAGCAACTTGTGTGCGTTCAGGATTATTGAGATACCCTTTTGAAACAGCAGGACCAGAGACAATGATTTCACCTTGCTCGCCATTTGGCAAAGCTTTGCCATTTTCATCAATGACAAAAGTTGGTGAATCTGCTTTGGTGTAACCAATCGGCAGACGTTTGCAAGTTGCTAGCATCTCATCGGTGATAGCTACCGCAGAAAGGGCAACAGTAGCTTCTGTCGGACCATAAGCATTAACAATGCGTGCTTTCGGGAAACGGCTACGCAATTTTTGCGCTGTTTTTACTGTTAACTCTTCCCCATCGAAATAAAAATGCGTCAAATGTGGCAATGTTTCTTGATTAAAGTCATTTGACAACATAGCCATATCAGCAAATGATGGTGTTGATGTCCAAACCCCAATCGGCAATTCATTAATGGTTGTAAAGAGTCGTTTAAAGTCTGTTGTTAATTCTTTTGGAAGTGCAAAAAGTGTCCCTCCAAGGGCTAGCGTTGGTGCCCAATACATAACTGACAAATCAAACGAATAAGGCGGCTGCGCCAACATTTGTGGTCGTTCTGGAACTGAAAATTCTTTGTCAGAAATCATCCAATTAGTGAAACTTAGGAGATTGTCGTGTGAGACTTGCACCCCTTTTGGTTTTCCTGTTGTCCCAGACGTAAAGATAATATAATAATTGTCATCGCCTTTAACAGAGTGAGTCAATTGATAGTCCGTTTTTTGAGCAAAAATCGTTTGTAATTGGTCAAGCGTAATCATTGGAATATTCGTTATTTCTAAAGGAAAATCACCTACAGCAATAATCAAACTTGGCTCTGCCACTTCTAAAATCGCTTCAATGCGTTCCAGAGCTGAATGTTGGTCAACAGGAATATAAGCATGTCCAGATTTTGTTAATGCCACAAAAGTAGCCAACATGTCATACTCTTGTCCTCCAAAAACAAGAACGGGAGATTTTTCTTCCAGCTTCAAAAAATCAATATAAGCTGCAAGCGAATCTGAATTTTCCTTTAAATCGCGATAAGTGTGAACATCTCCTAAGATATTATAGACAGGGAAATCTCCTTGTGTCTGAGCAAAATGCTCAGTTCTCTCAATCATATCGTGTAACATGAACCGTTTACCTTTCTAAAACTCATTGTAGATGAAATTACCTTGACCACGACCAAGATAACTGAAAAAATAAATTAAAACCATAAAAATCACAAAATAAAACAAGGTTTTTAATACAAATCGAGTGGTATCTTTCATTTAAACTCCTTATTTAAGTGGTAGTTGTACTTCAAATGTTAACTGGCTATCGGCTTGACTGACAGTGATACTGCCTTTATATTTTTCTACAATAGCTTTGGCAATCGCCAAACCTAAACCAAAACTTGAACTGCTATTGCGGGAATCTTCTGCTTGATAGAAACGTTCAAAAAGATTTTTCAAAACCTCATCTGGATAGACCAGACAAGGATTTGACACTCGTAAAAGTGCTGTTTTCTTTTCTTGCAACAACTCTACGGTAATCTTTCCATTGTCCAAAGAATGCTTAATAGCATTATCCAAAAGAATGGTAACCAACTGCTTTAACTGAGATTCTTGACCAAGAATTTCAATATTTTCAGCGATTTGATCTTCGATTAATTTGCCCTCTTCATAGGCTAGACTTTCGTAACTTAGAATCATTTCTTGGCAGATACTTGATAAATTAACTTTTTCAAAATGTTCTCTACCATCTTTGTCATCAAGTTTAGACAAGCCAAGTAACTCTTGAATCAAATGTTCCATGCGCTTTGTTTCTGAAAGAATATGATTCAAATAACGGTTAGGAGCGATTTGATTTTGCAATACTTGAGCATTGGCACGAATAGAAGCAATCGGTGTCTTCAACTCATGACTAGCATCTGAAACAAATTGTTTTTCGCGATCAATCGCAGCTTGTACTGGTTGAACGATAAAACGTGATAGGTAGATACTAACTCCCGTAAGCAAAAGAAGACCAAAAATAACATAAACAGTAACCAGAAAAACTTGAGCATAGGAAGCTGAATAGCTTGAAAAATCAATAAAGACAAGTTGCCAGGTTCCATCTTTCTTTTCTTTCAAAGAATAGATGTAATCATACCATTTCCAACTCTTTTTCCCTCTGTTTAACAAATCTTTGCTGACTTCTTTAACCTCTTTATTGGTTAAAAAAGTGTTGTTAACTTGAATATCTGGTTTGTCATTTTCATCAATAGTAACAAAAGCAATGGCTTCGTCAGTATTTTCTTTGACGTAACCATTAGCAGCCACCAATTTAACAATCCGATAAGTACCATACTCATCCCAATATTTGTCATAACGTTCACTAATGACCAATAACACCAAAACCATGGTGGTTAACATGGACATCGTAATCAAGACAAATTTTAGCCGAAGATTCTTCATGATGAGCCTTCTTTCTCTCCATCTTCTAGCGAGTAACCAACGCCTTTGGTCGTTTTAATAACAGCACTGGCTGCCAAGAAACGAAGTTTCTTACGTAAAAAGGAGATAAAGACTTCCAGTTGATTATAATCAGATTCATCTAAAGGTCCCCAGACCTTCAAAATTAATTGGTTTTTGGGGATAATCTTCTTGGAATTTCGCAAGAAAGTTTCCATCAGCAGAAATTCTTTATTAGACAACTTAACTTCGCGCTCTGCCACGCTTAATTCTCTCGTGTCCAGATTCAAAATCAAATTGCCAAACTTGAGATGATTCACTTGCGTAATAGACGATTGACGAGTCCGCAAACGAATTCGTGCCAATAATTCTTCTGCCTCAAATGGCTTAATCATATAGTCATCAGCACCCAAATCAAGTCCCAAAACACGGTCTTCTAACTGAGATTTGGCTGTCAAAAAAATGATAGGAACTTCCATTCCCATTTGGCGCACGCGCTTCAACACACTGACACCATCAAGTTTTGGCAACATAATATCCAAAAGAACCAAATCATAAAGTCCCGTTAATATATAATCCAGTGCAGACTCACCATCAAAAACCAAATCCACTTCATAACGGTGATTTTCAAGAATGGCTTGAATAGCTTCCGCGATTCCTTTCTCATCCTCAACCACTAAAACTCTCAACTGGTTCTCCCCCTTTTCACTCAAAATCTAGTATAAAACGCCAAAATTGAATTAACCTTGAAATTTTCTTAATTTTTAAGATTGCCTGTTTAAAAATATATCAGCCTCACATGGACTTATACCAAACCATTATAAATAAGCCTCTCCCAGAAAGTCCGTGTAAACTGATGAAAATTTATGGCAAAAATGTGGCAATTTCTTTAATTCTAGTTTATATCCAATCTAAAAGTCCTTACAGAGCTGTAAGTTTGGCAAAAAATAAGAGCCTGTGGCAAATGCCTCAGACTCTACATTTTCAATCACATACTATGTTTGTGTGTATTACATAGCTTCAGAAGAACTATTAGCCTTGTCAACTTCTGACCAAATCTTTTCATTCCATTTAATGTTATGATGCGTATCACGATATTTTTTCGGCGTAATGCCAACAACTTCTTTAAACTGTTGAATAAAGTGACTTTGTGATGAAAATGATAAATGATTCGCAATTTCAATCATTGAATAATCACTGAATTTCAATAAGTCTTTTGCAACTTCTATTTTTTTATTTTTAACATAAGTACTTACGGACACGCCAACTTCCTTTTTGAATAAGCGTGATAAATAGCTTGCTGAAATGCCAAATTCGCTGGCTAACTGTTCAACCGTAATGCGTTCTTTCGCGTGGCAATAGATATAATCCTTACAATCTGAAACGTGTTTTGAAATGACATCTTTTTGAATTTCACGTCGCATGCGTTCTGTGTAATCAATAACCATCTCTTCGTGCAAATTTTGAACTTCTTGTGCCGTGTGAAGGTCATCTAATTTTTGAATATAAAAGTCACTCAGTCTAAAAGCTTGTTCTAATTCCATACCATTTTGACCACACATGCGTGTAATCATAGCTGTCGTAATGACAAAGTGATATTTCAAATTGGTAATGGGGTTACGTGACAAAGTTCCCACACCATCTTCTGATACAAAACGTTCTTGTTCACAATTTTTGCGGACCGCTTCAACATCTCCCGTAGCTACCGCTTGATAGAACAAAAATTCCTCAGTTAAGGGACGATGTTCCACATCATTCAAATTATCACTAATTGCTAAAAGTCTCCATTCATCCTTATAATTCATTTCCAATCCCCTTTTTTGTAAACGATTACTATTTTCTTGCAGATTTGATAAAAATAAAGTGGAAAAAATGGAAGTGAGACAAAATAAAGTCTCCATCGGAGACTTTATTGCTGAACATAACTCTTAAATATAAAGAAGATTATTCATCATAGCTAATCCAGCCATAATATCCATACAAAGGTGTTTTGCCATCATATGGATCAAGCCAGTCATCAACACCAATACCTAGCCAAACATTCATCATGATTTTACCTGGCGTGCTTGGTAGATTTTCAGTCACTGTATGAACAGCTTTACCATCCACATACCAAGTGATGTGGTCTTTTCGCCATTCAAAACCATAAGTGTGCCACTCTTCTGATGCATCAAACCCTAGGTCATAAAGGAATTCATGATTGCCAACGCCATCTGTAAAATAGTTGAATTGAACTTTTGTCGTATCTTTTCCAAGAAACTCAATATCAATTTCATCCCATTTTGTTCCATCTGTTGGTCCAGTGTAAGTGAAAAATGATGTTACAACACCAGTATTTTTAATGGCTTTCGTGCGAACTTGATAAAGGCCATAATGGAAATATTCTCTCGTGCGCCACTCACCGCCAGTGTAGCCATCAGCATCACGATCGATTTTTAAACTTAAACCATCACCATCAAAATTCACATTGTCAGGCTGCCAGACGCAATCAAACATATCGCCATTTGCTCCTGTCCGTAATTCCATGTATGAGGCATCGTAACTGTCAAATCTTGTCTTAAAATGTGCTTGTTCGTTTATCTTCATGTTCTTACCATTTACGCTTTCTTGATATTATGGTTTTCCCTTTTTAATGGATTCCCATTGAACCAGTCAGAACGCTCCATTGTCGTATCATCGTAAGTATTAAAATCTTCATGGTAGTCACCTGTATGTGCATCTTGAGTTCCTGCTTGACTAGAATCTTCGGTAGTTGTTGTGAGATTAACTTGGTCATTTGTAGACGTCAAGCTCAAGTTTTCCTGATTTTACACACTAGTATCAGAAGTTACTACCTGATTTGTGTTCACTTGATTTGTTGAGTCAATCACTGACTGAGTAGTATTGTCATCAGTTATAGACGTATTTACTGTCTCACTAGTAAGGTCATTAGTATCTGTGGTTTGTGTATTCGTAAGGGCAGGAACATTATCAAGTGTTGAAACATTACCCACTTCAGCTGCTGATACTAAACCAGCTCCAACTTGTAAACTACACGTAGCAAATGTACTTTACTACATCTTTCTTAGTCATAAAATCTCCTTTTTCTCTTATAAACCTATTCTATAAACCTATTCCTTAACACCACCGAGTGTCACACCGGCAATAATGTATTTTGAAAGGAAAAGATAAACGATAATAATTGGCACAATAGCCACCAAAATCATTGTGTAAATTTTACCCATATCAAAGTTCATGTAGTCTGCACCACGCAATGTTGCAATCAAAATTGGCACAGTCATCTTGCTCTTCGTTTGAATAACCAAGGCTGGAATGAAGTAGTTATTCCAAGAACCAACAAAGGTAAAGATCGCTTGAACTGCGATAGCAGGTTTCATAATTGGAAGAACAATTGTGTTAAATGTTCTAAATTCATTTGACCCATCAATACGAGCCGCTTCTACCAATGAAATTGGTAATGATGATTCCAAGTAACTATACATGAAATAGAATACCGCTGGTGAAGCAACTGATGGAATAATCAATGGAAGCCAACTATCATACATTCCCATGTTAGTGATTAAACGCAAGAAACCCATTGAAGTAACTTGTGTTGGCATAACTAAAATCGCCAAAATGAACGCAAAGGCAACTTTTTTCAACTTAAAGTCATAAACATACAAACCATAAGCTGTCAAAGCTGAGAAATAAGTACAGATCGCAGCTGTCAATCCTGAAATAATCAAGCTGTTCAAAATTCCATGAAACATCGGGAAGCTACCATCATTAGCTACCTTACTCAGGTTATCAAATAAAGAACCACCAGGTAGTGCTGAGAAACCTTTTTGCAACTCAGCATGTGAGTGTGTCGCATTGATAATCAAGATATAAAAGAAGAATAGGCACATGAATGATAAGGTAATTAACACAAAATGTGCCACAATAACACGTAATCTATTTTTTGCTTTTGTTGACATTATTTCACCTTTCTACCTTTGTGTTTCAATTGGTGTTTAGTCGCTTTAAGTTCATTATTAGTCATACGATAAACGAACCAACAAAGAATCGCACTCACCACAAAGAGGTAAACTGATAGTGCGCCTGCCATACCGTAGTTCTTGCTCTTCAAGTGATTGTTCAAGAACATAATCAAGGTTGTTGATGTACGGTCTGGAGAGCCTTGTCCGTTAGTCAAGATTTGCGGAACATCGAACATTTGCAAACCACCGATAATTGACGTAATCAAGGTATAAGCCAAAATAGGTCGAATCATTGGCAAAGTTATATAGAAGAAACGTTGACGACTGTTACAACCATCGATTTCAGCAGCTTCAAAAATATCTGGGCTAATTCCCATAATAGCTGCCATCAACATGATTGTGGTATTACCAAACCACATCAAGAAGTTCATCACACCAACCAATGAGCGTGTTCCAAGAGCAGATCCCATGAAATCAATCGGTTCTTTAATCCAACCAAGTGATTCCAAGATAGAATTGATAGGACCATTTGTTGAAAAGAGTGTGAAGAATAACATGGCAAAGGCTGACGCCATGATTAAGTTTGGCAAGTAAATGACAACTTTAAAGAATTGTCGTCCACGAATTTTAAGTCTTGCATCAACAAACCAGTTGGCAAGTAGCAAGGCAATAACAATCTGTGGAATAAAACCAATCAACCACATAATCATGGTATTTGCCGCATATTTCAACATATCTGAATGCAATAAGCTTACGTAGTTTTTTAGCCCAACAAAATTAGGCCCAATCTCTGTCATCCCTGAACGATAATATTCAAAGAAACTATACCGAATGGTGTCCACCAAAGGTATAAAAGAGAAAATGAAGAAAATTAGGAAGAAGGGAAGGATGAAAATATATCCCCATTTCCCATAATCTATACGCTTACGTCTTTTTTTCATCTTTATCACTCCTCCAAAATACGAGGAGCAAGTCAGAATACCTTCCATCTGGAATCGATTTTCTAATTCGCTCCCGTAAGGTCTACCAAAATTCTAAAATCCTAATTAAATGCCCCAATTTTTTCAAATAGTACTTAAGTCTGGGACGATTAAGCTACTTTTAGTCTGGCCATTTAACATCTGTAATTTCTGGATAACGTTCTTTAATAGCTGTTTCAAAGTTTGATTTAGCTTTGTTGTAGCTTACTTTACCTTGTAGGTAATCATTAAAGGCATTTTGAATCAATTCAACACAACCTTGGTCATATGATGACAATGGTGCAATCTTAATGTTTTCTGCAACTGGTGCGTAGTATGAATAAGCATTTTCACCACCAAGGAAATCTGATTTGAAGCTATCATCTTTAGCTGCTGCTTCCATACCAGATTTAGTATTTGTGAAGTCTTGGTAATCTTTAGAAATCTTCAAAAGGTTATCTTTATTAGCTGTCAAAGCTGTGATGATTTCTTTAACATGTTTAGGGTTATCAGTACCTTCGGCACCATGGATATATGAACCACCCCAGTTGTATTCTTGTGGTGGATTTGTAACAGCCCAATCGCCATCTGCACCATCCCAATTTGATTTCAAAGTAAAGTCAATGCCCCAAGCTGGGAACAAGAATGAGAAGACTTTAGATTGTGAACCCATTGCTTTGTTCCAGTCGTCAGTCCATTGACCTTTAACTGTTTTATTGAAGTAACCAGCATCAAGCCACTCTTTAGAATCTTTAACCCAATTCATAATTTGTGGGTCAACACGAACTGTTGTTGAACCATCTTCAACCCATGGTTTAGAAATGCTATTACCGTACAAGCGGAATGTATCAGCATATGATGCAAATGTGTAGTAACCTTTATTAAGAAGTTCTTGTGATGTTGCTTTCATAGTATCCCAGTCTTTAACTTTTTCACCAACTGCTGTTGGGTCATCAGTACCAAAGACATCTTTTGCAATATCACGACGATAGATTAGAACACCTGGACATGTTTGCCAAGTTGAACCGCGTTGAACGCCATCTTCATCAGAAGCTGTTTCTTTAGTGAATGCATATTGGTCAGCCAAATCTTTCTTAGGATCAATTCCTAAATCTTTCAAAGGCATTGCAACATTTGCTTTTTTAGAAGTGTATTTTCTCACGTAGTCAGTTTCTGACAAGAAGATATCAATCTTATCATCAGCAGAAGCTGAGTCTTGTTTTTCAAGTGCTTCATCCAATTTTTGTTGGTAAACACCATCTTGGTTTGGATTGATAATCCAGTGGATTTCACTACCGTCTTTTAGTTTAGTAACTGTTCCATCTTTAGAAGTTGATTTAACTTCTGGATATACAGCTTCCACACGTTGACGGAATTCATCATTCCAAGAGTAGATGTTGATAACTTTGCCTTCTGCACCTGAAGCTGATGTACTTGATTTAGAAGAGCAACCAACCATTGTCCCTGCTGCAAGAGTAATCGCTATAAAAGCGCTTACTTTTTTGTTCATAATCCTTCTCCTTTTTGAGGTTTCCCCTCATGTTTTTTGTAACTGCATTATAACGCTAATCCAAGAAGTGTTATATTATAATATTTTAAAAAATATCAGTTTTATGACCTTGTTTGAAAAAATTTTTATAAAAAATCACGCTTTTCTAATCTTTTTAATAGGTAAACCTTTTCATATAAAACGCCGTTTTTTCCTATAAAATTAGGGTTTATGGCCACTTTTCTAACTTTATACACCATAGTTCCCTAATAAAGTGCCATATGTAAAAAAAAATGATACTTCTTGAGTTAATATCATAATTATGATATTTTTCTCTTCTTTTTTATTTCCTATAAGGCTAATTTCGACTAAAATATGGGGCAGAAGATAAAGGAGATAACTATGAAGCCATTAACTTTTACTAATAATAAGGGGGATTTCAAACTATCCCAAGCAGAAAATATCAGTTCTTTGTACTTTCCACTTGCCTCAGAAGTTGGACTAAAAAGTGCAGTCACTCCTAACTTGGGTGGGGATTCAAAAATCAATCAAGAAACTTTCCTATTAGAACCTGTCAGCGTGGATAACCTCCACAACAATCGTTCAACTCGAAATTTCTGGGTTCGCGACGACAAAGGAAATGTTTATTCTGCAACAGGTGCTTCTGCTAAGCAAGAAGCTCTACGTTTTTCAGATCAAGAAGAAAATTCTGTAGAAGCTGGTTTTATGTGGCATACTATTGAACGTCAATCAGCTGACTTACCTTTAAAATCTACAATCACATCATTTGTTCCACAAGATGAAAATGTTGAAGTCATGCTTGTAACACTTGAAAATTTATCTGATGCTGACCAAACTTTAACAGCATACGGTGCCATTCCGATTTTCGGACGTAGCGCTGATAATATCCGTGACCACCGAAATGTAACATCTATGCTTCACCGTATCAAAACTACAGATGAAGGTGTTTTAGTTTGTCCAACCATGTCATTTGATGAACGCGGTCACCAACTCAATCACCAAATTTACTACGTGCTTGGCTTTGATGACAAGGAAAAAACACCTGAAACATTCTATCCAACCGTAGAAATGTTTATCGGTGAAGGAGGAACATTTACTCATCCAGCTGCCGTTTATAAAGAAACAAGTGGCGTAGCAAGCGACAGCCATATCGATGGGCGCGAAGCCATGGGTGCCTTCAAATTTGAACCATTCACCTTAGCTGCTGGTCAAAGCAAAACTTTCATCCTATTAATGGGAATCAACGAAAATCAAGAACATATCCAAGCAGTCGCTCAAAAATATAAAAATCTTACGACTGTCGAAAAAACATTGCAAGAAACAAAAGATTACTGGCAAGAAAAAGTTGGAGTTGATTTCAAAACTGGCGACAGCGACTTTGATGGTTATATGAAATGGGTTTGTTTCCAACCATTCCTACGTCGTCTCTTTGGTTGTTCATTCCTTCCACACCATGACTATGGACGTGGCGGACGCGGTTGGCGTGATCTTTGGCAAGACTGCTTGTCACTACTTTTAATGGAACCAAAAACAGTTGGTGATATGATTGTCAACAACTACAAAGGAGTTCGTCTTGATGGTACCAACGCTACAATCATCGGTGAAGGTGATGGTAACTTCCTTGCTGATCGTAACGGTATCACACGTGTTTGGATGGACCACGCACTTTGGCCTTTAATGACAACAAAACTTTATATCGACCAAACAGGCGATATCGATATCTTAACTAAAGAAGTTTCTTACTTTAAAGACCCACACGTCAAACGTGGTACTGAAATCGACCAAGACTGGAACGATGCCTACGGCAATGAACAACGTACTGCTGACGACGCTGTCTACACAGGTAGCATCCTAGAACACTTGTTAATCCAACATTTGACAGGATTCTATGAAGTTGGCGAACACAATATCTATCGTCTCCGCGGAGCTGACTGGAATGATGCCCTTGATATGGCGGATGAAAATGGTGAAAGTGTTGCATTTACCGCTGCTTACTCTGGTAACTTGATGGAACTAGCAAGCCTTGTTCGCCTCCTAGAAAGCGAAACCAATACTGAATCTATCGAAATTCTTGAAGAAATCGGACTCTTGCTCAAAAAAGATTCTGATATCTACGATAATATCGAACGCAAGCACCAAATTCTTGATGCTTACACTAACCAATGCCTTCACAATGTGAAAGGACGCAAAATCAGAATTTCACTTTCTGAACTTGCTCTTAACCTCATTCAAAAAGCAGCTTGGTTGCGTCAACACCTTCAACAACAAGAATGGCTTGACTTTAACGACCAAGAAGGTTGCTACAATAGCTACTACGACAACAGCAGCAAACCAACGGAGGGCTTCTACAATGACCGTATGCACATGATGTTGACTGGACAAGTCTTCCCTATCATGAACTACGTCGCTACAGATGAACAAATCCGTAAAATCACTGCCAGCGCTGACCACTACCTCTACCGCCCAGAAATCGGTGGCTACCGCCTCAATACAGATTTTAGAGAAATCAAAACAGACCTTGGACGTATGTTTGGTTTTGCTTACGGTGAAAAAGAAAACGGTGCTGTCTTCTCTCACATGACTGTTATGTACGCTAATGCGCTTTACCGTCGTGGCTTTGCCAAAGAAGGTTGGAAAGCTCTTAAGACACTATCTGACACAGCTCTAAAATTTGAAACTAGCCGTATCTATCCAGGAATTCCTGAATACTTCCGTGCAGATGGTCGAGGAGTTTATCACTATCTAACTGGTGCAGCAAGCTGGTACATGTTGACAATGGTTACTGAAGCCTTTGGTGTTCACGGTAAAGCAGGTGACTTTGTCCTTTATCCAAAACTTCTTGCAGAACAATTCGACGAAAATGGACGTGCAAGTATCACAACTCAATTTGCTGATAAAACCTTCCAAATCCACTACGATAATCCAAATCAAAAAGATTTTGGAAAATACATTATCAAAAAAGCCACTTGTGATAGCCAAGAAATCGATATTACGGATGATGCTTTTGCCTTTATCACAAAAGCTGACCTTGCTAACCTAAGCGACGAAGTTCATGAAATTGTCATTACACTAGATTAAGAAAAAGAAAGGATTTTCTCATGAAATACGGTTATTTTGATGACGTTAATCGCGAATATGTCATCGACCACCCAAATACACCCAAACCTTGGGTCAACTACCTTGGTTCCCCAGAATACGGTGCCATTATCTCAAACAACGCTGGCGGTTACAGCTTTGCTAAATCAGGTGCCAATGGACGCATTTTACGCTACGTCTTCAATAACTTTGACCAACCAGGTCGCTACATCTACCTTCGAGACGATGATACCAAAGACTTCTGGTCTGCCTCATGGCAACCTGTTGGTAAAGACCTTAAAGACTACCACAGTGAATGCCACCATGGTATGGGCTACACTAAAATGATTGCTAATTACTCTGGCATTCATTCAAAAGCCAGCTACTATGTGCCAAAAGATAAAAGCTATGAAGTTTGGGCAATTACCGTTACTAACCGTTCTGAACAAACTCGCCATTTAACACTAACTGGTTACGCTGAATTTACCAACCACAGCAACTACGAACAAGACCAAGTTAACCTACAATATTCACTTTTTATCACACGCACACTTTTCCAAGATAACCGCATCATCCAACAAATCCACGGAAATCTTGATACCCTTGATGACAGCGAACAAGTTGATGAAAAGAATGTTACTGAACGTTTCTTCGGTCTTAGCGGTGCTAGCGTCAGCTCATATTGTGGAGACAAAAAAGTCTTCTTAGGCGGCTACAACGGCTACGACAAACCTGTTGGTGTCACATCAGGAGACCTCGGCAACCAAACAAGCTACAATGAAAATGCTTGTGGTGCCCTTTCAAGTAAAGTCACTCTTGAACCTCAAGAAAGCAAAACACTTGTCTTTCTTCTTGGTGAAAAATCATCACAAGAAGCTGCCGAAATCCTAGAACATTACAAACACCCTGCAGAAACTGTTGAAGCAGAAATTCGAGAACTTCGCAAAGAATGGGAAGACCGCTTAACTAACCTACAAGTCAATACACCTAGCCCAGAATTCAACACTATGCTTAACACTTGGAACGCTTATAACTGTTACATGACCTTTATCTGGTCACGCGCAGCATCATTTGTTTACTGTGGTCTTCGTAACGGTTATGGTTACCGTGACACCGTTCAAGATATTCAAGGTATCATTCACTTGAAACCTGAAATGGCTGCCGAAAAAATTCGTTTCATGTTATCAGCTCAAGTTGACAACGGTGGCGGACTTCCACTTGTAAAATTCACTCACAACCCAGGACATGAAGACACACCAGATGACGCTTCTTACGTTCAAGAAACTGGGCACCCAGCTTACCGTGCTGATGATGCTCTCTGGCTCTTCCCAACAGTTTACAAATACATTTCTGAAACAGGAAACCTTGCTTTCCTTGATGAAGTGATTCCATTTGCCAATAAAGGCGAGGCTAGTGTTTACGAACACTTAAAAGGTGCTGTGCAATTCTCACTTGACCACCTTGGACCACACGGCATGCCTGCTGGACTTTATGCCGACTGGAATGACTGCCTTCGTCTCGGTGCCAATGGTGAATCATCATTCGTTGCTTTACAATTCTACTATGCCCTAAGCGTCTTGCGCAAATTTGCCAAAGCCAAAGAAGATACTGACTACCTTACTTTCCTCGACTCTGAGCAAGAGAAAATGGGACAAAAAATTCAAGACCTCTGTTGGGATAATGACCGCTTCATTCGTGGCTTTACCGAAGCTGGCGAACGTATCGGTGCAGCTGATGACCCCGAAGCTAACATGTGGCTAAACCCTCAAAGTTGGGCTGTTATCAGTGGCTTTGCTGATAAAGAACAAGCTGAACTTGCCATGAACAATGTCTACGAGCAACTTAACACTGATTATGGTGCCATCCTCATGAACCCACCATATCACGCTCACGCATTCGACGGGGCCCTTGCCGTTATCTACAACCAAGGGACAAAAGAAAATGCAGGTATCTTCTCACAATCACAAGGCTGGTTAATCCTAGCTGAAGCCCTACGCGGACAGGGTCAACGTGCCTTTACTTACTTTATGGAAAATGCCCCAGCTGGTCAAAATGACCGTGCAGAGATTCGCCAACTAGAACCTTACTGTTATGGCCAATTCACAGAAGGTCCTGCTAGCCCACACTTCGGACGTTCACACGTTCACTGGCTCACAGGTACAGCATCAACTATCATGGTTGGTTGTGTGGAAGGTATCTTGGGACTTCGCCCCGACTTAGGCGGATTAAAACTCTCACCAGCCATTCCAAAAGAATGGGATAACTTCAGCATGACTAAGATTTTCCGTGGCAAAGAACTTCACATCACTGTGGAAAATCCAAACCACAAGGAAACAGGCTTTACAAAACTTATCCTAAACGGCAAGGAACTTGACCAAGCCTATCTTCCTGAAGAACTCTTACAAGACACTAACCAAATCACTCTTACCCTATAAAGGAAACTGGGACTTGTTCCCAGTTTTTTTATGGCTTCATTTTAAAAAAAGTCCCTTCTCTAAGGCAAAATCATCTCTTATAAGAGTCATTAAGAATGATTGTATATTTTATTCAGCCAAAGCAATTACTGCGTCAAATCGCCTTTTATAGCTGCTATAAGATGAGCCTACACAGGCTTATCAAGCCACCAATCAATTGATTCTACTCATCATAAAAAAGGAACTGAGACAAGCTCAGCTCCTTTTATCGTTAATGTTTAAAAAGAAAGAATTTTAAAGAGTTATTTTGTTGAGAGAGATTTTAACCGATTTATTTGGGGAGTGTAGTTATAATCAGTTAAATAAAAACAAATTGTTATTTGGTTACTGTCTAGCTTTATTAAAATTGGTCGTAGCTAATCCAGTCATAGTATCCATACAAAGGAGTTTGACCATTGTATGGAGCCAACCATGCATCTACGCCTTTTTCTGGCCAAGCATTCATCATAATCTTACCAGGTGTGCTAGGAATATCATTGTAAGCAGTATAAACAGCTCTTCCATCAACATACCAAGTAATGTGATTAGCTTGCCAATCAAAACCATAAGTATGGAAGCCTTGAGAGGCATCAAATCCTAAATTGTGAAGATGCACGTGTTCATCTTTTTGACCTCTACCATTAGTAAAGTAGTTGAATTGAACTTTTGTTGTATCTTTCCCTAAAAATTCAATGTCAATTTCATCCCAAGGTTTGCCTTCACTCGGACCAGTATAAGTGAAGAATGAAGAAACGACACCTGGATTTTTAATAGGTTTCATGTTCACTTGATAAAGACCATAGCCGAAACGTTCTTTACTACGCCATTCGCCCCCAGTGTAGCCACCACGATCATCACTGTCAATTTTAAGACTCATCAAACTGTTATTAAAGCCGATATTTCCAGGGACAAAATTACAATTAAACATACTTCCATTGGAACCATTACGAAGTTCCATGGTGTTACCATTATAGTAATTTAGTTCTTGACTATAGTGGTATTTGCTTTGCGCATCAACACCTTGTTGAAAACCAAAGAGAGGCAATAAGAGAACAATTAAACAACTAACTTTTTCCACATAATAATACCTCAATTTTAATCGTTTTTAAAAAGGAGTTCTGTCAGAAAAAGGAACTAATCTCCTCTACTACAGATTGAAAACGCCTAATCAGTCGTAGTTAAATTCACTTTTTCTTTTCAGTAACTGTTACTTCAAAAATGGGGCAATTTTTTCTTTTTCATATTCCGAAAAGAATGCTAGTCACACGATAAATGTTTCTCTTTAAAACCCTCATTACACCATTATATCATAAGTATAGCGCTTTTATTTTAGATAATATATTATATTCCCACAAAAAATATCAAATTTATGACCTGAAGGCAGAAAATTAAAAAAGTCTTCTCAGAACCATTTTGCTAAAAAATAGCTCTAAGAATACTTCCTAAAAATAAAGAAAGACAACTCATCATTTAAACGTGGTGATTTAATCTCACTCGTTTATAAGACATGATGACCTGCATTAATGCTGATAAAAAGAAAATAACTGCAGCTAAAATCAAGACACTTTTCACACCACTATCTAAAAATACTAGAACCAGCAAAATCAAATCAACAATTCTGACATAAATGCTAATTTCCTTCATCGCCAAAAACCTCCCTTTATTTTATCTCATGTATTTTTATAAAACCGCTTTCATCTATATTATACTACATTTTTGACCGCTTTTTCATAAAATCTTAAAAAATTTTTATAAAAAATCATAATTTCAATATGAAACCGTGGTTTAAAAATTATTTTTTTATCAAATGCTTTCTTAATACTATCAGTAGCTTAACCAATGACTTCTTTTAGATAAGCAATTTGGGCAAAAAAAGTCCGCCAGACTCGAGCACTGGCGGATAGTCTATCATTAAGCAGATAAAACTTTACGTCCTTTACGACGACGAGCTGCAAGCACGCGACGTCCGTTTTTAGTTGACATACGGTGACGGAATCCGTGTTTACGTTGACGACGGATTTTACTTGGTTGATAAGTACGTTTCACGATGAATACCTCCTAATAGATTTTCGTATTCGTTTAGCCGGCTATATTTGATCAGTTACTAAACATACCATACTATTTTATAATAAGTCCGTCTAACTGTCAAGCTCTACTTTTTGTTTAATTTCAAAGACTTTCTTTTGAGCGTCTGATAGAAGAAAAAGTCCTGAATCCTGGCAATAATAAGTTAAAATTTATTTTTTAGTTTTTTCTTGTAGTTTCTGGTTAATATTTTTGATGCGGTGATTAAAGCTAATATAAATCACGAGCCAAATAATCAAATACGTTAGGAAAAACTCACCTAAAAATGGTAGTGACCAGATAAAGGATGTTGTGGTACCAATTAACATATTTAACCAGCTGTTCAAGCCATAAACTAAACAAAAGTGAATCAGAATTTCCCAAGTAATCGGAATAACATCCACTTCAAAAATCATACTAACAATTCCAATCAAACCACTGACTAAAACAACGCTGGTAATCTGATGAGTCGTCTGAGTAGTCACATTATTTTGCCATAAAAAGAATAGGTAAAGAAGGCCTCCAAAGCCAACACCAACTAGAAAATAGACAATCCCTCGTTTCAAAAAAGTCATCAATCACACCTCACAATCCCAAAGCTTTTTCCAAATCTGACAAATAACGTCTGCTAACATTTGTCGTCACGTCATTTGTAAGCATGGCCAACATATTTCCTGAGAAACTATTCTCCAAAGATTTAAAATGATTAATATTAATCAGAGCATGCTTTGAGACCTGTACAAAGTCTGGATTAGCTAGATGCTCACGAAACTTGTACAAGCGATCCGTAGTGATAAGTCTTCCATTGGTCGTCTCCAAAATCAAAGAAGTCCCATCAACATCCACAAGAATCAAATCTGACACGCGTAATAACTCTGTACGAACAGCTGTTTTTACTGGCAAAATCTCCACCCTGCCCTGCTCAAATTTCGCTAAATAATCTAAAACATATTGGACAGCTTGGTCGTATTTTCTACTTCGTACCAAAATTTCAATAGTCTCTTTTGGTAAACTGCTATCCTCTTCAAACTGGTAATGCACCCTTCAACTCCTCTTATTTACGTTTAGTCAATGAAAATCGCTCAAGATACAAGCTTAGTGCCAGAAGAACGACGATGCCACAAATAACAAGACTCACTAAAAGTATTTCTTGATTTAAGGTTGTTAAGCTTTTTAATTTCAACCCAATCCCTAAAAATTCTTTTGCATCCGTGTTAACAGCATCTTTTGCAATCAAAAGCTGACGATAAGCTGCTGATACGTAAGCTGCTGGCGTTAATTTAACCACTTTTTGTGCAAAATCAGGCAACGCCCCAATTGGCATGTAAACTCCAACAAGAAATCCTGAAACTGTTCCTACAATAGTCGATAAAGCTTCATTTGTTGTTAGTGTTTTAACAAATTGCAAAACAAGGAGAGCAAAACCAGCTCCCATGATTGAACTTAAAAGCATTATTAAAAGCATTTGAGGTAAATGGTTAAAACCAAAATCAATGCTATCTTGCCAGTAGAAATAAAGCTGCATGGTAACCAACATGACTAGCTGCATAATAAAACCAATCACACTAGATGAAATGAGGTAGCCAAGATAAAGTTTTAATTGTGAAATATCTGTCAGTAAAAAATCTTCTAACTTATGACTGACCTTATCTTGAACCAAGCGAGAAATACCAGTCCACGTTGTTGTAATACTCGTTACCGCTAGCGTCCCACCAAGCACCCAATTATCGAGTAATTCTTCAAGATTTGGTGTGCCAGTAAAGGAATCTTGCATGTTCTTTTGTAAAAAAACAACATAAAGAATGAATGCAATCAAAGCTCCCAAAAGTGAGAAAAAGACACTTGCTTTATTTGAAAAATAGAGTTTTAAATTGCGTTTGGTCATCGCCCACATTTAAGCCATCTCCCTTCCCGTAATGCTCAAAAAGACATCATTAATATTGGCTTTCATATAGTCAAAATCACTAATTACGTCTCGCTTATCAGATAAAATGGCTAAAGCATTAGCCGAATCATCCACAAACATTTTTAACTGACCATTTTCTAAAAGCTTGTAATCAATATCTGAAAAAGCCGTGATATTATCCGTTTCAATTAACAAATATGGTTTTGAATATCTTTCTTTCAGTTCCTTAGCAGAACCTTTGGCTAAAACCTTCCCGTGATCAATAATATAGGTCATATCAGCATTTTCAGCCTCTTCAAGGTAATGAGTGGTCAAAAAGATAGTCAAGTTTTCTTCACGCTGTAAACGGCGTAAAATCTCCCAAATAGCCCGACGTGTCTGAATATCAAGTCCTGTCGTTGGCTCATCTAAGAAAAGCAAATTTGGCTTATTCAAAAGTGCACGAATGATATCAACACGACGACGTTGTCCACCAGACAAAGTGCCATAAGTTTGATTAAGAAAATCCTGTAAACCTGTCAATCGAATAAGTTTTTCTAACCAAGCTTTATCTTGTTTACGATAAAGTGCTTGGCGACTTTTCAGATTATCTAAAACACTCAATTCCTCATCAAGCACACTCTCTTGAAAAACCATTCCAATTTTCAAATCTGCTGCCAATTCAATCTCACCTGATGTTGGTTTTAAGAGCCCCGTCAGCATTTTCATGGTTATTGATTTTCCAGCGCCATTTGTCCCAATATAAGCTAGCAATTTCCCTTCTTCCACTTCTAAATTTAAGTGGTCAATCACCGTTTTATCTCCAAAGGTTTTGATTAAATCTTTTGTTCTAATAAGCATAATTAACCCTCCATTTTGACATTATTTTATCAAAAAAAGGCTCTTTATGTACTGACCCCAAAAAGTTGGACAATAAATTATTGAAAGGATTTAGTTCTGTAT
>ERZ1034939.544-NODE-544-length-23605-cov-12.353376_pt1 | contig 23605 bp, 21 predicted proteins | sample MGYA00520626_ERZ1034939 | MGnify/ENA primary metagenome ERZ1034939 (study PRJEB33766, sample SAMN09781751) | gut metagenome | biome: gut microbiome | host: Homo sapiens | place: Madagascar | study: EMG produced TPA metagenomics assembly of the PRJNA485056 data...
GCGGGTGGTTTCTGATGCGGCGCGCTGCGCGCCCCGCACAGGCTAAAGCCTTTAAAAAGAGGGAGCGCCGCGCACAGCGCGACACTCCCCTAGCGATTCAAGAGAATCTATTAGGCCTCGAGAGCCTTCTTGGCGATGGTAGCCAGCTCGTTGAAGGACTCGATGTCCTCGTAAGCCATCTGAGCCAGGACCTTGCGGTCGAGCTCGATACCGGCGACCTTCAGGCCGTGCATGAACTGAGAGTAAGAGATGTCGTTCAGACGAGCAGCAGCGTTGATACGGGTGATCCAGAGAGAACGGATCTCGCGCTTCTTATTGCGGCGGTCACGGTACTGATACTGCAGGGAGTGCTGGACCTGCTCTTTAGCATGCTTGTAAGTACGCGAAGCGGCACCGTAGTAACCCTTCGCACGGTGCATAACGGTACGGCGCTTCTTCTTGGCGGCAACAGCGCGCTTAATACGTGCCATGTTCTATCAACTCCTAGACGGTTAAACGAAAAACGGGAACGCGAACTTAGGCGAGACGCGACTTGATGACCTTGCGGTCGGCAGCGGCGATCTCGGTCTCCTGACGGAAGCCACGCTTACGCTTGGTGGACTTCTTGCTCAGGATGTGGCTCTTGAAAGCCTTGGCGCGCATAAGCTTGCCGGTACCAGTCTTGCGGAAACGCTTCTTGGTGCCGCTGTGGGACTTCATCTTAGGCATGAAATACTCCTTAATCGGTTACAGAACACTAGTTACTTGGTATCGCTTGCCGCTTTATCCTCATCAAAGGCGCCCTTAATCGGGGCGAGCAGCATAAGCATGTTACGGCCTTCCATCTTAGGCTTGGACTCGACCGTAGCGTAAGGCTTAAGATCCTCGGCGAGACGCTCGAGAACGTTAAGACCCTGCTCCGGGTGAGCCATCTCACGGCCGCGGAACATGATGGTGATCTTAACGCGTGCGCCCTTCTTGAGGAAACGCAGAACGTGGCCCTTCTTGGTCTCGTAGTCGCCAACGTCGATCTTGGGTCGGAACTTCATTTCCTTAACCTCGACCTTGGACTGGTTCTTACGAGCAGCCTTGGCTTTCATGGCCTGCTGGTACTTGAACTTACCGTAGTCCATGACCTTGCAGACCGGCGGCTCCGCGTTGGGAGCGATCTCGACCAGGTCGAGACCCTGATCGTCGGCGACGCGCTGGGCATCGCGGATGGCGAACAGGCCGAGTTGAGAGCCATCGACGCCAATCAAACGGCACGAAGATGCAGTGATCTCGTCGTTGATGCGGGTGTCATCAGACTTAGCTATTTTCCCTACCTCCATTCATAAAAAAATAACCCGGCGCTTCTTTGCAACCAGGTCGTACACATAGACATCCTCGATATGAGGAAGAGAATCTAAGTTGTATGACCAGTCAGCTGCTCATTGGCGCCAAAAGGTGGGAACCCTCGGGTTCCTCTTTAGGGCATTGCGGGAACAACGCCTTGTGGATAATAACACGCGCAGCGCGTTATCACATTACGTACACGAAAAAGGGAGGCCGTAGCCCCCTTGAAGCGCAGGTGCATGTATGGTGCCCGAGGCGAGACTCGAAGGGCCTTCGCTTCGCGAAGCCCCGGGCTTCGGGCGCATGGCGCCCTCGCCACGCTCCGCTACAAACAGGCCTCAGGCCTGTTTGCTTAACGCTCCGCGCGCTCACGCGAGTTCGACACGAAAAAGGAGGCCGCAACCCCCTTGAACGCTCACTTGCATGTATGGTGCCCGAGGCGAGACTCGAACTCGCACGTTGTTGCCAACGGTGGATTTTGAGTCCACTGCGTCTGCCAATTCCGCCACTCGGGCACGTAATGCGTGAGTTAGTTTATCACAGCTTTCTGCCGATTAGCTCGAAAATGGAACTTCGAGCATTTCGATGAGTTCGACCGTGCGAAGCATCTCGCGCTGGCGGCACCCGCGTCCGTCAACCGAGGCCTCGCCCATCTGGTTATCATAGGGATCCTCGCGCATACCGTCGAAAGCGGGCTCGAATTCAGCCTGGAATCGATTGTTGGCCACTATACGCCACGGATCGAGATTGCCAAAATAATGGCGGCGACGCCACTCTTCTCCCATCCTTCGAGCAGAAGAGCCGAATGAAACGTCCGCGTTTAGCCAACCAGTCTGCGGCGTATAGAACTCCGCCCAGTCATGCGGCCCCACCGAGTCGGGCGCAACGTACAGGCCACTCTGCCAACGAGCGGGCACGCCGGCAATACGGCACATGGTGATAAACGTGAGCGCCATAACGCCGCAATCCCCACGAAGTGAATGCGCGCAGTCATCGGCAATTGAACCCAGAAGCAGATACGGTGGCTGATATCGATAGTCGATATGTTGTGTCAGATAATCATAGATAGCCCGGGCACGATCGAGCGGATCGACGAGCCCGTCCATGATGCGCGCCGTCAGTTGACGCAGATACGGCGTAAACGCGATGTGCGGTCGGTCCTCGGAAGCGTCCTCGGGCAGCGGTGCATCCATGCACGGGCGTTCGGGCAGCGCACCTCCATAAATGTCGCAATAGGCAGCATTAATGTGATAACGATAGGATACCGAGAACGAGCGATCGGTCGAAGAACACCATGAGGCGGTGCGTGCTGGCGCATCCTCGGGGGCAACATGCCCCTCCGGCGTCATATCGAGAACTTCGACCTGAGACTGTTGACGGCAGGCGGCAGCAACGGGAAGCCACGCGCGAACGGCCTCCCCCTCAAGAGCACCGGGGACAGACACGGACGCCTTAAGGGTAATGACGCGAGACAGCCCATTCTGCGATTCCATCTCCTTGAGCATCTGGTTGCGTAGCGCAATTCCGTCCGCAGGATCGGGACGCATGCCGGGGACCTCTTTGGGATACACGCGAAGCGAATTGAGGAAGTTATCGAGAACGAACAGCTCGCCATCGATAAAGCGCCAGTCAATACGCTTGCGATCAATCAGATCGTCAAACTGCTCTTCGGTAAACTCTGGCCACTCCTCGCGAATCATCGCAATGGCTCGATCACGCGGCACCGAAAAATGAAGCGGAGTCTCGAGCATGCGATACCGCTCGGCACGGACGCAGGCTGCCAGAGAAGGCTCAGGATTCTGCCCCAAAAGACGGTCACAAGCCGCAACAGCCTGCGTCAAATATCCAGCGTCCTTGAGTCGAAGAATCTCGGGCGGCAGTCCAATATCGAGATGACGAAAGTCATCACAGCAAACATCAACAGAACAACCAACAGGACCCTCGTCAATAACCTTCCCATCCGAAGGCAGCACATTAATAACAGCCATACCGAAACTCCAAGTCACTAGAACGCTTGAAGCCCATTGTAGCGAGATAAAAAGAAAGCCCCTACAAGGGAGCCATCAACACCGCCGAACGGTAGTCAAATAAATAATTCAGACTCGTAACCCTGCGGCGTTAAACGAAGGAAGCCCCGTCCCCCGGAACTGTTTCCTTGGCGCGACTTCTGGCGAAGCCAGGTGAGCGCAAAGGGAACAGTGTAGGGAGACGGGGCTTCCGGTGGGAAGTTTAGCGACGCTTACGCCTTGTTGACGGAGCCAAACTCCTCCATGAGCTCCTTGGTGCGGGCAACAATGGCCTCGCGACCAGGCTTCAGGAGCTTGCGGGGGTCATAGCCCTTGCCCTGCTGATCCTTGCCAGCCTCAACGTACTCACGCGTGGCGGCAGCGAAGACAAGCTGCAGGTCGGTGTTGACGTTGATCTTGGAGATGCCCAGGGAGATGGCCTTCTTGATCTGATCCTCGGGGATGCCGGTACCACCGTGCAGAACGAGGGGCAGATCGCCGGTCTGAGCCTTGATCTCGCTCAGACGCTCGAAGGAAAGACCAGCCCAGTCGGCGGGATACACACCGTGGATGTTGCCGATGCCGCAGGCAAGGAAGTCGACGCCCAGGTCAGCGATCTGCTTGCACTCAGCAGGATCAGCAAGCTCACCGTTGGAGGTCACGCCGTCCTCGGTGCCGCCGATGCCGCCGACCTCGGCCTCGATGGACATGCCCTTGGAGTGGGCAAGCTCAACGAGCTCCTTGGTGCGGTCGAGGTTAAGCTGGAAGGTCTCCTCGTGAGAGCCGTCATACATGATGGACGTGAAGCCGGCCTCGATGCACTTGAAGCAGTCCTCGTAAGAACCGTGATCGAGGTGAAGGGCGACGGGAACGGTAACGCCCGTGGCCTCGACGGCAGCCTTAACCATGTCGGCGCAGACCTTGAAACCGCCCATCCACTTAGCGGCACCAGCGGTGCACTGAAGGATCAGCGGAGACTTGGCCTCCTCGGCGGCCTGGAGAATAGCCAGGGTCCACTCGAGGTTGTTGGTGTTGAAGGCACCGAGAGCGTACTTGCCGGCCTCGGCCTTCTTGAGCATGTCTGCTGCGTTGACGAGCATAAAAGAAACCTCCTGTAAGGTTGCTCCGATAACGCCTGTGATTCTACCACGGCATAACCGAGCATAAACGTTCGTTTGTTCACGAATATCGTTCAAGCAGACAATTTTTGACCGTTTGTCCCACAGAATCGACCCATGGGAGAAAAATCCCTTGACGATTTGGCGGTCCTCGTGTTTTGGGAAGCAATAAAGCCCTAGAAATGCATGAACGGATTCTGCGCGAGCTCGCGCTCCATGGTTGTCGAATCACCGTGACCCGTCAGACAAACGGTATCTGGCGGTAGCAGCCGAGCGAGCTTGGAGAGAGAGCGAACGATTGCGGCCTCGTCTCCGCCGGAAAGGTCGGTGCGGCCGTGGCTGCCGGGGAACAGCGTGTCACCCACAAAAGCAATATTTCCTTGCTCTGTTGCGGCAAACAGAACAATGCCCCCCGGCGTATGCCCCGGAGTCTCGATCACCTGCAAGCAGGCGTTGCCGAACTCGACCACATCGCCCTCGGCAAGCAGACGCGTCGGCTCGCCGGGATCCGCCGTCTCGATACCCCACATGACACGCTGCTCCTCGATATTCGTTCGCGTCACCGCTACGTCCTTGGCGCACAACTCATACAGAGCGCTACCGCCAACGGCCGCTCGCACTCCGGCAACACCGCCAACATGGTCGGCGTGGCCGTGCGTGCAGACGGAGCCGAGCACGCGCACCTCGGGATGCTCGGCCTGGATATGTTCCACAAGGCGCCCGCCTTCCCAGGCGGGGTCGACGATGAGGCACTCGCCGCTTGAAATCACGGCATAGCTGTTGGTCTGAATAGGACCGTTTACAAGCGCCTCAATTGAAACCGAACCCCGAGGGGTTAAATCCAAAGCCATAGCGCCCATGCGTGCGTTTCTCCTCCTATAAGCGTCGAGGCACCAAACGATGCCTCGAACGTAGCCAGTATCAATAATGTTGCGCGCTTGCCAGCCTACACACGGCGCTTAAGCTGAGCCCCGCCCTCGCCGGGCATGAGACGGCGCGCATCGTAGACCGAATCAACGCTGCCGATAGAGGCCAGCAACGGATCCAAACCGCTCGCGTCCGAAATCTCGACCATAAAACGAAGGGTTGCAATTCCCTCACGGTTGGTCGACGTGGCAGCGGAAAGAATATTGCCACCCGCATCTCCGATGGCGATAGTCACGTCCTTGAGCAGGCCCATGCGGTCCAGGCACTCGACCACAATCTCGACCTGGAAGAGGGTGTCGGCAGCGCCGTCCCACTCGACGTCAATCATGCGCTCGGGGTGTTCCATGAGGCCCTTGACGTTGGGGCAGTTGGCCCGGTGCACTGAGACGCCGCGTCCACGCGTGATAAAGCCTACGATGTCGTCACCCGTCACAGGGTTGCAACAATGTGCCAGACGAACCAGCAGGCCGCTGTTGCTCTCGCCCTTGACGATAATGCCGTTGCTGGCGTTCTTGCCACGCTTCTGCGGCTTGCGATTAGAGCCACGAGCCGGCTGCTTAACAACTTCGGCGATTGCCGCGGCCTTGGTGAGCTGCTCCTCGGGCTTGGGGTCTAAGATCTGCTCGACCTTGTTGGCCACAGCGCGCGGGGCAACCTTGCCGGCACCAACTGCCGCGAACAGGTCTTCGAGCTGTTTGTAGTTAAACTGCTCCGCAACGGCATTGAGCGCGCGCGTCGAGCGCGGCGTGGAAATACCGTACCCGCGCTTGCGAAGATCCTTGGCCAGAATATCGCGACCGGCGGCGGCGTCATCGTCCTTGGTCGCAGCAGCAAAGTAGCGACGAATTTTGGACTTGGCCGAAGGGGTCTTGACAATCTTGAGCCAATCACGCGACGGCTTGGAACTCTTGTTGGTCAGGATTTCAACGCGGTCGCCCGTCTTGATCTCGTGCGTGAGCGGGGCCACCGCACCGTTGATCTTAGCGCCGACGCAGTGATTTCCCACCTCGGTGTGAACGGCGTAGGCAAAGTCGAGCGGCGTGGAGCCGGCACGAAGTGCCATGACCTCGCCCTTGGGCGTAAAGACGAAGATCTCCTGATCGAAGAGGTCGACCTTCAGCGAATGCAGGTATTCCTTAGCGTCGGTGATCTCATCAGACGCAGCCCAATCGAGCGAATGTTTGAGCCAGTTAATCTGGTCGTCCAGACGCTGGGCATCATTGGTCTTAGACGCAGACGATCCGCCCGACTTCTTATAGAGCCAGTGGGCGGCAATGCCGTACTCGGCCTGCTCATGCATCTCATAGGTTCGAATCTGAATCTCGAGCGGGCGGGCCGTGGGACCGATAACCGTCGTATGGAGCGACTGGTAGTTATTGACCTTGGGCATGGCGATATAGTCTTTAAAGCGACCGGGCATGGGGTGCCACAGCGTGTGCACCGCGCCGAGCGTGGAGTAGCAATCGCGCACCGAATGCGTGATGACGCGCAGTGCCACCAGGTCGTAGATCTCGGAGAATTCCTTGCCCTTGCGCTTCATCTTTTGGTAGATGGACCAATAGTGCTTGGAACGGCCGTTGATCTGGAAGTCCTCCAGGCCAATGCGGTTGAGCTCGTCGGTGAGCGTCTTGATGGTCTCGGCCAGATAGCGTTCACGGACCTCGCGCGACTCCGCCACCATGCGCGCGATGCGCTGGTAGGCGTCGGGCTCAAGGTAGAAGAAGGACAGGTCCTCGAGCTCCCATTTAATGGAGCTCATGCCCAGACGGTCGGCCAAGGGAGCATACACGTCCATGGTCTCGCGAGCCTTAAACAGGCGACGGTCCTCACGCAGGGCTGCAAGGGTGCGCATGTTGTGCAGACGGTCGGCAAGCTTAACGATGATGACACGGATATCCTTGGACATAGCGAGGAACATCTTGCGCAGCGTGAGCGCCTGCTTCTCGTCCATGCTGTCGACCTCGATGTTAGTGAGCTTGGTCACACCGTCAACGAGTTCCGCCACAGTATCACCAAATAAGCCGGAAACATCGGCAAGCGAGGTCTCGGTATCCTCGACGGTATCGTGCAGCAGCGCGGCGCACACCACATCGCAGTCCATCTTGAGATCGGCCAAAATGATGGCGACTTCGACGGGATGGTTAATGTACATCTCGCCCGAGCGGCGCTTTTGGTTGCAGTGCTTCTCGGCGGCAAAGCAGTAGGCCTGCTCCACCTTAGAGAAGTCATCCTCATTCATATATTTGAGGCACAGGCGCTCCAGCTTGTCGTAGCTGTCCGCCATAATCTCGGGCGGCAGCTCATCGGCATGCTTATAGTGCTCCATCTCCGAAAAAGGCTGGAGAGCGGAATCATGGGCGGTACGGGCTGCGGCATCCATCGAGGTCCCCTTCCCCTAAGCCCGCGGTACGATCGGGCGGTTAACTTTGGCTAGCATATCAGAAGCGCACGAATCGAGCGCCCAACTCCGGAAAGCCGAGAACTCCATGCGCGAGCGCAAGCCCTCCAAATAGCGAATCGACCTGCTCAATTGCACGCGGCCGGGGTTTTCGACCATCGCGATGCGACGGGTGTCGTCAAACCCCGAAACGCGACAGAAACCAAGCTCTTCGAAGATTCCCAGGCCGCTTTCCACCGAGCGCTCGTCGACCGGCGTGCGAGCATCGATGGCAAGGCACATCTGCGCGATATCGATATCGCTCGCGCTAAAGGAATCGTCCCCGGTCTTGCCGCGGTTGGAGCGCCACATGGTCTGCAGCGCGCGATAGAGCGTGACGAGCTCGTCTCGTTCGGGCGCATAGCAGTCGAGCAGGCGCTCGTTAATGCGGGCGTCGCGCGACGAATAGAGCAGGTGAATCACGGCAGGCTGCCCGTCGCGACCGGCACGGCCACTCATCTGGTTAAATTCGATGGCACCAAACGGCATGTGGTAAAGCACGACGTGGCGGATGTCAGGCAGGTTGACACCCTCGCCGAAAGCAGAGGTCGAAACGATACAGCTGAGACCCCCGTCTCGAAACGCCTCCTCAACGCGACGACGGTCGGAACGCGCAAGCCCGGCGTTATAGAACGCGATACGGGTCGCACAGTCGGGCACCCGCTTCCGAAGCGTCCTGGCAAGCGCCACAGACTGGTCGCGCGAGTTGACGTAGATGACGGTCTTCTCCCCCGTCGCGACGATGGACACCAGGCGGTTTTCGCGGCTCGCAAGATCGCGGTCGTCCTCGAGCTGCAAGTTCTCACGCACGGTCTCGTCGACCACCGTACGGGTAATCGGCAGCACGCGGGCAAGCTCCGCAACGACCGGAGCCGTCGCGGTGGCCGTCGCCGCCATAACGACCGGATCGCCCAGGGCCTTGAGGATATCGGGCATGTCGAGGTATGCGCTCCGGTCGCCGCCCTTGGCAAGACCGGCATGATGCGCCTCGTCAATAACGACAAACCCGATACGCCCCGAGCGCGCAAAGCGGTCGCGGTGAATAGACAGGAACTCAGGCGTCGTGAGCACGATGCCGGTGCGGCCCGAAGCCAGGCCGGCAAACACGTCATCGCGCGCTGCCTCCACGGTCTCGCCGGTCAACACGCCCACGCCAATGCCGAGCGCAGCCATCGTCGATGAGAGGTGATAGGCCTGGTCGGCAACGAGCGCACGCAGCGGATAGACAAAGATGCTCGCACGCCCACGAAGGACCGCCTCGCGCGCGGCGTGAACATGGAAGATGAGTGACTTGCCACGCCCCGTCCCCATAACGGCCAAAACGCTCTGGTGGTCGGCGAGCGCGTCGAGTGCCTCGACCTGCGCGCGATGCGGCTGGTTCGAGCCAATAAAGCTATGGATAAGCGAGCGCGTGAGCTCGGTATAAGAAAGCTGGGCGAGCGTCTCGCGTTTACGCGATTCCAGGCGCAGGCCAGAATCCGCCGGTTGAACGCCGCGGCGAAGCTCACATGCCGGATCGTCGATATTGGGCGCCGTGGTATCGCGCGCCAAGACATCTTTAATCATGAGCTTGGGCTTCACGCGTCCCTGCCAATGTTCGGCCACGGCCTCGAACACCAAGTCGACGGCGCTGTCGCAATTGATGAGCCTATCGATCTGCGGCACGCGGAACATGATGGCCGGCACGCTCGCGGCGCCATCGGTCGCCACAAAGCGCATGTGCTCGCCGGTTTTGCCCACGACGGCGCGATCGCACATCGTCACGCCCTCGGCGGCCAGAAGCGGCACCTTATTGCTCTGGCCAAACGGCTCAAGACGGGAAATCTGCTCGATGGTCTCGATATTTAGCTCGGAGAGGTCAACGGTGGCGGCAACCTCGTCAGTGTCCTCAAAGTCCTCGGCGGGAAGCTCCGATAGCACGGCCGAAAGGCGACGGCGGAACTCATCGAGCTTGGATGCCTCGATGGTCACACCCACCGCACCGGCATGCCCGCCGCGACGAATCAGCAGGTCAGAACAGCGCTCAACAGCATCGAACAAATTGATCTTGCCCACCGAGCGGCCCGAACCGCGCGCAATGCCGCCCTCGATGGAAAATAGCAGCGCGGGAACGTGATAACGGTTGGTGAGACGGCTCGCCACGATGCCCTTAACGCCCTCGTGCCAGCCCTCGCCGCCCACGACAATCGCGCGCCCACCGTCATAGGTCTCCTCGACCTTTGCCATGGCATCGCGTGTGAGATCGGCTTCAATCTCGCGTCGCTGGCGATTGATTTCCTCGAGCTCGGCGGCAAGCGCGCTCGCTTCGATGGGGTCGTGGGCAAGCAGTAGGTCGAGCGCCAGCTTGGGATCAGCCATACGGCCGGCGGCATTCAGGCGCGGGATGAGCGAGAACGACAGGCCGTCTGCCGTAATGGCGGACAGGTCAGCCTTGGCAAGCGCGGCAAGTGCGATGTAGCCGGGACGGGAAGTCACGCGCATCTGTTGGATGCCCTCAGCGACCAGCGCGCGATTCTCGGGCGTGAGCGGCATCATGTCGGACACGGTGCCCAGCGCCGCGACCTCTACCAACGAACGCCAATACGAAGGCTTGCCCAGACGCTCACCCAGAACCTGCACCAGCTTGAGCGCCACGCCGGCACCGGCAAGTTCGCGTGAGGGACCCTCATCCTCGAGTTTAGGGTCGGTCAAGGGCACGCCCTGCGGCACCTGATCGGACGGCTCGTGATGGTCCGTGACCACCAAATCGATTCCCAAGCTCTCCAGATAGGAAACCTCTTCCTTGGCAGCGATACCGTTATCGACGGTCACGATCAGGTTGGGTTGAGCGAGCTCGTTGACGCGGTCGAGCGCCGCACGCGAAAGACCATAGCCCTCATCAAAGCGATGAGGAATAAAGGGTGTGACGTTGGCGCCAAACGCACGCAGCGCCTCGGTCAACAGACAAGTCGATGTAATACCGTCAACGTCAAAATCGCCAAAGACGGCGATACGCTCGCAGTTGCGAACGGCACGCTCAACGCGGTCGGCAACAACCGACATACCTGGAATAACGAGCGGGTCTGCCCAGTCGCGATCGAGCGAAGGCGTCAAAAAAAGCTGGCCTTCCTCGATGGATGTAATGCCGTGCGCAACCATAATGCGCGCCACCAGCCCGGGTATGCCCAGACCAGCCGAAAGCTCCTTTTCGAGCTCGGGTTTTTGCTGAGCGACCGCCCAGCGATGCGTCGTCTTAAGCGATGACATAGGCGCCCACCCCCGATAGGGGCAGGTCGCCGCGATACCTCTCACGGTTCATAGCGATGAGTCCTCTGTGTATACCCGCTTCGGCAGGCAGATCTGTTGAACGGATTTATTATACCGTGCAGCGCGGACGCAAATCGCCGCAGCACACCGCGGTTTCGGTAAACGATGCCGGTAATACCCTCGAAATAATCGGGCGTTTCAGCCGTACGGACGCATGCGAGCGTCTAGCATATCCATTCAAACGGATTCACGGGCATAGGGAGTCACAAGAGCATATGAAGCAATGGGTTGGACTGGGTAAGTTTCTCGCGGGGCACATGCAGATCATCGTTCCGATTTGCGTGGCGCTCGGCGTGCTCTTTCCTCAGCAGATCGGCGTTCTCAAGCCCATCGTTCCCACCTTGTTTGCCTTTATGACGTTTCAGGGTGCACTCAGTAACACCTTTCACCAGGTGGCCGAGGTGTTCCGCCGTCCGCTGCACCTGGTCTTGGCGTTGCTCGTCTCGGCGGTGCTTATTCCCATAGCAGCTTATGCCATGGGCTCACTGTTCTTTGGCTCCAACCCCAACCTTGTCTGCGGCATCGTGATCGAGTACAGCGTACCCGTGGCAGTCACTGCCTTTATGTGGATCAGCATGTTTGGCGGCAACGGCCCACTCGCACTCACCATCATCCTGACGTCCTCGGTTATATCGCCCGTGACGATTCCGCTCACGCTCAAGCTCCTGCTGGGCGCCACCGTCGCAATCGATGTTCCGAGCATGATGCAGAACATGGCCTTTATGATTGCCATCCCCGCCATCCTTGGCATCGTAATCAACGAACTTACGCGCGGCTGGGGACACGAGAAACTCTCCTCCGCGCTCTCGCCCGCCTGCAAATTTATGATGATGGGCGTCATCGCGTCCAACTCCACCGCCATGAGCGAGTACGTGCTGCACATGAACGCGATGCGCCTGGAAGTCGCTCTCTTTATTTTGGTCTTCGCCATCAGCGGTTTTGTCGTGGGCATTCTGGTCGCCCGCGCGTTGCACCTGCCGTATAGCGAGACGACCACCATGTGCTTTACCTGCGGCATGCGCAATATCTCTTCGGGCGCCGTCATCGCCACACAGTATTTTCCCGGCGAGGTCGTGTTTCCCGTCATGTGCGGCACGCTGTTTCAGCAGGTGCTCGCCTCGGTTATCGGGCACCTCTTTGAGCGTCTGACCGGCGAGGAGCGCGCCGCCCAACGCAAGCGCGTCGAGGCCGGTCGCGACGCCATGACACGCTAGGCTGTCCGCATTACGCGGGTGTTAGTCTTGCTATACGAGCGTTTCCAGATGCGCGCGCAGGCGCTCAGCATCGATATCGAGCGTCGTCTCGGCATTGACCTGGGCCAAACGATAGCCGACAAAGTAGGGCGAAACCACCCAACGCGGTAGCGCCTTGGCAATGGTCCGACCGCCCAGGCGATAGAAGAACAAGTTGTACGACTCTGCGCGACCACCGTGGTGCTCGTTCAGGATATAGCGCAAAGCTACCTGGATCGCATCGGCGAAGAGATCCGCCTCGACTTGGTCTCGCGCGCCATCGCTGGCGGCGATTCCCTGCGGGGCTGAAACGTTGATCTCAAAGAACCCCATGATCGGTTCGGTTGAGATGTTGACCGAGATTCTCCCCTGTTGCCAGACATTGATGCCTTCGAAATTGGCGGAAGTCAGCGAAGCATAGCCATCTTCCTGCTCCAAACCCACAATCTGCATGTGCGGATGAACGAGACTACCGCCCGAAAGAGGGCCCTTGTTCTTGTACATAAGGACGCTGCGATACTGTTGCGAATCGATCATCTGCTGCCAGCAACCCAGGGCAAACCGCATCACATGGTGCAGCTCGTCCGGCGCATAGGTCACCAGGTCTGCATCGTGGTCGGCCGACTCGATCAGCACAGTTTGACGGGTGGCGCGCAGGGTCTTGAACTTATTCTCGAGCCAGATGCAGTCACCGTCGCGCCGGATGATATTGGCGAGTTCCTCGGTATCGCAAAAGGGGCACGCGGTGCCGGGACGACGGTTGTCGTCGGGCTTACCGTTCGCCTGCTGAACGTCAAATACCAGCGCCACGGGTTATACCTCCAGCGGCACGATCTTGGTGCCATGGAGCTCGGAGACGCCCAGTGCCGCCGCCACGGTATCGCGGTTGGCCGTGGAAATGCCGCCGCCGGGAAGGATGGTCAAGCGATCGCCCGCATACTCGATCAAGCGGGCCAGGTTTTCGAAGTTGTCCTCGATTGGCGTACCGGCAGCGCCACCATGCGTCAGGATGCGTGTGATACCGCAGTCGGCGAGCGTGTCAATCGCGTCGAGCTGAGCCTCGGGTGAGAGCTGGTCGAAAGCCATGTGGAAGGTGATGTCGATGGGCTCGCGCTTGCACTCCTCGGTCGCGCAGCCCGCAGCCATCACGAGGGCGCCAAGCGTGAGCTCGTCGAGTGCCCATCCGCCAGCGCAGGGTTTGCAGCAGCCAAAGACCAAGCCGTCAACGCCCGCACTCACGGCAAGGCCCAAGTCCATCTCCATCATGCGCAGCTCGTCCTGGTTGTAGTGAAAGTCGCCGCCACGCGGACGGATCATGCACATCACCCGTGCATCGTGCTCGTGGGCATAGTTGGTCGTAGCGCTGATAACGCCGGCCGAAGGCGTGGTGCCACCCATGGCAAGGTTGTCGCACAGCTCAATGCGTCCCGCACCGGCCGTAATGGCCGCCGGCACCCGTTCAAAGTTCTCGGCACAAAACTCGTACAGCATAAACAGACCCCCAAGGATGACAAACGTTTTCCGATGGCATTGTCGCATGCCCCCATGAAGTTGCAGTGGAATAGGGGCTCTTTTGGCCTCTGAGACTCCCATTTATTCCCTATTCCCCAACGACTGCCCCCAACGCCGCAGGCAGAGGACGGACAGCGAGCGGGCACCAGAGCGAACAAATTGGCATGAAAAGAGGACGGCATAGACTTTCTGGTCATGCCGTCCTCTTTGAATGACAAGTTGTCGCTCTGGCGCCCGCGCAGCGTCAACTGGTCCGCCGTTCGGCAGAACGGCGGAAGTCCCTAGCCGCCCAGGTAAGCCTTGCGCACGTTGTCGTCGTGCAGAAGCTCCTGTCCGGTACCGGTCATGGTGATCTTGCCGGTCTCGAGCACGTAGCCGCGCGTGGCGATGGAAAGCGCCATCTGCGCGTTTTGCTCGACCAGGAGCACCGTGGTGCCGGCCTTGTGCAGGTCCTCGACAATCTGGAAAATCTGCTCGATCAGGATCGGCGCCAGACCCATGGAGGGTTCGTCGAGCATGAGCAGCTTGGGGTTACTCATAAGGGCGCGGCCCATAACGAGCATCTGCTGCTCGCCGCCCGAAAGGGTGCCGGCGACCTGGCGACGGCGCTCCTTAAGGCGCGGGAACTGCTCGTAGACGCGCTCCAGGCCCGGAGCCACCGTGGACTTGGGCTGTGTGTAAGCGCCCATCTCCAGGTTCTCCTCGACCGTCATCTGCAAAAAGGCGCGACGTCCCTCGGGCACCTGAGCCAGGCCCTTGCCAACCAGCTTGTCGGCAGGCGTATGGGTAATGTCCTCGCCCATAAACTTGATGGAGCCGGTCTTGGAACGCAGCAGGCCCGAGACAGTCTTGAGCGTTGTGGACTTGCCGGCACCGTTCGCGCCGATCAGGGCCACGATCTCGCCCTCGTTGACATTAAAGGAGATGTCCTTGATGGCGTGGATGGCGCCGTACCAGACGTTGATGTTGTAGACGGAAAGCATCGGCTCTGCCATTTAGTTCTCCCCCTTATCCTGCTTGCCCAGATACGCCTCAATAACGGCTTCGTTGTTCTGGATTTCCTCTGCCGTGCCCTTGGCGATGACCTTACCAAAGTTGAGCACGCAGATGCCCTCGCAGATGTTCATAACAAGCGACATATCATGCTCGATAAGCATGATGGCAATGCCGAAGGTGTCGCGAATCTTGACGATGTTCTCCATGAGCTCCGCGGTCTCGGACGGGTTCATGCCGGCGGCAGGCTCGTCGAGCAGCAGTAGCTTGGGGTTGGTGGCAAGCGCGCGGACGATCTCCAGACGACGCTGAGCGCCGTAAGGCAGCGATCCGGCCTGCTCGTTTGCCAGATGCTCCATATCAAAGATGGACAGCAGCTCCATGGCGCGCTCGTGAGCGGCCTTCTCGTGCTTCCAGTACGTCGGCAGGCGCAGCACGCCCTCAAAACCGGAGTAGCGCTCCTGATTGTGCAGACCGACCTTGACGTTGTCCTCCACCGTCATGGTGTTGAACAGGCGGATGTTCTGGAAGGTACGGGCGATGCCCATGCGGTTGACCTGGTAGACGGACTTGCCCGAGGTGTCTTCGCCGTCAAGCAGAATGGTGCCGTGCGTAGGCTGATACACCTTGGTGAGCAGGTTGAAGACCGTGGTCTTGCCGGCACCGTTGGGGCCAATGAGACCGGCGATCTCGGTCTTGCCGATGGTCAGGCTAAAGTCGTCGACTGCTTTAAGGCCACCGAATTCAATGCCCAGGTGGATGCACTCGAGCGCCGGGCGCTCGCCCAGGTCGCGGTCGGGAACGATGGCGCCAGAAGGATACGGGACCATCTTGCCCTTCTTGAACTCAAATTTACTGGGCATCGGCTGCCACCTCCTTCTTGGAAGCAAAGCGATCCTTAATGCGTGCGAAGAACGCCTTGAGCTGCGGGTTGTTGGTAAAGATCATGACCAGGATCAGCACGATGGCGTAGATGAGCATGCGGTAGTCCGAGAACTGACGGAGCAGCTCGGGAAGCACCGTGAGCAACGCCGCCGCGATGACGGAGCCGCGCATATTGCCCAGACCGCCCAGGACCACGAACACCAGGATGAGGATGGACGTGTTGAAGTCGAACTTGGTGGCGGAGAGCTGCGAGAAGTTACCGCCGAAGAGGGCTCCGGCAGCACCGGCGAGGGCGGCGGAGACCACGAAGGCAATCATGCGGTACTGGGTGACGGAGATGCCCACGGACTCGGCAGCGATCTTGTTGTCGCGCACGGCCATAATGGCACGACCGGTACGGCTGCGAACCAGGTTGAGTACAATCACGAGCGCGACCATAACCAGGATGGCGCCGGCAAGGAAGGTCGAATAGGTCGACACGCCCGATGCGCCCTGCGCGCCCTTGATGATGGCGGTGCCGTCCTCGAGCAGGTGCAGGTCGTCGATCGTAGAGTTGCCCGTGATGTTAAAAATCACGTGCAGGCCGCGCGAGTCGACACCCACGATAAGGCAAGTGACGATCTCTTTGATAATCTCGCCAAAGGCCAAGGTCACGATGGCCAGGTAATCGCCGCTCAGGCGAAGAACCGGGATGCCGATCAGGAAGCCCAGGACGGCAGCGGCGATGGCACCGACCACGATACTGATGATAAGGCGCACCGGATCGGAGGGAACGGCGCTCTCCAGCGCGACGGCGGTGACGATGCCCGTGTAGGCACCGACACTCATGAAGCCCGCGTGGCCCAGCGACAAGTCGCCCGCGATGCCGACGACGAGGTTGAGGGAAATGGCCATGACGATGTAGGCCGTGATGGGAACCAACTGGCCGGCAATCATGCGCGGGATCATATGGTTGGACTGCATAAAGAACACGATGGCGAACGCCACAAGGCACATGGCATACGTAACAAAGTCGTGACGCGTCTGCTTGTCTTTAAGAAACTTCATAACGCTCACCTACACCTTCTCGGGGACGTACTTGCCCAAGAGGCCGGCAGGCTTGACGAGCAGGACGATGATCAGAACACCAAAGACGATGGAATTGGCAAGGCTCGTGGAAATGTAGGCCTGCGCCATCGCCTCGATGATGCCGATGAGAATGCCACCGACAAAAGCGCCGGGGATGGAGCCGATGCCGCCGAAAACGGCGGCGTCGAAGGCCTTGATGCCAGGCATGGCACCCGTCGTGGGCTGCAGGACCGGCGAGTAGGAGCACAGGAGCACACCGGCGATGGCGGCAAGGGCGGAGCCGATGGCAAACGTCATCGAAATAGTGCGGTTGACGTTGATGCCCATGAGCTGAGCGGCGGCTTTGTCCTCGGACACGGCGCGCATGGCTTTGCCCATCTTGGTCTTACCTGTAAAGAACATCAGGCCGGCCATGATAACCAGGCAGGCGACGATGGTGACGAGCGAGACGGCGCTTACGTTGAACTTGGCCAAGAACTCCGGCACCTGGAAGGTGACGAGCGAAGTGAAGTTCTTGGGCGTGGCGCCCCACAGAAGCTGCGCGGCGTTCTGCAGGAAGTAAGACACGCCGATAGCCGTGATCAGAACGGCCAGCGGGCCTGCTTGGCGCAGCGGCTTGTATGCCAGACCCTCGATGAGAACACCGAGAACGGTACAGACCACACAAGAGAGAACTACAGATGCCCAGCCCGGGAGGCCGAGATACGACGTGGCGCAGAACGAGACATAGGCACCGACCATGATAACGTCGCCGTGAGCGAAGTTGAGCATCTTGGCGATGCCGTAGACCATGGTGTAGCCCAACGCGATGATGGCGTAGACGCTGCCCATGGACAGGCCGTTGACCAGGTATTGGATAAAGACCGTCATGTTCCACATCCCCCTTTCGAATAGGTTTCCAGTTGATGTATGAAACAGGGACGTTACATCGTCCCTAGATACCAAGCAAGCAGGGAAGGCCAAAACCTCCCCTGCTTGGGATCAAAACCGCTCTATGTAAGGCGGCCAGTTATGCCTGTACGTACTTGCCGTCGGTGATGACGTACGCCGTGGGCTCCTTCTGGACCTGGCCCTTATCGTTCCAGGTGAGCTTGCCGGTCAGACCGTCAACGGTAATCTTGAGCATAGCCTTGGGCAGCTTCTCGGCGACCTCGGTCGGGTCGGCGTCGACACCAAGACCGGCCTCCTTGAGGGCCTCGGCCACCGCGTGCACGCCATCGTAGGCGTCGGCGGCAAACTGGTCGGGGGTATCGCCGTACTTATCCTTGTAAGCGTTGACGAAGTCGGCGTTCTTCTCGTCGTCGGCGGAGAACGGGGTCATGAGCAGCAGACCCTCGGCAAGAGAGGTATCGAAGCCCTCAACGCCCAGGATGCCGTCCATGCCATCGCAGCCCATCATCTTGACGTCGTAGCCCATGTCTTTGGCGTTCTTGAGCAGGACGGACGCCGGCGTATAGTAGATTGGCGCAAAGATCATGGTGGCGCCGGCCTGCTTGGCCTTGGTCAGCTGGTTGGTAAAGCTCGTGGCGGAGTCGTCCTTAAAGGTCTCCTCGTCAACAATCTCGAGCTTGGACTCAGCGGCCTGGGCCTTAAAGGAATCTGCGATGCCCGAAGAATAGGCGTCGCCGGAGTTATAGAACAGCACGAACTTCTCGTCCGCATACTTCTGCGCCAGGAACTTGGCAGCGTTGACACCCTGGTTGGGGTCGGTGAAGCAAACCTGGAAGACGCAATCCTTGCCGTCGGTGACGTCCTCGGAGGACGCGGACGGGGTGATCATGAACGTCTTGGGGTCGTTGCCACACTCTGCGGCAACGGCAACCGACGCACCCGTGGTGGTCGGACCGACGAGGGCCTGCATGCCCCAGTCGAGCAGGGTGTTGAAGGCGTTGACGGCTTTCTCGCCATCGGCCTGGTCATCCTCGGCCTTGCTGGCAAGCGGCAGCTCCTTGGTCGAGAAATCCTTGCAACCAAGCTCGACACCCTGGGTAACGGACTTGCCGTAGGACGCGTTGGCGCCGGTCAGCGGGCCGATGGTGCCGATCTTAAACGAAGCGTCGCCCGAAGCGGAACCACTGTCGCCGCCGTTGGAGGAGCAGCCAGCTAGAATGGACATCGCCCCCAGACCTGCTGCGCTCGCGATAACGCTCCTGCGATTCATAACAGGGTTCAATGACTTACCGGTGAGGCTCGACATGCGGCTCTCCTCTCAAATCTCGTCGGGTTTCGGTTGCCCGACAGGCCATCCTTCGCCGTGTTCGGCGTTCGCAAAATACTAGACGCTTTAGTTAAGGAAAGTGGCGATTATTTCAACTTTTCTTTGGATTTGTTCATTTATCCATAATTCTGCGTACTTCTATTACTTTATGCAGTATTGCCACTTTATTATGTAAAAGTAATGTTTCCATTCTGTTACAGGCGTCCCTGCCCTGAATAAAACAGCCTCACCGGTCGTGCTTTATGCGCACTTAGGCGGCGATGTACTTGCCGTCCTGAATCACATAGGCCGTAGCGGGCTTCTCGACTTGGCCTTCGTCGTTCCACGTGAGCTCGCCCGTCAGGCCCTCGATCTTGATCTTGCGCATGGCCTTGGCAAGGTCGCCGGCAATGTCGGCACCGTCGGCCGTAAGGTCGATGCCCGCTTTATCGATAGCCTCGACGATTGCGTGGACGCAATCGTAGGCGTCGGCGGCAAACTGGTTAGGCGTCTCGTCGTAGGCATCCTTATAGGCCTTGACGAAGTCGGCGTTCTTCTCGTCGTCGGCCGAGAACGGGGTCATGAGCAGCACCCCCTCGGCAAGAGAGGTATCGAAGCCCTCGACGGAGAGCAGGCCGTCCATGCCGTCGGTACCCATAAGCGTCATATCGTAGCCCATGTCCTTGGCGTTCTTGAGCAGGACGGACGCCGGCGTGTAGTAGATCGGCGCAAAGATGAGCGTGGCGCCGGCCTCCTTGGCCTTGGTGAGCTGGTTGGTAAAGCTCGTGGAGGAGTCGTCCTTAAAGGTCTCGGCATCGACGATATCGAGCTTGGACGCCTTGGCCTGCTCGGCAAAAGCGTTGGCAACGCCCGAGCTATACGTATCGCCGGAGTTGTAGAACAGGGCGATCTTAGCATCCGCGTACTTCTCGGCCAAGAACTTCGCGGCGCTGGCGCCCATGGTGGGATCGGTAAAACAAACCTGAAAGACCGTAGTCTTATCCTTGGTGACGTCGAGCGACGAGGCCGAAGGCGTGACCATGAGCATATCGTCGGCGATCTCACCCGAGACGGCGACGGCAGCACCGGTCGTGACGGGGCCGACGAGCGCCTGCATGCCCCAGTCGCACAAGGTATTGAAGGCGTTGATAGCTTTCTCGCCGTCGGCAACGTCGTCCTCGGACTTAAGCGAGAGCTTGAGGTCCTTAGTCGAAAAATCCTTGGCGGCGAGCTTGGCACCCTTCTCGGCCGAGACGCCATAGGTTGCCGCGGCACCGGTCAGAGGGCCGATGACACCGATCTTGAAGGTCTTGCCGTCATCGGCGGACCCGCCGTCCGAGCCACCCGACGAGCAGCCAGCAAGCGCGACGGTGCTGCTGAGCGCCGCGGCGCCGGCGAGAAAGTTTCTACGGCTGAGCCTGCTGTTGATGTTGAACATGGTGTCCCCCTTTTCGCTGGCCGCGGTGCGGCCGTCTTGCGGTACAGGGCAAACCTTATGGTGCAAACGTTGACAGTTTGTTACGGAAGTTCGTTTGTAGCGAGCATGTTTCCAATGTTTCCGCAGCGTTTCGGGGGTGCCATTTTGTGCGACTCCTGTTGCCTGGCGAGCACGTGCCCTCGGTTCACGCTAGAATGCACTCAACCTTTAAGCGGTTAATCTATCCATAAGATGCACGAAGGAGCTATCTATGAGCGAACCCCTGCGCACCGTGAACGTCGGTCTGATCGGTCTGGGAACCGTCGGCGGCGGCGTGGCCCGTCTGATCAAGAGCCACCACGATGAGTACCTGGCAGCCTACGGCATCGACCTTAAGCTAACCCGCGCCTGCGCGCTTGCCTGGGAGCAGGCCGAGGCAGCCGGTATTGAGCGCGAGGCCTTTACGAGTGACTGGCACGACGTCGTCACCGACCCCGCCGTCGACATCGTCGTCGAGCTGATCGGCAGCGAACACCCCGCGACCGAGATCTTCACCACCGCCTTCGAGAACGGCAAGCACGTCGTCTCTGCCAACAAGGCCCTGTTGGGCCGTCATGTCGAGACGCTCGCCGAGAAGGCACGCGCGTGCGGCGTGCAGATTAAGTGCGAGGCCAGCTGCGGCGGTGGCATTCCCATTGTCAGCACGCTCGAGCACGACCTGGTGGGCAACAAGATCCTGACCATCGCAGGCATTCTCAACGGTACCACCAACTATATCCTGTCGCGCATGGACGCCGAGGGCGCCGATTACGCCGACGTGCTTGCCGACGCGCAGGCCAAGGGCTATGCCGAGGCCGACCCGTCCGCCGACGTCGACGGCTTCGATGCCGCCAGCAAGACGGCCATCCTCGCCTCTATCGGTTTTGGCACCCGCGTTACCACCGACGATGTGTACCAGCAGGGTATCCGTACCATCGGCGCCGAGGACATCGCCCAGGCCCGCGAGCTCGGCTACACCATTAAGCTGCTCGGCATCGCCCGCAATACCGACGCCGGCGTCGACGTCCGCGTGCATCCCACGCTGATCCCCGCCGACCACATGCTTGCCAAGGTCAACGGCGCCATGAACGCTGTCTACGTGGTAGGCGACGCCGTGGGCGAGACCATGTTCTACGGTGCCGGCGCAGGCTCCTTCCCCACCGCGAGCGCCGTCGTGGGCGATATCCTGTCGCTCTCCGAGCAGATCAGCCGCGGCGTGGCTCCGCTGCCCGAGATTGAGCCCTATGGCCACAACCTCGCCTTTAAGCCCATGGACGAGCTCCAGACCAAGTACTATGTGCGCCTGAAGGTCGCCGACCGCGTGGGCGCCCTGTCCGAGACGGTCGACATCTTTGCCAAGCACAACATCTCGATCTCGCTCATCAACCAGGTCGAGGACGGCAAGTCAGGCGCTAGCGATACCTGCTCGGTCATCTTCCTGACGCACCGCGCGCTCGAGAAGGACGTCCAGGCTGCCGCCGCCGAGCTTGCCAGCGTCGACTGCGTGGCCGAGGTCGCCAACGTCCTGCGTATCGAGGACGTCGATGCCTGGACCGAAGGCGTCATGGCCAACTAGTCCGATTCTCGGCAAGTCAAACAACGCATGAGGGGCTCCTATCCGATTGGATGGGAGCCCCCTTTAGTTACATTTTTCGAGCGAACTGGTCGACTAACGTTTGAACAACTTGACCGTTCGTCGGCAACCGTGGATACCGTTTGCCGATATGCGACGGCAGCTGTATTTTGCCGCCGCTATGCTGTGCTGCGTATGTTCGCCCGCGATGAGAGGAAGCACCATGTTGCTCGAGGGCAAGAAAGCAATCATCACCGGAGGCACGCGCGGTATCGGCTATGCGATCGCCTGCCGTTTTATCGAGGAAGGCGCTGCCGTCACCGTCTTTGGTTCGCGCCAGGAGACTGCCGACGCGGCGGTTGAGAAGCTGGTAGCCGCCTATCCCGACGCCAAGGTCTGGGGCCGCTCCTGCGACCTCACCTCGCTCGAGGCCGTGACCGAGGCCTTTACCCAGGCTGCAGCCGACATGGGCGGCTTGGACACGGTCGTCAACAACGCCGGCATCTCCCAGCGCTCGCCGCTGCTCAACTACACGGCAGAGGAGTTCGCCAAAGTTATGGACCTCAACGTCGTCGCCGTCTTTAATGGCCACCAGGCTGCCGCCAAGATCATGACCGAAGCCGGCCACGGCGGCACCATCACCACCACGAGCTCGATGGTCGCTAAGTACGGTCAGCCCTCCGGCGTTGGCTACCCCACGTCCAAATTCGCCGTCAACGGCATGGTCCAGTCGCTCTCGCGCGAGCTCGCCCCCATGGACATTCGCGTCAATGCCGTAGCACCCGGTGTAACCAAAACCGACATGGTCGCCAACCTGCCCGAAGAGGTCATCAAGCCCATCATCGCCACCATTCCGCTGGGTCGCATGGGCGAACCCGAGGATGTCGCCAACGCCTTTGTTTTCCTGGCGAGCGATATGTCCTCCTACGTCACGGGCGCCATCCTCCCCGTCGACGGAGCCGCCCGCTCCTAAAGGTCGCAAGGCCACAGCTTTAAACCTCAACCGAGCTCAACGCAAGAAGGCGCGCTGCCTGCATCAACCGCAGGCAGCGCGCCTTCTATTATTTGGACGGAACCCGTATCCCGACATTCCTTGCTACTTGCCGTCGTCGTTCTCGGCCTCTTCGCGCGCGTAGAGCTCCAGCATGCGGCGGCGGTATTCGCGCACGGCGAGCTTAGCGCGCTCCAGGCGGCGGCGCTCACGCGGAGTCAGCTTGGACGGATCGATCTCGTCGCCATAGGTCTTCTCGGCCAGCAAATGGGCGGCGTCCACGATACGGGCATCGATGTGTCCGCTTGCCGCCTCGGTCGAGAGGCGGTCGGCAATGGAATCAAGGGTAGGTATGCCGTCGAGCGAACGCCCATGGCCATGCGAGGTCAAAAGCTCGTGCTCGCGTGCGAGCAGGCTCGCCAAATCGTGATGGGCGCGCAGGATGTCGAGCGCATCGGATGGATGCTCGGCAACCTCTGCCACGGCGGCAACCGGCGCAGCGTCGACCACGCGGTAGAAGAGCTGTGCGAGCAATGGCATCAAGAACACCGTGATGGCACCGGCGGCAACCATGACCGACGCAATATCTT
>ERZ1034939.546-NODE-546-length-23548-cov-16.688077_pt1 | contig 23548 bp, 25 predicted proteins | sample MGYA00520626_ERZ1034939 | MGnify/ENA primary metagenome ERZ1034939 (study PRJEB33766, sample SAMN09781751) | gut metagenome | biome: gut microbiome | host: Homo sapiens | place: Madagascar | study: EMG produced TPA metagenomics assembly of the PRJNA485056 data...
ACGCCTTCTCAATCCGTTCCTTCATATCCTCTTGGTAATCAAATAACTTGATTTCTTTCATTAACAATTTCAAAGAACCAATAATAATGTTATACCAATTTCATAAATCCGATATACATCAAGGCATCAGCGATGCTCTGCTGTACTGGATTTTTCTTGTCCGAAGCCCATGAATATTTCGCTTGAATTTTGCGAAGTTCCTCACGCTTCTCTATATATTGCTTCTCCAGTTGGTTCAGAATCTGTTTGGAAGCTTGTGACATAGGAATCTTGCCAGCCTCTTTGTCCATCACTTCTTGCAACTTGATGTTACATTCCGTCAAACTCTCCAATACTTTGCGATATTCCATCATGCCGGGAATATCACCAATCTGGCTTTCCGTAGTATCTCTTAGTATTGTCCTTACGCAATCAGGCATAAATAGCTTCCAAGTATTGCCATCCTCGTATGTCACCACCAGATGAACTTTCTGCATCATCAGATGCTTCTCGCCATTTCTTGGCACTTCTACACACTCATCAAATTTAAGATTGATGAGTTGAGCAATTAATTTCTGCTCATCCATTGGCAATTGGTTGACCGTATAGAAAGGATCATGCTGAAACAATGTAGCAAGTCCTTCAGCCATTTCTCCTTTACGATAGGATGATGGCAAACTCACATTTATCAACTTTGCATGTTCTTGAATCACTTTCTTCGTATCGTACTCAATCATCATCGCCAAGTTGAGTTTATCTCTAAATGGTAAATTCTTCAGTATAACCATAGTATATGTTCTAAATCAAAATAATCAGTTTCTCAGCAATCTCATTAAAGCAGGACGATTGCCATAATTGTATTCTACCTCCTCTACAAAATCCAAGATGAGCTTCTTGGAAACTTCACAACAAGTGTACATACCCTTGATGTCATCCACGATATAGCCATAACTCTTCGATTTTGCATAACTCAAGTGCTTACGCAAATCATCAATAACATGCTCAGTATAAATAGCTTGGTCTTTCTCGCTCATATAATGTGCATACTTTTTGAAGAGTTCTACTCGGCTGAATGACATTCTGTTGTCCATCAGTATCTTCAAGAGGCACTGATACTTCTTTTCCTCCACAATCATGTTGCATACTTCGATGCAATCATCATCCGTGATATGTGGAATATCCCCAAAGAGTTTCACAACAAATTCATCCCAATCCTCCTTGGCTACCAACTCTTTCAATTTCTCTAAGTAAGGTCGCTTATCCACCAAGAACTGACGAAACAATCTGCGATATTCTTCTATAACATTAGCCTTGTCATTACGTCTTTCCAAGATTTCAATCTTTTGCAGATGCCAAGGTTCAGTGGTATTGTATCCATCATCGCCATATACAGCAATCGTTTTGTCTATCTCTTTCAAGGCATCATTCTCCAATCCCTTTTCGAGAAGTTCATTGATTTTGAAGGAACAGACATCCGGCACATACTTGTATTCCTCCAAGATAGCACCCTCTTCATTCTCTCTACCGTGAGTCCGCAGATACTCTATCTTCTTGATGAGCAACTTGCCCAACTCCTCGAATCTGAATAGCGAACTCAACTGGTCAAAGTTTTCGTCATTCACCAATCTCTTGTATTCGTATGTATGATGCTTTATCTGCTTGTCAAGGTCTGCAAGGTATGTATCCGCATCCGCCAATCTAAAGTTGATAGCCTCACGGATATGGTCGAAGAAACACAGGCAATAATCATCGTATGCCTCCATTTTCTCAATCTCAATCATCTCTTTTTGTGCCGTAGCAACAGATTCAATAGGAGTAGCCTCGTCTCTCAGCACCTGCGCCAGTTCTTTCTCCACTTGATAAGTGAAGAAATCGTCACCATCACATTCTTGTTTGTTATACACTTCCAAGCGGCTGTATTCCTCTGCCACGAAGCGCAGAAAGTCCAAGCCGTTTCGCACTGCTTTCCCATTCTCCTTGGCATCCACCAAGGACTTGAATTGCTTGTATTTTGTGTAGGATTGTATCATTGTTTTACTATCTAAGTTAATTCATTATAAATATTCACTTAAAAGTGAACAAGCTATCAATAAAAGTATTATTTTTGCATTACATATTTAAAAAATACAGTTATGACACAAGTAACATTAAAGACAATAGAGCAGAATGACAACGTAGGCATGTTTTCTATCTGCTTCGATGGAAACTCCGAAAGCGAATTTGAAAAATTCCTGATCGAGTTTAAGGACAATGCGACATACAACAAAGACTTCAATGCCATATTATTGGCTTTATCCAAAATTATCGATAAGGGGGCATTAGAAAGATTCTTCCGCATTGAAGGGAGAATGAACGACCATGTCAGTGCTTTGTCCATAGATTCCCGCAAACTCCGCCTATACTGCCTAAGAATATCCGACCAGATACTTATCTTAGGAAATGGTGGTGTTAAGTTATCACGCACATACCAAGAGAATGAAAAGCTCAGTGGATATGTCATGGATTTACAGACTTTTGACAAAGTCCTGCTCAAAGCCCAAGAGAATGGCATCATTACCATTGAAAAGAATATGATTACAGACATAGAAAGTGCAACATTTGAAATTTAAGCATTATGATACAGAACAAATTATTCCGTGATTGCCTCGCTGCGATACCAGCCGAGCAAAAGGCAGAGTTTGATTTGTCTTTCGGTATTGCCGAGCGCATTAGTGAGATTCTGAAAGCCAAAGGACTCACCCAAAAGGATTTCGCCCGATTACTCAACAAGCGAGACTCAGAAATCTCCAAATGGCTAACAGGCAGACATAACTTCACGACTCAAACCATTGCTCGTATAGAAACAGCTCTAGGTAGTAAACTCATCAGCATAGCCCACTAATTGGGCTATGCACCAGATGCTTATAAATAAGATATTTTAAACAACTCCTTTGATTTTTTAATTCTTCGCAAAACAGAAATAGAATGAGAAAGAAAACAGCAGAACATCTAAAATGCAGAATTATTGATTATCTTCTGCAAATATATCCAAACATAATTATTGGGAATGAAATTATGTTTGGAAGCAGCCGTAACTCTGCTGACTTGCTAGCAATTATTGACAATCAAATTATTGCTATTGAGATTAAGTCCAAAGATGACAACTTAAAGAGACTTCCACATCAGATAGAAGAATATTCTAAAGTCTACGATAAGATTATAGTATTTTGTTCACAAGACAAAATTGATGAAACAAAAAAAATCATTGACGGCAAACCTGTTGGGCTATACTGCATCAGTGAAGATACCATCAAGAAGCAAGAAATGCCACGAATCAACCTTCATACAACAAAAGATGAGATGCTAGCATCAATACCAATATCATATCTTAAAAAAGCGTTTAACGTGAATTGGAGAATGAACTCAGATGACGCTAGATTTCTTTTATCTAAAAAATCAAAAAAACAGATACATGAACATTTACTTAACTTTTATATAAAAAAAATAGAGCCCTCATTCTCCTTATACATGAAAGATAAAGGAGCCATTTCTTGCGCAGATGACCTTCCCATCTTGTCACGAGAGGGCACGTTTTAAACGATTTAATTGTTGCATTACATGGATATTCATTCTTACTGAAATCCAAAAAGAGGGGCTTGATGAAGGAACTTTGACATAAGCGCATTGACGTATCATATCCGTACCCCACACCTTCAAATGATGTGGGAAACGCCTATCTTTCATTACCAACTTAGCTACATCTTCATATGTTGAACTATATTTAGACACTTTACTAGGCCGTCTTAGTCGATAGTAATATATATTCTCCTCTAATGGGACATCAATACGTGGAATCCAGCCACGAGCCATAACTACACCATCATTTCTTTTAGGATTTATGGAACCATAATCACCATACACGACTTTATCATATATTTCATGACATGACTCAAAGACATCAACTTCAGAGATTCTAAATATATCAGTATCATCATTACCGATTTCAGAAATATTGTTAGGGAAAGATGTTCCACATATTATTATGTCATAATTACATGATAACAAGCTACGAATATTTCTTATACGAGCTTTACACTTCTCTGCAACATTATGTTGCATTGCTTGCGCCATATAACCACAATCTATGAGAACAAAAAGTTTCTTGTCACCAATTTCGTGCCGTATCAAATCCAAATCATCATAACAATCTTCATCTTCTATTGCACACCTGTAAAGAACAACACCAAAAGCATCTAACAAAGAATGAATTTCTTTTTTAAAGTTTTCCTCAAAATTATCATCATCGTAATTCATTACCAATGATGGAATTATGGAGCTAAAAACATTCTCATCTTTAAGATTTAAAAGCAATTGTACCCAATTTTCGTACCCATTTTCGAAATTATAAAGATTATCGGTTTCTTCACTTGCCAGGTTTTCATCACTTGTTACATCCATAGCAATTTGTCTTCCTTTCAGTTTATTTTTGAGTTTTGAAAGTCTCAAATCGAACGGATATGTAACTATATCATCAATCGTTTTTTTTCGACCACGAGTTAATTCTATCAGCGGTAAAACTTCATCAAAGACTTCATCTTCCAGATTCTCTACCGCTCTGATTTCTGCTTCTCCTGTTCGAACTATCAAAACATACTTTCTGTCCATATCATTTCACTTTATAACCTAATTTTTCCACTTTATATTTCATTGCAGCAGCAGACACGTCAAACTTTTCCGCTAATTTACCTATATTACGAATGCCATTTTTTATAAGCTCATTAACTTTATCTTCAGGCATCAGCAAAGCTGCAGCGAAATCATTAGCCATATATTCTAATGAGTCCATATTGTTCCCTCTAAAGAAAGTCGAATCTTGAAACTCTGTGTTTTTTTCTTTATGCAATATATAATGAGCCAATTCGTGCGCAAGAGTAAATCTTTGTCTTTTTGGATGCTGTTTACTATTAACTGTCATAATCCACACGCCATCTTTATAAGACAAAGAACCAGAAAGATAGTTGTCCATGGGTATTTTTTTTATCAAAATAGGAGCATTCTCTTCCCGATGCGAAATTTCTTGAATAAGTTGTTCTATATCCAAGGCTTCCCCATTATACATTCCTTTTTCGGTAGCCAACTCTTTGATTTTATTTACATCCGACAACAAAGTTGGTTCCTCAAAAACATTCACTTTTTTATTTCGTTTTCCTCTTGTTCCCATACGCTAATCATCTATATTCCTATCTGTGATAAGTTCATCATTCAATTCATATAACGTATTTATGTCGTCTTTTATTTTATCAACATCAGCTTTTAACACTATTGCGTCATCTTTCGTTATAGTCCAATCTTGGACATCGCTGAGTACCTGATTAATAATTGTACCTTGAATAATTACTGAGTCAGACAATTTCTCTACAACTACTTGCTTCAACTTTTCTTCTAGGACTTCTTCCTTTTCTTCCAATTCTTTCTTAAATTTTTCATTCAATGCGAAATAACCAAAAATACTGAAAAGTATAAATAAGCCTACCAGTACACTTACCAAGGTATTATAATACCCAGTAATATTTGAAGCGAACTCGGAAGTAGTTAGAATTTTACCTTGTTCATAAAGGCTTTTCAACTCTTTATTCTCCGATCCGAATTCTGATATTTGTCTATTGCACCAAACTAAATGACGTGTAGAATCTATTTGCACATCTGCTTTTTTTATGTACAAACTACCATCAACGACGTAAGAAGGTGATGCCACAAATGTATTTTCACCAACAAATGGACTATGACATCCATGCAAGAAAAGACAAACCATCGTTACTACTATAGCAAGAAGGCCAAATTCAAAAATACGAAACTTTATCATAACAAACTATATAAAACCGTCATATAAAAGCAGTAGAAATTAGATCCTCATTCATCCCCAGGCGGTCCCATCCCGCAAAACCATGGCGCAGGGCTTTGATGCCCCGCCAACCTTAGAGCGTAGCGGTTCCGAGCACCAGAGGGCGGTTACATCCTCTCGTCCCTGAGGGAAGAGAGGCTTGGTGAGAAAGGTGGAGCCTTCCTTAAGGGTAAGGAAGGACGGGTAGGTTTTCGAAAACGGGCTACTAGGCTCCATCCCCCAAAAGTACCTCATAAAAATGGGAGATGGAGCCGTTCACCGTATATCTTTTAAAATCTATATAAAGCAAGCTTTCTCCACGCAAAGTGATAAATTCTTGCCAAAGGCTCGCAAATCACCTCTTCAGGATAACTCGTTAAGAATCTGAGATTCCTTTTGAACCGACGCAACGCTTTCTGCAGCTGATACGAGAGCTTTCCTTTCTTTACAACTAAAGTCTTCATCCTTTCATCATAATGTCCGAAATTTCCAGCAGCCATCATCTCTTCCACGAGAAACACTCCATGTTTTTCCGAAACTGGACACAATAGCTCTTCATCATCAAGACCGAATATTTCTTGAAGTACAAACATCAAAGCTGATGCAAAGCGTTTCATACCACAATCACAGATATGTTTCATCAGTACATCAACATTCATCAACTCTGACGGCTCTTGTCGTTCTTTCTGATATGCTTTCAGAAGAACATAGAAATCAAGAATCTGCCGCATACCAACACCTTCATCCAACAGATGCCTATAAATGTGGTTCATTTGGAATATTAAGTCATAGTCAACTCGCAGTTTCTTAATAGAGCCACATTTATCAATTTCCTTATTTTCAAAAACAGCAGACTTGAATAACTTCTGAAAGCACAGATTACTCCAAGGAGCATTCAAGAACGAAGGCCGGAAATGAATCTCAACAGGTACCCCATTCACTGGTTTCACCTCAGCATGTAAATGGCATAGAGATAATAAGATCTTCTTTTTTTGGCAATAATCAATGATTGACTTTACAGGATGCTTAGTCTTTTCCTTTGGCCAAATCCAGGCATCTACATCACCACAGATTCTTAACTGTCCTAAAGAATGTGCCGAGTTCAAGCCATCATAATACACATGATTGGCTTGTCCTTTCAATATATAAGTTTCAAAGCCATCTTTGTCAAGCGCCTCGGTTAAGCGAAGGCATACATCAGTAGTCTGTCGATTCCGATGCTTGATACTTTCTACCATCATCGCCCATTGCAAGACCACATTTCTTGGAGGCCATTGCTCTTGCGGCAAACGCTCAACACCTTCAAACATAATCCCAACAAGCGCCTGCTTCTTGGCTAATCCAAAGATCTCATTCCATTCCTTTTCAGAAAGTGCATGGGATAATTGAACCGTTTTTCCTATAGCAGATTGAAGAATGGTATAAAAATCCTGCAATATCATTTCTTCAACCCTTGATACACACCTCCTACTTCATCAGCAATCCGATCCCAATCATACTTGCTCATGTCGTAATCCACATGCTGCAATGGAGCCTCGATAATCTTTCCGATCTTTTCAGAGAGTTCATCCACGTTACCACAATGGAAGTAATCATCCTTTGGTAAGCCTACCTCCAGATTCGCAGGAATATCACTTACTACTACCTTTACCCCATAGCTCATTGCCTCCAACAAAGCAATCGGTAAACCTTCGTGCGAAGAAGGAAGACAATAGCAACGGCAATTCGTCAACAGCGAATGAAGCTTTCTGCCTTTGATAAAGCCAGTAAGCACCACACCATTATCCCTTGCCATCTGCTTCAATCCCAACGAATACTCATCCTCAAAGTCCGTATCACCAGCTAACACTAACTTTATATCCGTGGAATCCGTGAGATCCGTGTGCGTCTTTTTCCATTTCACGAACGCTTCCACCAGATGATGCAGGTTCTTCTCAGGCACAAATCTGCACATACCCAGAATATACTTTCCCTTCTCTATTCCCAGTTCCTTGAAATATTCAGGATAGTCGCAGATTTCAGGCTCAGAAACACCATTATATATAAGGTGTACATTCTTCGTCCTTCCATATTTACGGGCAATGAGGTTCTTGATGACATTCGAGATGACTATGACATCATCGGCAAACATGCAGCCCATACGCTCACCCATCTTCAGGATAGTCTTGGCAGCAAATCCCCACTTGTCCCGGTCATAGTCAGGACCATGATGCGTAAACACCACCTTCATACCCAACAGTTTGGCGTATGGAACCAGCAGCGCAGGACCGATGGCATGGATATGCAATACATCAGCGCCCAACTTCTTTGCCTCATTGATGGCACGGAAAGTATGGATGATGGCCTCGAAACTCTTTTTCTTAGGAGAAGGAATCGTCACCAGTTTCACACCTTTCCATTCATGCAAGTCATCCTTCACATAGTTCGAGCGACGGATCAGTGTCACGTCATACCCACGCTCCACCATTCTAGGGAACAATTCCTCACAATGCGTCTCCACGCCACCCATGATATTCGGGATACCACGAGTACCTGTTACAACTATTTTCATAAAAAACTAGAGATTTTCAAAATAAAAGTATTACCTTTGCAGGCATGAATAAGATTTCAAACTATATCAAAGAAGCCATACAGTACTTCGGCATCATCTTGGTGTCGATGCTCTCCGCACTGTGGCTTCTTATCAATCACAAGAGAATCAAGTGATTACTTGATTTCGATATTTCTATCAGTTTCCTTCTTGGTAGCCTCATAACCCTGGCTAGCCACGTCAGCGTTCACGATATCCTCGCCACGCTTGCCCTTCAAAGCCTCCTTTGAATCGGCAGAAAGGCCATTGTTTACCACCGCATTCATATCGCAGGTAGAAAGCTTGTCAAGCTGTTCCTTGGTCACCTTACCATCACGATACTCGCAGCAGATAGGGTTCTCATACATAGAGTACTTCATACCGAGCAGGCTCTTCAGCTTGTGCTTAGCCACCCACAGGGCAGGAGTCTTGATGTACTTGTGCATGGCAGGAGAAACAGAACCGATCATCCAGCAGTTTCTGTCGCAATGTCTTACCTTCTTGCGAACCTGCTCAGCCTCAGGCGAACTCCAAAGCTCATCCCAGGTCTGGCGGTTCAGGTTACCCATCACCTCCTTGTCCTTGGTACCATTACATGGCATCACATCACCGTATGGGTCGATGAAGAAGGTGTCGAAACTCATATCGCAAGGCAAGAGACGCTTCTGACCATAGATATAGTTGATGAGTCCATGGTTGAAGTAAGCACGGAACCACTTCTTTGGAGAGTTAGACTTCAACAGTTCATTTACCAGGTTCTCGAAGTTCTTAGCCACCATCGGACGGTCGTGGATGATGTTCTTAGCCTCAACGAAGTAGAATGAGTTATGGAGCGATGCGGTAGCAAACTCCATCCCCATCTTGTTGCTCAGTTCATAGAGAGGCACGAGGTCTGGAGCGTTCTTGTCCTGAACGGTCATACCGAAGCCCACATCCTTCAATCCCATCTCGCAGAGCTTCTTCAAGGTAGTATAGCCACGGTTGAAACCATTGTTCAGACCACGGATTTCATTGTTGGTCTTCTCCAAACCCTCGATAGAGATACGGATACCAATCTGAGGGAACTCCTTCGCCAGGTCGATGATACGGTCGGTGAAGAAGCCGTTGGTAGAGATCACGATACGGTCGCTCTTCTTATAGAGTTCACGTACGATGTCCTTCAAATCCGTACGGATGAAAGGCTCACCACCCGTGATGTTGGTAAAGTACATCTTTGGTAGCTTCTTAATAGTCTCTATAGAGATTTCCTCCTCTGGTTTAGAAGGAGCCTTGTAACGATTACACATTGAACAACGCGCATTGCAACGATAAGTTACAATGACAGTACCATTTAATTTCTTTTCTGACATAGTATATTTATTTATAATATTCCATTAATTTATGATAATAAGCCTCGGAAGAATATCTTTCGATGGCATCTTTTGCGATGGCCTGATAATCAAAGTCATGCGCAAACATCTTTTCTATTTTGTCCTTCAGATCCTCCACATCACCAGATGTAAAGGTCATACCGTTAGGAACCATTGCCGTAGCAGATTTACCGCCCTCAACTATCAGTTCCGGAATACCTCCGATGTTTGCACCCAGAACAGGTGTACCCAGACTCTGTGATTCAATCACGGTGAGAGGATTGTTCTCGCTCCATTCAGCAGGAAGCACCATCATGCGAGCCTTCTGGAGGATAGGCATAAACTCCTCCCATTGCATCAAGCCCTTAAACTCGATATGAGAGCAGTTCTTATAGGTTTCCTTCAGTTCCGGAAGTAGTTCACCATCACCAATTACGATCAATTTCTTGTCGAGCTGAGCAGCCGCCTTACACAAGGTTTTTACACCCTTCACTTCATTCACTCGTCCCAGATAGACATAGTAGTCTTCCTTTATCTGAGTCTTTGGAGAAACCTCCGGAAGTTTCGTCACATCGATGAAATTGCAGAGCACTCTGAACTTCTCTGGAGAATATCCACCCTTCACACAGGTATCCATCATAAACTTCGATGGAGGAAGGAACCAGTTCACATACTTCTGCAGCACCTCCTTGTTCCATTTCTTAGCCTCCAGATAACCCACGATAGCCCCAGGGATACTTCCCGGCATACAGCGATGCTTCACCACTGCCAGTTTATCCGTAAAGCACTCCTCGCACCACTTGCCATCTCTCATGCAGGTATAGCAAGGACAAACGAGTTTGGTATCATGCAATGTCCAAACCACCTTTGCCCCGTATTCATGCGCCAACTTAGCAATCAGCGGAGAAAGCTGCGTATGGATATTGTTCAGATGCACCACATCTGGCTTAAAGTCATTCAGCAGTTGCGAGAACTTACTCTTCACTTCCCCATCACCAAACGGACGGGTAAAAGCCATCAATTTGCTCATATTCTTTGGAAAGTATTTCTTCCAAGGCGTATCCAGATTTTCCGGATAGTCCATGGCGAATACCGCCACCTCATGCCCATGCGCCTTCAGTAGCTTTTCCAGATTGAGCATATAAATACAATCACCGCCACGGCGGTAATAAAACTTATTTGCTAATAAAATCTTCATTGTTTACAAAATGTATAGAATTCAAACGCCCCTCATTTTATCCGACAACTGTTTCAACTTTAAGAAATCCTCTGTTGTTATCATCCAACCACTATTGGGAGATTGAAACAATAGCCAAATGGTTACTATCAGTAATTGTTCCTGCTCATCTAAACTGTTTACAGAGTCAACTACATGAAGTCGATTCCAAAAATAATGGAAGACAACCAGTAAGTTTCTAATAAATATATCAACAGCATTTGAATCAGAACTATCTATTCTTTTCAATTCAAACTCATCCCTGTCTACATTTTCTACCTGCAAGGACATATTTTTATAAAAATTCAAGCCAACAAAACTGTGTTCAAAAGCCCATACTTTTTTTTCGTCCTTAAAATCAGACAATATTTTTAAAAGGATATGTGAATAATTAGCATAATCAAACAATGACAAATCTGCCATTGATAACATGGTCAAATTTTGTTTTGCCTTTACTGTATCCATTTGTTTTTTATCCAATTCTTCACATAAGGCCTCATATTTTTTTTGTTTTGCCTCTTGCCTAATAAAATAATATATATTATCAATAACCTCCTTGTTTATATCAGAATGTTCCAATAGCAATAAAGCCTTATCAAAAGAAACATATAAAGATTCGATTTCTCTTTGTAACTTCGGTGCTCTAAAATTTAATTCTGGAAATAAAGACTTTATAACAAAAAGAAATTTAGAAAATGTATGATCAGAAAGATAACAATGAAAAGAACAGCGCCTAGAATCTAGATGCAACGAAGTCAACATATCAAGCAATTTTATTTGATTATCTGTATCTTCTATCCATTCTTTAAAAGAAGGCAAAGACATACATTTGTCGAATAGCTTTTCTTTAAATATTTCTGCTACATGCTCTATTGATCCCATAGAGCCAGACACAGACACAATTGCATACATTGAGGCACTTATATCTTTCACCGTCTGTGAATCAGTTACTATAAGATTATCTGTCATTCCAAGTTTAATCATTGTCTTTATCCTCCTTATATCTAAAATTATAAATTTGCATTAAACTCACAGGTCTTGTTTCTCCCAATAAAAACACCCTTCGAGACATATTGTAATTTATTTGCATATCATATGGAAGTTTGCGTATATCAATTTCACGCCAAACTACAAACTCGTCATTCAGTAAAGTAACAACATTTTTTCTTTGCGCCAAAGAAACAAATTTTCTAGGTAAACTTGTTACACATGAACTTTTAAAAGTTAAGCTTACAAGTTTCTGCAGTTCCAACAATTTTCTTGGCGTCTTATCATTTGTTTCATAATAACATTGTACTTGAACATTAGGAACTTGCGTTTTTATTAAGAAATGATGCAATTTATCAGAATAAGAATTCCAAGGAAATCTAACTGATTTTAATTGTATATGCATTGCATATAAAGCATCTGCAAGATGGTTATAATCAACTTCTTTATCTGAATTTATGTCCAAACAATCCTCGTCACCATACCTTTTATTCTTCACTTGAACTAACTTTATGTAGCCATTCCCTTGCCAATCCCAAAAGTCAGAAATACACATTTCTTCATAGAACCTTCTTGCCATATCCATACCCTCAAATTCAAAATCAGAGGTAGGATTATGGTAATACTCTTGAGCTAAAAAGAACTCTAAAAATGATTTATGAGCAAACTTATAATAGCCTGATACGTTACGATTAATCAAAGAACGTCTTTTCAATTCATAAGGTACTTTAGAATAATTAAAACGAGTCATGAAATCTTCCATTTGCTCAGGGTTTAACAACATTGACTTTGTATCTTTCCAGTTTTCATATATTGTCCTGGCTATTCTAACAGAAAAACGATAAAGCATCTTTTTTTGCTCACATCTCGCTTCTTCAGATTGAATTTTATTCACCTCCCTCTGTAGCCATTTATCAATTAAGACTCTATAAATTTCATATATTGTCTTAAACTCAAAATTACCATCCAATAGGTCATCCATATAAGAAAGCAACAATGGCCTTGCCATAAGAACCTTGCATTTCTCTGCGATTTGAGAAGCCTGTTTACGCTTTGTTCTATTCTTATACTTCAAAGCTAAATACTTTTTTATATCTTCGTCTGAGAATGGTGAGATATAAATTTTATTATAGCTGATAAGATTTTTATCTTTGGTTACGGAAACCCAATTTGTCAATGTAGGGATAGATTTCTCATTATCAAAGAATTGGTCGCGACATGTTATCATTACCAACCCAAAAGGCTCCATTGCATCTTCTAATTTGTGTTTAAACTCCAGAAAATTCTCTGAAGCATATCGGTTTTCATCCAATGCATCTAAAAGCAAAATTGTTTTATCTGGTTTGATAGATCCGTCCTCGCTTATCTTTTTTATATCTTCCAAAACTTTTTCATCATCCAATCTCAGCAATCTAATGTCCAAGTTCATACCTTTACGAGTCATATTTTGCTTTACATAATGGCAAAAGACATTAACCATAAAAGTCGTTTTCCCCATTCCAGATCCTGCTAAAACCATATAGACACGTTCATTAGGATTATTATCTTTAAAAATCCTGTCACAAAACTTATCCATAGGCTCTCGTGTTGTAGCTGTCGTAGCTTTATTAGGCTCATCAAACTCATGAGGGGGAGTACTCAAAAACTGGGTTTCAATATATTGTCTTTGACTCTCCTCTCCTAGATATTCTTTGAAGTCGTGATCCAAAGCACTATGAATATACTCATTTTGCATTTTTCTTGCACTAAATGGAGTAAGATTCCACAGATACTTCACAAGCTTCTTTATTCCCTTGCAAAATAAATATACAATCAAGCCAAACAGAAATATATCAATTACTGCTTGCAGATAAACAGCATTAACATTGATATTCCAACGAGTCAATAGTTGTTGAAGCTTCTCTATATCAAGACCAAACAAATCAAAAATAGACATATTGTTTATTATTTTATATATCGTAAATATTCGGCAGTCCTCATAACCTTAATAAGTATATGAGTTCGCCACACCAGCTAATACTATATAACACAACTCTCTCTTCTTCAGTAACATTATCAATAATTGTTAGTATTACGATTCATCATTATAAAAATGTCAATTATCTATTAACGTCTTTTATTCTCAATACGCTTAAACACATAATATTTGATAACATGCGAAAAACATATCGCACCAATCAATGTTGCAATACAAGTAGCTACATACAGCATGTCATGGTTGTGAATAAACTTATCCAGATGTAACATGCTTACCACCCTTAAAAACATCATGTGACAGAGATAAATCTCCATACTAATACCACTCAGATACTTAGCCACCCTATTGCTCAACACAATATCCTTTGAACCTATAGCGTAAATCAGCCAAGCTGCAAATACAATGAGGTCCGGCAAGATAAACAAACCTTTGATGTCAACAACAAATCGTAATATGGTAAGTACAAGACATGATGCCAAAGCTATATTTTTCTCTTGCTTTTACTGATATGGGAGGTAAGTTGAGTTTTATTCATTTAAGTATTATTTCAATCCAAACAGTATTTTTGTCACGTGAGTTTTGTCTAATATATAGCGATGTAAGATTATAGGGCAAACAATACCACAACCCACAACAACAAAAACATTAATGATAAACAGTACATCATTTCCATCCGTAAAGAATGGAATTCTATGTACTACAGCCTTGGCAAAACCTTCAAAAGTAGTATGGAAAAGGTAGATGATATAGCTCGAAGAGGATACAACCATCAACCATTCGTTACTTTTGTTATTCCATTTTTCCATGAGAGAAGAAAGAGTCATTATTGCAGCGATTCCAAGATAAGGCAGAAGCATTGAGATTTGCCCCCCCCATATCCAACAAATTCATACCCTCAGCAATAGCGAAAAATCCCAGTATACACCACGCTGGAACCTTGCTAATAAAGGAAAATTGTTGTTTCCAATCGAAACAGACAACACCAAGTATAAAATACACCAACATACCTTGAAACTGTCTTAGGCAGAATGCCTCAGGTAAAAAACTTGGCATATAATGCAATACTATAGCCAAGACAAACAATCCCAATCTCATTTGCTTAGTCTTAAACAAAGGAGAAATCACAAACATCCACCATAATGCCCAAATGAACCAAAGGAAATATCCCGCTTCTGGCAGAAATAACATTTTCACATAAGACATCCACGTAACAGGATTCTCTACATAGGCATGCCCTTCAGTAAGCAACTTTATAGTAATGACAATAGCAGATACCGATAAATACGGCACCATCAGCCTTTTTACTTTTTTCAAAAGGAAATTCCAATATGGTATATCCTTCATTGTTGCCATATAAATAAATCCACTAGCAAACATAAACAAAGGCATGTGAAAAGTATAGATAACATCATGTACTCCAACATACCACTGGGGTGAGTAGTCTGGCACATAATGCCCTATTACTACTAATATAATACATAGAGCCTTAGCTATATCAAAAGAAATTAATCGTTGCATAAAACTTACTCTTGTTATTTTTTTACTTTACAGAATTAAAATATTATTAAAAAAAATACACTAAGCCCTCACCCACTCATCCTTCTCAAAGTCATACTTCTTAATTACCTTTGCAGGAATGCCAGCTGCCACAGAATAATCTGGAATATCTTTGGTAACTACGGAATTGGCACCAATCACACAATGCTTACCTATACACACATTTCCGATAACAACTACATTTGTCCCTAACCAAGACCCTTCACCAATAATCACTTTGCTATCCATTTGGGACATTATTCCTTGTTTATTAACTGGAAGTTTGATATTTCTGTATTCATGGTTATGATCAGAAACAAACACATGAGGACCAGTAAGAACATCTTTTTCAAAGATAACCTCATTAACAGAAGAGATTGTTGAATGATTACCAATTTCAACTCCATCACTTAGGCATACCATGCTCTTAGTTCCATTTGCGTAAATACAAGTTGAAGGACGCACTATTACATTGCTTCCAAATTTTATACATCCACGATTAACGATCTTGACACCAAGACCAATATAGCATGCCCCCCCACAATTCAAACGATTACCTTTAATTATTATAAATGTAATCAATTTCTTTACTAAATTTGCTATCATTTCAACTTATTTATCATAGATTCAACACCCTCTACAAACTTTCTCTCAGAGCATTCAGACTCCAAGAAATCCAATAATTTCTCAGAAGCGATAATATTAGAGTTGACATTTCCAAGTTTCTCATTTATAGCCTTCTTCCAAACATCTACATCATTCGGTAGCAAACAACCTCTACCATCTGAAAGGTACTCTCTTGTTGTCATTGTATCTGTCGTAATGATATATTTCATATTTGCAGCAGCTTGGAACAAGACTATCAAACCTGCAGGAGCCTCTGTATCAAGTGGCAAAGCCACTATCTCGCACGAACACATTTCTTTCATGAAATCCTCCATCGAGAGATTATACTTAGCAATCACATTATCAGGTAACTCATTTTGAAATTCCTCATAAATTTTTTTAGGCATTACCAGATGAAACTGGACATGAGGCATTACCTTAGCTACCTCTATCATAAATTTCCAATCACGACCATTTCGACCACCACAAAACACACTATTGGGAATTACATGAAATTTCCTTTTATAGAGATATGACTCATGGAATACATCATGGAGCAAAAACAGTTTTTTATTTATGCCCAATCTCTCTTTCAAATGTGTGCCATATTCCGTGGAAGTAACACTGGCTACAACTCTTTTGCTATTCAATGCTTTCCGATAAAGCCATGATACCACTTTGTTTCTCAGCGAGTCTTTATCTTTCAAAAGGATGTTGATACAAACAATCTTTCGTCTTTTGAATAATAGAATGCTTAACCAATAGCACAAGAGAGCTTGAAAGTCGTACCAGCAAACAATGGTATCATTACGATGTGACAATCTCAACATTTTCAAGCAACCTTTTATCCATCCAACTATCAAACAATTACTTTTGGGAGAATAAACTTCTATCACTCTTTCTTGCAACTTGTCTGATATGAACGAAACTGCGTTTTTATCACCAGGATTGTCAAATAACAAATATATCATAGTAGTAGGCTGTAAATTCTAATAATATTTAAGATACATTTTTGCCGTAACAGAAACATCATAACACATTCTCACATGTTCCCAAGCAGTTTCTACTTTTGCTATAGCATCATCATAATGCTCAAAAATAAATTTTATTTGGCTTGCCAAATCCTCAGCATTTCCATTTACAAATGTCCAACCAAACTTTTCCCCCTCAGTCACTTCTGCTGGCCCTTGACCTAACGACACCAATACTGGTACTTTGGCAGCCATCGCTTCTGCTACAGTCAAACCAAAGCCCTCTTTTCTTGAAGGCTGTACAAAAAGGTCATAATCTTTCAGATGCTCCGCAATATATTCTTGTGATTTTTTGCCCACAAAATGCACATAATCATCTGCATGAAGTTCGCTCGTCAGTTTCTGCAAGTACTCTAAACTTTCTCCATCACCAATAAAAGTTACATCTACCATCCCTTTTAAGATTGAAGCAGCTTTAATCAACAAATCCTGTCCTTTCTTTTCATGCTCCAATCTACTTATTTGTATGATTTTATAAGATGAGGGGGCAAACTTGGTCTTTTGCAAGAAATTTGCAGTTTGAATACCATTACAAACAACTATACTATCCACACCATATTTATCTCGAAACGCTGCCCTCACGGCATTGCTTATGGAGAATAATTTGGGTATTCTTACCACTAATTGCTCACCACCACAAATTCCAAGAGTAAACCTTGCCAACCACATTCCAAACATAGAACCATGCTTTATCGGCAATGCAGGTAAAGCATGAAGCGTCAATGATGCTTTACGACTCAGTTTCTTACTAAAAAGCATTCCATAAAACTGAGGACCATGAAGATGTATCTTGTCAGGATTTATAGAGTTCAACATCTTATTTAATCGGAACATAAAGCCCAACCCTTTTGAGCCCAACTTACGGTTCAATGTATGTACCTTTACTGCCGAATCAATTCTATCCAGCAATGACTGTTCGTACAATCTATTAATCAACACAATATGCACCTCCGCCCCATAATGCGCTTGTGCATTTGCGATATTTAACAACATGGTCTCTATACCACCGAAACCAAGCCCCCAAAAAACATGTACAACTTTCATTTTTACTATTTTATAAATTTGATTGTTTTTGATTATTCTCGCAAGTCACATATACAGAACTATACTTGTAAATCATTACAAATATAAAGAAAAAGATATACAAACTAGCAGACGCATCTGTCATCAAAATTGCAATTACATAAAATATTCCAAACAAACGACAACAGTTTGTCTTATCATTTCTTACAAGAGAAAATAATTCTCGAAAAAATCGCCCCCAACAAAATACCCCTATTATTCCAGAATTCATTAATGTCTGAAATAGATAACTTTCGAATCCCAAGAACCTGGCATCATTACCATATAACTCAATATTCCAAATATATTTGTAATAATAACCAGCAAAACCGTACCCAGCCCCTTGCAATAAACTTGTTATATTTAGATAATCTATACAATTACTCAACTGAGCTATACGCATTTCTATATTTGAACCGCCTACTGCATTTTTGCTTTGGGAATTGTCTGTAAAGACCGAGAAAATCCCTGAAAACAAATCATCAATAAACTTATTACCTGAGAATACAAACAAGACGGCTACTCCTACTACGATGAAAAAAATCAATTTATTTTTCGAATATCTTACCTTATTCAAATAATATGCAACGCAAAATAGCAGCAAGCAAAGTAAACCAGTTCTTTGAGTAGTTAAATAAAGAGCTATAAAACTTGACGAAAAAGCTACCATTCGTAAATACTTAACTATGCAGTCTGTACAAAATACGAACATACAAAAAAGCATACATATTAAACTACAAGCTATTTTGTCATCATAAATTCCCACAGCTATACCAGACAACCCCATTCTTCCCGTCGAATATTCATCTAAATCTAAACTAATTCTACTCGACGTATTAAAAAAGTCAAAAATAGGATTCGATGAATAAAAATAAGTATAAATAGCATATATAGAAAATAAAGTTCCAAAAATAGCTATCCATTTACAAAAAGTAATATAATCCTTTTTATTTTTTAAATACATTGCAAGCATTAAAGAAGGCAAGAACTCTGTTACGAATAGCTGGAATATCCCTGACCATTGAAATGAATAAGGAACAACAGTACCCAATATTGATAGACAAAAAATACTCAGGAATAGAAATTTAACAAGGTGAATATATCTTTTGTCAATTACAGAACTTGCCCGATAAGTGTATCGCAACGAGGACAACATAAATATCAATACACAAATAAAAGCCATAGTGTTAAAGCTAAAAGAGAACACACGAGCTGTATAAGGTATCAACATTCTTATTCCAAAATAATACATCAAACCATAAATTGGTCTTTTATTTGCAAAAACAATTAGTCCGCCTATTACAAATAATAAGATTACTGAAGATAACATATATTCTATTTTAAAACAAAATCTATATCCGAAGAAAACTTTAAAAAATCTTCCTCTTTTGTTAACTCAAAATAATTATAATCAATTGATTTTTCTATGGATGTTAAATCTTTGTTATGCAAGAAATGATTTGATATTTTATATTTGTTAAGCAACGTAGTTATACGACTATTCATCTTCGCGTATTCACCTACAAGAGGCAAGACTCCAATTTTTTTATGATACTGTAAGCTGAAAACTGTGCCATGAAATGAATTTGTGATTACATATTCAGAGTGCTTTATTAAAGAAAGCCATTCACCTATAGTTGGTGTTACTTTTGGAAAAACATCTTTTCTACCCTGACTTGCAACATATACTATTTTCAAATTCCTTTGTTTTGCAAAATCAAAAATGTCTTTGACATCAATTCCTATAGGATTACCTAACAAATAGAGTAATAGATATTTATTTTTTGGAATCAATTTAGATTCATTTTCTTCCAAAAAACAATAGTCTTTTATGTGAAGTAAAAGTGTCGGATCTGGCATTAACTTCGCATTTTTAAAACCTAGTTTATGCAGTTCATTTACGCCATCTTCTTCTCTAGCTGTAAGATAACAGAATTTTGAAAGATATCTTTTAATTCTGTTCCTTTCATACCAATGAACATGGACACCCCCCAAAGATGGTGCACAAGCCAGACATTTAGTCTTTTTACAGGCAAATTGTAAAAAGAAAAGAGGCGACAACCCACTCCAAATTTGGTCACTTCCACATACAAATGCATCAGCCTCTACGCACGATGACAATAATTGGGAATATGTGTAAACATCATTTGTTGAGTGAATATACTTCTTTAAAAAAAGATCAAAATGTCTATTTTGATAAGACTCTACAGGAACAAAAAGTTTTTCTTCTCTTTCTATTATTTTTTTTATATAAAATATTGGATTTAAAAGAACACGTATAACCTTTTCCAATAGCATTTCAAATGTGATAGGAAGTTTAGCTTCAAAATCACATTTTACCAAAAAAGCATCATGTCCCATCTTTTCAAAGAACTTCTGCATTGCATAACATTGCAGCAACTGTCCATAATTGTCTTTTGTATTCCAATATGTTAAAATACCAATCTTCATAACATTTTTGCTTTAATTAACCAAACCGATTGCCTTAAGAAGCTTTTTCGTAAATTCTTTAGCTCCTTTCTCATTAAGTAAAAATGAATTAACAAAGAACGAACGATTATTTGTAAATTCTAATTCATCTATATAATTAAAAAACTTATAACCATCCTCCTTCATTTCTGAAAATAAATCATCAATTAAGACCTTACGCATAACAGGAGTGAATTTTTCTCCTAATGTATGATACATTGGTGGTATTACTATTACTGGCATACCATTATGTTCTTTGCAAAAACGAACAATTTTATCAAGAAGAGATGCGGCATCGGAAATGCCATCTTTATTAACCAATGACAAAGGTTGCGCAAAATCCTTAATAGAGAATTCTAATTGCCAACTATCAATCCAACTATGTGAATCATTCTCCATTTCTACTTCGGACAAGACCTTAAACTTTCGTTTAACAATTAATTTAAAAAGATCCAAGAATAAAGCATAAAATGGATAATGCCATACAGGATGCTTATATTTTTCTTGAATTTGCAAATCCCGGCTAAAAGAGTAACTTGGAATTGTTGAAGGATATAAAATAGAATAATACCTATCATCCATAGCTTCATAACTTCCAGCTAACGCCCCAAATGGACACAATGGTATAATCACAACACTTTTCTGTGGATTCAAAAAACTCACATAATTGCGAAGTACAGCCCAATCTGCTGCTAAAGGATTGTGTGCCAATGCAAAATTTGCAGCTTTAATATTTATACCTTCATAATTAAAAGCATAAAGAGCTGATGTTGAGCCTAAATTGATAACATCAGTATTGAAGACAGAATATGTCTTAAACTTCCTGCAATTCTCGAAGAAAACATGATCAAACCAATATCCTCTTCTTATTAACGCATTAATAACGTGATATATTTTTTTTAGTATTCTCATAATCCAGGGCAAGTTCGAGATTCTACAATATATTGATAATCAAAATTCAGTGCAGAAATCTTCTCTGCATCTTCCTTTGATAGAACAAAATCAAAAATATCAAAGTTTTCAGCTAACCTTCTAGGGTTTCTTGTCTTAGGCAAAGGTAAACAGCCTCTTTCCACATTCCAACGAAGAACAATTTGAGCCAAACTTTTGCCATATTTATCTGCAATAGGCTGCAATTTATCTTTTGGAATGACGCCATGCGACAAATCCATCAAAGGAGAATAAGTAACAAATAAGCAGTTATTCTGTTCACAATAATCAACTAACGATTGTTTAGTACCTATTGGACTGGCATAACATTCATTTATCTCAGGTGCAACCCCTGTATTATCTATCAATTCCGCAATATGGCGCTCATTAAAGTTGGAAACTCCTATGTAGCGTACCACCCCTTCTTCCTTTAATTTGATAAACTCCTTCCAAATATCTATCGTATAATAAGGAAAAGGATAATGAATCAATAATGAATCCAAATAGTTTGTACCAAGTTCTCTCAGAGATACCTCTACTTTCTCCCGAACAATCTCACTTACGGTATGTCGTTGCATCACCTTACTATTCGGGTTGAAATACTTACCTTTTAAAGGTTCATAAGCGTATGCATTGTTATCAGATATCTTGGTCTGGATGAAAAGATCTTCTCTTGAAATGACTTTTTCATCCGCAAGTTCTTTTATTGCCAATCCAATGCCAGATTCTCCACGGTAATCATCAGAAGTGTCAAATAGTCGATATCCAACATTGACAGCGTCCTTGACCAGATTAGCCATAACCCTCCCTTGGAAAGGATATGTTCCTAGACCTATATGTGGAATTTTCTTTCCTTTTTTGTTAAATAATTCTAACATACTTTATAATTAAGATAATTTTGCAGCTATAGAATCGACCATCTCGCCTACATTATCCCATGACATAATTTCACGAGATGTCAACTTAATGCCAAATGCTTTCTCCATTTCCTTGGTAAGTTGGATGTGGGAAAGACTGTCCCACTCCTCTATATCCTCAGCAACTGTGTCAACAGTCAATTCAATACCATCATTGTCAAAAACATCACAGAATATTTCCTGCAACTTTTCTAAAATTTTGCTCTTTTCCATTATTATTTATTTTTATAATTTAAAACTTACTATATCTTTGGGTAATAATCCGACAATTTTATCAATCATTTTATTTGCGATTGGTATTCTCAACTGTTCTATCAGATAAGCTGCAGTAAAAAAGAAAATGAACCAAAATGCACTATATTGAAGAAATTCAAAATACCCTTCGTGCAAATATGACTTCAAATTCTCAATCATTAAATCACGGAGAACCACATCCTGTATCAGCAAAACAGCAACAACTGTCATTGCGAATTTATTCACTATCTTCGATTCTAAATGAATATTCTTAAAGAACAAAAATACAAATACTGATTGCGCAATAACTATCGGATTATTATAATTATAGAGATACATTCCATTCCTATGGGTAATTTTTACATATACGAAACATAGGAAGGCGTTGACAACAGCAAATATAATATAACAAATTAAACATTTATTATTCTTTATATTTATATCTGCTTTTCTTATGTATCCTCCAATCAAATATATCATTATTAAGTGTATGACACTATATCCACTCGAATTTGCATTATATCCTAAAACAAAGCCTGAAAAAACATTCAAAATGACTATCAGTCCTACAATAACCCTCATTTGCTTAAGATTTACATTTCGTAAACAAGAATTGCATATTGGAGCAAAAAACATTAACCAGAAGTAGGCTGGAAAAAACCAGTTGTCTGTTCTTGTTATTAAAAAGCATTTCACAAGATGCTTTATATTGAAGCCATCCATATAACTTGTTACTGAAAAGGCAAGCAAGTTGTAGAATAAACATAAAAAATCACTGCTGTCCCGTTTAGAAATCGTCGGGGCTGAAAAGGCTAGGATATAGCC
>ERZ1034939.556-NODE-556-length-23209-cov-23.734171_pt1 | contig 23209 bp, 19 predicted proteins | sample MGYA00520626_ERZ1034939 | MGnify/ENA primary metagenome ERZ1034939 (study PRJEB33766, sample SAMN09781751) | gut metagenome | biome: gut microbiome | host: Homo sapiens | place: Madagascar | study: EMG produced TPA metagenomics assembly of the PRJNA485056 data...
ATATAATATAATGTATAGCAAAGAAGAATTACAAGCAAAGAGTGTCGTTCAGTTGAAAGACATTGTAAAGGAGATTGGCGCCAAGATTAAGTCGGGCGACAACAAGGAGACTATCATTTATACCATCCTTGACAAGCAGGCAGAAACATCAGCTCAGCCTGCTGCCAAGCGTAAGCGTACACGCATCGCTGCCAAGAAGGAGGATCGCGTGTACAGTGTGAACGGCATCGAAGGCGAAAACTTTGACGTGCAGAAACACCAGGTTACAGGTCCTAACGGGGCTACCCCTAACCATCCTACTACCAGCGAGAGCAGCAAGGAGACAGCATCAAGCAAGACCTCTGAAGAGGAGCCAACATTATTTAGCTTCGCAGAACAGCAGGCACAGGCCAAACAAAAGGAAGTCGAGGAGAAAGCTGCCCAAGAAGTAGCAGCAAAGGCAGCCGACCCACTGGCAGCCTTCCCTAAGCACCGTGGACGCAAGAGCAAGGCAGAGCTAGAAGCTATCGCAGCTGCCAAAGCAGCAGCTATCAAGAAACAGCAAGAAGAGATGCATAAGGCTGCCGAAGCAGAAGCCAAGCAGAACGAAACTCAGACTGAGGAGCAGCCTGAAGCTGAAGCTAACTCAACCACCCCTACCACAGAAGAGCATACTTTCATCCCAGAGGAGCAGTTTGCCAATAACACCAATACAGGCGACGACGACAAGCAAGAACTCTTGGCTCAATTGCAAGCTAAGATGGAAGCTCACAATAACAATAATAATAACAACATCCCTACTGAAGATACAGAAGACGCAGCACCTGCACAGGAAAGCGCTCCTGCCGCAACACCTGCACCAAAAGTCACTGCCACCACAACAGATGGCGTGGACCAAGATGGCGTATGGATGGGCGATCCAGGCGATGGCACAGACTTCATCACCGTGGAAGACATCCCTATCGAAGACCAAGCCGCCATTCCAACAGTCGACATCTTCGACCGTCCGGTTAGCAATGCGCCACAAGCAGCCCATGCTCCGCAAGCCAACGAAGTAGCAGCTCAAGCAGCCAAGAACGAGCCAGCTTATGACTTCTCGGGCATCGTGAAATCATGCGGTGTGCTCGAAGTAATGCCTGATGGATACGGATTCCTTCGCAGCAGCGACTTCAACTATCTCTCATCTCCTGACGACGTATATGTATCAGTAAATCAGGTGAAGCGTTATGGCTTGAAGACTGGTGACGTAGTAGAGTGCCAGGTTCGTCCACCACACGAGGGCGAGAAGTACTTCCCACTCACCAGCATCGAGAGCATCAACGGACGTGAGCCTTCAGAGGTACGCGACCGCATCCCATTCGAGCACCTTACTCCTCTCTTCCCAGACGAGAAGTTCAATCTCTGTGGCGATCGTCGCACAGCCAACCTCAGCACACGTATTGTAGACCTCTTCTCTCCTATAGGTAAAGGTCAGCGTGCGCTCATCGTAGCTCAGCCTAAGACTGGTAAGACCATCTTGATGAAGGATATCGCCAATGCTATCGCAGCCAACCACCCAGAGGCTTACTTGATGATGTTGCTCATCGACGAGCGCCCAGAGGAGGTTACCGATATGGCTCGCACTGTAAATGCCGAGGTTATCGCATCTACATTCGATGAGCCTGCCGAGCGCCACGTCAAGATTGCCGGCATCGTATTGGAGAAGGCTAAGCGCATGGTTGAATGCGGCCACGATGTAGTCATCTTCCTCGACTCTATCACCCGTCTGGCCCGTGCCTACAACACTGTGGCTCCTGCTTCTGGCAAGGTATTGACCGGTGGTGTGGATGCCAATGCCCTACAGAAGCCTAAGCGCTTCTTCGGTGCAGCTCGTAACATCGAGGGTGGCGGTTCGCTCACCATCATCGCTACTGCCCTCATCGATACAGGCAGCAAGATGGACGAGGTCATCTTCGAGGAGTTCAAGGGTACAGGTAACATGGAGTTGCAGCTCGATCGCTCACTCAGCAACAAGCGCATCTTCCCAGCAGTCAACTTGGTAGCTTCTTCTACCCGTCGCGACGATCTCTTGCAAGACAAGACCACACTGGATCGTATGTGGATTTTGCGCAAGTACATCTCCGACATGAACCCTATCGAGGCGATGAACACCATCCATCGCAGCATGCAGAACACTCGCAACAACGACGAGTTCCTGCTCTCAATGAATTCGTAATTACACATTATATTATATATATAAATCCCAGCTTGCCCACAGGCGAGCTGGGATTTTCGTTGATACATATCAAGAAATGCATATTACATTAATATTTCTTAGCAGAAGATGCTGATATTAGATAAATTTTTGTTAACTTTGCACTCGAAAAGATTGAGATAACACATTAATAACATTAAAAGACTTTAAAAAGATTATGATGACTATTTTTACTTTGGCATTCGCCGCAGTTATGTTTTCAGGTATGGTATTCTGCATGGGCATGTTCTTGAAGCATGTAGTAAGCTCTATCCCAGAAGTGACTGACATTAACCATCGCATGTGCTTGAGCAAGTAAGAATAGCAATATTCTATCAAATATAAATAGCGGGATGCATCCTATAAGTATAGGTAATGCATCCCGCTATTGTTTTAAAGACAAGTTCTTTCCTACTTGGAGGTATCAACCTTAGATACGCCCTCTTTCTCCACCTCTTTCATCAGCTTGTCGTAATATTTATCGAGAAGTGCCAGCAAAGGCGCAGAATCTTCCTTATTAGCAGCCTTCATATACTTCTCCAGATAAGGCACCTTACCCGTTAAGTCCTTATTACCACCATCATAAAATTCAAGCATACTGGCTATGGCGTAACGAAACATATCCCTGGAAAAATCAGCAGAGTCTGTAACCAGCGCAGCCTCACAGCAGCCTGCGATATAAGCCACAGCGTATGGATAATACTTTTCCGTAAAGAGTTGCGCCTCCTCCTTACCGATGGTAATATGCACCAAATCTGTTACAGCCGACCAGTTCATGATATACTGTGCCGCATTCTCCATCTTGTCAGCAGAAAGCAAATGTCCCAAATAATATTGGACCATCTTCAGGGCATCAGCCTTATGCGCCCTGCACTCATCAGGCGTCTTGAATTCTATCATTTCAGGCAGATCAGCGATGCCATCCTCTTGTTCCTTGCTCAATTTTTCCTGTAAATCTCTTGTCTCCTGAGCCTTTTGCATCTGTCCATTGCCCTCATAGAAATCAGCAAGATAATCTAACTCACGGATATATGAGTCATCATGTTCGCCATATAAGTTCTTGTAAATACTCAATGCGCGAAGCTCATACTTCACAGCATCGGCATACTGCTTGACTAGCGAACAGTTTTCCGCCACATGAAATAAGATAACCGCCATACTCTCATCATTCAGCTGACGTTTCTCATACCTAGAAAGAGCCTCCTTGCTATATTTCAACGCAGTTTCATAATCGGGCTTATCTGCAGTGGACAAATAAAACGCATAATTATCAAGCATCAAGATGTAGTTTACATTATTTGTATCTTGATACTGTTCCCAATTATCCAAAGCCGCCTTTGCCGCCTTGATAGCATTGTCACTATCCTTCATGCGGAAATAACAACGAGCTTGGAAACGAAGATTGGCAAAATAAAGACTGTCTTTCTCGTCCAATAGAGCTTTCTGCTTGTGTAGCACCTCTACGCACTTCTTGTAATTTTCCCTATCATAAAGCTGCTGAGCCAGCGAGTCCATCTTTAGGATAGAATTCTGGTCTTGTGCCTGCACTGCAAGAGGCAGCAACAAGAGCAGCGACAATGTAAACTTCAATAATTGTTTCATATTCCTGTATTTTTGTTAGTTGTCATATTTACCTGCAAATATAGGAAGAAATCTCGAAACTTACAAGCTTTTTCTTTAAAAAAAATACGACTGTGTAGATATTTAACAGAAATCATTTGGAAAAGCCATCAGAAAGAAGTAATTTTGCACCCACAAACAAATCAATAACAAAATAACTACTTTACAAATGAAAAGAAACTATTTGATGGGCTTAACCCTGTTATTCGGAATGACACTCGCCCCTAGCGCATCGGCTAGCGCCCAATGCTGCCAAGAAGGAGTCTATACCCAAGACTATAGCAACCAGCCAAAACTGGTGAAGGCTGCACAGAAATGGTACAAGAAAGGCAAATGGCGCAATGGCTTCAAGAAGGCAGATGCCCACAGCAGTGTGAATCTCGTAGACTTCTACCTGCAATATCAGAAGAACCCAGAGCAGTGGAAAGCCCTCTTCGATTTTCTTGCCAAGACTGACCTTTTCACCATCTCCAAGGACAAGCACCCTATCCCAGGTTCCGACCTCGTAGTAAGTGTAGAAGATAGCAATAACCAACCTTTGGAGAAGCGCACCTCCGAGAGCCACTATAAGCATATCGACTTCCAATATGTAGTAAAGGGTGTAGAGCGTTTCGGCATCATCGACCAATATACAAGCAAACCTAATTGCGAGTATCGTCCCGACGTGATTCATTACGATTACGACAAGGCTCGCACTCGCTTTTACGACAGCACTCCCTATAAGTTCTTCATATTCTTCCCAGGAGATTGGCACATCGCCAAGATCAACAACGACACCAATGACCAGACTATTCGTGTCATTGTAATCAAAGTAGATTATAAGGATTGATATATGATAGCTTATAAGCAAAGCAGTATGGAGAATGCCGTTTCTTATTACTTGCTTGGTCAATTTGTCATTACCAAGATAGCCCATCATCAAGGAATCTCCCTTACATGCCACATGACCATCATCCATAACTAGCATCTCAGCATGTTTCATACTCTTGCCCAAACAACCTGTCAAGCATTCTCCATTTTGATAGTCATAGGTGGCTATGATGCCTGCCTCTGTAGAAGCATAGGTATTTTTATCTCCATTCAGCAATCATCTTTGTAGCTAAGCTGTAGTTTCTTTGCCATAGGCTCCCTAGTCGATGGACACACAGCTACAGCAATAGCTTGCCATGCCTATTACTCCACCGATTCCTGAAGCAGAAACCATCCTAATTTTTAAAAGGTTATATGTTTTTATGATTATTGACAGAGATAGAGGAACTTCATCCTTCTTAGCTGCCAAAGACTATAAAAAAAAGAAAGCGTAGGAATCATGTTGCCATTCGTCTTATCCTTGTCTGTTGAGGTCCTCGGACGACCTATCGTGTCAAAGATAAAAAGCAACAGATGCCTACGCCAAACAGGTATATATATAATAGCACAAAGTGTACCCCTCCTTACGAAGGGGCACACCTATGCCATGTGTATATACACGATGGGTAGACGCCCACCGCAGTTTCTATCTGAACACGATTTGAAATTTCCGAGGTTTCAACAGGTCAGAAGAAACGTTAAGCAAACGTCTTCAATTTTAAAATAGTGCCAAACCACCAATTAGCGCCAGTATCTCATTGCCAGCAACCGGATAGTATGACGCTACAAAATTAATAAAAACTTTCTGGATGAGCAAATATTTGCGTGCTTTTCTGATATAATATTGGTATTTTATTTTAAAAACAAAATTCAATTTTCCTTTCACTTTTTGCGTTAGATGCTTATTATTAGCGTATTGCGGTGAAAGGAGATATTCTTTCTATTCATAAGCCAATACACTATGAAAGTAGAGACCAACCGCTATAAATATAGAGAATAATGGTTGTAGTTGTAGGACATAACAACTATAATTCCACATTATATTACCGAGAAGCCCTAGAATTACACAACTTACGGCGACCGCCACACAATCTTTTGACGGCCGTCGCACAATCTTACGGCGACCGCCGTGCAATCTTTTGGCGGTCGTCAAAAGACATACGGAAAGCATTCTTTGCACCATAAGACCGTACATCTTGAATCTAATAACCGTACAATACTACCCTTCGGGAAACAGAAAAAGTCCCTTCACCACAAGCATCTGATAATCATACCAGTTAGCTCCCAGGTGAAGGGACTTTGAGAATTGAATTCTAATATATGATTCTATCAAACATTGACAGATAATCCACCTCAATGGCAGATAATCCACCTCATATTAATAGAACTTGAAGTAGTTGCGAGCATTGTTGTAAGAGATGTCCTCTACCATGCGAGAGAGGCTCTCCATGTCGTTAGGAAGCAAGCCCTTCTCTACATCATTGCCGAGGAGGTTGCAGAGCAAACGACGGAAGTACTCGTGACGTGGGTAGCTGAGGAATGAACGAGAGTCGGTCAACATACCTACGAAACGACTCAAGAGACCCAATACTGAGAGAGCGTTCATCTGCTTGGTCATACCATCGAGCTGATCGTTGAACCACCAACCTGAACCAAACTGGATCTTACCTGGGCAAGAACCATCCTGGAAGTTACCAAGCATAGTGGCGATAACCTCGTTAGCACATGGGTTCAAGCAGTAGAGGATGGTACGGGTAAGCTTACCCTCCATGTTGAGCTCATTCAAGAAGCTGCTCATAGCCTTGGCTGTGGTGAACTCACCGATAGAGTCGAAACCTGTATCAGCACCGAGCTTGTTGTACATCAATGTATTGTTGTCGCGGATAGCACCATAGTGATACTGCTGTGTCCAGTCGGCAGCGTGATCCATCTCTGCACAAACCTTCAAGAAGGCGTGCTTGTACTGACGAATCTCAAGAGCTGAAAGCTGCTGACCACGCATAGCCTTAGCGAAGATGGTCTCAATCTGAGAATCTGTGTAGGGATCATCATAGAACTCCTCGATACCGTGGTCGCTCAACTTACAACCGTTCTCTGCGAAGAAGTCATGACGCTTCTGCAATGCATCTACCATATCCTGGAATGTGGTGAGAGTAACACCTGCTACCTCGCCGAGCTTGTTCATATAGTCAGCGAACTCTGGCTTCTCGATGTTCATAGCCTTGTCAGGACGCCAAGCAGGAATCATCTTGATCTCGAAACCGCTCTCACGTGTCTGCTTGTGGTAACGAAGGTCATCGATTGGGTCGTCTGTAGTACAAACGCACTCTACGTGGTAACGACGCATCAAGCCACGAGCGCTATACTCTGGCAACTGCAACTTCTCGTTACACTCATCGAAAATCTCACGAGCTGTCTTAGGGCTGAGCTGCTTCTCGATACCAAAGGCAGTCTTGAGCTCCAAGTGAGTCCAGTGATAAAGAGGGTTACGGAATGTATAAGGCACTGTCTCTGCCCACTTCTCGAACTTCTCCCAGTCGGTAGTGTCGGTACCTGTGCAGAAACGCTCGTCTACACCATTGGTACGCATGGCACGCCACTTGTAGTGGTCACCGCCGAGCCAAAGCTCTGTAATGCTCTTAAACTTATGATCATTGGCTACCATCTCTGGGATGAGGTGGCAGTGATAATCGATGATAGGCATCTTAGCCGCATGATTGTGGAAAAGGTCCTGCGCTGTCTGTGTTTCAAGCAGGAAGTTTTCATCCATAAATTGCTTCATAATCGTTATAGTAGTTTTTAAATGTTTATTTGTAATATTCATTTGAATTGTGCAGCAAAGATACAACAAATATCGGAAACTCGGCACAATTCAAACAAATATTTACGATAAATTCACTTAAACGATTACGTTGAAGGAGTTTGAACCTCAAAGTTTGAACCTCAAAGTTCAAAGTTATACAATAATACGTGTCTTGTGATAGTTCTCACGGAATTCACTAGGCGAACATCCTTTCTTCTTCTTGAAGATGCGATTGAAGTTGCTGAGGTTGTTGAAACCGCAGTCGAAACCTATCTCGCTGATGCTCTTGGCTGTGTCCACGAGCATTCGGGCGGCATAGCCCAGACGCAGGTCGATGATATATTCGCTGATGTTTCTGCCCGTATGCAACTTGAAGAAACGACTGAACGCACTGCTGCTCATACCGGCAAGCGAGGCCAGCTGTGGCAGGCGAAGGTCGTCCATGTAGTTCTTCGAGATATAGTTCTTCACCTTCAGGATGCGGCGGCTGTCGTCCTCTACCGTTACCTTGGCATAACTGCTGGAGGCAAGGGTGCGGGCATCCTCGCATCTAGAGAGCTCATAGAGGATGGTGAGAAACTGCTGCACGGCATAGAATCCATCCTTCACGGTGCTCAGGGTGTCTAGCTTCTCATACACCTTGAGTATCGCCTTCATCGGGAAGCAGAGTCCCTTCTTAGCCTGCTGCATCATGCGGGTGATGCTGGCGTAAGGGTTTCTGCCGAAGAGAGTCTCCTCGCCCATGCTGAAGTCGAACTGTATGGTTATCTCCCTGATATCCTCGCTATGGCAGTCATTCTGCTCCCACACATGCTCCAGGTCGGGAGACGTTATGAGGCAGAGGTCATAGTCGCCTATCACCTCCTGCGAATCACCCACGATGCGTTTCACACCGGCGGCATTCTCCACAAAGTTCAACTCATACACCGAGTGGTTATGTATCGGGTATGTGAACTCCTTCTTATGCCTGTCGGCGATATAGAGCACGTCCTTACCCATCAGCGGGGTAATCTCATGAATGATTCTTCTGTCTTCTGCCATAGTAAGTATATCAAGATGTTATTATTTTAAATATTCAATGTCTTCAAGATCTCGCTCATCTTCTGCTTGGTAGCGATGCGTGTAGGCACGAGAGGGAGGCGGAGCTCGTTATCGATGAAGCCCATGTCATTGAGCAATGCCTTCACACCGGCTGGGTTACCATCTACGAAGAGGAGGCTGTAAAGCTCGGTGAATGAGTGATGAATCTTGCGCGCTGGCTCATACTCGCCACGGAACTCCAGGCGAATCATGCGGCTGAATGCCTTAGGCAGCGCATTGCCGATAACGGAGATAACACCAGCTGCACCACTCGCAATCATAGAGAATGTGAGGGCATCGTCGCCGCTGATTACCTCAAAGTTGTCTGGCTTGTTCTTGATTATCTCGTCTACCTGCTCCAAGCTGCCACTAGCCTCCTTCACGGCTACCACGTTAGGGAAGTCGCGAGCGATACGGCATGTGGTCTCTGGCTTCATGTTGACACCCGTTCTGCCAGGTACGTTGTAGAGCACGATAGGCAGTGGACTCACCTCTGCGATAGCCTTGAAGTGCTGATACAGGCCCTCCTGAGAAGGCTTGTTGTAGTAAGGGCAGATGCTGAGGATGCCGTCGATGCCGCTCCAGTCGGAGTTCTTGATCTCATCCACGACAGCAGCGGTATTGTTGCCACCACAATATTTCAATATCTTGACGCGACCCTTGTTCACGTCCTTCACCAGTTCTGTAATCTTATCTTTCTCCTCCTTGGTAAGACATGGAGCCTCACCAGTAGTGGCAAGGATGCAAAGGAAGTCTGCACCATTGTCAATTTGGAACTCTACCAGTCTCTTGAGCGACTGATAATCGACCGATCCGTCGGCCTTGAATGGAGTGATGAGGGCTATTCCTAAGCCCTTGAATATATTCTGTGCCATAATCTATTAAACAAAATCGTTGGCAAAAGTACACAATTATTGTCAAATTGCAAAATATTTTCGGACATTTCTTTCAAGATTGTATCATTTTTGAAAATATTCTGTATTATTATACCATTTTTGACTATTTTTTCGTAACTTTGCACCCTGAATTAAGAGAATTAACAAATGAGATATTTCATATTCTTCGGTTACGACGGAACCAACTATCACGGCTGGCAGATACAGCCCAATGCCAATTCGGTGCAGCAAGAGTTGCAGCGTGCCCTCTCCATTCTCCTCAGAAAAGACATCGAGGTGGTGGGAGCAGGAAGAACCGACACGGGGGTGCATGCCCGACACATGGCGGCGCACTTCGACTGGACTTCCTCATCGGAAGAAGCGGAAAGGCAGGAAGAGGCTAAGCTCCCAATGGCCCTTGACCAGCTGGCGTATCGCCTGAACCGCATCTTGCCACGCGATATTGCGGTATATGAGGTAAGAGAGGTTTCGCCAGAGATGCATGCCCGCTTCTCTGCCACCCTGCGTACCTATCATTATTACATACATACGCAGAAGGACCCCTTTGAGCGTCATTACTCCTTGCAGATGAACTATCCCCTCGACTTCGAGAAGATGAACGAGGCAGCAGAGCATTTCCTGCATCACGAGGACTATGCCGCATTCTGCAAGGCGGGCGGCGACAACAAGACCACCATCTGCCATGTGAAGGCGGCTAGATGGGTGCAGACCTCCCCTACCACCTGGTATTTCGAGATAACCGCCAACCGATTTCTCCGCAACATGGTGAGAGCCGTGGTGGGCACACTCATCGACGTGGGCAGGGGCAAGATCACGTTGGAGCAATTCCTCGACATCCTGCACAATGGCAGCCGCAGTGATGCGGGCGAAAGCATGCCAGGCAATGCCCTATTCCTAGAAGAAGTAAATTATTAATTAAGATATGTGGTTAGTATTAGCATTTCTCTCAGCGGCGCTGCTGGGATTTTATGATGCCTTCAAGAAGAAGGCGCTTTCAGGTAACGCAGTGATTCCCGTGCTCTTCTTGAACACGCTTTTCTCATCACTCATTTTCTTGCCTTTCATCGTATTGAGCTATACGGGCACCTCGCTCGACGGCACGATGTTTCATGTGGGTGAAGGAGGATGGGAAGTTCACAAGTACATCGTTCTCAAGAGTCTCATCGTATTGAGCAGTTGGATATTCGGCTACTTCGGCATGAAGCATCTGCCTCTCACCATCGTGGGGCCTATCAATGCCACCCGCCCAGTGATGACCCTCGTGGGCGCATTGCTGGTATATGGCGAGGTACTCAATCTGTATCAGTGGATAGGTGTCATCCTAGCCATCATCTCCTTCGCCATGCTCAGCCGCAGCGGCAAGAAGGAGGGCATCGACTTCAAGCACAACAAGTGGATCTACTTCATCGTACTTGCCGCCGTGCTCGGAGCCATCAGCGGTCTTTACGATAAGTATCTGATGGCACCACCTGAGAATGGTGGCGTAGGTTTGGACCGCATGATCGTGCAGAGTTGGTACAACATCTACCAGTGCTTCCTGATGGGAGCGATGCTCTTGATGATATGGTGGCCTACGAAGAAGAACTCCACCCCATTCCATTGGCACTGGAGCATCATCTTCATCAGCATATTCCTCTCGGCTGCCGACTTCGTATACTTCTACGCCCTCAGCTTGCCCGGAGCCATGATTAGTATCGTGAGCATGATTCGCCGTGGCTCGGTCATCGTCAGCTTCCTCTTCGGTGCTGCCATCTTCCACGAGAAGAACCTGAAGGCGAAGTTTGTGGACCTTCTCCTGGTATTGCTCGGTATGCTCTTCCTCTATTTCGGAACGAAGTAAGATTCTTTCTTATATAGGAATCACACTAAAACTATAAAGCCCGATATGAACTACCCTTCGTTCATATCGGGCTTATTTTCTGATACCTACCGATTAGATTTCTCTTACCATTCTCTATTATGATTTTACCAGTTCGGAGATTTCTTCATCAGAAAGTTCAGTAATATCTTTCACCTGCTGCTTGCTCATACCTGATGACAATAAAGCACGCGCTGTCTTCAGCAATTTTGCATGCTCCAGCTTCATGCCTTTCTCAATGCCTTTCTCAATGCCTTTCTCCATAGCCTTTCTTTCAGCATAAGCCATAGCTGCCAAATTATCACGAGCTATCCAGAGACTATTCTCATAAGCCTCCCACTCCTTTTTGCTGAGAGCATGACTATCCGCATACTCTTCCAATTTTTCAAATATCTTCTTCTGTGCCGTCCAAGGCATTCTTGTCAATGCTTCCATATGCTTTAATACATAAATCCATTTATCAAAATCGCTTTCACATTCCTCTGCCTTCTTCTTGAAATAAGGAAGAGCCAAATAGATGAAGCGAAGTTTATCCGAAATTTGTTTATGGCTATCCTTGTCTGCCAATATCACATCTGTCCTAAACTTACTGATTTCCTCTTCTTGAGGTGTAAAGTTCATAAAACACACTGTATATATTGGCAAGAACTTATAAGCCCCTTCATTTTCCTTCTTGCCTTTGTCCACTTGCTCTACAATGCAACGACTGGCATAACAAATGGAACGGTCCAAGAAGTTTGGCTGCCATCTGTTTTGCATCTCCAGTATGAATCGCTTGCCAGTGTCGGTTTCGCAATACACATCATAGATGATACCTCGCTGATCCTTTGTTGGGGGCAACTGCTCCTTGTCCATGAAAGTAACGTTCTTCACACGAAGTTCGCCTTCCAGGAGATCATTCAAGAAACTTATCAGCAAATCCTTGCTGAATTCTTGACCAAAGAGACGTTTAAAGCCCCAGTCTGTAAAAGGGTTGATGTACTTTGCCATAGTCCTTTTCATTAAAAGATTCTACATTTCTGCTGCGAAGTTACGATATTTATCTGAAATCACCAAAGATTTGCGAGATTATTTTGTGATTTTAATATAAAAAAGCCCTGTTGTACAATATTACCAACAGGGCTTCTATTATTTCTTTAGCTATTAAATCAATAGCTACATCTAAGCTTTTTACCAGATGTGAGCGCGCTTGTTCTTTGGAACGAAGAGCTTATCGCCCTTCTTTACACCGAATGCCTTGTACCACTCATCTACCATTGGGAGGGCTGCGTTGACACGAGCCTCTGCTGGAGAGTGGACATCTACGGTCATCAGGTACTGGAGATACTCAGGACGAGCATTGCCTGCCCATACACGAGCCCAAGACAGGAAGAAACGCTGCTCTGGAGTGAAACCATCCTTGACACCGAGATTCTCTGTCTTCATCACATTGTGGAGAGCACGGAGGGCGATGTTCAAACCACCATTGTCACCGATGTTCTCACCAAGAGTCTGCTGACCATTGATCTTCTTACCAGCAATCTCTACGTTGTTGAAGTGATCTACCAATACCTTGGTACGAGCCTGGAAGTTCTTCTTATCGGCAGGAGTCCACCAGTCGTGCTGGTTACCTGTCTTGTCAAACTGGCTACCCTGGTCGTCGAAACCGTGGCTCATCTCATGACCAATCACACCACCGATACCACCGAGGTTGGCTGCATCATCGGCTGTTGGGTCGAAGAATGGAGGCTGAAGGATCGCTGCTGGGAAGCAGATCTCGTTGGTGGTAGGGTTATAGTAGGCATTGATGGTCTGAGGAGTCATACCCCACTCTGACTTGTCTACAGGCTTGTTCACCTTGCGAGAAACCTCGTCCTTAAGGAAGAATTCAGAGATGTTAGCCATGTTCTCGTAGTAAGAGAGGCTGTCGTCTACCTGCAAACCACTATAGTCCTTCCACTTGTCAGGATAACCAATCTTGATGATGAAGTTCTGGAGTTTGTCCTTGGCCTGCGCCTTGGTAGCAGCACCCATCCAAGTAGCCTCGTCGATGCGCTGAGAGAGTGCAGTCTGGAGGTTGTGAACCAAATCGAGCATACGCTTCTTGCTGCTCTCAGGGAAGTATTTCTCCACATAGAGCTTACCGATAGCCTCGCCCAAGACGCCGCTCACGGTACTTACGGCACGCTTCCAGCGAGGACGATCCTGCTGAACACCGCTCATCACCTTGCTCAACTCGAAGGCTACGGCACGGAAGTCATCGCTCAACTGATTGGTGGCTCCGCTGATAACCTTAGCCTCAGCATATGTCTTCAAGTTGTCGAGAGACTCCTCTGCGAGAATCTTTTCCACCTCATGGATAGGCTCTGGCTGTCCGATGCAAATCTCCTTGAATGGAGGGAAACCGGTAGCTAGGAACACGTTGCCCCAGTCGATGCCTGGATAATCACAAACGAGCTGATTGTAGGTCATCTTGTGATAGTTCTTGTCGATGTCGCGAAGTTCCACCTGACTGTAGCTAGCCTTGGCGATGCGAGTTTCGATGGCCATCACAGCCTCCATCTTCTTCTGGGCTGTAGCCTCGTCATTGCCTACCATCTGGAAGAGTCTCTTCAGATAGGTCTTGTAAGCCTCACGAATCTTCACGGTCTGCTCATCATCATTGAGATAATAGTCGCGCACACCGAGACCAAGACCACCCTGATCAGCCTCTACGAGGTTGTTGGCAGCATCACGCAGGTCTGCACCCACACCGATGCCATACATCATCGTGCTCTCGCCACGGGCATCGAGCTGAGCAGTTACCAACTGGTACTCCTTGCGGTCCTTGATGGCAGCGATGCGATCGAGAGTAGGCTTGATAGGAGCCCATCCCTCCTTGTTGCGGCGCACACTGTCCATGCTCAGATTGTAGAGCGAACCAATCTTCTGACCGAGCGACCCCTTCTGCTGAGGCTTAGAGGCGTATTCAAGAATGATGTCCTGAATGCGCTTCTGGTTCTGCTCATAGAGGTCGGTGAAAGCACCATTGTCGGTATGCTCAGCATCAAGAGGATGGTGCTTCATCCAGTTGCCTGCGGCATAGCGATAGAAATCATTTCCTGGCTTGACGCTCAAGTCCATGTTGGCCTTGTCAATGCCAGAGCCCAGATTAGCTTGCTGGGCGAATGCTGTTGTTGCACTGAGCAACAAGGCAGCAAAAACTACTTTTGTTCTCATTATATGTTTATTTTGAGGTTTATTTTTTTACTACCCAAAGTCCTGCGAAGGTCAGGGCGCCATTGAGCATCAAGAGCTCGTAGCCGAACTTATAACCCGTTAGCTGCGAGGTGAGTGTGTCGATGGCAAAGCAGATGAGCGGACTGGCGATGCACACCCAGGGCGTGTAGCGGTCGTTGACGCCACGCTTGGTCAGGAGGCTGAAGGCGAAGAGACCCAGCAGCGGTCCATAGGTATACGAGCAGAGGATGTAGATGGCATCGATGACGCTCGTCGAGTTGAGTGCCTTGAAGGCGATGATGAAGAGCATGAACACCAATGCCACAGCCAAATGCATACGCTTGCGAAGCTTTACGTCATCACGCTTGCCAAGAATATCCACACAGAGACTGGTGGTGATGGCTGTCAATGCCGAGTCGGCACTGGAGAAACTTGCCGCTACGATGCCGATGGTGAAGAGCACCACCACCATCGTGCCCATCGCTCCAGATGCAGCAAACATAGGCAGCAAATCATCAGGAGCCTCTGGCAGAGCCACGCCCTGCTTCTGTGCCAACATCATGAGCAAGACACCAAGCGAGAGAAACAGCAGATTGGCGGGCACAAAGGCAAAACCATACGTACACATATCCTTCTGCGCCTCACGAAGCGACTTGCAGGTAAGATTCTTCTGCATCATGTCCTGGTCCAATCCCGTCATCACGATGACCACGAAGACACCGCTCAGGAACTGCTTCCAGAAATTCTGGCGCGACATCCAGTCATCGAAGACAAAGACCTGAGAGTGGGCATCGTGCGAGATGGCTGCCACCGCTTCGGATGGCGACAAGCCTAGCATAGACATCACCTGATAGATAATCAGGATAAGTGCCACAAACATACAGGTGGTCTGAAAAGAGTCAGTCCACACCAAAGTCTTGATGCCGCCCTTGCGGGTATAAAGCCAAATGAGCAGCACCATGGCTGGCACGGTAACCCAGAACGGAACACCCACCCCATCGAGCACAAACCGCTGTAGCAGGATGCACACCACAAAGAAGCGCACTGCTGCTCCCGTCATCTTAGAGAGGAGGAAGAACGAGGCACCCGTCTTGTAAGAACGCTTGCCCAATCTTTGTTGCAAATAGCTATAGATCGTGGTGAGATTATAGCGATAATACACAGGCAGCAAGAGGAAAGCCACCAGAAAATAGCCCACGATGAAGCCCAGGCACATCTGTAGATAGGTCATATCCGAACGGATGACCATGCCTGGCACACTGACGAAAGTGATACCAGAGATGGATGCCCCCACCATGCCAAACGCCACCATATACCATGGTGAGCGACGATTAGCCCTATAGAAGGCCTCATTGCTACCAGCCTTTCTGGATGTGATGTGACTGAAGAGCAACAACACACAGAAGTAAGCCAAAATCGTTATAATGATTATCATGATCTCTCTTGTTAATTCTTTCTTTATGTTGCAAAGGTACTGTAAATTGGGGAGATGACAAAATAAAAAGCTAACCTTAACATAGAAATAACATTATCAGTCAAGAGACAGAAGTAAGAAACAGGAAGTGAACAAAAACAGAAAAGCCTCCAAGATTCTCATCTTAGAGGCTTCTGCGGTGCGTACGAGACTCGAACTCGTGACCTCCTGCGTGACAGGCAGGCATTCTAACCAACTGAACTAACGCACCATTTTTCATTATGGAGGAGTCAAATTTGAAATGTTTTGCGGTGCGTACGAGACTCGAACTCGTGACCTCCTGCGTGACAGGCAGGCATTCTAACCAACTGAACTAACGCACCAAATAAGCTATATTCCTTATTAGCTTGAGGCTCATTTCTCATTTGCGAGTGCAAAGGTACTACAATTATTTGATTCCACCAAATTTTTCAGCAACTTTTTTACAAAAAACTTTGAAAAAAATATGCATCTCTATACGCTCCGCCCTCATTTAGCCAACCTTTGAGCAACTTATCACCTTGAAATCCAACAGCTTTAAGCATTCTAACGGCATTTTCATTATTTTCGGCAACAATCGCATAAATTTGATGCAAATGAAGGATATTCTTGGCATACTGCTGCAAATGGCGAATGGCAGAAGTAGCGAAGCCCTTGCCACAAAATTCTTTTTTTATCACAATTCCCAACTCTGCACGAAGATGACGAGGGTCGAAATTCATCAAATCTACCATTCCCACTACTTCACCCTGCTCATTTTCCACCATCATGCGCACCTGCTTGTCTACATAAATATCTGCCGTGGCACTCGTGATGTAGTCCAAAAGCACCTGTCGGGAGTATGGCACATTGGTACATCCCACTCCCCAAAGGGTCTCATTATTCTCCATTTCGTAGAGAAAATCCAAGTCTTCTGGCTCCAAGGCTCTCAGTCTAATCTTATCTTTGCTCATTATTTCTCAATATTTATTTTTTTGCATTCCCCTTATATATAATATTGTACGCGCGTACATTATATAATATATAGGACTTATACCATCACTTCATTCTCGGTAATGATTACCCCCATCTCCTTGGAGTATGTTCCCAAGCCCACTCGCTCATCATTCAGTTGTGACATCAGGGTCAACATCTCCTCATAGCTCATTGCATCGGCATCAAATACCCTACAACATCTACTCTTGCCATCCCACTGCTGCTGCACGTCGAGTCCCAGCCTATTGGCTATCTCTCCACAAGCCTGCCGCATCTCCGTGCTTCCCTGGAACACATATACCGGTTGTCTCTGCTCATTCTTCGTATAGAAGCCCAGACTCTTACGCATCCTATCGGAAAGCATCCTAACCAAAGCCACACTTGCCTTGGCATAAATGGCAAGCTTGATGGGAAGGCTGAGCAAAACAGACATACCCGAATAGTGCTTGCGGAAGAAGATAAGCATAGCCTCATAAAAGACGTGGACATAACGGAAACTAGACTTCTCTGTGCTCTCGCCCTTATAATGGCAAATGCGGAGAGGAAGATAATAGTTGTGATAGCCGCCCTTCAATATGCGATAAGAGAGGTCGATGTCCTCGCCATACATAAAGAAGTCTTCATCTAAAAGTCCCACCTGATTGAGGGCTTCCCGACGAACCATACAGAAAGCACCACTCACCACTTCGATCTGTCCCGGCTCGTCCCAAGGCAGAAAGCCCATATAGTAATGACCGAAGACACGACTCCTAGGGAAGCGGGCGGTGAGCCCCATCATCTTATAGAAAGCCACCATCGGCGAAGGCAATCCTCGCCTGCTCTCCATAGCCGTCTTGCCCGATGCATTCTGCATGTGAACACCCACTGCTCCCGCATCAGCATGGCTATCCATGAAGCGCACGCACTCCAGCAACACCTGCTCGCCCACGATCGTATCAGGATTCAGGAGCAATACATAATCGCTCTGACTCTGGCGGATGGCTATGTTGTTGCCACGGGCAAATCCCAGATTGTGCATACTGCTCACGATGCGCACCATCGGATATTCCGACTTAGGATAACGCTGCTGCAGATACTCCACGGATCCATCGCTAGAATGATTGTCCACCACGATTACCTCGGCTGCCATATCACCTGCCTCTCCACTCTGCTCCGCTGATTGCATAGCTGCAAAAGCACGAAGCACAGAGCGCAGACATTGATCTACATAATACTTGACATTATAATTGACGATAACAACCGAGAGTTTCATATATTATTTTCTTCGCTCGTTTCCTCCTCACATCTTCCGATGGAAGGATACACAAAGAAGAGACAGAGCATGAGGATGATAGCCATATAGCCAAAGGCTGGCGACATGGTCTGATAATACATAAAGGTATTGATGAGCATAGGCAAGCAGAGCATGTTGATGCGAGCCGTACCCCAAGGCAAGAGCGCATCACCCTTGCGAAGTACCAACTTGCGATGCACCGCCTTCAAGCTAAACATCTTCAATGCCAGTGGAATCACGATAATGGTTATCAGTTCCATCATCGTCAAGATACCAAACATCAGAGTAGCATCTGAAGCCATATCCGTAGGCTCCAAGATTTCCGTTTCATAAAGCGCCACTAGCAGAAGCGCCACGATGACCATAAAGAAGAAATTGGTCATCAATATACGTTGTACTTGCTTTATATTCATTGAATGTTGAGCGAATAATTAATACTTAATTACTTACCGAATGGAGTACGGTTGAGAATACTGCGCCCCAGCGTCACCTCGTCGGTATATTCCAGTTCATCGCCTACAGAGATGCCTCGGGCTATGACAGACAGCTTCACAGGGTAATCAGCCAGTTTGCGAGAGATGTAGAAGTTGGTGGTATCTCCCTCCATCGTGCTGCTCAGGGCAAAGATGACTTCCTGGATGCCTCCTTCCGCCACACGCCTTACGAGCGAATCTATCTCGATATCCGAAGGTCCGATACCGTCCATAGGCGAGATGATGCCACCCAGCACATGATAGAGTCCATGAAACTGCTGCGTGTTTTCCACCGCCAGCACATCCTGCACGTTCTCCACCACGCAGATGGTTGAAACATCTCTACGAGGATCGGAACAGATGGGGCAAACATCGGTATCACTGATGTTATGACACACACGGCAGTATTTCACCTCGTGCTTCATCTTAGCCACCGACTCCACGAACTGGTCTACCTCCTCATCACTACGTCGGAGCATAAACAGCACAAGGCGCAAGGCTGTCTTTCGCCCCACGCCTGGCAGTTTAGCAAACTCACCCACCGCTTTCTCCAATAAAGCTGATGAATATTGCTGTTGCATACTCGTTTAGAGATAAATACCGATGCCCACCTTCAAGCCTACAGTAGAATGATCGGCATGATTCTTGAAACTCTGGTCGTAATACACAGCTGGCTCGATGGTAACCTCCTTGCTGATGAAGAAAGCATAACCTATCTCCAAGCCCGGCATCAAGTCATTGTAACTCCCGGTATGCACCAACTTGGCACCCAATCCCAGATAGAGACCATTCTGCTCGATATAGTATCTACCCTGAGCGCCTACAGAGAAGTAGTCCTTGACACCCTCTGCACCCGAATGCTGATACTCTGTCTGACCGAGGAGCATCCAGTCGTCAGCTACCATGTAACCCGCCTTTGCCTGGATACCCAGGTTGAGGTCTTCGGTACCATTATAACTCAAGTTGAGTCCCGTCAAAGACGCGCCCAAATACTTTTTGTCACTTTCAAACTGAGCGTGAGCTGCCAACGTAGTAATCAGCGCAGCAGCCACAAGAGCTATTTTTTTCATACGCACAAATATTATTATGTGTTTTGTTAATAAAATATATCTTATTCATTCTGGGCACGCTCATTACTGAGCGATACCCTTCTGATACTTGCGATACCAAGCAAAGAACCATACCAATGACAATACCAGTACGATGACACTGCCTGTATAGCCCACTACCCCGCTCAAGGCAAACGCCGTAGGCGAAATGAAGAGGAAGGTAGAGCAAACCACCGTCATGAATACGGCAGGGATCAATGTCATCACGTAAGGCTTCTTCTGCTGTACCAGATAGACGGTCAATGTCCAGAGAGTGAACACAGAGAGCGTCTGGTTAGCCCATCCGAAGTACTGCCAGATGATGTTGAAGCCATCAGGATTCTCCATCTGCCATACCAAGATGGCGATAGTAACGATGAAGAGAGGCACGCATACATAGAGACGCTTGCGCATAGAGCGCTGCTCCAAGCCGATAAACTCGGCAATAATCAAGCGGGCACTGCGCAGGGCTGTATCTCCACTGGTGATAGGCGCAGCCACAACACCCAGGAGTGCCAAGATGCCACCAGCCACACCCAGCCAGCTAGAGCAAACGAGCTTTACCACTATAGGCGCATCAAAGAACTGAACGAGCGACTTGCCATCGCCTGCCTGTGAGATAAACTGCTGAACCATATCAGGACTTACACACTCACGCCATCCACCATAGTAGAAGAAATACATAGATACCGTAGCCCAAATCAAGGCAACGACACCCTCGGTAATCATCGCACCATAGAAGATAGGGCGACCCATCTTCTCACTCTTCATACATCTAGCCATCAAAGGGCTCTGAGTGGCATGGAAACCACTGATAGCACCACAGGCAATGGTGATGAAGAGGCATGGGAAGAGCGGACTCTTCTGCATGAAAGGTTCGGTGCCCAGCCAAGCTGGATTCTCATTCAGATTGAAAGAAGCCAAGTTGCTCCACAACTCTGGGATGGTAGGCCACTTCACGAACAAGCCAATCATCAATGCTCCCGCCATAAACAACAACGAGAAGGCGAAGAGCGGATATACCTTACCGATAATCTTGTCAATAGGCAGCAAGGTGGCGATGAGGTAATATACGAAGATGACCACAATCCAGAACATCTTACTACCCCAGATAGCATCCGTATTGCAGATACCATTGAGGATAATGGCTGGACTATACACGAACACGGCACCCACCATCATCAGCAAGATGACAGAGAACACCAGCATCACCTTCTTGGTCTTTCCTCCCAAGTACTTGCCCACCAACTCTGGCAAGCCCGCACCATCATTGCGAATACTGAGCATACCACTCATGTAATCGTGCATGGCTCCGGCGAAGATACAGCCGAAGATGATCCACAGATAAGCCACCGGTCCATACCAGGCACCCATGATGGCACCGAAGATTGGACCCGTTCCCGCAATGTTGAGGAACTGGATCATAAAGATTTTCCAACTTGGCAGCACCATGAAGTCGACACCATCGGCTTTGGTCACTGCTGGCGTAGGACGGTCATCAGGACCGAACACATGCGCCACGAATTTTCCATAAAGCATGTAGCCCAATACCAGGGCCACCAAACTAATAATGAAACTGACCATTTTCTCTTATTGTTTTTAAATATCTCTCTATTTTTTGCGCCTTTTACAGCGTTTTGTTTATATTTCTACCGCAAAAGTACAATTTTTATTTGAAATACGAAAAAATATTCGTATCTTTGTTGTCAAATTGTAAGATTATGCGCAGAATATATATATTATTTCTCCTTTTAGGCCTCTTTTTGAGTGCCAAAGCACAGAGTTTTGTCTACAATGACCAAGCTCCCAAATATGAAGTTAGAGCCGTTTGGCTCACCACCATCGGCGGCATAGACTGGCCTCATTCTTATAGCCAGTCACCCCACTCGGCAGAGAAACAGAAGCAAGAACTTCGCCAGATACTCGACCGTTTGCAGCAAGCCAAGATCAACACGGTGCTGATACAAACCCGAGTGAGAGGCACGATGATATATCCATCCGACATCGAGCCATGGGATGGATGCCTGTCTGGCTTCCCTGGCAAGAGTCCGGGCTATGATGCCTTGCAGTTTGCCATCGACGAGTGCCATAAGCGAGGCATGGAACTACACGCTTGGGTGGTTACCATCCCCGTGGGGAAATGGAATGCGCTGGGCTGTAAATCGCTCCGTCAGAAATACCCTACCCTCATCAAGAAGATAGGTGCCGATGGCTATATGAATCCTGAGGACAGCCGTACGGGCGATTACCTGGCACACATCTGCCAAGAGATAACTCACCGCTATAATGTAGACGGCCTCCATCTCGACTACATTCGCTATCCAGAGACATGGAACATCAGAGTGAGCCGTGAGCAGGGACGCCGCTACATCACCAGCATCGTGGAGAAGATACACAGAGCTGTGAAAGCAGAGAAGCCTTGGGTTAAGATGAGCTGCTCGCCCGTGGGCAAGTATGATGACCTGAGCCGCTACTGGAGCCACGGCTGGAATGCCAAAACCAAGGTTTGCCAGAACGCACAGGGCTGGCTTCGCGACGGACTGATGGACGAGCTCTTCCCGATGATGTACTTCCGTGGCGAACAGTTCTATCCCTTCGCCATCGACTGGCAGGAGCAGAGCCATGGCAAGATTGTGGTACCTGGTCTGGGCATCTACTTCCTGGATCCAAAGGAGGGCAAATGGAATATCGACGATGTAACGGCAGAGATGCAGCACACCCGCAACCTGGGTATGGGCTACGCATTCTTTCGCAACAAGTTCTTGCTCGACAATCGTCAAGGCATCCTCGACTTCACTGACCGATTCAACGCCTACCCTTCGCTCATCCCCCCTATGACTTGGGCTAGCAAGCACACACCAGCACAACCTCAGCAGCTGAAAGTGACGGAAACAGGTGGCAAGACTCGCATCAGCTGGAACAACACATACAGCTATACAGACGGCAGCCGCATCCAGACTCCTTATATATATAATAATTTATATGCGAGCCATACCTACCCAGTAGATGTAACCGACGCACGCAATCTGATAGCGGCTCGACACCTGGGAAATTCTATCACTCTAGATGGCGAAATGGGGACTGCTGATGAAAATCCACTCTATTTTGCAGTAACAGCGAGTGACGGATATGGTATAGAAAGCCAAGCAACTCAAGAATTTCAAGCCGATGCTCAGAGAAATCGCAATCACTATGGAGCAGCAAAAATGCTTGCTTGCAACGGAAAGAAGGTAAATCTGGGAGAAACAGGAAAAAATCTCGAAACAAGAGTTGTCTTGGTAGTAACTCTGCAAGAAGTGGTTGCCGCCCAGTTCTACATAACCGATAACCAAGTAAACATCAGTAGGTTAAAACCCGGTATATATCGTCTGCAAAGCCTCGACAAGAGAGGAATCAGGCACACTCTAGGCACCTTCGTAAAGAAAGAAAAT